>Ga0307516_10001266_pt1 | contig 35147 bp, 54 predicted proteins | sample 19_EM_MG_FD_203310 | JGI IMG/M metagenome (GOLD analysis project Ga0307516, IMG submission 203310) | Populus trichocarpa ectomycorrhiza microbial communities from riparian zone in the Pacific Northwest, United States - 19_EM | ecosystem: Host-associated > Plants > Roots > Unclassified | place...
TGTGTTGTTGTGCCTCCAGCGCTTGTAGATTTTCGCACACGTCCTTCGATCGATGTTCAAGGTCCTGGCTATCTGTGACCAGTTCCATTTGGCATCATCATACAATGTGATAATCCGCATTCGCTCGTCTCGGTGTAGTCTCTCTGTGTTTGACCCCTATCGGTGGATTCTCGCGTCGTCCTTTTTGCTCCATGGCTTCGAGCAATGAACGAGTTTTTCGCGTAACGTAACAACCGGATGACACGTGATGGCGGGCGGACAGTGGACGGCGGACAATGTGAATGGGAAACGGACGCGATATTGATGAAGTTTGCTACCTATCTCATTCACATCAACCCCTGACTGCCAAGCGACGACCGGCGGCTACGGGCCCCAAATACCCTCGTACCCTAGTACATACTCCATTCCCAGTGCATTCTACAAGGGGACATAGCTGAGAGGTTTGGGTGCTGAATAATACACGCTAGCGAGCGTACTCCAGTATGATACGCTGGGAATGTATGATGTATGTATGACGCTGCGAGCTCGAAAGAACAGGCCCTAGCGGTCGAAACATGGGTTAGGGGAGATAAAAGCCGATAAATAAAAAGTGCGAAGTCGATCGAAGCACGTGACCCGCAGTATACGAGAGCATGCCTGTCACTCCCGCATGGGATCATAATTCGTCACTCGTATTTCCGGATACATGCACGGGAGCTGGGTGGCGTCGCTGGGCAGTTGGTGGCAGCGACACGCATCCGTTGAGAGTAGCTCAATAGGCATTAAGAGGCTGCAGTGCCAGCTGGGCGTCGAGTTGTGAACGAGAGGTGTTGCTCGCACTCCATCTGTCGTTCTTATCCACCAACTACATACACCTCAGACTACGAGCCAAGGTCTCCTATCGTCTTACCGACCAAAGGTCTCCTATCACTTCACCCAGCCAAGCCCAGAGTACAGTATGGTAGAGTGCTCGGCAGCTCGGCCACATAGCTTCGCGGTTTCGACAATGCTTCCGGCTCAGATGGACGACGGATAAACATCCCGAAATTCGAGTGACAAGTCATGAGCCGGCATTCCTGCAGCGATCCGCTCAGCCACGGGCACGGCACTGCGATCCAACTGTGCCTAAATGCCACAGAGGAGGGAGCGGATCGAGACGTCAGGCTTTCACAAAGGTCGTCCCGAACCTAACAGAGTCCTGCCAGCTTTTGCGTTCGCTTGATGTAATTGCGGAACGACTCGTTCGGTTTCTGCCATAGGCCATCCATTGGATTCACATCGTCTTCTACTCCCGTATCCCGCATCCTCCGGTACCGGCATATCAGCCCGTCTTGAACCACCGTCAGATTCACTTCCCACTCGCCATCCATGGTATCAATGTATTCCTGGACTGTGGAAGGGGAGCCCGTTTTGTCCCGCGAGCGTGAGAGCCGTTGAGGATGGGAGTTGGAAGAAGAAGGGCGGGCGTCACGTGACTACACGTTCCCCGGTACTCTGTCTGAGCGATTTTCTCGGTGTGCTGTTTCGCAACACTGCAAACTGCATCTTGGCGGCCTTTTCGGCTGGAGACGTCATGCAGTTCGCAACAGGCCGTGCACGTCGGTATCTACAAGCAACTCCGATCGACATACAACTGCTTGGTATACGGGCGCAATGCGACCCCGATCGACATCCAACTAGGTACTTGCTATCGGACGCACACAATGCCGACGCGAACAACCAAACTCGACTTGCTCGACGAACACGAACAGGGAATGGAAGAGAAAGAAAAAGAAAAAGAAAGAAAAAAGCGCTGAAAGCTACAACTACGGTTCGAAGACACCCGCCCACTGCAGTCAGCCTCGGGCCACGGGAAGCCGTGTATTCACGCTTCCACGACCGCAGTCGCTATCCGCCCGTCGGAGGGAAGTGCGTTGTCTGCTGGGTTCAGACACACTGGCTGGAGAGGGAGGAAAGCGGGAGACCGGCTAGCGGATGCGAGGCACCAACTCGAGAGAGTTGACGGCGAGACAACAGCCAGGGCGGGAGTTATTGCCACCCACGCGGCTCTATAGCAGCTTGGACGGACCTCGTGCGGGCGGATCGATAATCCCGTTCTCGGCGGGTCGACGCCGTGCGGATCTTTGCACCGGCGAGCACTGATGGGGCTTTCCACTGATAAATCACGGCCGCGATCCGGGCCTATTTTTGGGGAGGGAGAGCACACCGCAATCTCGGGAGACAGAGTCGTGTTCGCGCGTTTGCCATGCTATCCAGGAGGCTGGGGATCGGCGCCGGCCAGGAGAGTCGTGATCGGCGGTGCTAGCGGAAGAAGCCACTCGTCGCCGGGGCAGCTGTCCGAGTGCGTGCTGTACGAGGCGATTATGTATCTCGCCGGCAGATATGCAGTGTGCCGTGCATCGCTGTCTCGTCACTATCGTCAGATTCGAGGCTAAGCAGTTGGTATCGCATTCTTCTGACGTGACCGCACAGAAATCTCCAACTCCACCTTGGAGTCTGCGGCCAGTGGCTGTGGGCCGGCGGTGGTCGCCGGCCCCCGTCTCGGGGCAATACGTGCTCTACCGCTACTCCACCAGATCACAAGGACCGTGAATGTACTTTTTTTTCCCTCTTCATGAGCCACTTGTTTTCCACTTGGCTCTGTGCGTCTGGACTCGTCGTCTTTCGGGCCGTCGAGTTTACTCGAGCCGCCGTGGAGCCCCGAGGGTTCCGGTGAGCTGTTGATTCATGTGAGAGAAATAGCTGTCAAATATCGATACCTAATTCCGCTATGACTTCGCAGTGTGGTTTATGTGTGGCGCCGGATTCGAGGTTCCGCCGGGTGGCGCTAAGCCCGATCAGTACGTTCCCCGAGCGAGCAGCGAGACAGTCAAAACCTACATCGACTACCGGATACCCGAAATACACTGTGTAGTGCATCATGCTCAACACACTCAAGAGTCAACACACTCAACGCATACGCCCAATCCGCTTTCTCCAAACGGCTTTCTCCAGCCGAGGAGAAAAAAGCACCGCGAGAATGCACACCGAGACCACGACGGCTGTTTGCAGGGCCAATGTCTTCTGTGTGCATGCTGCTTGCCTTTGTCCACTGGGAAACGCAGTGCAGAGAAGAGTTGGCGATGCATCGGCCCCTTGCGGAGCTAAGGCTGTGTGTCTCGGCGTTCGACACTGTTGGTGGTTAGCGAATCTGCAGGAACGCTTGTCCAGGGATTGGTGATGTGCCAGCTGGCGGCACAAGCTTTCGGCAGCGAAATAGAGAAGGGGGCAGAGAGAGAGTTGGACAAAAGAGAGACAACCGCATTGACGGCGGAGAAAACCGCTTGTTCTCCGGCCACGGCGTGACATGGCGAGCACAGATCCACACGTCTGGCGATCCTCCGTCCCCAATTCCGTCTTTCCAGCACTGCGCCATGGGAGTGGAGTTCGTGCGTGAATTAGTGAACGCCACGCCGGAGCGGAGACGGGCGACGTCGAGCGCTAGCTCGTCAAGCGCAATCGGCTTAATCGGCGGCGGATTTTCCTTCCTCGGCCTCGCACGCTGCGACGTATCTTTTCTTCTGTTCCGTTCCGTTAAGTCCTATTTTCTTTTTGTGTTTTTATTCCATCTCTGACTCGGGGGCAGATACGGGATCCGGACAAGTCGGTAATTGGCATTGAGGTGCTCGGCCCTTAGTCACCGCGTGTGAGACAGAACTGTCTCGAATCGAGCACAACAACACGGCTCAAGCCGTCGAAATAAGGATTGGGGGCGTGCATGGGGGCGACAAGAGGGTGCTTGCCTTGGCCCCACGTTCAACCTTCGGCCAGACTGGCAAAAGTCGACATCAACAGATGCGGAAATCCGTGTGCACGGGCTGCTTCCTGGTCAATCATCGCTCAGGGGATTTCCGCGAATATCCGGTACATAGATTCGATGGACGAGTGCACGCCCCGCATGCGTCCATGCGCAGGCGACTGCTTCACTGCAATCAGAGTACTGCTCCAGTGCGAACCGGCGCCATTTCTCTTTTCTGCCGGTCAGAGTTGAGAATCATCGTCGTGTCAGTTCGGCTTCCTCTACGCGTCCGACGCGTTTGCCGGTTCCGAGACGACTAGCGGCACCATCCGTGTCTTGCTTCGGCTTGAGCGGCCAGCTCAACGCGTCCGGTCGGGTCCATTGTGCCGGACATCGTTCCAGCGGGTTCGGAGCTGAACTGCTCGCCCCGGCCCCGGCACCAACACTCGACTAGCGCTGTCGATCCCGTTGTTGGGGGTTAAGCGACAGCGATGTACAGTGCAGGCCAGCCACTTTGGCCGCTCGATAGCCGATCCGGCCAATGACGAGTCGCTTCGGAGGGGGTCACCGGCGCCGACCTCCAGTGATCGGCGGTGCCCATGCGGGTGGTTCCTGTTGGCTGCGCTCGGGGTTGGAGTGACTTAACCTATTGCGGGCTACGCTCCCGAGACATCGCTAGCCGCTAGTCCACGGCGGCCAGGCGACTATACCATCCGGGTGACTGTTCGTGACGATCTCTTGGGAGAACGGGAAGAGCTTCGGATGGCGGTGGGGGAATCACTGCGTCTGCACTATGGACACCGCCGCTGGAGACGGTGGATACTAGCGGACTGTCGTCTCCGCGCCCTGTGTTGGCTCGTGACTCGTGAGCTGGCTGCAGTGGGTATCTGCGCTGTCCGCACCGGCGTTGAAGACTCTAGCTGCGCTTGACGATGCGTCTATATCGAGCAGCTAGATACGATAGCAAGGAGGGAGTGCAGTTACACGTCAGAGCTCCGTCGGCAAGCGATGCATCATCGATACATAGCATGAGAGCGGGAATCGTGCTCCAGGTGTCTGAGACACTCGAGCAGCCTCCCACCCCCAGTCAGTCTCCGCCGGCCGTGCGGCGGCCGTCCTCAGCTCCGGCTCGTCAGTGGCCGCTCGAGGAGATTCAGTCCTTAGGATCAAGAGAGCGGAAAGTCAGATAAATACCCCCCCTCCGCCGCCGTCAATTGCAATCCTCATCCCAACAGCATCTTCTCATCTCACACTCGCAACCACATCCACTCCTCACTCTCCACTCTTCACTCTTCAATCACCTCTCCTCACTTCCACCCCAAACAAACAACTCCAACTCTCAAAATGGTTTCCATCAAGTCCCTCGTCGTCCTCACCTTCGCTGCCTTCGCTGTGGCCTCTCCCATCCTCAGCGGCGCCAACCTTGAGGCCCGCGATCTCGAGACCCGCGACCTTGAGACCCGCGAAATTCTCACCGACATCCTCAGCCCTAAGGGCAAGACTGGCGACGTCAAGCAGAAGAACAAGCAAGATGTCCGTTGCGGCAATGACGCCGTCTTCTCCTGCTGCAACTCCAAGTCCAAGAGCAACAACAAGGCCAAGGGTGGTCTTCTCGGCGTCGCCGCTGGTCTCCCCGCCTCTATCCCCATCGCCCAGTGCGGCAACCTCCTTGACAGCATCAACGTCGCCGGTGGTGTCTTGCCTTTCAACTGTGAGTTTTCTTTACTCTCAATTTCTTGCGATTACTAATATTTCCGACCAGTCCTCAACGGTGGCTCCAAGAAGAAGACTTGCACCAGCGGTCACTCCGTCTGCTGCCCCACTGCTCCTAAGAGCGTAAGTCCATCCCTTCCTCCATACCTATCCTTCCATCCATCCATCCATCTATCTACTCGCAGTTACTGACCCCGGCTACAGAGCCAGAACAGCGGCCTCGTCGCCACTGGCGATATCACCGTTATTGGCAACTGCATGATCCTCGACCCCCAGGTCTTGTAAGCGCCTGCAACCGCAGCACCTGCCGCAGCAGCACCGGCAGCTGGCGGCGACTGAATCGTACGACACCTTGTGGCGGCGGCGGGGATTGGAAGGGAGGATGTGGATTTCTTTTGGCTTTCCTTTGTTACTGTCCGAGAGTGGAATTGAGAATTTTAATGTCTGAATGTCGATGCGCATGTCTCCTTTTAACGAGTATGACCTACTTAGGTAATTAATAGTTTTTAACCTCTATTTTGCCTTCCGGTGTGAACTGGTCGCAGCGTGGATGGAGATCGGCTTGGAGACGAAAGTCTCCCAGTTGTCTGCTCCCAACGTGATGCGATAGCCGAAACTCAGTCTTCCCTGCATCTGCTGCTATTGGTATTGACAGCTCCAAGCCCGTAGCCGCAAGCTGTATACATACCACTTCACCAGAAACACTGACGACACCAAGCCCCAGCCAAAGATCGTCCAACGCACAACCCCAACCAAGAGCTGTCCACAAAAAAGTTTGCGAGCCCGAACCCAAACGACGAGTATGTATTCACTTGCAGTTATGTATCCTGACTGGTGTTGTGCGATGGGCCGGTGGCCGGTGGCCGGTGCTTTCTCCACTGTCCCCATCTCTGCTGGGGTACCTAGTTAGTGGCAATCCGCCTCGCGCGTCGTGTCATTCCCGCCGAGTCCGAGTCAGCATCCACCCCTTTCTTCCAACTTCCAACCGCGCCGTCCTCGGTTCCCATCGGCTCTCTCATGGCCCCATTTGCGAACGCGCACCGCCCAGCCGCAGCCACCGTCGTTTCCGCGTGTCGGTCGACACGCCAACTCGCCGCTCGGGACTCGATAGCCCTTTCCCTCCGTGGGGACGGAACCACCGAATACCGCCAGTTCGGACGACGGTGGGCGTGCCGCTATCACTCTATCTTTCTTGCCCGGCCGAGACCCGAGACCGACCGCCGTCTAGTTCGTTGCGGCAGCGCGGCTGCACACAGGGAGGAAGTGAGGGAGTCCCGTTCACCCCCCGTGCGTAAGCCGCGTGCGCGTCTGCTTGGCAGTCGGTCACGACCTATCACTCCCATTGAAATCGTGTCTTCCAGCAGTGAACCGTGCACGTCCGTGCTTGGCTACGGAGTGGACGAGGAGAACGAGACGTGACATGTCGGCGTTTGGTCGTGATGCGTGACGCGCGGGTGACCGGTACGTGGCTGGGTTTGTTTACTGTGTCGCATCGAGACCGCTCACCGAACAGTCCAGCACAGTTATCTCCAAACCACCAACCAGCACCATACGCGTCACCACTGGGATTCCCATCTTCCATCGAGTAGGAGCTGCTCGCTCGCCGGACGGATTCCACTTTTGGGGGTGTTTGGGGGTGTTATATGTGCAGCTCGTGGCGGTTTACATACGATCTCACTCGAGACCACGAGTGCTGTCGCCCCTTGTCGCGAGCACGGGAACCTGGCAACCGGCATCTCCACCCGCTCCTCCACTCCTCTCGCCTCGGCGAAGCTCGCGCCGCCGCGAAGGAGCGACGGAGCTGTCGATATGCTCCCGCGTCCTCGCCCACAGCGGGGCGGGTGGGGCTGGAGTTCCTCCGCCAGGTGGAAATCTCTCTCGGCGAGTCACTCAGTAGTTCGACGATCGTGGCTTGGTGATGTCTTTTTTAGGGATGACTTCGTACTGAAATTGCTGGTTAATTGAGAGTAGTTCGTGGCAGTGGTAGGCGGAGTAATCATTGTACCTTTTAATTGAAGGATCTCAGTTAATCGTCAGGAAATTTACTCAAAGTATGTATCAAAATAGGTAGTCTCACGTGACCCTCGGCCAGGTCTGTCATCATTCATCACTCCGCTAGCGCCCTGTAATAATTTATTTTCTTTCACTCAGGGACTGGAAGGAAGCTGCATGACGGGCCTCACCATGGTCACCGAAGGTCCGTGACTCGATGTCGGAGCCACCAGGTACTCGGTCGTGTGGCAGAACGGCCAGCGCTGGGTGGGGTCTCAGTCTCACATGCATGGGCTACAACCAGGAGCTCGAGGCCTAAGTACGACGCAGAGTGCGCTACTCTCGCCAGGGCACTGGAAACTGCTGTGAGGCGGCAGTTGACACCAGCGAGGGTCACGATCTTCCCGAGGCTGGCAACAAGCGCTTGGGCTCAGAGGAACCTGGCCCCGGCCATATGTAGGGAACACATCGCGACACTACGGAGAGCTAGGCCGGGCATCATCGAAACCCGGTGGCGCCCCGCCCACAAGTATCCGAGGGAATGAGGGGCTCGATGAAAGGGTTAATCTCGCGGCAGACGAGCCTGACGCTCGCGGGGTGGAATGGATGCGGTTCTCGGATCTATATTGCTCGCGGCCGATGCCCCTGCGCAAGTCTCTCGCACACCTCAAGCGGGAGATCTCGGAGAAGAAGTGGGCCGAAGCCAAGCACTGGGCGGGAGGTCGTGTCGCCGGCAAGAAGTACAAGCTGCCGACCAAGCAGCGGCCGGATGGGGCGGTGGCTGGTAGCTTTAGGAGGCTTGCCTCGAGATTTTACTAGCTGAAGACGGGTCACTGCCTCATCGGCCAGTACCTGCAGTGGGCGAAGCACCAGTCCACAGCCAAGTGCTGGAGGTGCCCGTAAAGGGCCCAGACGCGGGACCACGTCTTCAAGTTCAGAAACCGCCCCCACTGGAAGGCCCAATAGAAGATCTTGTGGGCGGAGGTGCGGAGGGATACTGAGATGAGAAGGATCGGTTCAAGATCCGGGACTTCTTCGCCGATACAAGGTGCAGTCAGCTTCGGGGGACAGGCCAACTAGGGGTGCCTTACGCTTGTCTAGGAGTTGGTGTATGTAGGCCATAAGGGATAAGTGCTTTCCTTTCAGACTTCTGGTATAAATTCAAGATCCGGGGCCTCCTCGCCGGTGGGAGGTGTAGTCGGGTGGTACTAGACTTCCTCTCCACCACGGATGTGGGACGGCTGGTCCCGGCTGAGAAGACGCAGGGAGCGAGGAATCAGAGTGGGAGCTCCGTGAGTAGAGATAGGAGGAGGAGCGGAGGGTGGAGGCCGAATCGCCGAGGAGCTGGGTGCCGGGGGTGGGGAACAACCTCGGTTTCTCCCCACGCCCTCGTTCATGGCGTCCGCGGAAGAAATTTAGGGGCGGGTCACGGTTTCCTTTGTGGTTTCCCTGGTGCGCACCACATCTCTGCTTGGGACAGGCCTGGGCGGATGGCAAAGGGGAGCCTGCAAACATGCCGCCATCGCGCGGACTGCGGACGGGAAACGGACTTGTACGTACGTCGCCATTATCTATCTAGGTCGCATGCAAGTAATGAATAAATGAAAAAAAAGACTCCTGCCATAAAGTCGAATGTCTTTAGCGAATATTACTTTTTTGATACGTGATCGGCTAATTCCAAACTATCACTCTACCGACCGGGAGTCACCGCTTCCCATCCCAAACCGTCGTGTGTCCAAAGACACTTTCAGGTTGCTGCTCCCCTCCACCTCTATCCCCACCTTCCTCTCCCCGCCCTCAGCTTGCTCTGCTCTGTTCCCTGCCCACTCCCTGATGCCATGGCGCTCCCTCCCCGGCTTGGAGGTGTTCGGGACCCTCCCCCACTGCTGCGCTAGTCCCGTCTCCATCGCCCTGTATCCTGTCCCATTCCCCACCATCGCCGACCATACTCCAATCGTCATCAACCATATTTATAACTATGTTCCTACCCTTCCGGATCTTACACCTCGCACATCGGTGCAGATATAGCGATGCAGTCCCTGCGCGGGTTCAATAATATGTCAATTCGTAAGGATTGCGGTAACATCAGTCTCTCCAATTCAAGTAATATGCTGACCGAATATTAGTTCCTCCCATAGCCGATGCCCCCGCCCTGTACACCACAGGCCAACCACGCCCTGCTCCCTTGCCCTCGCTCGCACGCCCGCCACCGAAGGTCCCCAGTGTCACCCCCCGTGATCGAACCTGCACAGAACTCTACGACACCATGACAAAATATGGAGCCGTGCATATCCGCGGAACACCCCGCCGACGCTCTCTGACGACTCGTGCGCCAACCCGACAGCCTTGTCCGACGAAGAACTGACCAGCAAGCGGGAAGACAACTCTGCTGAAATTGTTTCATATATACCTATACAACAGACGCCTGGAATTGATGGTGTGTTCTATTGACTCGGGGAGGAGCAACCCACATGTCCAGACTTGCCGTTGCCAATTAACGACTACCTCGAAAAGCAACTCGACATCTGATATCCCGGTCATGGAACTAGCCCTGACAGCTGTGTTTCTGCTCGACGAAGCCCAGGGTACTGTAGTTACTGGGATCAGCCACTCTGGCTTCGGTCGCCCGACCGGGATTCCAGAAGGAGCCAGAGTCCGTGATCCCAGTAACTACCTTGGGCTTCGTCGGGCAGAAACACAACGCCCGCACTGCCAAGGCTAGTTCCATGACCGGATATCGAATATCGAATTGCTTTCCGAGGTAGTCGTTAATTGGCAACGGCAAGTCTGGGTCTGTGGGTTTGCTCCTCCACGAGTCAATAGAACACACCATCAGTTCCGGGTGTCTGTTGTATAGGTATAGATGAAACAATTTCAGCAGGGTTGTCTTCCCGCTTGCTGGTCAGTTCTTCGTCGGACGAGGTTGTCGAATTGGCGCACGAGTCGTCAGAGAGCTTTTTTATTTTGTTTAATCATACTCGCATTCAGCCTATCTAGACTATGGCGGCGTAAATTTTATCCGTTTTTCCCGTCCGCTGTCCGCGCGGTGACGGCACGTTGCAAGCTCCCCTTTGCCCTCCGCCCACAGAATCTTCTGCTGCATCTCCCATTCCGGACACACCTTGAAGAGGTGGTCTCTCGTCTGCGAGGGGCACTGGCACCACCAGCACTGGGCCGTGGGGCGAACCTTAGCCCATTGCAGGTACTGTCCAGTGCGGGCGAGCCCTGTCTTCAGCTGGTAGTACCTTGAGGCGAGCCTCTTGGTACTCTCAGCGACCGTGTCATCCGGCTTGTGGCTTTCCAGCATTTTGTATTTTTTCTCGGAGGTCCGGCCTCCAGCCCACTGCCGCGCTTCCGCCCACATTTTCTCCGAAATCTCCCGTTTGAGGTTTGCAAGAGATCGCGGGAGCGGCATGGGGCGTACCTCCGTCCGGTCCGAGTAGTTCAGCCATTCCACCCCACGAGTGTCTGGCTCTTCCGCCGCGACTTTCGCCCACTCGTCTTTCCCATTTCCCTCCACCCCTTTGTGCGCCGGACACCATCTGATCTCAATGATGATGCCTGGTCTGGCACGCCGCAGTGCAGCGATGTGCTTCCTTGCCTGGAGTGCGTACTGCTGGCCGGCCAGGCTCCTCCGATGCCATCCCACTGATGGCGGCTTGGGCGTCGGTAAAGATTGCGACTCGCTCCGGCGTAGTCTGTCTTCTCGAAGCCGGTTCCAGTGCCCTTGCGAGCGCAGCGCACTCTGCATCATATACCTCCTGGTTGTAGCCCATGTGGGTTTTGATGCCCACCCAGGATTGGTCATTCTTCCAGACCACCGCGTAACCAGCAGCCCCATCGTCCAGCCGCGACCCGTCCGTGAACATGGTTAGCCCGGGCCGAGCCTTCTCTGCCTCCGCTTTTGCCTCGGCCTCCTCCTCTCGTAGCAGCTCTGCGTCAAGGGGTTTCGGCTCCTCTAATAGAACTGTGCTTTCCGACCTTCCGGCGTAAGCGAGGACGTTTGTGAGCGTCCGCCCAATCGCCGTTGGTGCGCCAACAATCTCCCGCGCCTGGTCTCCCTGTGGCAGGCTCAGTAGCCGTAACCCAAACCGCCGCTGTCTGTTCTCCAGCTGGGCTGTCGTTGCCCGGAGTCCAGATTCCATTGAAAGGGCTCCCAGGTTGGTGGTCCGGAAGCAGCCGGTTGTCGCCCTTGCCTCCTGATTGGCCAGCAGCCGCAGCTCGTTTGCCTGGCTGATGGTGCTGCAGACGTGGTCACCCTTTCACCACAGCTCCGACCCGAACATGGCGACTGACTGCGTGCATGCCGTCATGACTTTCCTGCAGTTGGCTGGCGACAGCCCCATTTGCCCAGCCAGGCGCCGAAGCCTAGCCATCGCCTTCTTCCCCTCCTTCAACCGGATGGCATGGTGGTTCTTGAGGGTGAGCTGGGAGTCTAGCCAAACTCCGAGCCACCGCGTGAGCCGTCAGAGAGCGTCGACGGGTTGTTCCGCGGATATGCACGACTCCATATTTTGTCATGGTGTCGTAGAGTTCTGTGCAGGTTCGTTCACGGGGGGTGTCACTGGGAACCTTCGGTGGCAGGCGTGCGAACGAGGACAATGGAGCAGAGCGTGGTTGACCTGTAGTGTACAGGACGGAGGCATCGACGGTGGGAGGAACTAATACTCAGTCAGCATATTACTTGAATCGGGGACTGATGTTACCGCGATCCTTACTGGTTGACATTGGATTATTGCAATCCGCGCAAAGCTGCATCGCTATATCCGCACCGATGTGCGAGGTGTAAGAACCGGAAGGGCAGGAACATAGTTAGCATATGGGCAACGACCCATTGTGATAAGTACGGTTGGTGATGACTGGAGTATAGTCGGCAAGTGTGGAGAATGGGGCAGGTTAGGGTGTAATGGGGGCCGGATTGGTGGAGCAGCGGGCGCGGGGTCTCGAGTCTCTAAACCAGGAAAGGAGGGCTTTGCGCAATAGGAGTATGCAGAGAACAGTGCAGAGCAGGTTGAGGGTGAGTGCTAATGTGAAGAGGACGGTGGGTGCAGGGGTGGAGGGAGCAGCGGTCTCAAGGGCGTTGGACACGCGACGGGCATATTACCCGACCTTGCATACCTAGCGTGACTAACAACGGCCGTAACGTATGGGTTAATTACTTCACTGGCTATCTACTATCGTGGTGTGTAGGGTAACTACTCGAATGTGTATGTAAGTACTTTGATACTGGTTTGACTCGAAGACTGGGCACTGTCTGATCGGACAGTAGCCTACACTGGACGAAGAACCGCCCCACCTGCCCAGTGCTGGTGGTGCCGGTTCCCAGCGCAGACGAGAGACCACCTCTTCGAGGCGCGCCCGGAATGGAAGACGCAGCAAAAGATCCTGTGGGCGTAGGTGCGGAAGGAAAGCGGGAAGTGGAAGAGCCGGTGGAAGATCCGGGATCTACTGGTCGATGGGAGGTGTGGGCAGGCGGTGCTGGATTTCCTTTCTTTACGGATGTTGGAAAGCTGGTGCCGACTGAGGAAGACGCAGGGAGCGATGTGTCGGAATGGGAGCTCTGGGAGCGCCGGGAGCGGGAGGCAGAGATGAGGGCGGATGCGGAGGCGCTGGATGCCGAGGAGTAGCTGGGTGATGGGGAGTGACTACCGCTGTTCCTACCCACGCCCTCTTTCATGACATCTGCAGACAAGGAGTGAGGGGGCGGGTCATGTTTTTCTTTCTTTCCGTTGTAATTTTCCACCTAACTACATAGGTCGCCTGCGAATAATGATTAAGCGAAAAAAAAAAAGAAAGACTCAACTGTTTTTTTAGCGGGAAGCACCGTCTTCGCAATTTCAAAATTTTGGATGGTTCAATTATTCAAATTTACTTATGGACAATCAACGTAGTCGTTTTCAGCGGTGGATCCGCCCCAGTATCCTTCGCCTCCGATCTTCTTCCAAATCGTCCGAGAACGTCTTTCTGTTTTTGGATGCTGAAGAACCCGCGGACATGGTGGAGCGCTTCTGCCTCGTACCATTTTCCTTGGAGAGTGAGGTGCGCCAGTACATATACTCCCCGACAGCTGGTCTCGCTGGGTGCGTGCGAAGTCTTCTGATCGTGTTGCAAAACAGTAGTGTAGATATGTATGCCCATCGTGAGCTGCACTGGCTGATCTGGCTGTCAAGGATAAGTGCTACGCCGAGTGAACCATCTACATACTCTACGTACTGAAGGACCTATGCCAGGCCCAATGTAGAGAACGACAAAGAAAGGAAGGTGGAAACGAGAGAGAATGGGTGGGGGTGTTGGCGTTACCCAATGATTAGCTGATATTCTGTCCGACGAGGATAATGTACAGGATACGGAGCCAACCCCCGCTCCGCAACTCGCTAAGAACACGGAATTCGATGAATATGTAATACGCACAATGAAGCAACAGAACCTAAATCCTCCCACAATACGTAGATATGTATGTAGATTGACGAACCGGGGCCCTTCGCGGCGATCCGACTGCGCACGCGACTCGCTTAGCATGCGCCGTCGATCACCCCGCACTTACATACATAGCTTGATACCTAGAGTAGATGTGCACCTGCAGTTGCGTTATGGGAAATCCGCATCATGTCAATCGTTCTGCTTATTGTTCTGTTTGGTCTTGTACATAGTAGTGCACGTTATATACGTGCACTTCCGTCTGACGGTCGAATAGATGTTTCGACAATCCTGCTGGAAACCGCCAACCACACCGTACGGACGACACCGGCTTCCTGCTTTCACGGCTACGGAACGGTACGTTGTCTGCGGGGGAGGAAGTGGAAGACGACATCAAGACGTGCGCTCTTGCATCGCCCTTGTCGTGAAATGAAAAGGCGTCACGCTAAAAGCCACCGGTCGGCGCTGTCCACGGGCTCCCTATCACTGCCACGGATCAATGCAACGTTTGCGGTCTCGACACTACAAGAACGTATACCTTGCTCTGCTCGCAGCCGGCGCTCATCACCGTCCTCCAATTCCTCGGCGCCATTGCGATCGTCAAAACCATGCACCAGAGCATAGAGTATAGTGGCGCGAGACCGCGTCTCCAATATCCGGCCTCACGACAAATCCCAGGAATAGAACCTTCCTGCGCGAGGGCTCGAACTGGGGCGAAGCGGTACTGCACGCGATGGGCGGGAGTGTCCGCACTGTGGCGGGGACGGTGGACGCGCTGGTTTCGGCGGCGATGGGATCTGTCTCGTGTCGACAACGGCCCCGATTTGATGGAGCGGGGATCGCTGCGCCTCCGGGTACTCGCGTATGCTGAGGATCGGCCTGACCAGGGCCAATGGCGTGGTTAGCGTGCATCCGCCCATCCGCCCGAACGCTCTAGACCACCGCCGGAAACCTTCGGGCTGCCAGCCGCGAGATCGTGGAGTGGGCACCGGGGCACCGTGCAGAAGCGATCGCGGACATGGACGAGTTCTATCGCGCGGATAGCGACGAGGATATCCGGCGCACGGCGGAGGCGGGCAGCGAGCCATTCATCCCTCACGTTGAGGCACTGTTCAGCCGTGGACCCGGCCCGTTGTCGGTGTTCAACTACAGGCAGTTGAACAGATAGGAGTGGGACGTGCAGGCAAAGTTGGTGATGATTATGATTCATTGATTGCATGCGACCCTGCGATATTATGTACAGTCCATTTCCGTTCGCCGTCCGCCGCGCCCTCAGACAGGCTACAGGCAGCCCGTGGCAACTCCTCCTGCCCCCGCCTGGCCTTTCCTGGGGTTTGAACTCTTTAAAGAAAGTGAGAAGGAAACAAAGAAAGAGTCCGTAATGACAAGTGGCTTAAGAAACGACAGACAGAAAGGAAAGAATGGGCCGTGCTCTCCGCCCACCCTCTACTCCTCCTCCTCGCCCACCCCTTCCTTGTCATCCCTTCGGCCCGCACCTGTTGTTCCATCTTCGCCCAGTTTCGGTGGCACGGCTCGTGGCCCAACCCTACTCCCCACCTTGGTGGATCGCAGAAAGTCCAAAACCGCATGGGTGCACCGTGTGTCTGCGAGGAGGTCGCGGATCGTGAAACGGTTCTTCCCTCTTCCTGTGGCTTCTCGCACCTCCGCCCACAGAGTCTTCTGCTGCGTCTTCCATTGCTTGCAGTTATTGAACAGGCAGTTCCGTGTTTCCGTCTTGTACTGACAACGTGCAGGCAAAGTATCTCCTAATTGGATTGCGTCGGATTCGCTGACGAGTGATGGCCATGAATTGAATCTACTATTGACACCCGTGATGGGTCACGGCACGGTACTCCACAGCTGCTGCTAGTGGGTCAGCTAAACGTAGGTCTGGGGCGTGCTAGACTCTCCAGCTGGCGCCTTCCGTGTCGGTGGGTGAGGGATGAGGATGGCAACGAAGATGTAGTGAATGAATGCAGAAACTATTCACCGCGAAAAGAGATGAACAATTGCAACTGGCAGTTGTGTATGTGTACCACCACTTCCGCCTCTGCTGTTGCCTGATACCAACAGCCACGATTTTACAGATGATCCGGTGGTTACGAAGGGCCATCCGGTCGGACTGCAAGTTTGTCTGACGGAAGCTGGGCTGCTGGGGGAGGGTGCTTGCTGGCGTGATGGTCATCGGAGAGGCCCTTCGTGACATCTAGGTAGTTATAAGAATAAAAAGGCGTTCGCAATCGTAGTCATCGCTCGTATGTACATCCAGTGACGCGCAAAACTATGTACAACTCCCACGCCGCAGTCCACTACTTCTTGGTCGACCACCCTAAGTTATCGTCGGTAACTCATCGCTTCTCCGGGTGGGCTAGGCTTCATCGCGACCTCGGGGTAGGGGTTCCTCCTCTTGAAGTCATCGCAGATCTCGGCCATAGCGACCCACTTGACGTCCTCGTGCTTATCGATGTGCTCGATCAAGCGCTCGTGCGTCAGCAGGACGTGTGGTCTGGCACTGACATTCGGATGCACCATGATCGGGAAGATGGAGCTTTCGTCCTTGTGCTCGCGGTAGAAGTAGTTGAAGTAGGCGCGAGTCGTCCTCGCTGTCGCGCAGGTTGACCCAGCCGTGGGAATTCGAGTTATTCTTGATGAACATCATCGGCGGGAGATCTACACCTATCAGTATTGTACCTATCAAAAGAGATACGACAACGCACCACCGATATACCCTCTCCCTGGAATCTCGAAGGGCCAGTCTCCTGGGCCTTGGCGAGCGGCTTCATCCACGCCTCCGCCTTCTTGGTGTAGTCGATGTTGGTCTAGCTATCGCCTTGCGTAGGTGGTACGCCTGGTAGTTGCGGTGGCTCGTGGAATGGCCGTACTCGATCCCGTACTCGAGCAGCAGCTCCGTGCTCTCCTCGTTGTACTCCCACCAGGGAAACACGTTCCCACGTGGCAACTTGCAACCGCAGAAGTCTGTCAGCAGCTGGTACAACTTGTCGAGCACTTCGATGCTGTCTCCACGCTATGTTCACGGAGTTCCCGTGGGAGTAGCCCTGTAGGCCGCTGGGTGTGGCGTTGGGGGCCGTCGCTTGATTGGGGGGGGGGGGGGGGGGGGGGTTTGGTGGTTGGATAGCTGCATCTCGTGGCTGGCATCGTGCACCATCGCGCACTCATCGGAGACGTCTCCAGCGAGTGGCCCGGCATGAACCAAATCGCCTGAATGTTGTGCTTCTCGAACAGCTTGAGCATGTGGCGAGTGGCAATTGTTCTGGTGAACAGCCCTTTTTTCCGTCGTCAGTGCGGGTCTCTACCGTCTCCATGTGGACGTGTACCTCTCGAAGTTATCCGATGGTGGATCCTCCCCGCTGTGGGAGCCAATGCTACCTCGCCATGATCTGATAGGTCGCATGCGAGTAATGAATAAACAAAAAAAAAAAAACTGTGGGAGCCAATCCGACCTGCGACGGTGTCGATGTCAACGCCGAGGAGTAGAGGATACCTGCGTGAAGTCATCAGTCGCCCCGTGTATAGATTGGAGTGGGAGCGCGTACGTCTCTTGGAAAATGCTGCTGCTTCTTTGGCCATTGTTCGAGATACGTAACTCTGCCAAGCGCGGACCGTGGGTTGGAGGGAGATGAGGCGAAGGAACTGGAGGCGGATGCAACGCCAATTGGGGTGTGTGTCGGTGTGTAGGATCAAGAGAAGAAGTCCAGCTATGCTACGGTCGTGATCTTCGACAAATACCCGCCGTTTCCCTCGTTCCAGAGCCTCTCCTCCCAGTAACGGTATTCGGGTGGCATCGTGCACGGCGGGCGTGGGCCCGTCGGCATCCCTCGCCGACGACTTCAAGAAGTTCACCGAAGACTTCTCCGGAGCGCTCCTCATCTGCCTTCCGTGCGCCGGCGTGAACGCGCACGTCTCGTTCCTGGAGGCGGACGGCGACTGCGCCCGGCAGATGGACGTCAGCGTCAAGGGCGTCTCCTTCACGGCGCAGCTGGCGGCAAATCGACGATCCGCAGCGGGACGAAAAAGGTGAGCTCGTCTGCGTCTCCAGCATCGCCAGACACATTGCCATCCGCAGCCGGAGGAGCGGCTCCTACTGCTCCACGAAGGGCGCTGTCAGGGCCATGGTTCCTGCGATCGCGGCGGAGGAGTTGGTCAGATACGTACGTACGCCCTCCCCTCTCTCCTCGCCGACTCCCCACCTTTTTTGGAGGTGTCGACGTGGGAGGGAAGGGTTCCCGCACCTGCTGGAGAGCTGAGAGGTCGAGATCATGAACGACGCTGCGGTGGCCGTGTCCCGTAGTTTTGTAGCAGGAAGTTGGTGTTTTGGAGGAGCTAGGTATGTACCACGTAGTAGCATGGTCCGCCGCCATAGTCTGATGGGCTATGTGCGAGTATGGGCAACAATAAAAAAAACCAAAAAAACATAGCATAACCAAAGACACGATGCAACAGCATCACGAAGCCCGCCATCTGCGCAAAACTGCAAATCTCCGCCAACGCCGCTCTTCCCATCCGCCACCCGCACGAGTCTGGGGGCATTTGACTATACTAACCTCAATTATTTTTTTCTGCAGAGCTCCGCACACACACTTCATGCGTTTTGCCGCCCCCGATCATCAGCTGCCAATGGGCTAGATAGCTAGCACATAATGTGCCCCTCCCTCCCCGCCGGGTGGCAGCGATAGCTAGTGAGCGGCACAGCGGCCATGCGCAGCTTCTCCCTCCGTTACCCAACACAGCAACACTACTCCATGCGATTATGTATTGTCGATTGGAAAATTGGGTTCTCCGCACACGCACCTCGACATCCAGCCACTAGCCACACATATGAGCCACCGGCCACATAAGCCACCCTTGCGTGTATTCTTGGCAAACCCTGTGGCCGTCACGTTACTGGCGATATCTTCGTGTCACGTCATTTTTGTCATAGATATGCCAGTTGGCATCCCTACCTCTAGATATCGCCCTGCTGTGTTGTGGTTGGGTGGATGCGGGTGGTTCGTTCGATCTTTTATTCGTCATTTTTATTACGTGTTGCAGACTAGTTACAGAGCACCAGGGTTGTCTGCATGCGAGTGCTTATTCCCGTTCCCGGTCGGTCGAAGTGGCATGTGTTTCCGCTCCCGGTCGATCAGCGGGGTAGGTGACACTTTCTTAGTACCCCAACGGCAAATCAGCAGCTCTTTCCCTTCACATCCCTCATCCGCGTGATGACAACCCATTCCCATCCCCCGCGGAGCCGCCGTGAACGAAATCCGACTTTGAGCAACGTACCCATCTCTTCAGCTGTCGAACGTCGTTCTGCGAGGAGGGCCGAGCTAATAAATTTCAGCACGCGACGATGAGAGGCCGCGACAGAAATGATACGCGCGATGACGAGAGCGATTCGGACGGTTACATCACGGCAAACGAAGAAATTGAGCCAGACGACGACCAGAGCTCGAGCGAGACTGCACGTACCAAACGACACTCGGCGAAAGCCAAGGCTGGCGGTCAGAGTGTAGGCCTCGGGAGATTAGTTGGCTGGAAGGGCTTTCGACGCACTCATCCCCCTCTGGAGCCCACTCCGGGCTTCCGCAAGTGTCCCCGGCGGAAGCTTCCCGCAACCGACGAGTACGCAGAGCGTTGGATGAACTCCGCTGAGATGGCGCAGTATTGGTACGAGAAGTGCAAGAGACAAAAGGACAGGGCCAAACAGAAGGATACGGAGATCGAGGAATTGGACGCCGACATCGCGAATTGGGAAGCCGCCTATCGTTCGCAGTTCGATCGAGCTGAGAGGGAAGCGGCGAAGTACAAAGGTGAGAACGAGAAGCTGGAGAAACTCCTGGCTTCCCATGTGAGGGCTGTCAACAGCGTCAGTTCTGGATTGGAGCCAGTGACGGACCAGAGGTTTGCTGAGAAGTTTGAGAAGTTGCACCATGAAGTAGGATCCTGCATTCAGCGGCGTGTGGTAGAGGCTTTTCTAATCTTCGATTCGTAGGTTGGCGTGTGGTGTCGTAATGGCTTCAAGAAACCCGCCGGAGACGAACCCAAGACGGAGGCGGACAACGAAGCTACGGCGAGACAACTCTTGCAGCCACGAGTAGAGAACATCGACTTGCTACGGCCCCACGAAATCACCGACTGCGTGGTGTGGGCATGCGCGGAGACGGTCGTGTTCCCCGACAAGATGCCGGGACCAGGCTATGATGACCTCAGGATCCTTTCCACCCTTCAAAACTGCATCCAACGTGGCGGTACTCGCCCCTCCCATTATAATGTCTCCTCCGCTAACATTACCCAGATACTACTTCAGACGGCGAGAAAACATCCGTGTGGCTCTCCCAAACCTGCTCCCTGCTCTTCCAAGATCCCGAGTTTCAGCGCTGCCTCACAGACGTCACCTCTCTCGCTTTAGACCTTGTCACAGTTCTGTGCGCCGTTCCACGCCGACCGTGCTTCCAGGAAGAGTATCTCGGTTCTATCGAAGACTCGCTGCGCTCGATCAAGACCGTCGCTGCAGAGATGAGATGTCAACGCGGGAGCTTCATGCTGGATACGAGCGTGACGCTGGGTGCACCGTATGATGAAAAGACAATGAAGGATGTGCGGTTTACTGACGTAGAGGACGGGATGCAGGCGTCTGTCGTCGCGGTGCTTTCGAGAGGGTGGATTAGGAACCCACCAAAGGAGGTTGGCGGTGTGGCGCGACATATTTGCAAAACCAGGGTTGTGGTTAAGGTTGCCGATGCAGAATAGGCAGAAAAAGCGATTCGAGCTGATTTTGGAGATCAATGGGCTGAAATTGACGGGCCTGATTCCTTATATGTTATTTTCTGCTCCCTTGTTCCTTTTTATCTTGCAATAGCTGTTTTTGTATGCTTTGAGTTGACGGGCAGCTGTTGGTGGTAACAGGCCACCGTGGAGGAGGCAAAAACGACCGCATATCTTGCTTTGGAATAGACTACGGCTTATGATCTGTTTTCTTGGGGTCGAAATTCGCAGAGCGTGCTTCAGTCCAGACCAGGTGTAAAAACGGACGGACTTGTTTGTCTGTTTTGCCATACTCGCTGTAGCCTATCTAGACTATGGCGGCGCACTTTTTTTGACCGTTTCCCCGCCGCTGTCCGCGCGATAGCGGCACGTTGCAAGCTTTCCTTTGCCCTCCGCCTAGGCCTGTCCCATGAGAATGAAAATAGCAAATGAAAGAACAAAGAGACCGGTCCTCGCTCTCACTCTTCTGCAGATCCCATGAAGGCGGGCGTGGGGAGAAACAGCGGTTCCTCAACCTCGGCGCCCAGCTCCATCCTCTGCTCTCCTCTCCTCTTCCCTTCCCCTCCGCCCCCGGAGTTCCCACTCTGACGCCTTGCTCTGCGCGTCCTCCTCAGCCGGTGCCGGAACCCACCTCCCTACGTCCTTGGTGGAAAGGAAGTCTAGTACCGCCCTGCTGCATCTCTCGTGGGCCAGCAGGTCCCGGACCTTCCAGCGGCTCTTCCACCTCCCAGTTTCCTTTCTGGCCTCCGCCCAGAGAGTCCTCTGCTGGTCCATCCACTCGACGCACCCCTTGAAGAGGTGGTCGCGTGTCAGTGTTCCGCTCGCGCACCACCAGCACTGAGGGGTGGGGCGGCTTTTGTCCAGTTCAGGTATTGCCCGGTAAGGCAGTGACCTGTCTTCAGCTGGTAGAACCTCGAGGCGTGCCTCTTGGCTCTGCCTGCGACCACTCCGTCCGGTTTCTGCTTGGCCAGCATCTTGTACTTCGCTTTGGAAATCCGGCTTCCGGCCCACTGTCGGGCTAAAAACGGACGGACTGGACTACGTGGAACACCGCTAGACCGCAGGACACACACTTGATCCAGCATCTTTCTACTTGATATCGTACCTAGTCATGGTGAAGATTCTGCAAAGGTTCGGTCTCCCCGGTTTGTACGTGAACCACAAATGGAATCGTCTTTTGTAGAGGCCAATTTCCTCTTGCATGCTCCATAGCGGCCTTGTTCGTATCTGCGGCGATCCCTACGGTTCCACTAGAACCACTGCGGGTGTCCAGCGGTAGAAGTGAGGTATTAATAACTGCACACTCGAGAGGGCCACGGCCTTTCCCGAAGGCGCAGCCCCACGAACAGACCACACGACCACGGAAGCTAGCACTGTACGACCCCGCCGGCGACGGTTTAGGTATATATGCATACGAGAAACGACTCCTCCTCGCTGTCCTGCCCACATATCAGACGTCACCCCACGCCCCTGCCAATGGGAGATAAGAAGTCGCTGAACGGCCAATTGCCCGTCCGGTACCCCGCACGGACCGCATGGAACTGCATCGCATCTGACAACAAACACGCGGATCATCGGGGCCGTTCGTGGAATAGCATATGGGTGTCACATACAACAGGAATTGTCCCGGAAAGCTGGGTGGACCATCCTAGGTGCTGGGGTTCGCGCTGCAACCCTGCCATAGATATTGCCTTAGGCATTGCCTCCGCTCTTAACTGCAGCTTGGTTCCGGCCCCCAATTCCCCATAGTTGCCTGATACTCCACGGAATCTTGCCGCCCTTCATATTTCATCACCAATCCTAGGTTCAAGCGGAGAAGCGTCTCAATCGAACGTCTCGAGCTCCCACGTCTACAACCCAGTACACCAGCTATACGACATGGGGCGAAACAAAAAAAACACCAAGCGCAAGAAGGCACCCGCCCCCGGTGACACAGCGCCTGCCGGCGAGAGCTCAACATCCGCCGCCAACCGCACTACGGGCGAACGAAAAGAGTCGAAATTTTTCGTCGGCCTTGACTTCGGAACAACGTACTTAGACACTCCCTGTCTTGCATGGCGATAGCACTAACACTACCAGCTTCACTTCCGTTGCCTTTGCCTTCTCGGAGAACTCGGAAAGCACTAGCGACATAAAGCTCGTCGAAATCTGGCCAGATGCGGCCACCGGCAGCAACAGCGCGGAGCAAGTCCCAACGAAAGTCGAGTACACGAAGCCGGAGATGAAGTGGGGCTACGACGTTCAAGATGGCGCAATCCCTGGCTCCAAGCCACTGGAGTGGTTCAAACTCCTTTTGCAGGGACGGGACGCGTCATTGCCGGTATCCCAGAACAGCTCAAGCCACGCAGGGGGCCGGGCTACAGCGGTGTCAGAGGTGAATGAGCTCCTTGATGGGCTGAATATTTCGCCATGGGAGACGGCGGAAGAGGAGACGCCGGAAGAGGAGACGCCGGAAGAGGAGACGCCGGAAAAGGAGACAAAGAAGATCCTGGACGAACTGAATATCACGACGGTTACACTTATAGCCGACTTCTTGAGGAAAATCAAAGAAACCACCCTGGCAACTATCAAGAGGACATATTGGATGCAAAGTGAGATTGGTGCCAAAACAGTGTGGATCCTGACGGTACCCGCGATCTGGAAGGATGCGGCAAAGAACTCGATGATCCGGGCGGCGAGAAAGGCGGGGCTTGGTGAGAGGGGGGTGGACTTTGAGCTCATTAGTGAGCCCGAGTGTGGGGCTACGTACGCGCTAAACGTGATACAGCCGAATGATCTCTCAGTATTTCCGTCCTTTCTTGATCACTCAGCTGGATGGACTGACTGGTGAGCAGCCCGGCGATGTGTTCGTCATTTGCGATGCAGGAGGTGGAACAGCGTACATCCCCTAATGTCCCCTTCGATTTCGAGTAACTAACAGACGGAAGCGACTTGATCTCCTACAAGATTACTGGTAACCAGCCTTTGCGCGTCGACGAGGTGGTGCCAGCTACCGGTTCGTGCTCTCTCCCTTCCGTACGCTCGTACATCACATTAAGTCATCCTCCAGGCGCTCTTTGCGGAAGCGTCTTCCTTGACCGGCGTTTCCGCAAATACATGCGACGAACTCTCGGGGACGAGTTCTTCAACAGCATGAAGGTTCTATAGTACTTTGTCACCCTCTTGAATACCCTCGCTTACTATACCATAGCCAAAGCAAAAAGTAGGCATGATGAAAGACTGGGAGGAAAGAGTGAAACTCAAGGTATGCTTCGTACTCCCTCTGATCTCAGTTCGATCGTATGTACGGGGCTTACCTTCTATGCAGTTCGGCAATGGATCTAAGCCTCGTACTTATGAAGTTATCGTCCCAGGCGTGGACACCAATGAGAAACTGAAGGTGGAGGACGGTTACCACAGCATGAAATAGCATGAACTCTTCCCGCAAAAGGTGAATATTAGCTAATATTGGGTAGTGAGGATGTCAAAGCGATATTCGATCCAACTGTAGATGAGATCATCCATCTAGTGTCGCAGCAAGTCTCGAAGGTGAAAAAGAAGGGGGAGAACGTGAAAGCAATCCTGCTCGTCGGCGGGTTCGGCTCGTCCGAGTACCTCCACTACCGCCTCTCAAACCACATTTATGGAGACCGCAAAATCAAGGTCCTGCAGCCGGTTAATGCGTGAGTCCCCATCACATCGTCCCCTCCGCCAACTGCGTATTAAAGATCCCAGACGCACTGCCATAGCCCGTGGCGCACTGCTTCGTGGCATTGAGGGCTCCATAATCATGATCAGGCGCGCGCCGCGCCACTATGGAAGCGAATTCGAAGACGAATACAACCCTGGAGATAATCTCCCACCGGGGGCACTGCAACGCAGATACTTTCACCCTCTGCTGGGGTCATTGATGATACCCGACAAGATGAAGTGGCATGTCAAAATGGGTGAGACAATCGAGCCATCCCGCGCCAGCTTCACACACATCCAACTCGTCCCACCGGGAGAACAGCCGAATTCCTCCGCCTCGGTACCCCTCTACGCATGTGATCTGGACCAGGCGCCTGAGTACATGTGGCAAAACCCTACTGGTACCACTTATGCTCACTGATTTTTTCCACCTCGCTGATAACAATAGCTGTCAAACGTGTCTGCACATTGAACGCAGACCTCTCGAGCATCCCCCGGCATAAGTATACCACCTTGCGTACCCCTATTGGGGACTTCTTGATGATTACATATGAACACCGAATGACCCTAATGAATGAAGTGAGTGTTAAGCGTTCTGGATGAGGTAGAGCGTGAAGGGGCTAATACGATATAGGTGTGGCAATTCGAGTTGTTCTTTGAAGGAACGCGGTACGGGGTTGTTGAGACACAATTTTCTGGGATCGAGGCAGAGGAAGAGGATCATTAGCGATATGTTACATACAATCGTTGAGAGAAGGGCTGTATTAAGTGTGCTTTCGGCTTAAAGTGGGGACTCCGTTCTCGGTTTGCAAGACCGCTATTGAGCCGAATCCAGATGAATTCCACCTGCATGGTCCCTAATTTCTCTGCATATGATTACAATCCGGCCATAGCTTCAACTCGCAGTGTATTCATAAACTGCCACGGACGAGTGCTAAATTTCAGTACACTACCTTATAAGGAAATGTGTGACCTGCAACAAAAGCGAAACAACTGATTGCCAACTTGCCATAGACGTCCGCCGTCCCGTCATCTGTATCCAGCCGCTTTGGTCGTGCATCATTCGTACGTCCCAAACCATTCCCCAATGGTAAGGATACGTGGGAACCCGAGGAGAACCCGACTGGGGCGAACTTCGATACGTATCACGGACGATATCTGGGACAGCCGGCACCAATACGAGCTCTCTTAGGAACTTGAGTCTAAGGGAGGCTTATTGTCACGGCGAGTGCCGGCTTGGTTGGAAGGGAGTGTCATCGTGGGTTCACTGGTGGCGCCAGAGCCCAACACAGACGAGAGAACACCTCTAGTTGTGCCCGAAGTGGAAGGGGCAGCAGAAGGTCCTGTGGGCAGAGGTGAAGAAGGATACCGGTAGGATGCAGAGGCGGTGGAAGATTCGGGATCTGTTCGCAGACGAGAGGTGTAGTCAGGCGGTGCCGGATTTCTTGTCCGCTACGGATGTGGGAAGGCTGGTGCCGGCCGTGGAAGAGAGTGGCGCGGGGAGCGACGTGTCAGAATGGGAGCTCCAGGAGTGCCAGGAGCGGGAAGAAGAGTTGAGGGCGGAGGTAGTGGCACTGGGGGCCGAGGACAAGCCGGGTGGTAGGGTGGGACTATTGCTGTCCCTACCCACGCCCTCCTTCATGGCATCGGTGGAGGAGGAGTAGGGGAAAGGTCTCGTTTCCTTTGTTATTTCCCTTGTGATTCTCTTCGGTGTGCATCTACTTTCTTTCGGGACAATCCTGGGCGGAGGGCAAAAGGGGAGGTTACAACGAGATGCCTCTGCGCGGACAGAGGACGGGAAAAAGGGATAAAATGTACGCCGCCATAGTCTAGCTAGGCTGAATGCTATGATTAAACAAAATTCTAAATTACCAACACTTTACACCGCCTCAGAATGCTCGGTATTCGCACACACCATTTCCTGTCCTGCAAGCAGTTATCCCCGAAAACGGTGTATCTCGGGAGAATCCTTACACTCCCTTTCTTTGCGAAACCTTTAAAGATTTTCAAAATAGATGCAGGGAGATGAGTCGGACAAGACTATGGCGAACAATCCCATTGGAATTTTCGCAAATGTCTCGCACTAACAGCCTGTGATATTTAGTGGCTTTTCACGCTAAAGAACTAAAGAAGCGTGCTCCGTATATCGATTGGATCCCAGGACCGGATAGGAAACCGCCTCCCGGCCCTGATATTGCTAAAAGAGAGTGAAACCAAAGTAGCTAAGAAGCTAATGGGAGCAGAGGAAACAGCGGGGCGGGTATTAAGGCCCAGAAAGCGGGTGACGGGGAACTGAATGGTATGGAAATTGGCTAAAGACCTGTGCGGTTGCCATCTGCATTCTCAAACCTTGGATTTCTGACGATTTGATGGTTGACAAAGCTGCAGGTGCAAACTCTAGTCTCCCCCGACGAACAGTTCGGCAACCCCCAGATATGCGCAACAACACGCCACACTTTTGTGTCGTGAAGGTTTGCTAGTTTCTGAGAGACTTTCTGGAAACTCGAAGTGGCTTTTACAGCGGGGGCGTGGCCCTCCCTGTTAATCCAGAGACTCAGCGGACGACCCCCCACCCCTATCCACAAACTCGGCTGGCTACACAGCGGGCGACTCTCCTATCCACAGCCACAAATCTCGCAGCGCCAAAATTTCCTCCAGCTCTGCGTGGAGGGCATCAACAGTGCGCCGGCTATTCGTGCTCTCCAGAAGATGCCCGAATTTTTTTTCCAGTCATCTCTGATGTGTGTAGGTGTTTTGTCATGCAGCGTGCTCTGGTGTTGGGCGATTAGAGCACTAACGGCAACGAGCCTTGCTGGGCTGAGAAACGGTGGAGGGTTGGAGTTGGATATTGTAGGCGTGGTGGTGGGTTGACTAGGGAGGCCACGATGGTATGAACTGGTGGTTGTTAGTAGAGTTTATTTGTATCTATCGTGGTTCAGTCGACAATATGCAGTTTCTCAAATCGTTAACTCGAGGTGGTGTGCCGAACGCTCACCCATCGCCCGCATCTAAATTTTGCGTGGCAGATTCAAAATGCAGCTGGCAACCGAACAGGCCCCAAATGAAATGAGTTGTCCGCACAATAACAGCAGATAAACCGAGCTGTAGTCTACCACACTGCTGTTCTACCTGCATACTTTCTCTCAGGGGCCCGGTCTATTTGCTATTTGCTGGGCGGTCCGGTGTCGACAAAACTAGTGCTCTATTTAGTTGGGGAGGGGGGGGAGGCCACCTCGCAAACCAGATAGTTGACTGAACAGCACGCATGTCCATAAACAGCCCAGCCGATTTAGTAAACGGGAAAATTTGCCCGACAGGCTAAAACATATATTTACAAAGGTCCCGACAGGTCCAATGTGGGTCCGGGCTAATGGACCGGTGAGAGAACCTCGGCAGTATCTCCATGCGCGATACATCTCGCCACCAGAGGCATGAAAACATCTGTTGAGTATGAAGATGCACGATGGGGATCCGGCTGTTGTCCGTCTTCACCTACATTGGAGGACCAACAACAGTTGTACGTTCTAGCCAGCCGGGAGATTTTTACCGCCCACAAATGGGCGGGTCAGTCTGTAAATTGGACAGCAGCGTGTCGGCCGGCAGGCGTGCTATTCAGTCAATGGGCTGGTTTTGCCGGCCCGACCAGCCCTCCGACAAAATAGAAAACTGTGTCAGTCCACGCGCCAAATAGGACACCGGCTTCTAGAGCCAATATGTCAGTCACCCCACCAAGTAGGACAACGTTTATTGTCGGCAGTGTTCATAGTCCGGGACTGCCAAGATCGGGTCTAGTCTGGCCTTTAGGACGGACAGCGGAAAAGTTTTCCACAGTCCGTCCAGTCCATGATTTTCGTAGACTGGGTCGGACTGCAATCCGGATATGCACTTCCTTGCGCTTATGTCGGGGGTTAAGAGGTTCCCTCGGGGGTGCTGAGACTTCCCTTGCGCGTAGAGTTCCAGTAGGTCACGTTGCACCTTCCTGTGGTGTGACTGCCTGGGCAAGGGAAAGTCTTGATGAAACCCACTTGCTGACAAAATGTATGGAGCCAACAGCGCTATCGGTCGGATGACGCTCTGTCGCAAGTTCAACTCATTGCGTCCCTACTGCCAGCCAGCCTATCGACTCTTACTTCGGGTAGTTATCGGAGGTCAGAAACCAACTCGCAGGCTCTGCTGAAGCCATATCCGATGCCACTTTCAAGATCAGCATCTTCACAACCCTGCCGTCCATGTTTGCTGCCACCGTCGAAATCCCACAATCTCAAGCCAAAATCACAATTGAAGAAATTTTTGATGCTTTGAAAGAATCCGAGAAGAAAAAACAAGGCTATGGTAATGATTCCAGATGCAGTAACGGAGGCACTACGGACTCTGCTCGCCGAAGCCCCGGGATTGCCCTTCCTGCTGCTTACATCGTAACATCTATCAGCGCTTCCATCACGGGGACCCGTTGGTCGCTGGCTTCGGCTTCGACTCCGAGTCCTCTCTCTCGGCCACTAGTGGCTCTTCCTATGTTCTCCGGCAAATCCTTTGTTAGAGTTCAGGTTTCGCTTTGTTCTCAGATGAAGCCTTTGCTCGTATCCCATTAAGGTTTCTCTTTGCTCTATCATTGCACAGTGTTCGACTTAGACCAGACCGGTCGGCCGACTTGCTCTGGACGGTCTGCCATGACACCGACCCGACGTCGCATTTCACGGTCGGAATAGAAAATAGACCGTCCCGACGACGGTGTGGCGAAGTCGGGCAGACTATCCTGATGTCGGCCGACGTCGGGATAAGATTGGCTTGGCAATCATAAAATGATGTGCTAAAAATACCACGGAGTATCCAGAAGGTCATTCTCGCCGCTCCAGGAAACCTTCCCGCACCCCAACCAAAACCTTCCAAATGCCGAGACCTCACGCCGTGACACATACTTTCTCCGCTCGCCTTATTACACTGTCCTACTCGTTTGACTGCTTTCCCGCTTCCGCAATTTCCTGTACTCATGCTCGTTTGCGCATCCATTCGTCCAACCATTCGTGCACTCGACTGCAGGCACCTTGTCCACTTGCCAGATCGTATTGCTCGCCCGCATCTCCCCCATCTAGCTGGAGTGTTACTCGACTATCCATTACATCTGGGACCTACATCATGCCGCGGCCGCGCGCAAAATAATCGCAGCCATCCCATCGGCATTCCCATACCGGTGGAGGCAGTCTAATGTCTGAAGGGCTGGCAGCGGGATGGCCTGATTGCAGCTACAAGGTATGATATCAGAGCCATTGAGAAAACGCTCAATGCACTGTGTGAGGAGGATATTGTGTAGCTTGTGAGATGTGTGATTTTTTTTAAAAAAAATTACGTCTACAGCCTATAGACCATCGTGGCGGACTTTTTCCAACCGGTTACTGTCCACTGTCCGTAAACGGCCCATAGAGACTGTATGGAGTACGAAACTTCATCTTTTTGGGGTGGCTTGGCAGACGTCGGCCGCCGTCCCAGACCAACGTGGGGAAGGTCGGGATCAGACATGACCAGACCTTTGCGTCGGTCTGAGTGCATTCCGATCCGACCCGACCTTACCTAAAATTGCTCCAGTCTTGTCTATGTCGAACACTGGGATCAGGGTTTTCGCTGTGCAGCGTCCTGTGGCGGCATATTGGTGAGAACGTCTCCGGACCTTACTGGCACTCGACGCATCAAACCTCCGCAGCTGTATTGCACTACCGTGTCACCGCACCTCCAGACCCAAGGGCCACTATACCATTCGGCTTAAGGACGGGAAGAAGGCAATGGCATGGCTTCGTCGGCTCACAGAGCAGATGGGTCTCTCGCCAGCCAACTGCAGAAAGGTCATGACAGCATGCATCCAGTCAAGTCGCCGTTCGGATCGGAGCTGTGGTGGGGGGGAGACCAGGCCCGAGGCACCATAGGCCAAAAGCAAAGGGGGTTTTTTTTTGTTTAATCATACTCGCATTTAGCCTAGCTAGACTATGGCGGCGTACATTTTATCCGGTTTTCCCGTCCGCTGTCCGCTGTCCGTGCAGTGGCGGCACATTACACGCTCCCCTTGGCCCTCCGCCCAGGCCTGTCCCAAGAAGAAGATGAAAGGCGCATCAAGGAAATTTCAAAAGAGAGACAGAGGAATAGAAAAAAAAAAGAACCACGGACGCCGTCCCCACATCCTACTCTTCGTCTGCGGATGCCATGAAGGCGGGCGTGGGTAGGAGCAGCGGTAGCTCCCCCAGGTCTTTCCGATATCGGAGAGGTGGAAGGATTGCTGGAAGGTGTGGGACCTACTGGCGGATGGGAGTTGCAGCCGGGCGGTGCTAGACTTCCTCTCGACCACTGACGTGGGCAGATGGGTGCTGGGGGGGGGAGGAGGATGGTGCCGTGAGTGCGGTGTCTGAGTTGGAGGTGTGGGAGTGGAGCAGGAGCAGGGAGTGGGGGCCGAGGAGCTGGGTACCGGGGGGGAATCACTGCTCTTCCTGCCCACACCCGACTTCATGGCATCCGCAGGCATGGCGTAGGCGGTGTTCCTTCCTTTGTTCTTTCCTTTGTCCTATACGCTCGCTGTTCTCCTTTTGTTCTTTCCTTTGTTATTTCCTTGGTACGACTCATCGTTTCTTCTTGGGGCAGGCTGTGGCGGAGGGCAAAGGGGTGCTTGCAACGAGCCGCCACTGTACGGACTGTAAATATTCTTGCCATGATCTCCATAGGTCGCATGCGAGTAATGAATAAACAAAAAAAAGCCTTCTGGATCCGGCTCATCCTTGTCGGCCATTGCGGTGAGTGATCGGCCACCATCAAAACAAGAGATAGAATACCTTGTACATGCAGAATAGTACTGGGAAGAGAAGAGAAACAAGATGAGGTCTTACAAATTCTGTTGGTCGGAGAAGAGATGGAGGAGCTATAAGAAAGCTTGTTGGCATTTGTGTATGCGAGTGGTTTTCCGGGTTTTGGGCCGCAGCGTCGTCTACGTAGGAACGTCATCCAACAAGAAGTACACTCGTGCAGCATTGGCGATGTAGTTAATCAGGCCATAATTATTTGCGATGACAGAAGCGTATGTGTCACCTACCGGGACGCTAGGCGACTGGGAAGTTTCAGCACCCGAAGGCGTTTTTTTTTCATAAGTGCAAGGAAGCGCTCATCCCGAACCGCAGTCCGACCAGTCAACTACAGTCTGTACCCAGTCCACAAAAGTCATGGACTAGCGGGACTACTATTACGCAGTCCGTCCAAACGGCCGGACTGGACCGGATCTCAGCAGCCCGTCCAGTCCAGACTGGACTATGGAGAACACTGCAGGAAACCCCTTAACGAAACTACAGGGCCGTATTCTTTGACATCGTACTCGTCGCGTATTGCTTGATATCATCCACGCCGCCGGTATCCTCATCGACATCATACTCGTCGCGTCGTATTGTACAACTTCCCACTGTCTCTGTCCCTCTGAGACTATGCTAACAATGTCACGAAGCTCACCAGTCTACTTGCCGCGTCTTACTCGCGATCGTCCTTTTCGCTGCCATCGTCATCGACATCGTACTCGTCGCGTCGTATCGTCCCACTTTCCTCACCTGTCTTTGTCACTCTGAGAGCTGCACTAACCATTTCACGTGCTTGCTATAATACTTGACGTGTCTTACTCGTTATTGTCCTAGCTGTTGGCATCCTCATCGCTATCCTCTTCATTGACGTCGTTCACTTCGTGTCGTATCTTATCCGCTAATCTGCCTTTGTTTCCGACACACGCCGAGCGATGCAACCCACATAAGGAACAGCATTATGGGCGTTGATCTTGGAGATGGATGTGACGCTGGGTGCTTGCACTTGGTAAGCTCAGTGTGGTAGCATATATAGATGTACATTAGATGTAATGAATAGAACTGGATTGAGTCATAATGCCTGGAGCCAACTGCGTGTTTGATAGTCTTCGTTGTAATGTACAGTGCCCTGACAGTCGCGTCTGGATGCTACCACCGTGACCGCTCTGTTGCCCATGAGTGGTGCGCCATCGTAAGCCTCGTCTGGATCCCATTTACCTTGACACTCCTCGTCTGGACACGAGGTGCCCTGGCGAGCTTCGGCCGTACGCGCATTGCCTGACGGCTGCGTCCGGATGCACTCGCCGCGGCAGTTGTGTCTGGACGCAGTCGCCGTGCCAGTAGCGTCCAGACGCACGGTGCCCTGGCGAGCTGCGTCCGGTTTAGCGAGGTGTCATCCACTACGTCTCGAGCGTCTAGCGCATACGGACGCAGTGGACGCAATTTTTTTTCTCCTGATGTGGGATCTTGTGGTCATACGGCCGATGTGGTCAATAACCGCTTCTGAAAAGAGGGGTAGAAACTCGTGGTATCCCTTGGGTACGAGTCTGGCACCATCGAATCCGATTCCGCATATTTCTTTGTAATTTCCTTGGTGCGCACCACTTCGTCTTGGGACAGGCCTGGGTGGAGGGCAAAGGGGAGCTTGCAACGTGCCGCCACCGCACGGACAGCGGACATGAAACAGACTGTACATGATCTCGTCATGATCTAGGTAGTTAGCATGCGAGTAATGATTAAACAAAAAAACCTTGTCAAGATGAGAACATGAAACGACGCCATCAATGCATCGGGGCGGTGTTCATGCGGAACACCAATGCATAAGAGGGTGGCGTCCATGCGGAGAGGCCCAGGGCACCCGACGCAGAGGTGGCAGTGAAACTGGACACGGAGGAAGTCGGAGACGAGCACGTATATAGAGATGTCTGCTGCCTTGCAGAAGAGCATCATCGAATCTACCATCTACCATCTCTACCCATATATCTATAATGATGGTGATGATGATGTTTCATTGATCGTGTGCGACCCTATTGGATCATGACGATATTATATACAGTCCTTTCCCGTTCGCCGTCCGCTGCGCCCTCGAACAGTCCGCCAGCGGCTCGCGGCGACTCCCCCTGCCCCCGCCCGGCCTGTCCCAAAGATAAAGAAAGAAGGAAAGAGAGAAAGACAGAAAGAGAGAGAGACTCAAAGAGAAGAAAAAGGAGAGCCGACAGCGCGAAAGAAAAAGAGACAAAGGAGCGTAGCTAAGGAGACCGTGTATCTCCCTTCTCCCTCTCCCCCCCCGGGTCTGGTGGCCCCGTCCTCGCCCCCACCCTCGTCGTTCTCAAGAAATCCAGGACTGCTCCAGTGCACCGCTCGTCCGCGAACATTTCCCTGACCGTGAACCGGTTCTTTCCTCTTCCTGTCTTTTTCCTTATCTCCGCCCACATTGTCTTCTGTTGCATCCTCCACCTGTCACAGTTCTTGGACAGGTGTTCCCTTGTCTGCGTCCTGTACCGGCACCACCCGCACTCCACCGTGTCGGAGTTCTTCGTCCACTTCAGGTATTGCCCTGTGCGGCAGTACCCGGTCTTGAGTTGATGGTACCTTCCTGCCAGTCTCTTCGGGCCTCGTGCTACCAAGTTGTTCTGGTGCATCGTTTTCGGCATCTGGTACTTCCTTCCTCTGACCCTCTTCTTCGACCACGTCCACGCTTCTTCCCACTTCTTTTCCGAAATTTCCCGCTTTATGTTGGCTAGAGATCTGGGGGGCGGCATCAACCGCCTCCCGTATCTGTCTTTGTAGCCCATCAATTCGACCCCTCGTGCGTCCGGTTCCTCCGCTGCCTGCTTCGCTCACCTGTCTGCTTCCTCGTTCCCTGCAACTCCGCTGTGAGCGGGGCACCAGCGGAATTCGATTCGAAGGTTTCGGTCACTTCTCCTCAGCTTCGCTATCCATTCTCTTGCCTGCTGTGCGTACTGTTGGGCGGGGCCTGGTTCCTCTGATGCGATTCTGGCCATCGCCGCCTGCGCGTCAGTGAAGATGGTGACTGCCTTCGGTCCTGTTCGTCTCTTTGCTGCCACCTCCAATGCTCTCGCCAATGCTGCACATTCCGCGTCGAAAGCCTCCTGGATATATCTATAATGATGATGATGATGTTTCTGGATATATCTATAATGTGACCTTTTGTTAAACCTGCGGGATGGGCAAACGAGGGAGATTTCATGATCCTCCCGTGTATTTACATGGGTGAAGCGGGTTTCCGGGGGTTTTGACTACAATTCGGAGCTTTCGGCCCACCACCACAACAGACAAAAAAACTCGTTTATACACGGGACAGAATCGGAAAGGGGAGGGGAACAAGATTACCTAAAAGTTCTATTGATCGAAGAGAGGATGATGGAACTGTAAGCAAAATACGGTGGGCATTTTTTGGGCTGTGAGTGGGTTGAGGGTTGTGGGCAAGCGGAGGTGAGTTGGTCGCTGATGTTGAATGATTATGGCCGTCCGTGTTGTACGTGCGTTCTTGCGACTCTCTGACTCGACAGAATTCTTCTATTCCGAGCGACAGGTAGTTCTTGAAAGAGGGGAGTGAGAGCGAGATGGGATTCCTCGCGATGAGGATTCGAAGGGGGAGGCAATCTTTCGTTTTTTACCTTATAGAAGGTTGTAAGAGTACAGAAGAAACGAACCTTAGAACAGAGAACACAAAGTACATCTCGCTGCTTCCCCGCTTTGTCCCCATTCGGCTCCCTGCTTTAGCTCCTCCGGCGTGTGCTCAACTCTAGTCGGCAACAGCGCCGTACGTCCAGCGGCGAGAAGCTTTTCCAACAGCTGATCCCCATTCTAGTTGGCGCAGTGAGTGAAAACGAGATCTCTGATTACATTTCGCTGAAGGTTATTGCGGTTTTTTTTTTTTGTTTATTCATTACTCGTGTGCGACCTATGGAGATCATGACGAGATTATGTACAGTCCGTTTCCTGTCCGCTGTCCGCGCAGTGGCGGCTCGTCGCTAGCACCCCTTCGCCCTCCG
>Ga0307516_10001267_pt1 | contig 35137 bp, 35 predicted proteins | sample 19_EM_MG_FD_203310 | JGI IMG/M metagenome (GOLD analysis project Ga0307516, IMG submission 203310) | Populus trichocarpa ectomycorrhiza microbial communities from riparian zone in the Pacific Northwest, United States - 19_EM | ecosystem: Host-associated > Plants > Roots > Unclassified | place...
GGCCTCGGCGAGCGGATGGATGCGCTGCCGCCGATCCTGTCGGGCGGCGAGAAGCAGCGCGCGGCGATCGCGCGCGCGGTGATCTCCAGGCCGCAATTGCTGTTGGCGGACGAGCCGACCGGCAGCGTCGATCCGACGCTGGGCCGGCGGCTGTTGCGGCTGTTCATCGAACTCAACAAATCAGGCACCGCCGTGATCATCGCGACCCACGACATTACGCTGATGGACCAGTACGAGGCGCGACGGCTGGTGCTGCACCAGGGACGGTTGCACATCTATGAGTAGGACCGGAGACGAGCATGGCCCGCTGGTGGATCTCGGGCACGAACGCCCGCAGGTCCCGGCGCGGGCACGCAATCTGTCGCCGATCGTGCCGCGCGCCTCGATCTCCGGCCGCGCGCTGGTCGCCGTCGTTGCCATCATGACGTTCCTCGCCTCGATCACCACCGGCGCCGTGCTCCTGGTGAGCGCGTCGGCCGCGGAATGGCAGTCGGAAGTCGCGAGCGAAATCACCATTCAGGTGCGCCCGCAAACGGGGCGCGATCTCGACCGCGATTCGGCCGCCGCCACCGAGGCGCTGCGGGCGCAAGCCGGCATCATCGAGGTCCGCCCCTTCAGCAAGGATGAATCGGCCAAACTGCTGGAGCCCTGGCTCGGCACCGGATTATCGATCGAGCAATTGCCGGTGCCGCGCGTCATCATAGCAAGGGTGCAGCCCGGCGCCACGCCCGACCTCGCCGCCTTGCGTACCCGCGTGATGCAGGTGGCGCCATCGGCCAGCGTCGACGATCATCGCGCCTGGATCGAGCGGATGCGCTCGATGACCGGCGCCACCGTGTTTGCCGGCATCGGCATCCTCGTTTTGGTAATCGTTGCGACCATCATTTCGGTGTCGTTTGCGACCCGGGGCGCGATGGCGGCGAACCGCCCGATCGTCGAGGTGCTGCATTTCGTCGGCGCCGGCGACACCTATATCGCCAATCGTTTCCTGCGGCATTTTCTGCGGCTCGGTCTCGAAGGCGGGTTGATCGGCGGCGGCGTTGCAATGCTGGGCTTCGGCTTCTCCGAATCGATCGCGGGCTGGTTCTCCGGCACGCCGGTCGGCGACCAGTTCGCAGCCTTGCTTGGGACATTCTCGCTGCGTCCGTCGGGCTATCTGGCGCTGGCGGCGCAGGCCGTGCTGATCGCCGCGATCACCGCCTGGGCCTCGCGGCGAACACTGTTCGCGACGCTGGATGATATTGACTAACAACCAGACTCCACTTCGCGGCAAAACGTTCTAGAATTGCGTGGGGGAGAGGACCACAAGAACCGAATGAGTTTGCAATCCGACGATACGTCGCCGAAAGCGCCGGCTGCGCGACCGCGCGGATGGCTGCGCGCGACCATCGTCGCCACGCTGGCGATCGCCTTCGTAGGCTCCGCGGTGGGTTTTGTCGCCTTCCTGTCGCAACTGCGCGGCGTCGAGGTCCAGCCGGGCCGCAACGCTGACGGCATCGTGGTTCTGACCGGCGGCTCGTCGCGGGTGTCGGATGCGATGGAATTGCTGGCCGGCGGCTACGGCAAGCGGCTCTTGATCTCGGGCGTGCATCCGACCAACGCCGCCAGCGACATTTCCCGTTCGCTGCCCGACAACCAGCAGCTATTGCTCTGCTGTGTCGATCTCGATCACTCCGCGGTGAATACGCGCAGTAACGCGGCGGAGACACGGCGCTGGGTGAAGGAGCGCGGCTTCAAGTCGCTGATCGTGGTGACCTCGAATTACCATATGCCGCGGGCGATCGTCGAATTGTCGCACGCAATGCCGGATACCGCGCTGATCCCGTTTGCGGTGGTCGGCGACAAATGGCGAGATGAGCCGTGGTGGACCAGTGGTGCGACCTTCCGGTTATTGCTGTCGGAATATGCGAAATATGTCGCCGCCGAGGTTCGCGTGCGGCTCGCCGATGTCGGCATCGATCTGTTGCCCGACCTCGCAGAGCAGCCGACCGGTTCGCTGGCGCCACGTCGCCCGGCGACCGCGCAGGCGAATTGATCTATTCGCGGTTGCCGATCTTCTGCACCGCCGGCGCCGAATGCGAATCGTGCAGCATGACAGCTAGTTGATGCAGCGGCGCATCGCGAAAGCCCGCCGCCTCGATCGCTTTCACGGTGGCCAGCACGTAATCGCGATTGACGCCGGACTGGCCGTGGCCTTGCAGCACGTGGCGCAATTGCTCGGCCAGCGACAGCCGTCCGGCATATTGCACATGGCCGCGATCGACCACATAGGCCAGCGCGCCGACGCGCTGCCGCGCCTCGTTCTCCAGCCACACCGACCGCTTCACCTCGCGATAGACCGAAGTGACCTGTTCGCGCTCGCGCAAATAGCGGATCGTGGCGGCGCGGTTCTTTTCCGCCACCCGGAACGCGACGCCGCGGCAGGCGCCGCCGCGATCGAGCCCGAGCACAAGGCCGGGCTTTTCCGGCGTGCCGCGATGGACGAAAGAGTAGACGCAGAGCGCGCGATGTTCGCCAATCAACCGCGCCGACACCCGCTCTTCGAATTCGAAGCCCGGCCGCCACATCAGCGAGCCGTAGCCGAACACCCAGAGGTCGCCTGGGGAGAATTCCGTTTCGGGGAGCGTAATCGCGGACATTGGCGATAGCGTTTTCGAGCGAAGCATGCCCCCGGACTTGATCCGAGGGTGGCGACCGGTTCGCGCTGGGAAAACGCGTCCAAACGGAAGAGGGCTACCAGAACAATCGCACAAAGCGAAGCGAATTCAGCGTCTTTTGTTATCGGGTCCGGTCGCTTACATTCGACAAAATCGTAGGCCAAAGGTCGCCGCATGCCCGACATATCCCCCGCGCCGCGCCGGCGCCCGCTTTGGCGCCTTTTCATCATGCCCGCGCTGCTTGTGGTCGCGGCCATCGCGTGGAGCGGATTCTGGTTCTATGCGTCGTCCGAGGTCTGGGTGCGCGCCGACGCCTGGCGCGCGCAGGAAGCCAAAGCCGGTCGCGTCTATGATTGCGGCAAGCGCTCGGTCGCAGGCTATCCGTTCCGGCTCGAAGTGCGCTGCGACGACGCCGGCGTGTCGCTGGTGTCGCAGACCGCGGGCGCGCCGTCGCTGTTCACGGTGCAACTCGGCGAAATCCTGGTGGTGGCGCAAATCTACCAGCCGGACCGGTTGATCGCGGAATTCAAGGCGCCGGCCACGATCGCCGATCGCGGCCAGCCGCCGTCGCTGAAGGTGAATTGGACTGTGGGCCGCAGCAGCGTGATCGGCCTGCCCAACATTCCCGACCGCGCCTCCATCGTGTTCGACAACCCCTCGATCGACCGCGTCAACGGCCCGGTGCAGACGCCGCTGGCGCGCGCCAACCATATCGAGCTGCATGGCAGGCTGGCGGAGGGATCGTCGGTTGCCAACCCTGTGATCGAGACCGTGCTGCAAATTGCCGGCGGTTCGATACAAGAGCTGCATCCGCTGCTGGCGGCCCCGTTCGAGGCCGACATCCAGACCAGACTCAGCGGGTTGAAGGATTTTTCGCCAAAGCCGTGGCCCGAACGATTCCGCGAGATGCAGGCCGCGGGCGGCAAGGTCGAGATCGTGCGCTCGCGGATTGCGCAGGGTGGCCTGATCTCCGTTGCCGCCGGCACGCTCAGCCTCAACGCCGCGGGGCGGATCGACGGTGAATTGCAGATGACGGTTACCGGAATCGAGAAAGTGATTCCGGCGCTGGGTATCGACAAAATGCTGGAGCAGGGCGTGCCGCAGGCCACGCTCGATCGGGTGGCGCCCGGCGTGAAATCGAAGGATCTCACCAATTTATTTGGCGCGCTCGACCGCGCGATTCCGGGGCTGGGAAAGGCCGTTCAGCAGAACGCCAATGTCGGCGTCGCCGCCGGCATCAACTCGCTCGGCACCGAAGCCGAACTCGAAGGCAAGAAAGCCCGCGCCTTCCCGCTGCGCTTCGTCGATGGCGCGGTGTTTCTCGGCCCCTTGCGCGTGGCGCTGATCCCACCGCTGTTTTAAGTCGGAGTTTCCGCAAGCTCCGACGTCATCCTGAGGTGCCCGCGCACTGCGCGGGCCTCGAAGGATCGCCGCACGCACCGAACAAGTCATCCTTCGAGGCTCGCCAAAGCGGGCTCGCACCTCAGGATGACGGTAAACGGCTTCCTGACTCGTTAACCGCCCTCCGGCTTCTGACAACTATAGCGGTTCATCTAACCAAAGCTTTAGTGACGTTCGCGCTGCAAAAGCCGGCAAATCCCTTCTATCGACACGCGGCTATATTGCTGCTCGGATTTTTGCTGGTCGCGGCAATTTCTGTTTCTCGATTGAGCGGCTGGGCCGGCGTCTGAGACGAGCGAATAGTCCGCCCGAGCGCAAGCTGTCGTCGAGATTTTGCAACTGTCTACCGAGGCGCCCGCGTAGAACGCCCTACTCATCGAACGCGTCGTCATAGAACGTCTTGCCGCCAAGTATGTCCTTCATATGATTTGCTGAAAACTTGTGCAACGGCACGGCATCGGAGCGGCGGGATCGGTGAGCACCTCAAACACCTCAGAGGCCGCCCTTCGCAAGCGCAAAAACAAAACGCGAGACTTCATCCGAGTGGACATCAAGTGTAAACCCGCTACGTTGGTGATCTCCGGTTGACCAACGGCGCTCAACAAAGCCATCGACCCGATCAAGGGAGATCCAAGGAAGATCCAAGGGAAATCTCAGGTTTCGTGCGTGTTCGGGGCGCACCCGAAATCACAACACCCGAAAAATAAAAACGAGTCAGGGAGAGAGACATGAACAAGCTTTTGCTGGCAGCCACCACGGCGGTTTTCGCTTTGGCCGGTTCCAACGCCTCATTCGCAGCAGACAAAAAAACGCTCGCCTTTGTCGTCAACGGCGCTTCCGATTTCTGGAAAGCGGCGGAGGCGGGCGTTAAGAAGGCGCAGGGCGAACTTCCAAACTACAACCTCGTCTTCAAATATCCCGAGCAGGCCTCCGCGGCGATTCAGATCAGGCTGATGGACGATCTCGTCGCCGCTGGTGCTGCCGGCATCATGGTGAGTTCCGCCGATCCCAAGACATCGAGCGAAAGTCTCAACCGCATCGGCAAGCAGGTTGCCCTGTTCACGACCGACAGCGACGCGCCCGAGACCAGCCGGATCGCCTATATCGGCTCGAGCAATGTCGATGCCGGCAAGCAGGCAGGCCAACTGATGCTGAAGGCACTCCCCAACGGCGCAAAATGCATGGGGTTTGTTGGATTGCTCGGCGCCGACAACGCCAAGGAGCGTATCCAGGGCGTCAAAGACACCATCGCCGGATCGAAGATCACCTTGGTGGATGTCCGCGGCGACGACATCGATCAGACCCGGGCAAAACGCAATGTCGAGGACACGCTGACGGCCAATCCCGATATCAACTGCATGGTCGGCTTCTATTCCTACAACACCCCCCGGATCTACGAGGCCCTCAAGGACGCCGGCAAGCTCAAGCAGGTCACCATTATCGGTTTTGACGAGGACCCGATTACGCTGGGCGGCATCAAGGAAGGAACGATCTTCGGAACCGTCGTCCAACAGCCTTACGAATGGGGCTATCAGGGCATGAAGGACATGGCCAAATATCTGGAAGGCGATAAATCCTTCATCCCGGCCAACAAGCTGATCATCGTGCCGACCAAGATCATCGATCCCTCAAACGTCGATTCGTTCTGGGCCGAGCTCAAAGCGCGGCAGGGCAAGTGACGGCAAGCAAGGGCAGGTAATCCCCGGTCAACCCGACAATGCGACCACCGGCGCGTGCGCCGGTGGTCAGCATCGAAAAATGCCCACTTCAGGAAACGTCGTTGCCGAAGTCGCAAGCATCGAAGAAGATCAGTACGCGCGATCCACCGCCGCAGATGAGCGATGAGGCATGCCGGAACCCGTCCTCGAACTGATTAGCATCTCTAAATCCTATCCTGGGGTGCAGGCGCTTCGCGACGTCAGCCTTGCCGTCGCGCCCGGCGAGGTCGTCGGGCTGATCGGAGAAAACGGTGCGGGCAAAAGCACCTTGATGCGGATCCTGGGTGGCGTCACGCCGCCGAGCTCCGGCATCATCAAGCTTTGCGGCGAGCAAAAAGACAATCTCACGGTCCCGGAAGCGATCCGCTGCGGCATCGCCTTCGTTCACCAGGAACTGAACCTGTTCGATAATCTCGATGTGGCGGCAAACGTATTCTTTGGCCGCGAGCAACTTTCATTCGGGCTGTTCCGGCTGATCGATACCGCGGCGATGGCGTCCCGCGCCAAACCGCTGCTCAAGCGGTTGGGCGCGGATTTCGAGCCCGATACGCCGGTTGCAGCACTTTCGTTAGCCCAGCGCCAACTGGTCGAGATCGCAAAGGCGCTCTCGCTCGGGGCCGAAATCGTCATCATGGACGAACCGACGTCGAGCCTGACATTGACCGAGACCAACCGCCTGCTCGAGATCATTGCGGAACTAAAGGCCGCCGGCGTCAGCATCATCTTCATCACCCACCGTCTCAACGAGATCGAGCAGTGCGCCGATCGTGTCGTGGCGCTTCGCGACGGTGCGGTGGTCGGGACGCTGCAAAAGGCCGAGATCGAGCACGACCGCATGATCCGCCTCATGATCGGCCGTGATCTGAAGGCGCTCTACACGCCGCCCCATGGCAGTGTGGGCAAGGAAATTCTGGTGTCGAAAGACATTCGAACCACGACCTATCCGGATTGCGCGGTCAATTTTTCGTTGCGGCGCGGCGAGATCGTAGGCCTGGCGGGGCTGGTCGGGTCCGGACGATCGGAACTGGCGCGCACCATCTTTGGAATTGACCCGCCGGTTGGCGGATCGGTGGCTATCGAAGGTCGTCCGCTGAGCATCCAATCGCCGCGCGATGCGATCGCGCTCGGCATCTATCTCATCCCGGAGGACCGCAAGCGATCGGGGTTGATTCTGGAAGACGATATCACCAGCAATATTTCGTTGCCGAACCTGCGGCAGTTCGCTGTTGCGTATCTGCTGAATCGCGATCGCGAGGAGGAAACCGCCAGGCAGCAATCGGGGCGGCTCAACATCCGGGCCGCATCGGTATCGAGCGTGGTGGGAACGCTGTCTGGCGGCAACCAGCAAAAAGTGGTGCTTGCCAAATGGCTGGCGATGTCGCCCAACGTGATGCTGTTCGATGAGCCGACGCGCGGAATTGATGTCGGCGCCAAGAGCGAAATCTACAGTCTGATACGGGCGCTTTCCGATGCCGGCGTCGCCGTGCTGATGATTTCCAGCGACATGGAGGAGGTTATCGGGGTGAGCGACCGTATCCTGGTCATGCATGAAGGCCGGATCAGCGGCGAACTCGAGCGCGATCAGTTCAGCGAGCATCAGGTGATGCTGCTTGCGGTCGGCAAGACCAATAACTCGGAACTGCCATGCTAAGAAAGGATCTCGGCCTACTCATCCTGATCCTGGTCGTCGGTGCGGTCGTCGCCTTGATCAATCCGCGCTTCCTGTCTCCCATCAACGTGGCCAACACCGCCAATCTGATCGGTCTGTTCGGAATTTTCTCGCTGGGTGAAGGCCTCGTGATCATTACCGGAGGCATCGATCTGTCGGTCGGATCGGTGTTCGCGCTGCTTGGCGTCATCTTCGTCGACCTTCTCGTCACCTATGAGCTTCCCTGGCCGTTGGCCGTCTTGATCATCCTCGTCGCCGGGCCGCTGGTCGGAATGATCAATGGGTTCCTGATCACCAGGATGCGCCTGCAGCCCTTCGTGGTCACGCTCTGCGGCCTTCTGCTGTATCGCGGCATCGCTCGCTATTACACCAACGACGGCACCGCCGGGTTTGCCTTCGGCCAGAGCTTTCCAACGCTAGAATGGCTGACGACCGGACGCAGCTTCGGTGTGCCGCATACCTTCATCGCGTTCATCATCATTGCGCTTGCGATGGGAGTGCTGCTGCATCGTTCGGTGTTCGGCCGATATCTGTTCGCGGTCGGACGCAATGAAGAAGCCGCGCGCTATTCCGGCATCCAGACCGGTCGCGTCGTGGCCGCGGCCTATGTGATGTGCGGCGCGCTCGCGGGTCTTTCCTCGATATTCCTCACCATGTACACGCGCTCGATATCGCCGGCGTCGCACGGAAATTTCTACGAGTTGTATGGGATCGCGGCGGCGGTGCTGGGCGGGTGCTCGCTGCGGGGCGGCGAAGGATCGATCGTCGGCATCGTTCTCGGCACCATTCTGCTCCAGATATTGCAAAATCTCGTGAACCTCCTGGGCATACCGAGTTCGCTCAACTTCGCGGTCATGGGAGGCGTCATCCTGATCGGGGTGCTGGCCGACCAGCAAATAAACGCCTACCGTGAGCGCAAGATCGCGGCGCGGGCAAACGCCGAGGCAAAATCGGGCGGCCATCCCCCCTAGCTCTGCACACACGTCATGCCCGGGCGGCGCAGATTCTGCCGCTGTCTTGGGTTTGGTCGCCTTCGCCGCCCTGCTTGCGGTTATTTCATCGAGTGCAGGCCGATGATGTTGCCTTCGGTGTCGGTCGCGCGCCGCGCCCTTTGCGAGCGAACGCGAGACGTTGATGAAAGTTTCGGCGGCTTCGTTCGGGCGATTACCGTGGTTCGCCGGCAAAAGCCTGCCGCAGCGCCGACAGCCGATCGAGCGCAGCCGGCGGCAGCGGACCTTTCTGCACCGCGGCGAGGGCGTCCTCGAATTGTTGCGGCGTCGCCATGCCGACCAGGATCGTGCCCATTGCCGGGTGCGACAGCGCAAACCGCGTGGCGGCTTCGGTCAGGCTGGCGGTGACCCCTTCGTTTACCAGCGCCTTCAGACGCAGTGCGCGATCGACATCGGCGGCGTAGCTCATCGCCGAACCGATCGGCTCGGGCGCCGAACCCGCGATCGGGTGACGCTCGGCCGAGCCTGACAATGCGCCGCCGGCGAGCACGCGGATCCCCACGACGCCGACGCCGGCCGATTGGGTGTGATCAAACAATCGCCCATAATCCTGCGCCGGATAGTTTTTCGGCAATGCTTCGGCGGCGGATGGATTGAGCATGTTGTAGACGGCCTGGGCGCTGTCAAAGGCGCGGGCATCGATCACTTGTTGCAATGCCGCCGTTTCGCCCAGTGCCGTAATTCCGAGGAAACGAATCTTCCCCTGCTCGCGCAGGCGTTCGAACGTCGGCACCACCTCGTCGAGCACCTGCCGCACGCTCAGCGCCGAACCGCCTCCGGCCTCGGTGATCGGATTGTGCAGGTGAAAGATGTCGACCCGGTCAAGCCGCAGTCGCGTCAGGCTGCCTTCGAGCGACGTCGCAACAATGTCGGCAATGCGGCCGACCTCCCCGGGCGGCACCCGGACCTTGGTGCCGACGATGGCGCCAGCCGGCTTCAGCTTCTGCAAAACGCGGCCGAGGTTGGTTTCCGATTCGCCATCGCCGTACTGCACTGCCGTATCGAAATAGTTCACGCCGGCGGCGATCGCCCGCGCGACGGCGCGCTCCTGGTCGGCAGGGTCGCCGCGCACCATCAATCCGCCGACCGCGCCGCAGCCGAAGCCCAGTACCGAGATCTGCATTCCGGTGCGTCCGAAAGTTCGCAATTGCATTGCCGTTGCTCCGACCAATGCGCCCAATATTTCCAAAGACGCGCCGGAATTGCGTCACGCTGATGACGTGGCGTGGGCGTCCCCGCGCCGGCGCGATCCGCTCTATCCGTTCTTTGCGACCGATGGCTTCATATCAGGTCCACCCAGCGCCCGCAGCGCGTTGAGGATGACCGCAACGTCGATCGCCTCCTGAAGCAAGGCGCCTTGAACGGGCGTGATATGGCCAAACGCCGCGGCGATCATGCCGAGCAGTGAAAGTCCGATCCCGGCAAAGATGCTTTCGAGGGCAATCCGGCGCGAGCGCCGCGCGATCTCTATGGCAGGCACGATGCGATCGAGGTGATCGACCAAAAGGACCACATCGGCCGCCTCGGCCGACGCGGCCGTGCCTCGGGCGCCCATGGCTACCCCAATATCGGCCGCAGCGAGCGCCGGCGCGTCGTTCACGCCATCTCCGACCATCATGACTGGGCCATTCTTCCGCTCCGTGAGGATGACCAGCACCTTCTGATCCGGCGTCAACTCCGACCTCACGGCATCGATCCCAAGGCCGGCCGCGACAGCTTCCGCAACCTCGCGCCGGTCTCCGGTGGCAAGAATAATCCGCCGTATCCCCAGTCTTCTGAGAGCTTGCAGAAGGCTCAGCGTCCCTGCGCGCAGTTCATCGGCGAGCACGATCTCGCCGGCCATTTTTCCATCGATCGCAACAGCGACGATGACGGCGCCGGCCTTTTGCGTTCGCTCGGGCGAACGCCTCGCCGCCTCGGCCAATCGGGATCGGACAAAGTGGATGCCGCCTACCACCACCGCTGACCCGTCAACGGTGCCCTCGATGCCTTCACCCGCCGTCTCGATTACATTGGATGGGGTCGAGAGTTGCAGCTTGCGGTCGCGCGCTTCGATCACCAGGGTTTGGGCAATGATGTGCTTCGATGCTTGATCGAGCGAGGCTGCAATACGCAGGATGTCGTCGGGAGCAGATTGACCGCGAATGTCGACCGATACGACCCGTGCCCTGCCGTCCGTAAGCGTTCCCGTCTTGTCGATGACGAGCGAGTATACGCGCCCCAGCGCTTCGATGGCCTTGCCGCCCTTGATCAGGATGCCAAATCGTGCGGCGCGTGAAAGGCCGGATACGATGGCAACCGGCACAGCCAGAATGAGCGGGCATGGCGTTGCAACTACGAGAACGGCCACGGCACGAATGGGATCACCGGTCCAGTACCAGGCGACACCTGCAATCAGAACGGTCACGCCGAGAAAAAGCATTGCAAACCGATCGGCAAGCCGAGACATCGGCGCCTTGGAGCGCTGCGCTTCCTCGACCAGCCTGATAATGCCGGCATAGGTGCTTTCAGCGGCGTGATGCGATGCGATCAGGTCAAAAGCGTCGCCGGCGTTAGTCGACCCGCTCATCACTTCGGCGCCGGTGCGTTGTTGAACCGGGATCGGTTCACCGGTCAGTGCCGATTGATCCAGAATAGCGACGCCGCTGGCGACGGTTCCATCGACCGGGACAACATCACCCTGTCTGATCAGCAACCGGTCACCCGGCAGGATTTCCTCAAGGCCTACTTCTTCAAGCACGCCATTGCGATGCCTGACGGCCGTCCGGGGTACACGCGCCAGGATAGCGGTCATCTCACGTCGCGCGTGACGCTCGGCGAAGGCTTCGAGATATTGGCCTCCCGAATACATCAACGCGACAACGACGGCGGCCAGGTTCTCGCCGACCGCCAGCGTCGCCGTCATCGACAGGGCCGCTACGATATCGAGACCGACCTCTCCACGTCTCAGGCTTGAGACAATCTCATAAAGCAGAGCCAGCAGAACCGGCACGGTGAACGCAGCCCATACCCATCCCTGCCATTCCGGCAATCCAAGCAAGGGCAGTGCAAAGCCAGAGGCGAGGCCGAAAGCCGGTAACGCGACAAGAACCGACCGAACGATGAAGTCAGAGGGCATCGTCAATGATCTCGTTCAGCAAGCATGCGCACCCGGCATACGGTCTTCACAGTCATCTGAACACCGCTGTCGCAATCATCGCGATGCAGGTCGCGAGCCCAGCCTCGCCCGCACTTACCGGATAGCGCGTCGATAGCTCGACAAAGGAGGCGACGGTAAATCCCATCAGCCGGGCCGGCTGCTCCGTGCTGCTCTCCATGGCCATTGGAACCTCGATTAGCCTTCCTGCTCCCTTGACCGGGTCATGACCCTCACTATCACCGACGGCTCTCCAAGCTGGGTTGAGCTGGTATCGTTCATGCAATGAAAGAGAAACTCACGCTGGTCATGGAGAGAATATTTTCGTCCGCCCATCTGCTGTCGCCACTTGTGGCTGCAGGCATAGAATTTGGCATTGTCTTGCGCCCAATGCTTCCTTGCGGCCTCCCAACGCGCGCGTGTCCAGACTTTGAACTTCGATACCGCGGAGGGCTTCTCAGCGGCGGTCGATTGCTCCGAAACGGTTTTGGTTCCTGGATCGAGCGTTTGCGCCGAGGCGCCGCAATCGCCGACGACCAATGCGACAATTCCGATCAGGAAGAACGCCTGTATTTGGTTCATTTGCCTACCTTGGGTTCCAATTCTCGCTCCTGAACGCGCACTCTTCCTGCTCTGGAGTTCGGTTCAGGCCTAACCGCTCCACGACCTATTCACCGGCGCGAGGGAGCATTCTGGCAAGGGTTCGATCGCGAAGCACCCAATGATGGAACAGGGCCGCCGCGGCATGAAAGCCGGCGACGATCATAAGCGTATGGGCAAGGATCTCATGCACTTCCTTGACACTGCGCCCGAATGCCCGATCCTTGACCCAGGGTGATGCAATGTCGACGATGCCAAATATCGGCACAGCGTCGCCACGCGCGAATTGCAGCACGATCCCGGCGATGGGAACCGCGATCAGCAGCCCATAGAGCAGGTAGTGAGCCACTCGCCCGAGGTGGTCGGCCCAATCGCCGAGCCCGGTCGGTTCGGCGGATGGCGGCGGGTTCGCCAGGTTCCAGGCCAGCCGAACGACAAGCAGCGCCATAACGGCGAGCCCGGCGGAAATGTGGATAAATAACCCGGCAGCACGCGGCGTGCCCTTGGGCAGATCATCGCCGAAAAGCCCAAGCGTCCAGGCCACCGCGACAAGAATGACCGTCAGCCAGTGCGCCACCTGCGGTATTGCGCCGTAACCCTTCGATGAATTGTAAATCCGCATACTGGCTACCTCTGCTGCAAGCTACTTCACGCACCTCCGGCAGTTGTTGATTTCGATCAAACGCATAGGAATGCGTCAAAGCTTATTCTTGGGCCAGTGCTTGGCATCTTGAAATTGTTGATAGCGTTGAGTTTCGAAAATGCCCGGACGTTGTTTTTGATTTTCACGAAACGTAGTAGACCGGTGCCCGTCTCGGACGCGTCTTTAGCCTGATTAGCGCGGCTGTTCGGCGATAAACGCGCTGATATCCCTCACTTCCTCCGGGCTGAGGGCCATGTTCGGCATTTTAGGGTGAGGCTCCAGGAGGAAAGAGGCGATCTTTTCGACGTTGAAGTCTGGCCTGGCGGCTATCGAAGCGAACGACGGAGCAATGTCAGTCCCTTTAACCTGGTCGGCAGAGACAACGTGGCAGCCTGTGCACCAGCGCTTCGCGAGGGTCGAACCATTGTCAGGATTCGCACCCATCGCAACATTGCTTGCACAAGCCAGAATAGCCAGCGTGACACAATACGGTAACACGCGCATATCTAATCCTTTATTTGCGGAAGGCGCCGTTCTTGAAATCGGCCTAGCGCGTGACAAGTCACCAGCCTCCGAAACGGTTCCCACATCGTTGGGTTCGCTACGCGTTTATCGAGCCATCCTAGCATTTGGAAGTGCACTGAAGTCACCTTCTAATAATCCGCCCTGACAAGGCGACAGCGATGCTAAAGCCTCCACGGGTCCACGAACCAATATCCCTGCCGATTCAAGAGCTGTCGGTCCGGGAGCAGCCATATCCGAGCTTTCAGGAGTAAAGCGTTTGCATCCACTTCACCGGGAAGGGCATCTGATCGAGCGAATCGGCTGGCTCCGTGCCGCCGTGCTCGGCGCAAACGATGGCATCATCTCCACTTCTAGCCTTGTTGTCGGCGTAGCTGCGGCATCGACCTCGCCCAACGAGGTCATCGTTGCCGGCATCGCGGGCCTGGTGGCCGGCGCGACCGCGATGGCGGCCGGAGAGAGTATGTGTCAGTGAGTTCGCAGGCCGATACGGAGACGGCCGATCTGGCGAAGGAACGTCGAGAGCTTGCAGACCAGCCCGAGGCCGAGCTCGATGAATTGACCAACATTTACGTCCAACGCGGTCTCGACGTTTCGCTGGCCCGACAAGTGGCGGAAGCACTCACCGCGAAAGACGCCTTCGCTACCCACGCCCGGGACGAACTGGGCCTTTCTGCGCACGTCGTCGCGCGGCCAGTTCAGGCGGCGCTGACGTCAGCAATCACCTTCGCCTTCGGCGCCGCTATTCCTCTGCTGATTGCAATTGCCTCGCCCACGGCTCGAATTCCATGGGCCGTGTCGGCAGGATCATTGGTCGCGCTCGCTATCCTGGGCGCGGCGGGCGCCCAGACCGGTGGAGCGAGCGTTTTGAAACCGATGCTGCGGGTGACTTTTTGGGGAGCGATCGCGATGGGGACGACGGCTGCGATAGGCCGCCTGGTGGGGCACGCCCTTTGAGGGTTCATAAACGGCGATGGCATAGCGTTCATTTCACTCCTACAGGAGCCCGCGCGGCTTTCTGGACTAAGGGCTCGAGCAAGCAATTGTGCTTGTGTGACGAGCAATCTGATCGTCTTCCCGCGAGGGGATAACCAACACTTGGGCCACCGCTGCGTTGCGGACGGGATCGTAGTTTGCGTGCACTTGAATGGCGTCAGGGCTCACACTCGCCCACGACAAACCTGCGCAGATCGATGCCCGTACCTTGCCATCGTTTTCGCCAATGCCGCCTGTAAAGACGACAAGATCAACTCCACCCAGAGCGGCCATCATCGCGGCTATCTGCTTGCGAACGGAATAGCAGAACATATCGATCGCCAATCGTGCGTCCGGATTGGACGATGCGGCGTCATGGAGACGTCGCATGTCGCCGCCAACCCTGGAAATTCCTGTCAGGCCCGATCGGTGATCGATCAGATCCTCCAGCATGGCCGCGTTGAACTTCCGCTCACGCATCAGATAGATCAGAACGCCAGGATCAAGATCGCCACTGCGGGAGCTCATGATCACCCCGCCGCTTGGGGTCAGTCCCATGCTGGTGTCGATCGATTTGCCGTTCCTGACGGCGGTGACGCCTGCACCATTGCCGAGATGAGCGATGATGAGGCGCTCCGGCAATGAGCCCGCAAGTTGATGCACGATCGATTCGCAGGAAAGGCCGTGAAATCCGTAGCGTTGAATACCCAACGATTGCAGATCCCGCGGAATCGGAAGCACGCGCGCAATATCCGGCATTGCGGCGTGAAACGTAGTGTCGAAGCATGCCACTTGCGGAAGCCCAGGAAAATGGCGTTGCGCAAAATGGATGACCGACAACGCGGACGGCGCATGTAGCGGAGCAAAAGCGGCTGCGGATTCCAGCTGCTGCATGACAGTTTCGTCGATCAGACAGTGCTGCCGCAGCTTTGGTCCTCCATGCACGATGCGATGCCCGATCGCGACCGGTGCTGGCAACCTGGAGCCGTCGAGGAGGCTTCCGATCCGGATAAGAGCATCTTGCTGGCTCGGAACGGATGCAGTGTCGCAGGTCAGTGTGCTCCCTTGCGAATCCTTTGCGTGAAACCTCCCGTTCGCGTCGCCTATTGCTTCCGCTGCACCTGAGAGCAGCTCATCGGTCCGGGCGCCGCTGACCCGATACAGACCGAATTTGAGGGAGGACGATCCGCTGTTCAAGGCGAGAACAACCGACTGCGATCCCGCGCTGGTCACGGGCTCTCCGGCAACAACGGTGCTCACGCGCTCCAACGCCAATCGCGCACCTCCGGCAGGTCGTCGCCGTGCTCGCTGATGTAGAGCTTGTGACGTTCCATCGATGTCCAGTATCGCGCGGTCGCGTTCTCTACCTGATCGGTGAACCGGGGGATGCGGCTGATAGCGTCGAGCGCGAGTTGATAACGATCAAGGTTGTTCAGCACCACCATATCAAAGGGGGTTGTAGTGGTACCTTCGTCGCGGAAGCCGCGAACATGGATATTATCGTGATTATGCCGACGGTACGTCAATTTGTGAATCAGGGAGGGATAGCCATGAAAGGCAAAAATCACGGGCTTGTTGGCCGTGAACAATTCATCAAAATTCCGATCTTCCATCCCGTGTGGATGCTCCGACTGCGGCTGCAGCACCATTAAATCCACCACGTTGACGACGCGAATGCGAATATCCGGAACATACTCCCGCAGCAGGGTTACTGCAGCCAGTGTCTCCAGGGTCGGGACATCGCCGGCACATGCCATCACCACGTCGGGCTCACCGTCACCGTAGCCGGCCCATTGCCAGATACCCGCGCCGGCGGTGCAATGTCTAACGGCCGAGTCGATATCGAGCCACTGCCACTCCGGCTGCTTTCCGACGACGATCAAGTTGATGTAGTTGCGGCTGCGCAGGCAATGATCCGCAACCGAAAGCAGGCAGTTGGCGTCCGGCGGAAGATAGATGCGGACGACATCGGCCTTCTTGCTTGCGACATGATCGATGAAGCCGGGATCCTGATGCGAGAATCCATTGTGGTCCTGACGCCAGACATGCGACGTCAGCAAGTAATTCAGGGAGGCGATCGGCTTGCGCCACGCAATCCCGTTGCAAACCTTCAGCCACTTTGCGTGCTGATTGAACATCGAACCGATGATGTGAATGAAGGCCTCGTAGCACGAGAAGAAGCCGTGCCGTCCGGTCAGCAAGTAGCCCTCCAGCCACCCCTCGCACATATGTTCGCTGAGCATTTCCATGACACGGCCGTCGGGGCTCAGATCAGTATCGGCCGCTTCGACATCGGCCATCCATTCCTTCCCGGAGACTTCATAAACTGCCTCCAGCCGGTTCGATGCGGTCTCGTCCGGACCAAACAGCCGAAAATTCTGTTTGCCGAGATTGAGCTTCATAACGTCGCGCAGAAGTGTCCCGAGCACCCGCGTTGCTTCCGCCTTCACGCTGCCCGGCGCTGGTACCGCGATGGCGTAATCGTGAAAATGGGGCATCGAGAGTGACTGCAGCAATTCGCCACCATTGGCGTGGGGATTGGAACCCATGCGACGGCGACCAGTCGGCGCCAGCGCGGCGAACTCGTCGCAAAATTGTCCACGCTCGTCGAACAATTCTTCGGGCCGGTAACTTCTCATCCAGTCTTCAAGCTGGCTTACATGTTCGGGATTCTTGAAATTCGCGATTGGCACCTGATGCGCGCGCCACGTACCTTCGACCTGCTTGCCATCGACGAATTTCGGCCCGGTCCAGCCTTTCGGCGTGCGGAACACGATCATCGGCCAGCGCGACCGCTTGACCCTTTCCCCGTTGGTGGCAGCGCGGGCGGCGCTCTGAATATCCCGAATCTGAATCAGAACCCGATCGAGAGTACCGGCAAGACTTTGATGCACCAGTGTCGGGTCGTCACCTTCGACGAAATGCGGATCGTAGCCATAGCCGCGCAACAACTCCGTCAGCTCCTGGCGACTGATGCGGGCCAGCACCGTGGGGTTGGCGATCTTGAATCCGTTCAAATGAAGGATTGGAAGCACCGCACCATCGCGTGCCGGATTGATGAACTTGTTGGAGTGCCAGCTGGTGGCCAGCGCGCCAGTTTCCGCTTCGCCGTCACCAATGATGCAACTGACGATCAGATCAGGATTGTCAAAGGCGGCACCATAGGCATGCGCCAGCGAATAGCCCAGTTCGCCACCTTCATGGATCGAGCCGGGCGTCTCTGGCGAGACGTGACTCGGAATTCCGTTGGGCCATGAAAACTGGCGAAACAGCCGCTCCAGCCCGTTGCGGCTGCGTTCGATCGCCGGATAATGCTCTGTGTAGGAACCCTCCAGATAGCTGTGCGCCACGATGCCGGGACCGCCATGGCCGGGACCAATGACGTAGATCATGTTCAGATCGTTGTCTTTGATCAGCCGGTTCAGGTGCACGTAAAGAAAATTCAGCCCTGTGGTCGTTCCCCAATGGCCCAGCAACCGCGGCTTGATGTGTTCAAGCCTGAGCGGCGTTTCCAGCAGCGGATTGTCCTGAAGGTAGATCTGTCCGACAGAAAGGTAGTTGGCCGCACGCCAGTAAGCATGCATTTTCCGCAGCAGATCGGGCGACAAGGAATCTGGCAATACGTCTCCGGGGTTCGACTGCCCGGTCGGGAGCGCGCTGGATCGCATCGGATCTCCATATTGGCAGCCGAGCCAGGTACACCGCGCGGAGCGCGGCCCTTCAGGAGAGAGCGAAAGCAAGCTATTCCAAGGATGCAGCTTACCCGAGGCACGTCAACAAGATATGACGCTGGCTTTTGTTCCCGCTTGAGGTACGCGCATGAATCCGCAATTGGCGGCGGTGCGCTTGAACTTGTTCAGGCTACCAGCATATGTCACTCCAAGGGAGGGGCTCCCGACAGGCGGCATTCAAGCCATACCGATGACCGTCGATCAGACGGCCGGCAATAACGGCTTTGACCACCAACAACAGGCACATGATGAGTGACTTCCGCTTGAGGCGTCTTGGCGTGTTGATGGAACCGGAGCCAGGCAATCCTCTGGAAGCCGACGGCGTCTTGAACCCGGCCGCCGCGCGGGGGCCGGATGGTACGCTCTACCTTTTCCCGCGGTTAGTCGGGCGGGGCAATTACTCCCGCATCGGCATTGCGCGAGTCCTGTTCGATGAGACCGGTGATCCGGTCGGGGTCGAGCGGCTCGGTATCGCACTTGAGCCCGAAATGGCTTACGAACTGCGCGCGGATGGCTCCGGCGGTTGCGAGGATCCGCGCATCACGTTCGTCGAGCCGCTCCAACGTTACGTCATGACTTACACGGCACATTCGCAGAACGGCCCACGGATCGCGCTGGCAATATCCGAAGACCTCCTCCGCTGGCAACGCCTCGGGCTGGCTACCTTCCAGCCGTATGAGGGCATCGAGTTCGAAGGCGTAGACAATAAGGACGCCAGCGTTTTCCCTGTCGCAATACCGGATCCGTCGGGACAGCTCTCAATGGCCATCCTGCAGCGGCCACTGTTTCCCGGAACGCGGCCGGAGGAAATGTCACGCCATCCTGTGTCCGGCCTGGTGGATCCGCAGCGCGAAAGCATATGGATTTCCTATTGCTCGACAGCCATCACAGCCTGTGAACCTTTTCATCTCTGTCATTTCGGCTCGCATCACCGCCTGGCAGCCCCGGTAGCAGCCTGGGAACAGCTCAAAATCGGCGGTGGTACACCACCCATCCTGACCCGGCACGGTTGGCTCACAATTTACCACGGCGTCAGTGAGCTTTCGGCATCTCCCGGGTCCCCGCGCGAACTCTGCTACGCCGCGGGAGTGCTGGTGCTGTCCGAGCAGCTTCCACAAGTTGTGCGCTATCGTTCGCGACAGCCTGTGTTGATTCCGGAATTGCAGCAGGAACGTGAGGGGATCGTCAGCAACGTCGTATTCCCCACCGGCATCGATCGACGAGACGATGTCGGGTCGCCCGATCGCTACGATGTCTACTATGGAATGGCAGACGACCGGATCGGCGTGGCGAGACTCGACGTACCGGAGCATCTGCCGTCAGATGGGTTAGAGGCTTTATCACCATCGCGGTAGCTTCGCCCTGGCCTGAATTTCATGGGCCGTTTCGGCAGGCTCACTTGTCGCGCTTGCCGTCCTCGGGGCTGCGGGAGCACAGACCGGGGGAGCGGGAATCCTCAGGCCGATGATGCGAGTGGCCGTCTGGGGAGCAATTGCGATGGGTACGACAGCGGCTATCGGTCGCCTGATAGGGCACGCCCTATAACGCGTAGCGTACCCACACATTGGGCTCGACGTAAACCGCGTAATCATGTTCCAGCGAAACCATCAGCGGCACGAGCGCACCCGCGATCGGAACCTCGCCCGATTGATCGAACGACATTCCGGTCCAGCGCGACCAGTCGGCGATGTTGCCAACAATCGTCATGGAATGAGGCGCGACCTTGACGATTTTGGCTCCGGCGCGCACGTGCGTCCGCAGCCAGGGGTCGGCCGGCAAGCCGTCGGCATCCATGCGGTCAACGTATTCGCGCATTGGCATCGATGGATGAAGATGCTTTCGGTTCGGCCGAACCGGCGCGAACATTTCCTTGAAACCCCGGGCCTTCGCGCGGCCCTTCATGGCTTCCAGGAACGCCATTGAATTGCCGCCGCCGCGTGCTTCGGGAAGCAGGCTGATTTCCAGCGCGCTCAGCGCGTCCGGAATGCGCTCCATCATCCAGTCGTCGTGCGCCCAGCGGATCACCTCGTCCCAGCCGCCATCGGGAAGTTCGGCGCGGCCGTCGATGTTGAAGGCGAACGGTACGCTGAATGCCCGGGCGACGACCTTGCCGTCGGCGACGCCGACGAATGCATAGTCGCGATACCAATCGAGCATGGCTGGCGCAAAATAGAGGTGTGCCACCGGGTCGTGTCGCATGAATTCCGGCCAGACCAAGTCCAGATCGGACCCGAAGATCAACGAGCGAAGATCGGGCCGCTCCCACAATGTGAAGATCTCCAGACTCATGATGGCTGCCCGGCGGTGTCACTGAGGATGAAACCTACGCTACCGAACAGGCGCGCGTAAGGGGGCAGCGCTTGTATCGAAGTGTCCGAATGGCGTCGGCGAAATGATTATTTCCCGGCCCGATTGGAAAACGCATCGCGGAACCGGGCGAGATCGTCGGCGCTGACATCGGATATCGCCCAGAAAGCCAGCCCGCCCGCCCGCCAGTTCTCGATGTTGTAGCCGTCGCGGGACGCAGTGGCTTTGATCGTCATGGCCGTTGCGTCGGACGAAGGCCAGACGAACAAATTGATGACATGCGACTGCCGCTTGAACACCAGCGCGGCGACGACTCGTCCGCCGATATAATCGACGCGTCCGCCCTGGAGCGGAAATCCCTCGCGCACGAGATCGACCACCGGCGGCGAGAAATCGATCTTGCCGTTGAACCAGGGTTTTACGGTGTGCTGATCGGAGGTCGCGACATCGGTGAGGTGATCGACCAGCAGCGAGCGGACGTGGCTGGCGACCACCTCATCGCCAACCGATGAACGCTCGGACATCGGCCCGATCACCAGGAACAGGCTGGCCGCCAGCGCGGCCAGCGAGGGTACGAACAGCCATCGTCGCACGAATTCGAGCAGGCTGAAGCCGGTGGCCGCCGGGGCGTGCGCCTGAACCGCAGCCTCGCGCGAGATCGCTGCCAGCACCTGGACCCTGACGTGGTCCGGCGTGCGCCAGTGTACGCCGCGTTGCGCGATCCGCTGTTTCAAGGCCTGAAGGCTTTCCAGTTCTTTGGCACAATGCGGGCACGTCGCAATGTGCGCTTCGATTTGCAGCGAATGCGCCGCGTCGAGTTCACCGTCGACGAAGCTGTGAAGCATCAAGGCCCACTCCGGACAAGATTTGGCAGCCGGATTGTTCACCGTTGCTTCTCCTGAAGCCGGGCTTGCCCGCGCCATACCGCCTCGAAATGCTCGCGCGCGCGCGCCAGCCGCGACATCACGGTGCCGATCGGCAACGCTGCGGTCTGGGCGATCTCGCGGTAGGACAGGCCTTCCAGTTCGCGCAGCACCAGCACTTCGCGCAAGCTCCTTGGCAGCTGGTTGAGAGCGTCGCGGACTTGGCCTGCCTCCGACGATCTCTGCAGCGCCGCTTCCGGCGTGTCGTCCTCGGATGCGACGTCTTCGACGGAAAAATCCGTGGCGTCGTCGCGGTGATGGACATCGACCTCGAGGCGCGCCTTGCGGCGGGCCTCGAGCAGCCAGTTATGATAGCAGTTGCGGACGATGGAAAAGATCCAGGCGCGGGCATCGCCGCCCTGGTACCGGTCGAAACCCCGATAGGCGCGCAGAAAGCTTTCCTGCACGATGTCCTGCGCGGCGTCGGGGTCGCGGCTGAGGAAGCGCGCAAAATTATAGGCGGCGTCGAGGTGCGGCACGATCTCGCGATGAAACCGCTGGTACAGATCGTTTCTATCAGCGGAACGCTTTGCCGCCGACGCGTCCGCAGCCGCGGATGCCATGGCGCTTAGTTCTCGGACCTTAGCCCGGACGCCGGTACTGCCGATGGCGATCGAGCGAAGCCCGAAATCTCGTCTGGTTTGCCAGAGCCGGGCTGTGACATGGATCAAGGTGTCCAGCATGGAATCTGGAGCCTTGTAGCCTGCCGCCGATGAAGCCGTCATGACGAGATTCGCCGTGTTATCAGGTGGATCGACCCCGGGAAGGGCCGCTTGCAATATATGACAGTCAATAGACCGTAGTCCGGCACTCTTTATTCCCAACTTTGCCGGACCAGCTCTTCTTTACCAAGCGGCTGCCGCTACTGGCTGGGCCCCAGGCGGGATGGGAACCAGAAATCTTTGAGCAATCGAGAATAAAGCGTCGGCAACCAAGGTCTCCCTGAACGAAGCCATTGCGCGTTCCGTGCAATGGGCTTCATCGAACAGGAATTTGGGAGAACGTTGATGTTTACCATGTCGCGCCGGGGTGTCCTGGCTTCCGCGGCCGTGGCTGCCGCATTCGGCCTGCACGGCAAGAAACTTGCTTTCGTCAGTCCCGCCCATGCCGAGGCTCCGCTCGAGCCCGTCAATGGCGTCTACAAATACAAGGTCGGCGGAATCGAGGTCGCCGCCGTCTATGACGGCATCTGGCGCAAGCCGCACGATCCCACCTTCATCAAGAACGCCTCGATCGAGGACACCAAGGAAGCGCTCGGCAAGGCCGGCCTGACCACCGAATTCATGCCGATCCCGCTCACCGTGGTGGTGCTCAAGATCGGCGACAAATACGTCATGATCGACTCAGGCTCAGGCGTCGGCCAGTGGCAGGCCAATGCCACCAACCTGCCGGCCAACATGAAAGCTGCGGGCATCGACCGCAACCAGATTTCCACCATCCTGGTTTCGCATTTCCACCCCGACCACGTCTGGGGATTGATGGAGAAGGGCACCAATGCTGCCGTGTTCCCCAATGCCGAACTCGTCGTCAGCAGCACCGAATATAATTGGTGGACCGAGCCCGGCCGCGTCGAAAAGCTCCCCGAGGGCCGCAAGCTCGCCGGCAAGCGCATCGGCGACGTGTTTCCGACCTGGAAGAACTGGAAGCTGGTCGAGGACAACGCCGAAGTCGCCCCCGGCGTCCGCCTGCTCGCAGCACCCGGTCATACGCCCGGCCACTCCGCCTTCCTGGTCACCTCGGGCAAGGACCAGTTGATGGTGTCGAACGATGCCATGTACGTGCCGGCGCTGCTGGCGCCGCACCCGGATTGGCAGGGCGCCTACGACCAGGACGGTGCAACGGCGGTTACGACCCGTCGCAAGCTGATGGACCGCGTCATCGCCGACAAGATGATGGTCTGCGGCGCGCATTTCCCGTTCCCCGGCCGCGGCACCTTCACCAAGGACGGCGACGCCTACGCGTTTGCGCCGCTCGCGCAATCCTGATTGCGTCCAAACCTGCTTGCGTCCAAACTTACTCACGTCCAAATTTACTCACGTCAAGGAGTACAATAGCAATGAAGACCAAACTCGCCCTGGCCATGCTGGCATTGACCGTCGGATTGGGCCTTTCGCCGGCGTTGCCGCCGGCCTATGCGGTCGACGACATGATGTCGACCGATGCGCCCGACCTGACTTCCGTGCGTACCAAGATCACGGCCAAGGACTATGCCGGTGCGCTCAGGGAGTTGGGCAAGCTCGCCGAAAGCGTCCAGCACGCCGACCTTTACAATCTGATGGGCTATACGCTGCGCAAGACCGGCGACTTCAAGAGGTCGCTGACCTACTACACCAAGGCGATCGAAATGCAGCCGGAACACAAGGCCGCCCGAGAATATCTCGGTGAGCTCTATATCGAAACCGGCAATATGGAGAAGGCCAAGGAGCAACTCGCGGTACTGGCAAAGCTCTGTCCCGGCGGCTGCGAGGAGCGCGAGGACCTGCAAAAGGCGATCAACGCCAAATCGGTCAGCAACTGACGGCCGCGGGAGGCGGACGTTTCACGCGCCCGCTTCCCACCCATCCTATCGCGACCCCTGCACCGAACCGACTTTGATGCGCGCCTCATTCAGAGAACCATCGGCCATGCGCGACGACGTCGTCCTGCTTGCTGGGCGCTGGTCGGTCGATGGCTGGCTGCGGGTGGGGCAGACGGCGTGAGTCGAGCTAGGCCGCGTCGGGCGCGATCACGCCCTTCTTGATTACGAAGTTGCCGTAGAAGCGCCGTTCCCCGGTCTGGATGACGCAATAGGATTTCTTCGCGAGTTCATAGAAGGCAAATCGCTCGACCGAGCCCATTGACGAGACCCGGCCCTCCGCAGCGTCGATCTCGCGCTGCACCTCGATCTGCACGGGGAGAACTTCGTCCGGCTTGCCGATGACTTGCATTCTCAAGACAGGATGATCGACAAAGGAATCGAGCGGCAGCACCGAAAGGATTGCGCGCGCCGCCCGGGCGGCGGTGACGTTATCGATCCGCAGCAGCCGCCCCGTCACCGTCTGACGGGCGACCGCATCGGCCGGGAAATTGGTGTCACAGATCACAAGGTCGTCGCCATGGCCCATCGACCGCAGCGCGTAGAGAACCTCGGCGTTCAGGATTGGATCGATCGATTTCAGCATGCCGTGCCTCCCTGCTACTCCGGCTTCTTCGCCAAATTCGCGTGCGGGCGGCCGAAGTCGGGCGCGGCCGAATCCTGGCCGATCTCGACGATGCCGCGGCGGATGGCGCGGGTGCGGCTGAAGTGCTCGAACAGCGCTTCGCCGTCGTTGCGGCGGATCGCGCGGGTGAGTTTCGAGAGATCCTCGTTGAAGGTGCCGAGCATCTCCAGCACCGCTTCCTTGTTGGCGAGGAACACGTCGCGCCACATCGTCGGATCCGACGCTGCGATACGGGTGAAGTCACGAAAACCGCCGGCGGAGAATTTTATCACCTCCGACGACGTCACCTGTGCCAGTTCGTCGGCGGTGCCGACGATGGTATAGGCGATCAGATGCGGCAGATGGCTGGTGATCGCCAGCACCAGATCGTGGTGATCGGGCGTCATGATCTCGACCCTGGCGCCGAGGCCGGCCCAGAACGCGCGCAGTTTTTCGACCGCGGCGGGATCGGTACCGTCCGGCGGCGTGAGGATGCACCAGCGGTTGATGAACAGCTCGGCAAACCCTGAGTCCGGCCCGGAATGCTCGGTGCCGGCAACGGGATGGGCGGGCACGAAGTGGACGCCCTGCGGGATATGCGGACCCACGTCGCGGGCTATCGCACCCTTGACCGAGCCGACGTCGGAAATGATCGCGCCGGTTTCGAGGAGCGGTGCGATCTCCTCGGCGACCGGCCCGCAGGCGCCGACGGGAATGCAGAGGATGACGAGGTCGGCGCCTTTGACGGCTTCCGCGTTGGTCTCCAACACGGCATCGACGATACCGAGCTCGGTGACCCGCGCGCGGGTTTTCGCCGAGCGCGCGGTGGTGACGATTTCGCCCGCGAGCCCCTGGGCCCGCGCGGCGCGCGCGATCGAGCCGCCGATCAGGCCAAAGCCGATCAGCGCGATGCGCTTGAAGAGCGGTTCGGTGCTCACTTGCCCGCCATGAAGTCGCGCAACCCATCGACGACGAGCCGATTGGCTTCTTCCGTGCCGATCGTCATCCGCAACTGGTTCGAGAGGCCGTAATTGTTCAGCGCACGCAGCACCAGCCCGCGCTTGGTCAGATACGCGTCAGCCTCGGCCGAGGTCTTGCCCTTGGTTTCCGGGAAATGGATCAGCACAAAATTCGCCACGCTCGGCGTCACCTTCAGCCCGAGCTTTGAAATCTCTTCCGTCAGCCAGTTGCGCCACTGCTCGGTGAACGCCTTCGACATCTGGACATGCACGGTGTCCTCGATCGCCGCGGTCGCCGCCAGCATCGCCGGCGTCGAGACGTTGAAGGGACCGCGGATCCGGTTGACGGCGTCGATGATGTTCGCCGGGGCGAACATCCAGCCGATCCGCAAGCTGGCCAATCCGTGAATCTTGGAAAATGTGTGCGTCATCACGGTGTTTTCGGTGGTCGCCACCAGTTCGAGGCCGAGCTCATAGTCGTTGCGCGACACGTAGTCGGAATAGGCGGCGTCGAGCACCAGGAGCACATGCGGCGGAAGTCCGGCGCGCAGCCGCTTGACCTCGTCGAACGGCAAATAGGTTCCGGTCGGGTTGTTCGGGTTGGCGAGCCACACCAGTTTGGTGCGTGGGCTAACCAGTTTCAGGATCGCGTCGACGTCGGCGGTGAAATTGCTCTCCGACGCCACGACGTTTTTGGCACCGTTTGCCATGGTCGCGATCGGGTACACCAGAAAGCCGTGGGCGGTCGAGATCGCCTCGTCGCCCTGGGCGAGATAGGTGTGCGCCAAGAGATTGAGGATTTCGTCCGAGCCGGCGCCGCAGATGATGCGGTTGGGATCGAGCCCGTAGGCCCGGCCGATCGCCTCGCGCAGCACGCGCGAGGTGCCTTCCGGATAATCCTCCAGATGATCGACGGCGCCCTTGTAGGCCGCCATCGCCTTCGGCGACGGGCCGAGCGGCGTCTCGTTGGCCGACAGTTTGAACACCTTGCGGCCCGGCTCCGGCACCGGGCTCTTGCCGGGGGTGTAGGGCGCAATATCGAGGATGCCGGGGTTCGGCACGGGGCGGGACATCTTTGTCAAAACTCCGGATGGCGAGGGGGCGTCTATCGGGATTTGGCCGCCCCGTTCGGGGGCACCGTATACCGCGTTGCGTGGCTGCCGACGAGGGCCGATGAGCGCACCGATGCACCGGCCTCGATCAGGGCGGTTTTGATCTTCTCGAGCCCGATGCCTGATATCGACACCAGCAGCGCCGCGCCGTCGAAGGCGGTGTCGGGCACGGCGACGATGTCGGCAAGCGGCGCCAGCGCGCGGGCGATCTCGGCGTTCCAGCCGGAGACGCGCACGCTCCAGGTCTCGACCTCGGTCACCATGGCGTTGTCGGCGACACGCGAGACCACGAACACCGGCAGCGCTGCCGGATGGTCGGCACGTTCGAGGAACGGCAGCCGCGCGATGATCTTCGGCGCGCCCTCGGCTTCGAGCCCGATCCACCACGGTGTCCGGCTCGATGTCGCCGACACCAGTGCGAGGTCGCCCTTGGATGTCGAGAGCGCCTCGACGGCGGCCTGCGCGCTGAAATGCGCGACATAGGGCACGACAAATCCGAAATGAAACCGCGCCGAATCCCGCATCGCGGGTTCGCCGACCGAAACATCCGCATGTACCGAGAACGGCGCCTGGACATACGTGAACGTCGAGATGATGACGCGCCAGATGCCCTCCACGGTGTCGATCGGGAGAATGCCGCGGTGACGCTCCACCAGACGCCGCATCATGTCGGCTTCGCGCGCCGGGCGGAACGCGGAACCCACTTCCTGGGTCTGCTTGGCCTGGATCAGCCGATCGATGATCTCGCCACGCGCCATCAGGAGGCGGTGGACCTCACCGTCGATGGTGTCGATCTCCTTGCGCAGCACCTCGAGCGAGGGCGGGGCTGGGGGGGCTTTGGACATGTCAGAACCTTCAGCGCCGGGGGACGGAATTGACCGGCAAACAAGGTCATTGATTAGGAAAGACAGACGCCGAAAGCAAAGATAAACGTCGACAATGGCGGCGGTCGCGGCCCGGTTAACCATGGGCCCGCCTTGACGAAAAGCCGGCTTCGGACTAGCTTTGGTCCATTCCGTGGTCATTTGAGCCGGCCGGCTTGCAGCCACGTTAAACAACTCGCTAAACAGGCCGGGGACAGAAGTGATCCCGGTCGAACCTTTGTTCAGGCCGGGTTTTTTATGGCCTGATTTCTGTCCGAGAGGACCTCCGCTAACGAGGTCGGTGGCCGAGATGACAAATGTTCAGTCGATACCCAGCCCCTCGATCCATACCGAGGACCGGGCTCATGAGGCGGATCATCCGACGTCGCAGCTCGCGACGTTCGGCATCGACCAGCCGCTCAAACTCGATTGCGGCATCGATCTGGCGCCGTTCCAGATCGCCTACCAGACCTATGGCGAGTTGAATGGTGATCGCTCCAACGCCATCATGATCTGCCATGCGCTGACGCTGGATCAGCATGTCGCCAATGTGCATCCGCTGACCGGCAAGCCAGGCTGGTGGGAAATCATGGTGGGCCCTGGCCGCCCGCTCGATACCGATAAGTACTTCATCATCTGCTCGAACGTGATCGGCGGCTGCATGGGCTCGACGGGCCCGGCCTCGACCAATCCGGCGACCGGCAAGGTGTGGGGGCTGGATTTTCCGATCATTACGATACCCGACATGGTGCGGGCGCAGGCCATGCTGCTCGACCGCCTCGGCATCGACACGCTGCTCTGTGTCGTCGGGGGTTCGATGGGCGGCATGCAGGTGCTGCAATGGACCGCGGCCTATCCGAAACGCGTGTTCTCCGCGCTCCCGACCGCGTGCAGCACGCGCCACTCGGCGCAGAATATCGCGTTCCACGAGCTCGGCCGGCAAGCGGTCATGGCCGATCCGGACTGGCATGGTGGACGCTATGTCGATCAAGGGACGCATCCGCATCGTGGCCTCGCGGTGGCGCGGATGGCGGGGCACATCACCTATCTCTCGGATGCCGCGCTGCATCGCAAGTTCGGCCGGCGGATGCAGGACCGCGAGTTGCCCACGTTCTCGTTCGATGCCGATTTCCAGGTCGAGAGCTACCTGCGCTACCAGGGCTCGTCCTTTGTCGAGCGGTTCGATGCCAACAGCTATCTCTACCTGACGCGGGCGATGGATTATTTCGATATTGCCGGCGACCACAATGGCGTGCTCGCGAAGGCGTTTTCCGGTATCCAGACCCGATTCTGCGTGGTGTCGTTCACCTCAGACTGGCTGTTCCCCACCTCCGAATCGCGGGCGCTGGTGCATGCGCTCAATGCCTCGAGCGCGCGGGTATCGTTCGCGGAGATCGAGACCGATCGCGGCCATGACGCCTTCCTGCTCGACGTGCCCGAATTCTTCGAGATTTCCCGCGCCTTCCTGGAATCGGCGGGCAAGGCGCGGGGTCTATAGCGTTTTCAAGCGAAGTGGATACCGGTTCGCGTGAAGAAAACGCGTCAAGACAAAAGATAATGGTGGCGGCCAGTAATGAGTATTCAACAGACCTTGCCGCTTTCCGGCGTCACGCCTGACCGCACCGGGAATTATCGCAGCGATCATCTCCTCGTCGCCGAGATGATGCAGCGTGGGTCAAAAGTGCTCGACGTCGGCTGCGGCGATGGTGAACTGCTTCAGCTTCTGGAAAGCCGCGGCATCGACGGCCGCGGCATCGAATTGTCCCGCGAGGGCGTCAACCGCTGCGTCGCCAAGGGGCTCGCGGTGGTGCAGGGCGACGCCGACACCGATCTGGTCAATTATCCCGACGATGCTTTCGACTACGTGATCCTGTCGCAGACGTTGCAGGCGACGCGACAGCCGAAGGTGGTGCTGGAAAACCTGCTGCGGATCGGCCAGCGCGCCATCGTCTCGTTCCCGAATTTCGGGTTCTGGCGGATGCGGCTGCAATTACTGGTCGGCGGCCACATGCCGCGCACCGAAAACCTGCCCGCGACATGGTACGATACACCGAACATCCACTTTTGCACCATCAAGGATTTCGTCCAGCTCTGCGAGGCGATCAACGTCAAGATGGAGCGTGCAGTCGCGCTGGATCTCTACGGCCGCCCGCTGCGGCTGAACCTGCCCTGGTGGTTTTGGAACATGTTCGGCGAGCAGGGCGTGTTTTTGCTCAGCCGGGGCGGGAATTCGAAATAAATCCCCTCGTCATTCCGGGATGCGCCTCTTGGCGCAGGCCCGGAATCCATACTCATTATCGCGGTTATGGATTCCGGGCTCGTGCTTCGCACGCCCTGGAATGACATCACCCCATCGACCGCGGATCCCGCACCGGCCAGCGGCCGGCTTCCACCAGCGCAATAAACCGCTCCACCATCTCGTTGAACAACGCCGGCTCCTCCAGATTGAGCACATGGCCCGACTTCGGAAAGAACGCTAACCCCGACGCCGGCAAGTGCTTCTTCAAAAACATACTCGGCTCGATGCAATTGTCATCCTCGTCGCCGCAGATGATCAGCGCCGGCGTCGGCACTTTCCGGATCGCATCCGTCAACGTGTAGATCGACGGCCGGCCACCCTGAAAGCTCCGCATGGTATTGGCCGAGCCTTGGGCGGAATGGCGCGCCAGTGCGGCATAGAAGTCGGCGTGGCCGCGTGGGTCCTTTAGCAAAAAGGGAATCCGGCTCGGCGCCTCGCGCGTGGCTTTTGCCACTTCGACCGATCCGATCCTTTCATACTGCTCGGCATTGGCCACGCATTGCCTGCGGAAGGCGTCGAGGTTTTCCAGGCTCGAGCCGGAGCCGACGCCGGCCAGCGTCATCGACAGTGCCCGCTCCGGCGCGTTGAGCCCGATCTGTAGCGATGAATAGGCGCCCATCGACAGGCCGATCAAATGCGCCTTCTCAATGCCGAGATGGTCGAGCACGGCGAGCGCGTCGGTGTAAAAGTGCTTGTAGGTGTAGACGTCGGCGCCCGGCGGCACGTCGGAGGGCGTATAGCCGCGCGCCGAATAAGCGATGCAGCGGTGGCCGCGCGAGAAGTAACGCATCTGCGGCTCCCAATTGGTGTGGTCGGCCGCGAATTCGTGCAGGAAGATGATCGGCGTTCCCAAGCCGGCCTCCTCGAAATAGAGGCGGACATGATCCCGGGTCACGGCATAGGGCATTTGATGGTTCCTCTTGTTGTTTGGCGCGTTTTCCGAGCACAAAAATCGCAGTTAATGTTCGCGGTCGCAATGCGGCACATTCAACGATGATGCCGACCGGCGGCGTGGCGGGACCGAGCAGCTTCGGCTCGTCCGGCGTCGTTTCGGAAGCGCGTCGTTTTCTTGGCGGTAACCCGACCGGTCGCGGCAGCCTGTGGTGCGCGCGATTTACGAACATGGTGCTGCAACATTCCGGCTATCGCGGCACCGGCTCCGACATGGCGAACTCGTTCGCCAGCTGTGGCCAGCGCGTCTCCGGCCCGCCGGTCGGCGCCATCGCCGTGATGTCGCGTGGCCGCCGCGGCGGGCATGTCGGCATCATCACCGGCGTCGATGCGGCAGGCAATCCGATCATGATCTCGGGCAACAACGGCAACCGGGTCCGCGAGGCGCCGATCGCGCGCGGCCGGATCTATCCCTACGTCATGCCGACGAGTTGATGGCGGCTTGTTCGCCGTAGCCCAACGGACGGACCTCGTGCGGCGCTTATGCGAGGTCCGAAAGTTCCGCAACCGCGCATTGCAGCCGCATTGGTTTCATCGAATGGCCACATCGGAATCAGACGCTGACCAAAGTTCGCGGATAACCGCCCCGTTCCGGATGCATCCATTTGTGACGATCTTCCCGCTGTACGTTGGCAAACTTATCCTCGACGGACAGCGGGCAGTCGCGTGTTCCCAAACTGCCGTATTCGAGCCCGGATCAACCCGCCCCAACAAGCCCGGAGGGCGGCCATCCGAGGCTGCCTCGAAAGAGAGCATCATGGGAACTGCATTCGCCAGGCGTCAATCGTGGCCAATGATCAAACCAGTCTTATTGGCGGCGCTCATCTGTGCCGCTGCGGTCCGCCCGTCCTCAGCGCAGGACGCCAAGGTTTCCGTCGACATGATGGGAATAGGGGGCATGAGCTGCGCGCACTGGCAGTCTACTCGCGCGCTTCGATTGGAAGGCACAATCTGGATCTATGGATTCTGGACCGGCCTCAATTACGTTGCCGCAGCCAGCGGGCAGCCAGAGTCGAAAGCCGGCACGGCAGCGGCACTGGCCGAAGTCAGGAAAACATGCGCTCAGCGTCCGGCGCAAGTATTGGCCAGCGCCGTGTGGACCGCTTATCTTGAGCTCAATACGAGGTAGACAGCTTCGTAGGTGAAGCGACCGGTCCGCCGTAGCTCAACGAGCGAAGGTGGAGGCATTTTTGTTTCGTGCGATCGATTGATGGGCACGCCCAAGTGGCCTTTGCCCACTCTTCAAAAGGGCCGCTCGTTACCCCGGTTCAGCGCGCCTCACCACCACCAACAAGCTGCTCCCGCAAGAACCCCACCACGCTCGCGCTGAAATCGCGGTGAAAGGCGCGCCCGGTCGAAGCCGAGACAATAACCAGCGGCAGCCTTGCGCCCGTGACGGGACAATCCATAGTGCGATGCAACACGTAGAGCAGACCCCACGCGGACGTGGGTGGTGAAATCTTGCGCGGCCTGTAAAAAGAATCCGCCAATCGGATTTTTCCCCTGATGCTGCAATTTCACTCGGAGTCGATTGAGACCAAGGCCTCCTGGGCCGTCGCCTCAGTAGCGCTCGCCATCCTTGGGATGTCGTTCGGCGCGGCCTGGATCACCGCGGTTGCGCTCAAGGACATCGCCAGCGAAGTCGGCGGGTCGCGTTCCGTTCCGGCACTCGCGGGCGCGCTGGCGTGGCTCGGCTCCGGCATCGGCGGCATCATCATGTCACGCGTCGCCGAGCGGGTCGGCACGCGCTGGACGGTGATATCAGGTTCGATGATGATCGGTCTTGGCCTCCTGATTTCGACTTTCGGGCCGCCTTGGCCGCTGTGGATCGGCCACGGACTGTTTATCGGCCTGATCGGAATCGGCGGCATCAATGCGCCCCTGTACATTTACGTCAGCCGCTGGTTCGACCGCCGGCGCGGCTCGGCGTTGGCGCTGATCTCGAGCGGCACCTATCTCGCCGGGGCGTTCTGGCCGCCGCTATTCGAGCAGGCGATTGCCAATTACGGCTGGCGGCAGGCCATGCTGTGGTACGCGCTCGCCGAGATCATGGTCGTCGCGCCGCTGGCTGCGGTCTATTTCCGGGCGGCACCTGAAGTGATTCATCCGGCAGTGGCGTCCGGAGCGAGCCCGAGCAAAGCACGTGTGCTCGGCTGGCCGCCCAATGCCGTGTTCGCGCTGATGTGCGGCGCCGCCGTGCTGTGTTGCATTCCGATGGCGATGCCGCAGGGCCATCTGGTCGCCTTTTGCAGCGACCTCGGTATCAGCCGGTCGATGGGCGCCCTGATGCTGTCGGTACTTCTCGGCACCGCGTTCCTAAGCCGGCAAATCTGGGGTGTGATCTCCGATCGTATCGGCGGGCTCGCCACCGTCCTGATCGGATCGGCCTGGCAGGCCGCATCGATGACGGCCTTTCTGTTGACACAGAATGAAGCCGGCCTGTTCACGGTGGCTGCCGCTTTCGGCCTCGGTTTTTCCGGCATCATCCCGGCCTATATCCTGGCGGTGCGAGAACTGTTTCCGGCATCGGAAGCCTCCTGGAGAATCCCAACATTGCTGCTGTTCAGCGGGGGAGGCATGGCCGCCGGCAGTTGGCTCGCCGGCCTGCTCTACGACCGTCTCGGATATTATGCGCCCGCGTTCGCCGTCGGCATCGGCACCAACATTATCAATCTGCTTATCGTCAGCGTGCTGGTCGGGCGAGGGCGCCACCGGGCGCAACCGGTTTCATGGTCTGCTCCCTTGGCATGACGATCAAGGGACGTTTTCTGTGGCCGCGATCTGCGCAGCCCGGCGGCCCTGCCAACTCCAATCGTGCTCGGGTCCAATGTCTCACGTGGGGCATTCGCGCCGCTCGACCATCCGTAGAAGGCGGATGTGGATAGAGCAGGCGCGACAAAACGACCCGACGGGCAAATCACTTCGGATTATGAGAAATTCTGTCAAGCCCAAGAATTAAAAATATTTCGCTTTTCCAGAAGGCCAAATCAATGGCATATCTATCGCCATCCTGCTCCACCAAGAGGGGCGCTCGCGATCGTCACGAAACGCGGGGCAGGGAGCGGTGGACGTGGAGGTGCCGACGGCGAACGGTGCTGACGCGTACGGCGAAGACGTGTGGTCCTGACGCCTCGGTGCTGGCGTCAAGTTGGCGGGTCAAGTCCCGCAAGCGACGGTGGCAAGAAAGCCGATCACCGGGGAGAGCGCGTTATAAGCCGTAAAGCCATTGCGCAGGGAATGTCGGATTGCCTCCGCTGCCCTGTATGCTCATGCGCGCACTTTCTCTACTCATTGCGCATGAGACCTCGGGTGCAGCGCGCATCCGGCATTCCCTGCGCCCTCTGATTTCCGAGAGGTCGCGAAAATTACCCGCAAAGCTCGGGCGCAGCGCGCCGCGAGATCGCGAACACACATCCGCTGTCATCGGGCGGCCATTCGGCCGACCCCGTGGCGGGAGACGACAGCGGAAATCGCCACGCCATCCCGAATTTCGTCACAACAGTTCCGGCTGCTACGCCAGGATCGTGTCGCCAATCGCGATACTGCCGCCCGCGATTACCTCGGCATAGATCCCGCAATCGCCGTGGCCGAGCCTGCACTGGAGTGCCAGCGGGATGGACAGGTCGCGCGCGCCAGTATCGGGGTCGACATTGACGGCGGCACAACGGACGATGCGCTTGACCACCTTGAGTCGCGCATCGCCGATCGCAAGCGTGCGGTCGAGCTGGTCGAATTCGTGCCAGGCCGGCCAGCCCTCGACATAGAGATTGGCGCGGAAGCGCAAGGGGTGGACGGGATGGCCGACCATATTTTCGATGGCGCGGACGCTCGCCAGATTGATGATCGAGACCACCTTGCGGGGAACGTCGGAGAAACTGTGGCCGGGGCTGGTCAGCACCTTCGGCGGTCCCTTGATCTCGCCGGCGTACCGCGCCGTGAAGAATTGCTCGATCGCGGCGCGGCCTTCGGCGGTTTCGAGGTCGCCTTGCGCCGCCACCGCGCCGTTCCGGCGGATGGTCAGGACATGGCTCGCATCGTCGAAATGGGTCTGCAACGGTGCCAGCCATTCGTCCCGCTGCAACATCAGGAAATGCGGCTTTGGCAGCCATTTGGGCTCGGCCGGATCGAAGCCGCTGGGGCCGTTTTCGATGGCGTAGCGGCGGTCGGACAGCAGGGTCTGGCCGGGGCTCAGGGTCGCGTGGGGCAGGGGTTCCGGGGTCAGGCCTTTGACGGGGTAGCGGTAGATACCGGTGATCTCTGGGGGCTTGGGCTGGGACATCAGACTTCATTAAGAGATTCCGCCGACCTGCGCCACAACTGCAAAATTGCAAATCGGCCCCTTCCGTTTTTGCCGTCGATGCCCACATTTGCGTCAAGCCTAAAAAATGATGGCGACGACCGTCGGCGGGTTGAGGAATGTCAACACGGCCGGCGGAAACCCAATGAAGATGCTGCATCCGTGCCTTAGGGGCGGAGCGGCAG
>Ga0307516_10001268_pt1 | contig 35112 bp, 28 predicted proteins | sample 19_EM_MG_FD_203310 | JGI IMG/M metagenome (GOLD analysis project Ga0307516, IMG submission 203310) | Populus trichocarpa ectomycorrhiza microbial communities from riparian zone in the Pacific Northwest, United States - 19_EM | ecosystem: Host-associated > Plants > Roots > Unclassified | place...
CCGACCGTTGAGCCGCTGACCGTGGCCCGGCGCCTCGTCGTTGCGGTGGCCTGCAGCGGCGGGCGCGACTCGGTCGCGCTGCTCCACGCGACCTGCAATGCCGCGCGGGTGCTCGGGACGAGCGTCATCGCCTTGCACGTGCACCATGGGCTGATGGCCGATGCCGACCGCTGGGCCTCCGAGGTCGAGGCCTTGTGCGAGCGCTGGAACGTCGCCTTCGCATGCGAACGGTTGACGGGCGCGCCGTCGGCCGGTGAGAGCGTCGAGGCCTGGGCCCGCCGTGAACGCTACCTGGCGCTGGCGCGCCTGGCGCGTGACGCGGGCGCGAGCATCGTGATGCTGGGCCATCACCTGCACGACCAGGCCGAGACCGTGCTGCTGCAGGCCTTGCGCGGCGCCGGCCCGGCCGGGCTCGCCGCGATGCCGCGCGTGGTCGAACGCGGCGCGTTGACGTGGGCGCGGCCGTGGATTGCGCGAACGGGTGCCGAGATCGACGCGTACGTGGCGCCGTTGGCAGTCGATGTCGCGAGCGACCCGAGCAACGCGGATCCGCGCTTCGCGCGCAGCCGGCTGCGCCGCGACGTGATGCCGGCATTGCGCCTGGCGTTTCCCGAGGCCGATGCCGCGCTGGCGGCGGTCGCGCGGCGCGCGGGCGAGGCGAGGGCGCTGCTCGACGAGGTGGCCGCCGAAGACCTGCGGCGCCTGGGCGCCGTCGGCACGTTGCCGTTGGCGGCGTGGCGGGCGTTGTCGATCGCGCGGCGCACGAACGCGCTGCGGGCCTGGCTCGCCGGCGTGCTGGAGGCGCCGGTGCCGCAGACGCTGGTCGATCGCCTGTTGGCGGAGGCGCTGGACGATTCGACGCGCCGGTGGCCGGTGGACGGCGGGCGCGTGCTGCGCTCCTGGCGCGGCGTGCTGGCCGTCGTCGCACCCGCCCGCGCGAGCGTCACGCCCGCGACCACGCCGGCGCGCGCGAGCTGGGCGCTGTCCCTGCTGCGCTGCGACCGCTATGCGTTGGACGGCTGGAATGGGACGCTCGAGGTGTTCGCTACCTCCCGGCGGGGCATCGCGCCGCGCCGGCTTGCGCAAATCATGGCCCGCGTTCGCGCAGGCGGCGAGCAGTTCCAGCTGCAACCGGCCGGCACGGCGCGCAGCCTGAAGAAGCAGTACCAGGCGCTGGGCATCCCGACGGAGGGCCGCGATGGCCCGCTGTTGTTCGACGCGGCCGGAGCGCTGCTGTTCGTGCCCGGCCTGGGCGTCGATGCCCGCGCCTGGGCGCCGCCAGACGCCCCGCAGTGGGGCATTCGCTGGCATCCGTCGGCATCGGCCTGCGCCGGAGGCGAAGGCTGAGCCTGCCTAGGCAAGTTGCATTCGCGCCGAGAGAAGCTCGGCTCCACCACCTGCGAACCGGCCCGGCCCGGGAAAACCCCTGAACGCACGCTAGACTAACGGGTTTGGGTGACCAGGCCACCTGGGCCAGTCCTTCAGTCAACCGGGCGATTCAGACCATGGCATTGATAGTTCACAAGTACGGCGGCACCTCGATGGGTTCGACGGAGCGCATTCGCAACGTCGCCAGGCGCGTCGCGAAATGGCATCGGGCCGGCCATCAACTGGTCGTCGTGCCATCGGCGATGAGCGGCGAGACCAATCGCCTGCTGGGCCTGGCCAAGGAGCTGTTCCCGGGCATGGAGACGCCGGCGTCCAACCGCGAGCTCGACATGATCGCGTCCACCGGCGAGCAGGTGTCGGTGGGCCTGTTGTCGCTGGCGCTGCAGGCCGAAGGCCTGGAGTCGGTGAGCTACACCGGCTGGCAGGTGGCCGTGAAGACCGACTCGTCCTACACGAAGGCGCGCATCGAGAGCATCGACGACGTGCGCGTGCGCGCCGACCTGGCCGCCGGCAAGGTGGTGGTCATCACCGGCTTCCAGGGCATCGACGAGGCTGGCCACATCACCACGCTGGGCCGCGGCGGCTCCGACACCTCGGCGGTGGCGATCGCCGCCGCGATGAAGGCTGCCGAGTGCCTGATCTACACCGACGTCGACGGCGTCTACACGACCGACCCGCGCGTCGTGCCGGAGGCGCGCCGCCTGCAGACCATCTCGTTCGAGGAAATGCTCGAGATGGCCAGCCTCGGCTCCAAGGTGCTGCAGATCCGCTCGGTGGAGTTCGCCGGCAAGTACCGGGTGCCGCTGCGCGTGCTCTCGAGCTTCACCCCCTGGGATATCAATATCGACGAAGAGGCCCGCTCGGGCACGCTGATCACTTTCGAGGAAGACGTCAACATGGAACAAGCAGTCGTATCGGGCATCGCGTTCAACCGCGACGAGGCCAAGGTGACCGTGATGGGCGTGCCCGACAAGCCGGGCATCGCGTACCAGATCCTGGGCGAGGTGGCAGAGGCCAACATCGACGTCGACGTCATCATCCAGAACGTCTCGCACGACGGCAAGACCGACTTCTCGTTCACCGTGCACCGCAACGACTACGCGCGCACGATGGACCTGCTCAAGAACAAGGTGGCCCCGGCCACCGGCGCGCTCACGGTGCTGGGCGACCCGAAGATCTGCAAGGTCTCGATCGTGGGCATCGGCATGCGCAGCCACGTGGGCGTGGCCAGCAAGATGTTCCGCACGCTCAGCGAAGAGGGCATCAACATCATGATGATCACCACCAGCGAGATCAAGACGTCGGTCGTGATCGACGAAAAGTACATGGAGCTTGCGGTGCGCGCGCTACACAAGGCCTTCGATCTGGAAGAACCGGTCGCCCCGGCCGCCTGAACGACGGAAATTCCAGGCTAGAATGCCAGCTGGTGTTGGAGGCGTGGCCGAGTGGTCGAAGGTACTCCCCTGCTAAGGGAGCATGCGGTGATGAGCTGCATCGAGGGTTCGAATCCCTCCGCCTCCGCCAACCCATTGGAGCCCCAGAAGAGCAATCTTCTGGGGCTTTTCTCTTGCCCGCACCGCACTCCCGCGCGTCAGCGAGCCGACGCGTCGACGGCCAGCGTGCGGGGAAGACCGATCGTGCGGGGACGACAGCATCGCGGCCGCATCGAGGTCAATCGGCGAACGTGCCGATGGTGAGGGTGCGCACGAGGTCGGCGGCGCTGATGCTGGCGCGAGGATGCGGGCGCGACAGGAACTGGGCGATGCGGGCCTCGTCCACGTCGGCACCGTCGGGAGCGCCGCCGTCCGGTTCGACGGCCTCGGCGAGTTGCGCCTCCATCCGCTCGAGCGCAGGCTTTGCCGGTTCGAGTTCCGGGTGGGCCTCGAGGCGGCCCAGCAACTGCTTGAATGCCAGTGCGGCGGTCACGTCGCCGGATGCGCCTCGATGCGCATCGAGGGCCGGATCCGCGTCGAGTCTCGCGTAGCGCTCGCGTGCCTTGAGGAATTCGACCTGGTAGTACTCGACGAGCTGGTAGCGGTGGTCTTCCGTCAGGTCGCGCGAGCCTTCCACGGCTGAAAGGCAATCGACCAGCAGCGCCTTCGCCTCGGCGATCTTGCCCTTGGGCAGCAATTGGCGCGCGCCGACGAACAGGGCATGGAACGGCAGCGTCGCGAAGTCCGTCCGTGTCGGGCTGGTCTGGATGCGCAGCAGGCAGTAGTCGCACAAGTCGAACGGCACGCGCGTCGCGCCGACCTGGCGCTCCAACTGGCCGTCGACGACGTGCAGCATGGATCGGTCCAATTCGCGCTCGTCCATGTCGAGCATGACGAAGTAGGCGTCGCGCAGCGGCTCGGGACCCGTGCCGAAGACGTTGCGCTCCGCGAGCACCCATTTCATGTCCTTCATGCCGCAGATCTTCAGCAGGTCGTCGGTCATTTGTTCGGCGATCTTGAGGCTCGCCCCGAAGCCGCCGATGTCGACTGCGCCGAACAGCTTCTCGAGCACGCCGAACAGCGACTTCTTGTAGTCGCCGATCTCGGTGCGCAGCAGCCCCGCGAGAACGGCGATCTCGTCACCCGCGTACGGCACCGGCCCGACGACACGCGTGTTGCGGAAGCGGACGTGCGTCTTGTCGAGCGACTGCCCGCCGGCCTCGAGCCCTTGCAGGAGTGCGTTGCTGACGAAGAACGGGCTGCGCACCGGCTTGTCGGCATAGGTGAACTCGCAAAGCAGCAGGGTGGCCGGCGTCACTTCCTGCCACAAAGTGCGGGCATCGCGCAGGAACATCTCCGCCAGGCGAATCTGGAAGTAGCCGGGATTGTCGAGGGACATGGGCGGTTGCAGCACCTCGCCAGTGACGCGGTCGGCGGGAATCGCGAACGAGAGCGTCTTGCGCGCGGGCCGGCGCAGCAGGGTCTCCCAGAACTTGTCGATGAGAGCGGGCATGGCGAGCCTTTCAGGCGACGGTGTCCATGCGCTCGGCATCGAACACCTGGAGGAACAGCAGCGGCGCGACCCAGTGCGCCGTCGCGGGATAGTTGCGATGAAGCTCCTGCTTGGCGCGCATGAACGCGTATTCGAGGTAGCGACTGTCGCGATCGGTGCCGAACAGGATCCCGTAGAAGGCCTGCGAGAACTTCAGCGCGATGGCGTCCGAGACCTGCCACGCGAATCCGGCGACGGCCGGGACGTCCGTCTCGACCAGCTTCATGACGAATTGCGAATTCGCGCTCTGGCAACTGCTGAGGAAGATGAACTGCACCGACCGGGCCCAACTGGAGAACTCCGCGACCGGCAACAGGTCGCGCGCGTGGCCGCCCAGAAGAAGGTACGCGCCCTGGCCGACATCGTCGATGGCGGAGTGGCCCGCGTAGTGGACGAGGCCGTAGCGGCCCGTCGCGAGTTCCCGCCTGATCTCGTCGACGAAGGTGCCTGCCGGAAATTTCGCATGCCGCAGCACGGTGATCTCCACGTTGCTGCCGGGCGCGCTGACGAGGAAGTTCTGCAGCCAGTCCGTCTCGGCCGCGGCGCCCTTGAGCGCGGGAAACCCGCGCGTGAAGGGCGCACCGACCGCGAACTGCTCCGTCCTGCCCTCGATCACCAGGCAGCGGATCCGGCCCGTCTGGCTCGTGCGATCCTTGAACAGCGGCATGCGGCCGCCGCGGTCCCCGAACTTGCGGAACATCGGCGTCTTGAGCATCCAGAACTCCGGGCTGCCGAACTGCGTCGCCGGCTTGGCGAGGGTCTCCAGGTGGATGCGGTGCGTCCATTGGTCGACGTTGAAGCGGATGCGGGCGACCGACATGCCGCCGACGTTCTTCACGCTGTCGCGCAGCTTCATCTCCAGGTCGCCGCTCTTGAGCGCGTCGGCCATCAGCACCTTGTACACGTTCAGTCCAAGCGACTCCAGGAACTTGCCGTTCGCGTGGACGGCGGGCTGTGACAGGTTTTCGAGCGTCTCGAGTTCGGAGCGGCTGATGTCCATCACGGCAGCGTCCTCGATGCCGATCCCGCCGGAGCCCTTCATGCTCCAGCGGCATTGCTGGCCGGCACGCAGGACGATGTCGAGGTCGACGCGGTACTTGGGTTGGCCCAGGCCGCATTCGACCGCCGTCCGCAGCTCGTTCGCGAGGTTTCCGAACAGGTCCTGCGCGCTCAGCAAGCGCGCGTTGGGCACTTCGGCCGTGCTCGTGGCGCGGGCGGTGTCGATGAGCGACGCGACCAGCAGCGCCGGCGGCCCGCCCGCGTCGTCGCCGCGGATCTCCCGGATGAAGCCGAGGCCGGTCAGGTCGTGGCGCTGCGTATCGGGCACGTGGCTGGCGTCCAGGCGCGCCGTGAGGCTGGCCACGACGAGCTCGCAGTCGCGGCGCCCCCATTCCGACAGCAGCTTGCGGCCATCCGCGATATTGCGCGCCGCGCGGCAGACCCGGCCCTCGAGCGCGCCGAGCACGGCACCTTCGAGGAAGCCGAGCATTTCTTCGTTGTCGTGGATGACGAGTACCCAGGCCATGGCTTCACTCCTGTGCCGCGAGCGGCATTTCCATCTCGAACTTCACGCTTCGATCGAGCTCGCTGCTGAACCGGCCATGCGCCTGCGTCAGGATGGCCTCGATCTCGCCCGTCGCGAGTGCGAGGTCGGACAGGGTCTGCCGGCGCAAGCGCTGCCGGATGCCGCCCGACTCGCCGGGCCCGAAGTCCGGCACCCAGTCGCCCTCCAGGAAGACCGAGGCATTGCCGTGCGCCACCTTGACTGCGATCGACACCCTCTTGTCCTGCGGCTTGGTGCGCAGCGCGAAGGACAGCGCACTCTCGATGCAGAAGCGCAAGCCTTCTCGAGGCGCGTCGACGATCGCGCGTTGGGGAGGGCGCCTGAGTTCGATCGTCACCTGGTCGGATTCGGGCAACTCCTGCAGAATCTCCGAGACGAGCAGGTTGAGATCGACCGTGTAGTGGCGCTCCGTCGGCTTGACGTCGAGCGTCGCGAGGCGGAGCAGGCGTTCGAGCGGCAGGTCGGCCTTTCGGATCTGCTTGAGCGCGCGATCGACCGCCGGAGCCGCGGCCTCCGGCAGCGCCAGTTGCCCCACCCAGTTGGCGGCCAGTGCCAGCGGGATGCGGCATTCCAGCGATGCGTTGCGGAACACGTCTTTCAGCGCGCTGATGCGCTGCACCTCGCGTTCATAGGTGATGTCGCTCGCGACGAACACGCGGCCGCCGAGGTTCTCCGGCAACGGCGAGGCTGAAAGCAGGACGCTGACGGCCGGCTGGCCGGCGACCAGCAGCTCGGTCTCGCGGCACGCAAACCGATCCATCCGGACGACTGCCGCGGCGAGCGCCGAGTCGGCGATGAATTCCTCGATCAGGCGCCCGGCCAGCGCGCTTTCGGGGAGGCCGAGGAGGCGCTCGGCCGCCGGATTGGCCTTGCGTATCGTGCCGCGGCGGTCGGTCTCGATGACCGCGTCGTTGATCGACCGCAGGATCGCGTCGCGCATCTCGAGCAGCGCGGCGCGCTCGAGGATCTGCCCCGCCTCCGCGGCGAGCAGGCGCAATGTCTCGATTTCTTCGTCCGCGAACGCCATCTGCAGACGGGAGGCGACCTTCAGCACCCAGCGCCGTGTCTCGCCCGGGATCGGCAGGGCCAACGCCGACGCGACCCCAGGCGCCTTCGCGCCTGCAGGGGTCTCCTGTGCGGACGCCGCGAGCGCCGACATGTCCACCTCCACCTGATCGCGGAACGCGCGCGCGACGAGGCCCTGATCGCAGGGCAGCAGTTGCTCCGGATCCACCGCCAAGCCGGTGTCGCTCGCCTGGCTCAGCAGGCGGAAGGCACCGACGTCTTCGTCGTGCTGGAACACTGCGACGTGATCCCAACCGAAGTGGGTCGCGAGCGCCTTTGTCAGGGTGCTTGCCACCGCCCGCACGTCCAGGCCCTTCGATCCGAGGTTGCGCACGAGGTCGATGCAGGCGCGCAGCTTGGTCATCTCCTCGAAATGAGTCGCTGCGAGCACGGCCTGCGTGAGCGGCAGTCGCCGGCAGAGCTCGAGCGACTCCTGGTCGAAGGTGTCCACCGCCTTGGCATCGAGCGCGATGAACGCCGCGATCCGGTCTCCTTGCAGGATCGGCACGCTCAGGCAGGCGCGCATGCCGGACTTGCGATACGCCTGCACCGCCGGATCGGTCCTGGCCATCTCGCGGTAGGCCGGTTCCTCGAACATCGCGTCGATGTCGATCACCCGCGCAGTCTCGACGTCGATGGTGTCGAGGATGAATGCGGGAATCGGCCACCACTTGAACGGGTAGCGCTCGTCGGCGCCGGTATCCGTCGAGAACATGGTGCGAAGGTGCCGTCGACCGCGGCTGATCGCGCTGACGCGGAAGACGTCGAACGGGATCAGCTGGCGCAACTGGCGCGCCGTCTCCTCGAGGAGCTCCCCGGCCGTGGGCAAGGTCTCGACCGCGCGATGGATGCCGCGCGCCACCACGTCCTCTCGCAGGTCGCGCACGATCGCGATGGAGCCGATGAGCTCGCCGGCGGGATTGTTCTCGGGAAACGCGAAGACGCTGATCGGAACGCGTTCGCCGCTGTGAGGTCGGGTGAACGTGGTGCAGTAGTTCGAGGCTTGCCCCGCCAGGCGCCGAGCCATTTCGCCGGCCACGAATTCGCGCTCTTCGGCATCCGGATAGATCTCATCGAGCGTCAACCCGACCGCGCCGGGGACGCCGAGCAGGCGCTCCGCTGCGGTGTTCGCGAAGATGCATCGACCATCGGTCGTGAACCTCAACACCGCCAATTCGAAATTGGACAGGGCCGAGACGTCGAGTGCGAAAGTTTCGTTCATGAGCGTCCCCTCGCCGCGCGGCTGCAACCGGGCGATTGCAGCGCGCGACACCTGGAAGCTGCGAAGCTACGCTCCAGAACGGATGTCTTCATCCTTCTTGTTGGGGAGGAAGCGGCTGCCGAGCTATAGCAGGAAGGCATCCATTCGGATCGCCGAATTGCCTGATGTGGGGGCAACCGCCGCTTGACAGACGCGGCTCCAACTTTTCGACTTCTACCCCGAGGCGCCTGCTCGCAGATCAGCCGCGATGGCGTCGGGTCGGCACTGCATTGCACGCCAAGTGTGTCGATCGGCCCCGAACGCGGTGTCTGACTGGAGCCCGGTTTGCTACTTCGCACAAAATGTCAAAACAGGTGCTTCTCGCATCCCTATCCTGCGTTCTTGCACAACCTGGACGAGACGATGAACAAGACTGAACAGCACCAGCAGACCTGGGAAACCTACACCTCCGCATGGCAGGCGCCAACCGCGCAAGCCAAGGCGCTCGCCCTGCAGGCCAGCGTCGACGCCGGCTGTGTTTATCGCGATCCGTTGACCAGCGTCGAAGGCCACGCCGCCTTGATCGACTACATGATCGACTTCCACCAGCAGGTGCCCGGCGGCTCCTTCAAGACCACGTCGTTCAGGGCGCACAGCGCGCGCAGCGTCGCGACCTGGCATATGTGCGACGCTGGCGGCACGGTCATCGGCGAGGGCATCAGTTACGGTGAATATGCCGCCGACGGCAAGCTCCTGGCCATGAACGGATTCTTCGACGTGCCGGTGCAAGAAGGGCGATGACGTACTTCGATCGGGTCCAGCGCGGCATCGATTTCATCGAGCAGCGCTTGGCCGTCGACCTGGAGACGGCCGACGTGGCCCGCGAGGCGGGCATCAGTCATTGGCATTTCCAGCGCATCTTCAAGGCGCTGACCAATGAAACGCTGAAGACCTATATCCGCTCGCGGCGTCTTGCCGTCGCGCTCGAGATGCTCTTGTCGACCGAGCGCCGCATCATCGAGATCGCGCTGGAGGCGGGCTTCCAGAGCCAGGAGAGTTTCACGCGCGTGTTCAAGCTTGCTTTCGGGGTCACGCCCGCGGCCTACCGCAGACGGGGCACGAGCCATCAATTCGTGCGCAAGCCAAGCTTCGACGGCGAGTACCTGAGGCATCTGCAGACCGACGTCTCCCTCGAACCCGAGCTCTACGAGCAACCCGAACTCCTGCTGGTGGGCATGCAGACCCATTGCTTCGGCATCGAATCGCACAAGAACAATATCGCTCGGAAGCTGCCGCCGCTGTGGGCCGCCTTCCTGCAGCGCCTGGATGAAGTGCCGGAGTCCGTGGCCGGACAGTGCTACGGCATCGTGTGCCCGCGCCATGAGAGCGCCGACGAACTGGTTTATCTTGCCGCCATCGCCGTGCGCCGCGAGGTGGCGGTGCCGCCTGGCATGCTGCTGCGGCGCGTGCCGGGCGGCCGCTACGCGAGGTTCACGCATCGTGGCCGGGTCGAGCGTGTCGATCAAACCGTCAACTACATCTACGGCAACTGGCTGGCGCGCTCGGGGCTGCGCCACAGCGACGCCGCCGACATCGAGTTCTACGGCGCCGATTACCACCCCACCGCGGAAAGCTCGGTCATTCGCTACGCGATTCCAGTGGAGGAGTGACCCGACCGACGCCGCGTCCTGCCTTTGCCGCTAGTTCGCAAACCACGTCTGGGTCCGCGCCACGTCCAACCGCGGCGCTTCGTCCAGCAACTCCACCTCCGGCGTCCCCGAGGCGACCTGGAACAGCCGATCCTCCGTACGCAGGAAGTACTCCCGCGAGGCGCCTTCTTCCTCGCCTTCGTCGGTGATCGTCAGCGTCGTTCGGGACATCACCAGGCGCCGGAACGCCGAGTCGGAGGCCGTGAAGAGGAACAGGCCGACGCCGCGCTCGAACTCGGGATCCGTGCTGTCGAACGTCTCGTCGAAGGAGAACGTCGCGCGTGCCTTGGGAAACCGCACCGCGACGCAGCGGCTGGCGGCCTGCACCTCGACCGGAAAGTACGGACCCAGCTCTTCTCCCTCGTGCTCGACGAACTGGCGCTCGGGGCCCTTGATGCCCTCCGTGAGCAGCACGACCAGCGTGCCGTCGCGCTCGTGCGTGGCGGAGTCGAGGAACCAGGTGGCGGCGGAGTCGAGGAGGGGGCTCATGAGCTTTGGGAAGACGGTGTGTGGAGCATCGTATGCCAAGCCGCGACGCCGGACTGCGCCACTGCGTCTTCTCGTTCAGCTGCCTCAGCGCGCGAGCCGTCGCGCGCAGAAATCCCGGCCGGTCTCGGTCAGGGCAGCGGTCCAGCGTTCTTCCTCCTGGGTGACACGGACCCATCCCGGGCCGTCCACGCCGCCGATGCGCGCATGGCTCATGGCCGAGAGCGAGCGCATCAGCACGCTCGCGCCGAGGCCCAGGTGCTTGCCCAGGCGCGGCAGCGACATGCCCGTGTCGCCCGGCGCGGCGGCCAGTTCGCGCAGGATGGCGGCCGCGAGTTCGTCGAGCTCGGGCGTCATGTCATCGGTCAATCGCAGTCTCCCTCGCGCTCGCGCGAGGGCTGCCGCGGGCCGCTCGGCCCGCGGACGATCACGCTCCCGCGAACGTCGTGTCGGCGCGCTGGGTGGATCCCGCGGCCTGGTGAGGCGTGAGTATGACGGGAATCGACTTCGACGTCGGCGTGCCGGCCTCGATGGCCGTGGACGACAGCGGCACCAGCGGATTCGTCTCCGGGTAGTACGCCGCGAGGTTGCCGCGCGGGATGTCGTAGGCCACCAGCTTGAAGCGATCGGCCCGGCGCTCGACGCCGTCCGACCAGGCGGTGTGGATGTCCACCCATTCGCCGTCGCGCAAGCCCAGGTGCTTGATGTCGGCAGCGTTGATGAAGACCACGCGGCGCTGGCCGAACACGCCGCGGTAGCGGTCGTCCTGGCCGTAGATCGTGGTGTTGTACTGGTCGTGCGAGCGGGTCGTGAACAACGTGAACACCACCTTGTCGAGCTGGCGTGCGCGGGCCCGGTGCACGGGCGTGTCGAGCGGCACCGCGTGCGTGTAGAACGTGGCCTTCTCGCTGGCGGTCGTCCAGATGCGCTCGCTGGCGGTGTTGCGCAGGCGGAAGCCGCCGGGCTTCCTGATGCGCCCGTTGAAGTCGAAGAAGTCGTCGAAGACGGCTTCGATCTTGTCGCGGATGCGGTCGTAGTCCTCGACCAGCCACGCCCAGGGCGTCTTGCTGCGCGCGCCCAGTGTCGCGGCGGCCATGCGGGCGACGATGGCCGGCTCGGACAGCAGGTGCTCCGACGCCGGCGGGTTGATGCCCGACGAGATGTGCACCATGCTCATCGAGTCCTCCACCGTCACGCCTTGCGGGCCCGAGGCCTGGACGTCGATCTCGGTGCGGCCCAGGCAGGGCAGGATCAGGGCGGCGCGCCCGTGGACGATGTGGCTGCGGTTGAGCTTGGTCGTCACGTGCACGGTCAGCTCGCACTGGCGCAGCGCCTTCCACGTCTCGTAGGTGTCGGGCGTGGCGGCCGCGAAGTTGCCGCCGAGCGCGATGAAGACCTTGCCGCGCCCGGACAACATCAGCTTGATCGATTCGACGACATCGACGCCCGGCGTGCGCGGCGGCTCGAAGCCGAACACGTCGCGCAGGCGATCGAGCAGCGCGGCGGGCGGCTTCTCCCAGATGCCCATCGTGCGGTCGCCCTGCACGTTGCTGTGGCCGCGCACCGGGCAGGAGCCGGCGCCGGGCCTGCCGATGTTGCCGCGCAGCAGCAACAGGTTGTTGATCATCTGGATCGTCGCGACCGAGTGCTGGTGCTGGGTGATGCCCATGCCCCAGCAGGCGATGACGCTGTTCGCGCCCAGGTAGACGTCGCCGGCGGCGCGCATCTGCGCCTCCGACATGCCCGATTCCTGCTCCAGCAGCGGCCACGATTCGGCGCGCAGGTCGTCCAGCAGCGCTTCGATGCCGACGGTGTGCTCCGCGATGAACGCGCGATCGAGCACGGCGCGGCCGGCGTCTTCCTGCTCGACGACGTGCTTCATGATCCCCTTGACCATGGCGAAGTCGCCGCCGACGCGCAGCTGGAAGTAGTGCGAGCTGATCCGGGTCGAGCTCAGCGTGGCCATCTCGAGCTTGGCCTGCGGATCGGCGAAGCGCTCCAGGCCACGTTCGCGCAGCGGGTTGAAGCTGACGATCCTGGCGCCACGCTTGGCCGCGGCGCGCAACTCGCCCAGCATGCGCGGGTGGTTGGTGCCCGGGTTCTGGCCGAAGATGAAGATGGCATCCGCCTGCTCGAAGTCGTCCAGCGTGACGGTGCCCTTGCCGACGCCGATCTGCGGGCGCATCGCCGAGCCGCTGGGCTCGTGGCACATGTTGGAGCAGTCGGGGAAGTTGTTGGTGCCGAACTCGCGCACGAACAGCTGGTACAGGAACGCGGCCTCGTTGCTGGCCCGGCCCGAGGTGTAGAACATCGCCTGGTTGGGGTCGGGCAGCGCGTTCAGGTGGCCGGCGATCATCTCGAAGGCGGCGTCCCACTCGATGGGCAGGTACTTGTCGCTGGCGCGGTCGTAGACCATGGGCTCGGTGAGCCGGCCCTGGTCCTCGAGGAAGAAGTCGCTCTTGTCGGCCAGTTCGGCGACGGTGTGCTGGGCGAAGAACTCGCGCGTGACACGGCGGGCGGTCGCCTCGGCGGCGACGGCCTTGGCGCCGTTCTCGCAGAACTCGAACGTGGACGCGTGGTTGCGGTCGGGCCAGGCGCAGCCGGGACAGTCGAAGCCGTCGGGCTGGTTGGCCGACAGCAGCGTCTTGGCGCCCTTGACGGCGATGTCCTGGGCCAGCAAGGCCTTGCTGACGCTCTTCAGGGCGCCCCAGCCACCGGCGGGGCCGTTGTAGAACTCGATCTTCTTTTCGCTCACCAGCTCAGGTCTTTCCAAGTCGGGAAGGGCGGGAAAACCCTCAATGCTCGGAGTGTGCCCTGTTCTGCAAAACCTGAAAATATGTGGTGCACCGCAACAACTACCCAATTGCGGCGATCGATCGGTGTCGAGCGGGTGGGGCTGGCCAGTCATCCTGCGCGCAGTCGCAGGACCCGCGCGTGCCGAGACATGAATGGATCCTGCGACTTCGCGCAGGATGACCGTGCATGAGATTTATCAGATCAGCTTCGCGGCCAGCAACTCGCTCTTGAGGTAGGCATAGAAGATCGGCGCCGCCACCAGGCCGGGGATGCCGAACAGGGCGTCCATCACCATCATCGCGACCAGCAGCTCCCAGATCTGCGACTTGATGCGCGAGCCGACGATGCGGGCGCCCAGGAAGTACTCCAGCTTGTGGATCACGATCAGGAACGTGAGCGAGGCGATGGCCACCGTCGGTGAATGCGCCAGGCTGACGACGACGACGATGGTGTTGGAGGTCAGGTTGCCGATGATGGGCAGCAGCCCGACGATGAAGGTGATCGCGATCATCGTCTTGGTCAGCGGCAGGTGCACGCCGAACAGGTGCAGGCCGATCACCAGGTAGATCGCGGTGAAGGTGGTGTTGAGCAGCGAGATCCACAGCTGTGACAGCGCCACGTTGCGGAACGCCATGGCGAAGCGCTCCGCCCGCTCGGTCAAGGCGACCGCCAGCGGCCCCGGCGTGCTGTGCGGGTCGACCTCGCGCAGCGACAGCACCACGCCGATCACCATCGCGATCAGCGACTCGGCAATCGTCAGCAGCGTGTGCGTGCCCATCATCTGCAGTTCCGTGACGTGGGAGCGCAGCCACTCGAGCGCGCGTTGCTGCAGGGCGGCGATGTCGTCGGGCAGGTAGGCGGCCAGGAAGGCGGGGATGCCGACGCGCACGCGATCGAGGATGTCCGAGACCTTGGCCAGCAGCTTGGGCAGGTTCTCGATATCGCTCTTGAAGAACGAGATCAGCCCGAAGACCGCCCCCGCAATGGCGGCGATGACCACCGCGGCGAACAGGCCCACCACCAGCATCTTGGCGAGCTTGGTGCTGAAGTAGCGCTGCGCGAACGGCGTGATCGACAGCACCAGCTGGTACACCAGCAGCCCGACCAGCAGCGGCACCAGCAGGTGCAGCAGGAGCACGCCGACCAGCGCGAGCCCCGCCAGGATGTAGGAAGAAGCTCGAACGATCTGGTCGCGGGAGTTGGTTGTCATTGTTTTCTTGAGATGGGGACGGCGGGCGGCGGCCTCAAGCCCTGGCCTTGCCGAGGTAGGTTTCTATGACGCGGGCGTCGGCGGCGAGTTCCGCAGCGGGGCCGGACAGCGCGATGGCGCCGGTCTCCAGCACGTAGGCGTGGTCGGCCACCGCCATTGCGGCGCGCGCGTTCTGCTCGATCAGCAGGATCGTCGTGCCGGTCTCGCGCAAGCGCTCGATGATGCGGAAGATCTCCTTGACCACCAGCGGGGCGAGCCCCAGGCTGGGCTCGTCCAGCATCAGCAGCCGCGGAGAACCCATGAGCGCGCGGCCGATCGCCAGCATCTGGCGCTCGCCGCCCGACAGCGTGCCGGCCGCCTGGGACTGGCGTTCGTGCAGGCGGGGGAACAACGTGTAGATCTCGGCTAGACGCGCGGCCTGTTCGGCGCGCGGCGCGCGCCGCAGGCGGTAGCCGCCCAGCAGCAGGTTGTCGGCGACGGGCATCGTGGCGAACAGGGCGCGCGTCTCGGGCACCAGCGCGATGCCGCGCTGCACGCGCTGCTCCAGCGACAGGCGCTGCAGCGGCTCGCCATCGAACGTCAGCGCGCCGCGCGCAGGCAGCACGCCCATCAACGCGTTGAGGAGCGTGCTCTTGCCGGCGCCGTTGGGACCGACGACCGCCACGACGCTGCCGGCGGCGGCCTCGATGCTGACGCCGGACAGCACTTCGGCGCGGCCGTAGCCGGCGTGCAGGCCGTCCACCTTCAGCAGGGGGAGGGGCGCTGCCATCAGTGCTCCACCCCGAGGTAGGCGGCGCGCACAGCGGGATCCTCGCGCACGGCTTGCGGGCTGCCCTCGGTCAGCTTGGTGCCGAACTCCACCACCACGATGCGGTCGGTCAGCGTCATCACGAACTCCATGTCGTGCTCCACCAGCAGCAGGCTCATGCCTTCGGTGCGCAATTGCGACAGCACCTCGCCGAGCGCCTGCTTCTCCTTCAGGCGCAGGCCGGCGGCGGGCTCGTCCAGCAGCAGCAGCGCGGGATCGGTGCACAGCGCGCGCGCGATCTCCATCAGGCGTTGCTGGCCGAGCGCCAGGTTGCCGGCGGGCTCGTCGGCGAGCGCCGTCATGCCGATGCGGTCGAGCTGCGTCCAGGCTTCCCGGAGCAGGCGCTTCTCGTCGCGCCGGTCCAGGCGCAGCATCGCGCTCAGCACGCCCGCGCCGCCGCGCTTGTGCGCGCCGAGGGCCACGTTCTCGAGCACGCTCATGTCGGGGATCATGCGCACGTGCTGGAACGTGCGCGACATCCCCCTGCGGGCGATCGCGCGCGAGGACAGGCCGCTCACGCGCTCGCCGCGGTAGTCCACCTTGCCCGCGGTAAGCGGCAGCACGCCGGTGATCAGGTTGAAAAGCGTCGACTTGCCGGCGCCGTTCGGTCCGATCAGGCCGACGATCTCGCCGGCGCGCACGTCGAAACTGACGTCGTTGACGGCCACCAGCCCGCCGAACTGCTTGCGCGCCTTCTGAACCGACAGCACCGTCTCGCCGCGTGCCGGCGGTGCGGCCCGGGGCAGCGGCTCGGCGCCGGCCCAGGTCGACGGATCCTGGCGCCGCACCGGCAGCCGGCGCGTGACCAGCGACCACAGGCCCTGTGGCGTCACCTGCAGCACCAGGATCAGCACCATGCCGAAGACGACCAGTTCCACCGGGCCGCTGGTGTCGAGCAGCACGGGTAGCCAGTTCTGCAACTGGTTCTCGGCGATCTTGACCGACGCCGCGCCGACGAACGCGCCGCCGACCAGGCCCACGCCGCCCAGCACCGCCATGAACAGGTACTCGATCCCCATCTGCAGGCCGAACGGGGTCGGGTTGACCGAGCGCTGGAAATGGGCGAACAGCCAGCCCGAGAGCGACGCGTAGAGTGCCGCGATCACGAACGCCTGCACCTTGTAGCGCAGCGTGGCGATGCCCATCGCCTCGGCCATCAGCGTGCCGCCCTTGAGCGCGCGCAGCGCGCGCCCGGGGCGCGAGTCGAGCAGGTGGCGCAGGGCCAGGGCACCCAGCAGCGCGACGGTCCAGATCAGCCAGTAGGACGTTCGGCCGGTGCGCAGCTCCAGGCCGGCCACGCTCACCGGCGGGATGCCCTGCAGGCCGTCGTACTTGCCCAGGAACTCGAGGTTGCCCACCAGGAAGAACAGCGCCAGGCCCCAGGCGATGGTGGCCAGCGGGAGGTAGTGGCCGGACATGCGCAATGTGACGCCGGCCACGACCAGCGCGACGACCAGCGTCAGTGCGAGTCCGCACACGAGCCCCAGCCAGGGCGACGCGCCATGCGCGGTGGTGACCCAGGCCGTCGCGTACGCGCCGAGCCCGACGAACGCCGCCTGGCCGAACGAGGTGAGGCCGGCGACGCCGGTGAGCAGCACCAGGCCCAGCACCACCATCGCGTACAGGCCGATGTAGTCCAGCTGCGTGATCCAGAACTCCGGCACCGGCAGCAGCGGCAGCGCCAGCAGCAGCACGATGCCCGCCGCGGCGGCTGTCCTGAAGGGGAGCGGCGTCGTCACGGCCGTGTCACTCGTCTTCGTCATGGTGGCGGTCGGTCAGTGAACGCAGCAGCAGCACGGGGATGATCGCGGTGAACACGATCACGTCCTTGTAGGCGCTGGCCCAGAACGAGCTGAACGAGTCCAGCAGGCCCACCAGCAGCGCGCCGCCCACGGCCAGCGGGTAGCTCGCGAGGCCGCCGAAGATCGCGGCGACGAAGCCTTTCAGGCCGATCAGGAAGCCGCCGTCGTAGATCATCGTCGTTGTGGGGCCGATCAGCAGGCCCGACAGCGCGCCGATGAAGGCGGCCATCGAGAACGCGCTGCGTCCGGCATGCTCGGTGGACACCCCCATCAGTCGCGCGCCGAGCCGGTTGATCGCGGTGGCGCGCAGCGCCTTGCCCGCCAGCGTGCGCGCGAAGAACAGCCACAGCGCGGCCATCAGCAGCGCCGAGGTGGCGATGGTGACGATGGCCTGGCCGGAGATCGTCACCGTGCCGAGCGAAAAGCTCGCGTCCCAGAACGGCGGCGTGCGATAGCCCTCGGCGCCGAAGAAGACGAGGCCCAGGCCGACCAGCGTGAAATGCACGCCGACCGAGACGATCAACAGCAGCAGCACCGACGCGTCGGCCAGCGGCTGGTAGGCGAGTCGATAGACCAGCGGGCCGAGCGAAGTCACCAGGACCAGCGTGAGCGCGCCTTGCAAGGCCAGGGGCCACGGGTGGCCGCTGGCCAGCCAAGTGAGCGCGGCGGCCGCGACGGGCAGGGCGCACAGGCGGCCGATCTCGAGGCCGGTGGCGGACCACGCGCGCCGGGTGCGCACGCCGTCCCACAGTTCGCGCACCAGCGTCAGTGCCGCCAGCAGCAGCGCCAGCCACACGGTACCCGGCACGCGTCCGAGCTGCAGCATCGCCAGCGTCAACGCGCTGTACGCGACGAACTCGCCCTGCGGGATCAGGATCACGCGCGTGACCGCGAACACCAGCACGATGGCCATGCCCAGCAAGGCGTAAACGGCGCCATTGCCGATGCCGTCAAGCAGCAGCACGGTGGCGATCGTCGAATCCATCCCGTCCTTTCGGTTGTCGCGGCGCGCCGCGGGGCGGCGCTGCCGAGACTGCGAATTTACCTTGCCCGGCAGTGCGTGGCGCCGGCGCCTGCCGGCGCGGGATCAAGGCTTGCCATGAACGTGCATCGCGCGGCGTGTCGCCGCGCCCCGGAGCACCCATCATGAACACGAACTCAGGCACGGTCACCGTGTGGCATTCCGGCAGGCTCGCGCCGCAGCTCGCCTTGCGTCAATCCAGATTCCGATTCGATCGCGAGCAGTGGCTCGGGGCGGCCCTGCTGATGCTGTCGGCGGTCGTGCTGGCCATCTTCGTGGGCGTGCTCGAGAAGGACGTCGGTCGCGGCGAACTGCAGCACGCCATGCAGCGCTCCCGCGCCGTGGCGCAGGCGCAGTGCGAGGCCGATCAGCCGGCCGACCAGCGCGGTCGCTGCATCGCGCTGTTCAACGGCGACGCCGTGGCGACTCGCGCGCCGGTCGAGGCCGTGCCGGGCAATGCGCTCTACGAACAGGAAAACGCGGCGCGCGCCATGACGGTGTCGCTGCTGGCGACGCGCTGAGCGTTGCGCTCAGTCGTCGAGCAGTCCGCGCTGCCACAGGGCGGTGGCCTCGTCGAAGGGGCCGGCCGCATCGTCGAACGCCCCCTGCGCATGCGCCAGCGCGAGCCAGTGCCGCGTATCGTGGAAGCCGCGCGGCGTCTCGTCGGAGCGCGCGTCGTCGAACCACGCCAGCACCTGGGCGAACTGCTCGGCGTGATGGGCGTGGGTCCAGGCCAGGCCCACGAGGTCGGCGAAGGCCTCCTCGCGGCGCGTGATGCGCATCTCGCGCGCCATCGCCTGCAGTTCGGCGGTGGGCTGGCGCGCCTCGATCGAATCGGGCTCGTCGGTCAGGCCGACGGGCAGGCTGTTGAACGCGCCGCTGCGGTGACGCTGGCAATGGCCGATCTCGTGGGCGGTCATCGCCTCGAGCGTGGCCTGGAGCAGGGGCGCGGGGATCTGGGCCAGCGTGGATTCGGCCGCGGGGTTGCCGCGCATCGCGAAGACCAGCTTGCAACGGCCGTCGTCGTAGCCCATGGCGATGGGCGCGGCGCCGGCCTGGGCCTGCGGCAGAACGACGATGTCGATCGGCATGCCTTGCTTGAGCGCCCAGGCCACGGGCGGCGTGGCGCCGGCGAGCCAGCGGCGTTCGGTGTCGGTGAGGTCGGCGGCCGCCGGCGTGGCGCGGGCGGCGAGCAGCAGCGCGGCGAACGCCAGGATGGAAACGGTTCTGGCGGTCAAGGCGGCTCCTGCGAATCGGAGGGTCGAACTACTTCTGGCGCGCCTGGCGCGCCGAGGCCAGCGTGCGCTCCAGCAGCGAGCGCGCCTTGTGCGCCGTCGCGTTGGGTTGCAGCAGGTGGCCGGTATCCTCGAAGAATCGGTTGGACAGCGCGTGCACCACCTGCGGATGGGCGCCACCCTGGCGCTCCAGCAGCGACGGCGCCGAGTGGCCGATCAGCGCCTTGCGCAGCATCTTGGCGTGCACGCGGTAGCGCAGCGCGTTCATGGGCACGCGACCCACCTCCATGGCCTGCAGTTCGCCGGCGAGGTGTTCGATGAAGAGCTGTTTCGAGTCCATGGCTGAAGCATGGCACCGCCCGTCGCGGCCGGTCGGATGAACACCGGGCACAAACGTGCGTTTTTCCCGGTCAGAACGGGAAATCTGGCGCCGAAGACAGCGCCGCGGTGCGTCTGTCGCGACAGCTGGTTACACGGGTTGCGGACGGACAAGGTTCACGGGGCGCTGCTGCCGCCGCGCGGCGACGGTACGCCTGCTGGTGCGGGCATCTCCCCAGACTGCCCGCGCAGCGAGCCGCAACGGCGCGCGTAGACCCAGGTGAACTCCGCGCCCAGCAGGAAGATCTGCGCCGACCAGTACACCCAGACGACCATCGCCACCAGCGACGCCGCGGCCCCGAACGTCGACGCGACCGCGCTGCGGCCGATGTACACGCCGATCGCCATCTTGCCGACGGTGAACAGCAACGACGTGACCACGGCGCCGATCCACACGTCGCCCCAGGCGACCCGCACGCGCGGCATGAGCTTGTAGATCATCGCGAACGCGACGGTGATGAAGCCGAAGCTGACCGCGAAGTCCACCGCCGACGCGGCCACGCCCAGGTCGATCCAGCGACCGAACCAGCGCTGCACGGTGGCCAGCAACGCGCTGGCCACCAGCGACACCATGAGCAGGAAGCCGATGCCCATGATCATGCCGAGCGACATCAGCCGTGAGTGAAACCATGTGAAGAGGCCGGACTGCGTGTCGCGCCGGGGCGCGCGCCAGATGCGGTCCAGCGCGTTCTGCAGTTCCCCGATCACGGTCGTCGCGCCAAGCACCAGCGCCCCGATGCCGAACAGGGTCGCCAGCACGCCGGCCTGCGGATGGTTCACGCTGGCGAGCAGCGCCTGCACGGCGTGCGCGCCGTCGGCGCCCATCAGGCCTTGCAGCTGATCCAGGATCTCGCCGCGCGCGGCCTGCTCGCCGAAGAACAAGCCGGCCACGGAGATCACGATCAGCAGCAACGGCGCGATCGAGAACATCGTGTAGTAGGCCAGGGCGGCACCCATGCTGGAGGCGTAGTCGTCACTCCACGACTTCAGCGTCTCGCGCGCCAGCGCCCATGCGGTGGTCGGCTTCATCACGGCTTCGGGCCTTCCAAACAAAACGCCCGCACGGGGCGGGCGACTGGTGGGGACGGGCGAAGCCCGTCCATCGGTCGGGCATCAGGCCTGTGTGGCGCGCGCCTGGTCGCGCAGGCTGCGTACTTGCGCGTGATTGCGCTTGACGCCTTCATACTGGCGCTCGATCAGCATGCGGATGTTGTCCGGCAGCGCTTCGTCGAGCGCGTCGCGATAGCGTTCCAGCGCCGAGTCCTCGCCCTTCTCGCAGGCCTCCAGCAGCGACTTGTCGCTGTAGCCGGACAGCGTGCCCAGCAGGGAAACCCAGCCGCGATGCAGCGCGCCGCTGGCGCTGCCGCCGGTCTCGGGGTCGCCGCCGAGCTGCAGCACTTGCGCGCGCAGGTCGGCGCAGGCCTGGTGGCATTCGTTGGCGCGCGTGGCGAACAGGGTCTTCAGGTCGGCCGAGTGCACATGCTCGGCCACGTTGCGAAAGCCGCGCTCGCCGTCATTGCAGGTCTCGATGAGGGTGTTGAGAACATCGATGGTGTCTTGGTTGTCCATGGGGAGGGCCTTTCAGGTTGCCGGTGAGGTGACACTTGCAGCAGCACATCGTGTGCCTGTTTTCGTGCGGCGCGCGGATCGGCAAGTCTTGCTGGTCGTTGGGTCAAAGAAAGAACTCGAAGCGCCGCGCCACCATCTCCACGAGCCGCTGCCGCCAGCCGCGCCTGGCCCACTCGGCACGCACGATCTCCCTGGAGCGGGCGAGATCCTCCATGAAGACGCGCTCCATCTCCTGGGCGAGCGTCGCATCGAACACCACGAGGTTGGCCTCGGCGTTGTGCAGGAAGCTGCGCCAGTCCAGGTTGCTCGAACCCACCGTCGTCCACATGCCGTCGATCACGCAGGTCTTGGCGTGCAGCAAGGTGTCGTGAAGTTCGTGCAGGTGGATGCCGGCGCGCAGCAGCCGGGCGTAGTGCGAGCGCCCGGCCTGCAGCGGCGCCCAGAAGTCGCTGACGCCGGGCAGCAGCAGGTGCACCTCGACGCCGCGGTGCGCCGCCTGCACCAGCGAGCGCATCAGGCGGCGGGTGGGCACCAAGTAGGCGGTGGTGAGGAACACGCGGTGCTGCGAGGCGTCGAGCGCCGACAGCAACGCGCGGTAGAACGGGTTGCGGCGGCGGCCCGCTTCGCACGCGGTCAGGGCGACGCGCTGTGCGCCCACGGGCGCGAGCGGGGGGAAGTAGTGCGTGCCACGCAGTGCGATCGACGAGTGCTTGCTCCAGTGGCGCATGAACAGGCGCTGCAGCTGCGCCACGATCGGGCCTTCCACGCGCACGTGCGTGTCGCGCCACCCCGGCCTGGGCGGTTCAGTGCTGTCCGCGCCGCGCGCCGCCGTCGCGGAGCCGCCGAGCGCGCCCAGCGGCGACGAGCCGGCGGAATACACCGAGCTGATGTTGACGCCGCCGATGAAGCCGATGCGCCCGTCCACCACCATCAGCTTGCGATGGTCGCGCAGGTGAAGGGCCCGGCTCAGCAGGTTGCCGAGGCGGCGCAGCGGGTTGTACTCGCACACGTTGACGCCATTGGCGCGCAGGTGGTCGAAGTAGCTGTCAGGCGTGCCGATCGAGCCGAAGCTGTCGTACAGGACGTTGACGCGCACGCCGGCCTTCGCGCGCGCGATGAGGCGGCGCGCGAACTCCTCGCCCGGCCCCTCGGCTTCGAGGATGTAGCTTTCGAGATTGACGTGGTCGCGCGCGCTGGCTATCGCCTCGAACATCGCCGCGTAGGTGCCCGGACCGTCCTGCAACAGGTCGACGCGGTTGCCGGTGACCAGCGGCTCGCACAAGCCGGCGACCAGCGCATGAGCGCGGCTGTTGGCTGCCATCACGGGAGGCGCCTTGCTGGGGACGAGCTTCGGTGCGGGAGACAACCGGAGCGAAACGGGCGCGGACATGGGCTCTTCCTTCCCGGGTTCGGCTGCGCGAGGAGACGCGCACTGCCGCAGGCGGGGATGCTCATCTTGGCAACGCCCGTGCCCGAGCGCATCGCTCCGAGGAGGGAGGCGGCGCGGCGTTGCTCCGCCACGAGGGAGATGAGGCCCTTGGCACGGCGGTTGCCTGATGGAGACCATCCAAAGTCCTACAAAACCTCGGCGGGAATCTCAAATGACCTCCAACTTTCGTGCTCTCGCCCATGGCGCATCCGCCATGGCAGCGCTCGGAATCGCATTTGGCGCCTGCGCGCAGAGTTCGCAGTCCAGCCTGGCGAAGGAGATCGGCGAATCGACGTCGCGATCCGGCAAGAGTTTCATCGACCTGTCGGTCGGCAAGTCGCACTATGGCACGTCGTGCGGCAACGTTGCCGGCCTGACCTGCCAGCGCGGCACCACGTCGTACAGCCTGACGGCCGGCAACATGATCACGGAGAACGTGGGCATCGAGCTGACCGCGATGAACCTGGGCAAGGCCGATCGCGCCGGCGGCAGCGTCATCGCGCGCGGCATCAACCTGAGCGCGGTGGGACGCTTGCCGCTCGGCGACCGCTTCGCCGTCGAGGGCAAGGTTGGCCCGACCTACGGCGTGACGCACGTCAGCGTCCCGCAGGTCGCCGGCATCCCCAGCGGACGCGACAGCGGCTTCGGCCTCGGCTACGGCGTGGCGCTCGACGTCAACATCACGCGCGGGCTGCACGGCTCGGTGGGCTGGGAGCAGCATGACTTCCACTTCGCCGGCCAGGGCCGCTCCGCGGTCAGCAACGTGACGCTGGCGCTGGGCTACGCCTTCTGAGCGCGAAGCTCGACCCTGACGACACGACAACGAAAGTATGCGATGAAGCACGTCTATCCTCCGCGCCATCCCGCCTCGCTCGATGCGGCGCCCACCGGCGCGGCCACGGCCTCGCGGGACGGCGCGCGCGAACCTTCGCTGCCGCACGAGCAGGACGAGTCGAGCCACAGCCAGGCGCGGGCGTCGGAGCAGCAGAAGGAAGTCGGTCGCCAGGCCTATCGCAACGCCACCGACGGAACGAGCGACACCGACCGCGGCCCGCTCATGGACAAGGTCTACAACGAGAAGGTCGCGCCGGATCGCGGGCCGGTCGAGCCGCGCCGCTGAGGACCGACGGACGCGGTCGAGCAAGGATTCGGCGTTGCGGCAAATCTGGGGCCCGCCGGGTGGTGGGCGTCGGCGGATGGGCCGCGATTATTCAAATTCATGAAGTCATTGGCCAGTGGTTGTTCATATTGACTGCACAAAGGCGCTGAAATGCCTCAAATGACGGCATTCAAACGTGGCATTACGAGGGTTTACCCTCAATAGTGAATTCTGGCACGGGCGTTGCAATCCACTGAGGCATGAACGCGAATCCGGCAAGTCTTGCCGGCACCGCGGGCCCCCGCTCAGGAGGAACCAATGGGTTCGATGGACTTCCGCACCGAACAGCGCCAGACACAGACGCTGTCCCCCCGCCTGCAGCACGCCGTGCGCTTGTTGCAACTCTCCTCGCTCGAATTCGCCCAGCAGGTTCACGACGCCTTGGGCAAGAACCCGTTCCTGGAAGAGGACGGCAATCCCGACGACCAGGGTGACGACGGCCTCTCTCCGGAGCAGGCGGCGGAGGCGCAGGAAGCGCGCGATGCCCAGGAGGCCGCGGCCGAGACCATGGCCGCGCCCGAAGGCGACCTGCCCGGCGAAGGCGACCGCGACATGTGGCAGGCCGACGGCCTCGGATCGGGCAAGCGGGCCGACGACGACGAGACCAGCGCGCTCGACATGATGGCGGTGCCCACGTCGCTCGCCGCGCACCTGCACGGCCAGCTCGCCGTGCTGCCGCTGACGCTGCGCGACCTGGTGCTGGCCAAGGTGATCGTCGAGTCGCTGGACGACGACGGCTACCTGCGCACCGACCTGCAGGAAATGATCGAGGTGGCCGATCTCGACCCGGCCGCTTCGCTGGAAGAGATGCAGATCGCGCTGAAGCGCGTCCAGGCGCTCGAGCCCGCGGGTGTCGCGGCGCGCAGCGTCTCGGAATGCCTGCTCGCCCAGTTGTCCACCATCGAGGACAAGGACGCGCGCGAGATCGCCCGCCACATCATCGCCGAGCATCTGAACTGTCTCGCGGCCAAGGACGTCAGCACGATGGCGCGCGCCCTCGGACGCTCGCCCGCCGAGATCGAGGCCGTGTGCGACCGCATCCGCCGCCTGGATCCGCGACCGGGCTGGCGCTTCGGCTCCACCCAGCTGCAGTACGTGATCCCCGACGTGATCGTGCGCAAGGTGCGCGGCCAGTGGAACGTGCAGCTGAATCCGGCGATCATCCCGAAGGTGCGCCTGAACCAGGTCTACGCAGAGCTGTTCCAGCGCCATCGCCGCGCGCAGAACGCCGAGATGGCCACCCATTTGCAGGAAGCCAAGTGGACGATGCGCAACGTGGAGCAGCGCTTCTCCACGATCCTGAGCGTGGCCGAGGCCATCGTCTCGCGCCAGAAGCATTTCCTCGAGTTCGGCGCGATGGCCATGAAGCCGCTGGGACTGCGCGAGATCGCCGACGAACTGGGCCTGCACGAGTCGACCGTGTCGCGCGTGACGAACAACAAGTACATGGCCACGCCGATCGGCGTGTTCGAACTCAAGTACTTCTTCTCGCGCGCCATGACGACCGCGAGCGGCGGCGCCTGCTCGGGCACCGCCATTCGCGGCCTGATCAAGGACATCATCGAGGCCGAGGCACCCACCGCGCCGCTGTCCGATGCCGAGATCGCGCGCCAGCTCGCCACGCAGGGCTTGCAGGTGGCGCGTCGCACGGTCACGAAGTATCGCCAACTGCTCAAGATCGAAGCGGTCGAGCGCCGCCGCCGCCACGCGCCGTCCTGAGCCCGTCCCGTTGAATTCCGGGTTCCGGCCGTAGAGTCAGGCCCCGAGCGGGGCCCGCGGACGAACCCCGGTTCGTCGCCGGCGCCGTCGTTTCCTTCGAGAGTCCCGTCATTTCGTTTCTCATCCTGCTCTGCGTGGCCCTGGCGGCCTTCGTCGTGGTTCTCGCGGCCCGCTTGCGCGCGGCCTCGGCGCACATCGCGGAGCTGCGGGATCAACGCGACCGGGATGTCGAGACCATCGCCAAGGCCCGCGAGGAGGCGCTACGGATGTCTGCCACCGACAATGAGCTGCAACGCGTCCAGACCGCGCTGGCCGACGCCCAGGCCGCGCTGGCCGCGCTGCGCGCGGAGCGCGACGGCGCGATCCGCGGCGCCGAGGTGGCGCATCGCCAGCGCCACGCCTTCCTGGCCGGGCTCGCGCACGACCTGCGCAATCCGCTGGCGCCGCTGTCCAACGGGATCGAACTGCTGCGCCTGACCGACAGCGATCCGAACGGCCGGCTGCGGACGCGCGGCATCATGGAGCGCCAGATCGGCCACCTGATGCGCATCGCCGACGAGTTGTCGGACCTGGCCCGGCTGTCCGGGGATCACGCGACGTTGCAGGCGGTGCCGTTCGAGCTCGAAGCGGTGCTGCAAGGCCTCTTCGACCGCCTCGAGCCGACGCTGCAGGCCCAGGAGATGACGCTCGAGCTCTCGCCCGGCCTGGCGACCCTGCCACGGCTGCGCGGTGACGCCCAGCGCATCGCGCAGGCGATCGGGCACCTCGTCAACGACGTCGCTCGCCATGCCGAGCGCGGCAGCACGATCCGGATCGACACGAGGGTCGAGGGCGCGATGGTGGCGCTGTCCATCGCCACCGCCGCCGACAGGGAGGCACAGGCACCGGCCCCGCTGGAAAACGTCGACGTCGCGGCGCTGGGCCTGGGCGTCGCGCTGGCGCTGCAACTGGCGACGCTGCATGGTGGCGGCCTGCAGGGCCAGCGGCCGCCTGGCGCGCGGCGGGTCCGCTTCACGCTGACCTTGCCGGTCGATCCGAGCGCCGCGGTCGGCACCGGTGCGGCCAGCGCGAGCCCGACCCTGCAGTCCACCGGGGAAACCGCGCTCGCGGTTCTGCTGGCCGACGACAACGTCGATTTCTCGCACAGCTTCGGGACGATGCTGGAACTGCTGGGCCACAAGGTCGAAGTCGTCCACGACGGGCTCGCGGCGGTGTCGTCCATCGTCGCCTCGCCGCCGGACATCGCCTTCGTGGACATCGGCATGCCCTCGCTCGACGGCGTCGAGACGGTGCGCCGCGTGCGCGGCCAGGGCAACACGCAGGACGTCCTCCTGGTGGCCGTCACCGGACGCGGCGGCGCCGAAGATCGGGCGCGCGCCGCCGAGGCGGGCTTCGACCGCTACCTGGTCAAGCCGTTCGCGATGCAGGACGTGCGCGACGCGCTCGACGCCGCGCAGGCCGTGCGCAGCGGTGCCATGCAGCGCGCGCCGGGCGGCTTCGTGCCGACGCGCGTGGTCTAGCTTTTCATCGCTGGGCATGGACGTTGCCGCCCGAAGGCGAGGGCGCCTCACCCCGAGGCGCCGACTGCATCAGGAGCGACGTCATGCCCCCAGGCCAACGGAGTGCCCCGCGGGCGCCAGTCCGCCGAGGTCAAGCAATGAGCGGCGTCTCGACCCTGTGCGTCGATGACGGCAGCAGCGTGCCGGTACCGCCCGACACCGGATTGCCGCCCGCGTCGCCGCCGGCGGCGCCCGAGCCCACGCCGATGGGCCCGCCACCGCCCCCGGTCGATGATCCGTCGCCGGCCGCCACGCCGCCGCCGCCGGTAGGCGAACCGCCGCGCGCGATGCCGCCCGCCGCGTTCTTCACCACGCGGGCAATGAAGTGCAGCTTGCGCACGGCCGGCTTCGACAGCACGAACGGGTAGAAGTCCGGCTCGCCCATGCTGCGCGTCACCTCGTTGAGCGCGCCCGTGAGCTCGATCCAGCCGTTGACCACCGCGAGGAAGGCCAGGTCCTCGGGTGAGGGCGGGGTGCCTTCGGCAAGCAGCGCATCGGGCTTGAACGCCTCGTACTGGATCTCGTCGTGGTGCGCGACGAGGCCGAAGCTGCGCGCCGTGTCGAGCGAGTCGACCATGTGCAGGTAGTGCGCCCAGGTCTCGGCCCAATCCTCGTACGGGTGGGCGGTGGCGTACGCGCTGACGTGCCGATTCTTCCAGTCGAACGGGGCGCCGTTGGCGTAGTAGTCCTGCAGCGCCTGGCCGTAGTCGAGGCGATCGTCGCCGAAGATCTCGCGGCAGGGTGCCTCCCACTCGGTGCCCTCGACGAGCCGCTGCCAGTAGTAGTGACCGATCTCGTGGCGCAGGTGGCCGATCAGCGTGCGGTAGGGCTCCTGCATCTGCGAGCGCACCGTCTCGCGGTGCACGTCGTCGGCCTCCTCGATGTCCAGCGTGATCAAGCCGTCGTCATGGCCCGTCATCACCTTGGGCCCGCCGACGGGCGAGCGCAGCAGGTCGAACATGACGCCTTGCTCCGGGTTCTCGCTGACCTTCGACTCGACCGGCAGCTTCAGCGCGATCAGCTGCGACACCAGCGCGCGCTTGGCCAGCTCGACCTTCAGCCACAGCTCGGCGTTGTCGCGATCGGTCGGATCCGGCACCGTGCGGTCGAGCCGGCAGGAGCGGCAGAACGGTTTCAGGCGCGCCTCGTCGTTGTCGGGCAGCAGCCAGTTGCACGGCGCCGCGGACTTCCAGTTGGCGCAACGGCGGTAGGTGGTCAACGGCACCGTCATGCCGATTCCGCGCGTGCGCATCGCGCGCCACACCTGCGGATCGCGCGTCGGCGCGAGCGGTCGCAGCAGCACGAGGTCCGGGTCGTAGCCGAGCGGCGTGCCGCAGGCCAGGCAGACGTCGTTGCGGAAAAAGACGGGGCGTCCGCACCGGCAGCGGAAGGCGCGGCGGGCGGTGGGTGTCGACGTCAGCCGCGGCTGCACCAGGCGGCGGGTCGTGGCGGGCAGGGCGTTCATCGCCCGTGCGAGGCAAGCATCGCTCCCAGGGCGCGGCGCGGGACACCGATCGATCTGCGCGGGGTTCACCGGGTTGATCGCCGGATCGGCGCGCACCCGCCGGCGCCAGACTGGAGCCTTCGCGGCGCGCCTGCGCCACCCTTCGGCCCAGATGCCCTCACCGACGCCATGAACAACCCCCGCACCCCGTCCCGCCGCCGTCCGCTGCGCCTGTGGCTCGCCGGCCAGGCGACGATCCTCGTCGGCGCCGCCGCGATGTCGTGGACGCACTCGTTCATCCCGATGGCGCTCGCCGGCTCGGCTGCGCTGATGCTGACCGTGCCGCTCGTGAAGGCGCTGGCCACCGGGCGACGTATTCGCGGGTAAACGCGTATCGGGCGCGGCGTCATGCGTCGTGCCCGCGGCGGGCCTGTCGCTTGCTGAAGTTGAAACGATCCCCAACGACGGTTGCCAGATGCAACCGGCTCGGGCGGAACCTTCCAACTCATCGCAGGAGAACACCATGGCAGACCCCCGCCTCGTCACCGGCCTCTTTCCCGATCGTGACAGCGCCGAACGCGCCTATTCGTCCGTCGCTTCGCGCGGCTACGACCGCGACGACGTGAACCTGGTGATGTCCGACGAGACGCGTGTGCGCCACTTCGCACCGGACGCCGCGGTGGCCACCGAACTCGGCACCAAGGCCGCCGAAGGCGCGGGCATCGGCGGGGCCATCGGAGGCACCGTCGGAGCGATCGCCGCCGCCGTCGCCGCGGTCGGCACCAGCCTCGTGTTGCCGGGCCTGGGCCTGGTCATCGCCGGTCCGATCGCCGCCGCTCTCGCGGGCGCGGGCGCGGGCGGCGCCGCGGGCGGGCTCGTGGGCGCGCTGATCGGCTGGGGCATTCCCGAAGAACGCATCGCCGAATATGAATCGGGCATCCGCGGCGGCGGCATCCTGATGGGCGTGCGCCCGCGCAGCGCCGATGATGCGCTGGCATTCGAGAACTCGTGGCGCGACGCCAACGGGCAGTTGATCCGCAGCTGATTTTTCGCGGGCCGGCGACACCCGGCGGCCCGATCTTCGATCCCGGCGAGCGCTTCGCCAGAACGCCGACCGGATTTCAGGCGACCCTTCGCCGCAGACTTTCAGGAGACATCATCATGGGCAAGTATCTCGTCGGTTGGTTGTTGGGCGTTCCGGTCTTCGTACTGGTCATCCTGTACTTCTTCTTTCACTGAAAACCTTTCCCGCGGCACGGCGCCGGCGTTTCCGCAGCGATGCGGAACCCGGCGCCGTTCTCGTTGCAGGCGGCGTCCAGTGCGCGCCGATGTCGGCGTCCAGGAACGTGGCGACCCGGTTCCAGAAGTCGATGTTGTCCTCGACGTAGCGCCACCAGGTGGTGCGCGGCGAGTCTGCCAGCGCCCGCAGGCTCGTGCATTGGGCACAGCCCTTGCCTTTTCACGGTCGACGGATCGTCCGATCCGCATCAACGCTCAACAGGAGTTCACCATGAACAAGGATCAAGTGCAGGGTCGCGCCACCGAAGCCAACGGCGACATCAAGGAAGCCGCCGGCAAGTTGGTCGGCAACCAGAAGCTGCGGGGCGAAGGCCTGATCGACCAGGCCAAGGGCAAGGCCCAGGCGGGCCTGGGCGACGCCAAGGAAAAGGTCAAGGACGCGATCGACCGCACGTAGGAAGGCCACTCGCCAAATGAACAATCCCGGCCGTGCGCCGGGATTGTTCATTTCCGTGCTCAGGTCGTCGGCGCGTTCAGCACGGCCTCGACGTGATAGCCGTCCGGGTCGATGACGAAGGCTGCGTAGTAGTCCACCCCGTAGTGCGGGCGTGGCCCCGGGCCGCCGTTGTCGGTGCCGCCGTGCGCCAGTGCCGCGGCGTGGAAGCGTTGGACGGCGGCGTGGTCGGGCGCCGCGAACGCGATGTGGAAGCCGACGGGCGGCACGATGGGCGCGCCCGTGCGCTGCTTGATCGCGAGCTTGTCGCCCCCGCCGGCACGCCCGTAGCCGACGGCCTGGTCGTTCGCGCCGCCTTCGAAGTCGTCCCACACGCGCACGAAGCCGAGGGCGCCGAGGGCGGCGTCGTAGAACGCCGCGGAACGGCGCAGGTCAGCGACGCCGAGAGACAGGTGATGCAGCATGGGGTCGGATCCGGGACAACGAGGGGTTCCGGATTCTGGCCTCTTTCACGACTACAGCAGCAGCTCGCTCGACTCGCCGGTGGGCACGGGCATCATCGACGGCAGCTCGATGCGCACGCTGTGGTGGCGTCCGTCGTCGTACAGCGGGAGCCGGTTGGTGCCCAGCGCGCGCCCGTCGAGGGTGACCTGCGGTTCGGCCTGGTGGCCGGTGCGGTCGAACTGCAGCCGGAAGAACGTCGCTTTGTGGACGTAGTCCACCTCGAAGCCGCTCCAGTGCGGCGGGATGCGCGGGTCGATCAGCAGCGACGGGTGCCCGTCCACCACCTCCAGGCGCAGTCCCAGCACCGCCTCCACCAGCAGGCGGTACATCCAGCCGGCGGAGCCGGTGTACCAGCTCCAGCCGCCGCGTCCCGTGTGGGGTGCCACGCTGTAGACGTCGGCCGTCATCACGTAGGGCTCCACCTTGTAGACGCCCACCTCGGCCGGCGTGCGGGAGTGGTTGACCGGGTTGATCATGTCGACGATGTCCCACGCGCGGCGCGCGTCGCCGCTGGCCGCGAATGCCATCGCCGCCCAGATCGCGCCATGCGTGTACTGGCCGCCGTTCTCCCGCACGCCCGGCACGTACCCGCTGATGTAGCCGGGGTTGGGACCCTTGCCGTTGAACGGCGGGTCGAGCAGCTTGACGATGCGCTGCTGCGGGTTGACCAGGCGCGCGGCCAGCGAGTCGAGCGCCTTCTTCGCGCGCTCGCGCGGCGCGATGCCCGACAGCACCGACCAGCTCTGCGCGATCGAGTCGATCTGGCACTCGATGCCGCCCGCGGTGCCGAGCGGCGTGCCGTCGTCGAAAAAGGCGCGGCGGTACCAGTCACCGTCCCAGGCGTTGCTTTCGACGGCGGCGGCGAGCTTGGTGCGGGCCTCGTTGCAGGTCTGCGCGAACGCGTCATCCAGGTTCTGTTGCGCCAGCCTGGAAAATTCGCGCAGCACCTCGCAGACGAAGAACGCCATCCAGACGCTCTCGCCCTTGCCGTGCTCGCCGATCAGGTTCATGCCGTCGTTCCAGTCGCCGCCGCCCATCAGCGGCAGGCCGTGCGCGCCCAGGCGCAGCCCGTGCTTGACGGCCCGCGCCGCGTGCTCGTAGAGCGGGGCGGTGCGGTGCGACACGTTGGGCATGTCGAAGTAGGACTCGTCCTCGTCCTTCAACGGCCGGCCCTCGATGAAAGGCACCTGTTCGGCAAGCACCGTGCGATCGCCGGTGGCCTCCACGTAGCGGCACAGCGCCATCGGCAGCCACAGGTAGTCGTCGCTGATGTGCGTGCGCACGCCGCGGCCCTGCGGCGGATGCCACCAGTGCTGCACGTCGCCTTCCTCGAACTGGCGGCTCGCGGCGAGCAGCAGCTGCGAACGCAGCAGCTCCGGCCGCGTGTGCACGAGCGCCATCGCGTCCTGCAACTGGTCGCGGAAGCCGTAGGCGCCGCCCGACTGGTAGTAGCCGCTGCGCGCCCACAGGCGGCACGAGATCGTCTGGTACACGAGCCAGCCGTTGGCCAGCGCATTGAGCGATGCGTCGGGCGTGCGCACCTGCACCGCGCCCAGCGTCTTCGTCCAGTGCGCGACCACGCGCTCGAACTCGGCCTGCGCGACGGCGTCGCCGCGGTACTTCAGCGCGATGCGCTCGGCCTCGCCGTGGTTCTTGCCCATGCCCAGGCGGAACACGACGGTGCGCGACTCGCCTTCGGCCAGATCGATCGGCACCTGGAAGGCGGTGCACGGATCCAGCGCCGCACCGAAGCGTCCGGACAGGCCGGCGCGACGCAGCGCAACCGGCTCCAGCAGGTTGCCGTTGCGGCCGATGAATTCGGTGCGGTCGCAGGTCATGCTGCCGGCCACCTGGTGCTCGGCGTCGACATCGAAGAAGCCCATGTACTCGGCGTGATCGCCGCTGTACGGGTTGCGGGCGGTGACGGGGCCGTCCTCCTGGTGGTCGGTGACGACGTGGGGCGCCGTCGCCGGGCGCAGGCTGCCCAGCACCCACTCCACGTAGCCGGTGGCGCTGATGCGGCGCGGGCGTCCGGAGTCATTGCGCATCGTCAGCATCGAGAACTTGACGGGCGCGTCGATCGCGCAGAACACGCGCAGCTCGCTGCGGATGCCCTGCGTGTGCTGCTCGAACGTGCTGTAGCCGAAGCCGTGGCGGGCGACGCTGGCGCGACCCTGCGTGCCGTCCGGGTTCAGCGCGACGCCGCTGGGCATCCAGGCGGTGCCGGTCTCCTCGTCGCGCAGGTAGAAGTTCTCGCCGCTGGGGTCGGACACCGGGTCGTTGTGCCACGGCGTGAGGCGCCACTCGTGCGCGTTCTCGGCCCAGGTGTAGGCCGCACCGGACTCGGAGATCACCGTGCCGAAGTCCGGGTTCGCAATCACGTTGGCCCATGGCGCGGGCGTGCGCACCCCCGAGGGCGGCGCGACGACGTATTCGGTGCCGTCCTTGCCGTAGCCGCCGTAGCCGTTGAACAGCGCGAGGTCGCCGGTGGGCACGCGTTGCGACGGCGCGGCGTCGGGGCGCACGCTGCGCGTGGCGACGAACGGCGCCAGGCGGCGATCCGGCCCGGAGCCCGGACGCGACTGGGCTTTCGGCGCGACGCGGCGCTCGCTGCGCAGGCGCCGGTTCAGCTGCTCGGCCAGCGAGCCCTGGCGGTCGCTCAGCACGGCGCGCGCGACGGACAGCAGCAGGATGCGGTCCTCCTGCGGGATCTGGTCGGCGTGGCGCACGAAGATGTCGCCTGGCCGGTCGACCACGTGGGCTTCGACGCCCGCCGCGATCAGGCCCATGATCTGTTCCATCAGGCGCTGGCGGTAGACGTCGCGCTCCTCGTTCCAGATGACCAGGTCGACGGCCAATCCCTTCAGGCGCCACCACGCATGCGCCATCACCAGCTGGCGCACCAGCTCCAGATTGGAGACGTCGGAGATCTGCACCAGCACGATGGGGAGGTCGCCCGAGATCGCGTAGCCCCACAGGCCCGACTGGCCACGCCGGTTCTGGCGGATGATCGACGGGTCCGCGCGCAGCGCCCCCTGGCTGAACAGCACCGCGCCGGCCAGGCGCGCGTACAGCTGCGCGTCGCTCTCGCTGGCGTTGAGCTGGCGCAGCAGCACCTGGCTGTGCGTCCACGCGAGCTCGAACACGCGCTCGGCAAGCCGCCGGTCGCGGTACTTCTCGATCAGCGTCAGGCAGTCGGCGCGCTGGTCGCCCACGCCGATCACCAGGTCGACGATCACCGTCTGGTCGGGCTCGAGCGTGATGGTGCAGCGGCTCGAGGCCACCGGGTCCAGCACCGACCCCTGCGAGTTCGACAGCGCCTCGCCGCCGAACATCGCCGCCGGCGCCTTCAGGGTGCCGCCGCGGCCGATGAAGCGGGCGCGGTCGGTCTCGTGGGTCACCTCAGACACATTGCCGTCGGCCCGTGGCGCATGGACGGCCATCAGGTGGAACATCCACGGCGAAGGATCCTTCTCCGCGCGCGGCCGGCGATTCGCCAGCAGGGCGGGCAGGCCGTCGACCAGCTCGGTCTGCACGAACAGCTTGCCGAAGGCCGGATGCTGCACGTCGGCGGCCGGCGTCATCAGCACCACCTCGCAGTAGCTGGTGACCTCGATCGTGCGGGTACGGCGCGTCGTGTTCTTGATGCGGATGCGGCGCAGCTCGATCGCGTCCTCGGGGGACACGGCGATCTCGGTGTGCGTGTCGATCCCGGCGTCGCGCCGGCGGAACTCGGCGCGGCCCTCGGTGAAGATCGCCTGGTAGTCGGTCGCCTTGCGGCCGGTGGGCTGGAACGACGTCGACCAGTACTCGCCGTTGTCGACGTCGCGCAGATAGGCGAAGCTGCCCCATTCGTCGCGCGTGGCATCCTCGCGCCAGCGCGTGACGGCCATGTCCTTGTAGCGGCTGTAGCCGCCGCCGGCCTGCGTGACCATCACGTGGTAGCTGCCGTTGGACAGCAGCTGCACCTCGGGCGTGGGCGTCAGCGCGTCGGTGAACAGGCGCAGCGGCGTCTCGGTGGTGGCCGACACCGAACGCGGCGACGACGGCTCCATCGTGGCCTCGGCCACGATCGGCATCACGTCCTTGGGCACGCGTTCGTGCAGCAGCATCAGCGTGGCCTGCACGCGGCGGTCGGACGCGAAGTGGTGCTGCATGCGCGAGTGGCCCAGCGCCTGCTCGATGGCCAGCAGGCTCATGCCCTGGTGGTGGGCCATGAACGAGCGCACGACCGCCTTGGTCTGGCCGCGCGGCACGCGCGCCGGCGTGTAGTCGACGGCCTCGTAGAAGCCGTATTCGCCCGCCGCACCGAGCGAAGCGAGCCGCTGCAGGTTGGCGCAGGCGGCCACCGGCTCGACGATCGTCGCCATCGCGGTGGCGTAGGGCG
>Ga0307516_10001269_pt1 | contig 35090 bp, 22 predicted proteins | sample 19_EM_MG_FD_203310 | JGI IMG/M metagenome (GOLD analysis project Ga0307516, IMG submission 203310) | Populus trichocarpa ectomycorrhiza microbial communities from riparian zone in the Pacific Northwest, United States - 19_EM | ecosystem: Host-associated > Plants > Roots > Unclassified | place...
TTTGGGGGGGGGGGGGGCCTCTGTCTCGGACGGGCTAGGATGCGTGGGCAGGAATGATGTGGGTTGTCACTACTCCAGAGCTACAGCGCCTTTTTTTTGGAAAACAATTGGATTGGTATAAATCCATCCTATCCGCTCGAAAGCCCCACCACACAACTCCCCCACTGGCAATTGCCACCTCCTCGTCCATCTTTTGCAAACGAACAACCACTCCTTTGGTTGTAGTTGCTCCAGTGTCTTTTCAACACCCATCTAATTCCTAATACCTAATTGCAGAGATGTCGATGCCATTTTCTCAGCGGGACGAGTCGGTCCTCAACAATGACTACTTTCGCAATCGGAAGGAAATTGAATTGTCTACCGCTGCGTTGAGAGCGAAAGCACAGGGTCGATCATACACTCCCGGCACGATCAGTGACGTTTCAACAACCCCCACGCCGCTGGATTCGCTGTTTGGCACACGAGCAAACACTCCGAGACAATCAGAGTCGAATGCTTCCAGTCAGACAGATCTTTCCGAACACAACAACAAACTTCCCAGAGGAGTCACAGTGCCTTCAGAGGACCGGGAAAAGATTGACGTGAGTAAACATTCCTTCCTCGTTATGTTTGGATTCGAACAGGAATTGACCACCCCTCACGCAGATCGTCATCAACCGGTCGGGAAAACACAGGGCTGAGGAAGTGCGAAGTTTGCCTGATGGGTCCGATGACGAGGAGGCTGTCAAGAGGCCCTCAGCAGCGTTTACAATCAGTCGTCCTGTCAGCACTTTTGAGCGTGGCGATGATGCGGTTGCCCCGATTGCGGTTCCTTCGCTTGGTAATACCGGCTCTCCGGCTAGGGATCTAATTGTGAGTCAACCGGTCAGAATACAGAAAATCTAAATGAATTCCAGCTAACACGATATAGCTCCCTGTGCCGATTTCCAGCCCTGCTGGTGGGGAGGCTCAGAAAACCGAGACCGGAGATGAAGAGGAGGTTGCTGAAGCCCACGTGCCCCAGATCGACGAGAAGAAAGCACCAGAGCAGACCGCTGGAACTTCTGATGGAGCCAATGCCGAACTTGGATTCTTCGGAAGACAGATGGCAACCGTCAAACGGAAGTACAACCCTACAGAGGACCCTCCGCTGGTACTTCCCTCTGGACCGACAGACGAGGAGAAGTATTGCTACCTTAACACCAAACGAGTACCGCTGTATATCTTCGGTGTGTTCTCTTTCCTCAGTTTGTCCGCTGGTATGTGGCTGTTTACCATTTCGGCACCGATTTTCTACTGGTTCGGCGCATTCGTCGGTCTCCTCCAGATCTACTTGATCATCTCATACCTTGTCGGCATCGTCGGCAAGGACTATGACTTCGAGGAACACAAGAGGATCCTCGTTGAGCACGCAGTCACGCCTGACAGTGCCCCTACGGTTGACATCTATCTGCCTTGCTGCAAGGAGCCCCTTGAGATCCTGGAGAATACCTACAAGCACATCACCGCCCTGGAGTACCCGGAAGGGAAGCTCAAGGTCTACGTCCTGGATGATGGTGATATGCCCGCAGTCAAGGCCCTTGCGGCATCTTACGGCTTCAATTACATCACCCGTGATGATAAACCTCGTCTGAAGAAGGCTGGCAATCTCCGATGGGCCTTTGCCCGTACCGATGGCGACTTCTTCACCATCTACGACGCTGATTTCTGCCCTCGCTCCGATTTCTTGATGGAGCTTATCCCTCAATTGAAGAGCGACCCCAAGCTGGCCATCGTCCAGACCCCGCAGTTCTTCCGCACCACCGATGACCAGACCTGGGTCGAGCAAGGAGCTGGGTCCGTCCAGGAGCTCTTCTACCGCATTGTCCAACAAAACCGTGACCGCTGGGGTGCTTCAATCTGTGTCGGCAGCAATGCGGTATATCGTCGCGAGGCCTTGGTCGAGACCGGAGGAACTGCTGAGATTGGATTTTCCGAGGACGTGCACACCGGCTTCTATGCTGTCAACCGTGGATGGAAGTTGCGATACGTTCCCCTGTGTCTCGCCTGCGGAGTCTGCCCGGATACCCCCAGAGCCTTCTTCTCTCAGCAGATGCGTTGGTGCATGGGTTCTACCACTCTTCTGACCAACCCCGACTTCTGGACCTCCAATCTCAGCTTCATCCAGAAGGTTTGCTACCTGTCCGGTATGATGTACTACTCGGCCACTGCCCTCGGAATCTTTATCAACCCGCTCCCGGGTATCCTGCTCATGTGGTTCCGACCTGAGTTTCTGATGTACTACAACTTGGCCTTTGCAATCCCCTCGCTACTGTACTCATTGATTGCTCTCCGAATCTGGGCGAAAGCCAAGTACTCGATCCATGTTCAATACATCATGGCAATCCAACAATACGCGTACCTCACCGCCATCAAGGACCGTCTCTTCGGCACCGCTCTCGCTTGGGTCCCGTCCGGAGACTCGAAGGCGCACAAGAACCACAAATACAGGAACATGCGTATCCTTGCTTGGTGCTGGACCATCACGTACGAGGCTTTCCTGGTCGCGGGTGTCACCTACTGCATACTTGGTGGTTGGGCTTGGTACAACTTTTTGCCCCTTCTTCTCCTTAACGCGTTCAATCTTGTCGTTACTCATCGTTTCTTGTTCTGTCCTTGATATTACGGAGGTCTGGATTTGGGGAGGAAGCTATGGTTTCTTGTTTGGGGATTGTAATTGTAGGAGGATTTGAGTTTGTGCATTTACAGAAGGGGGGGAAGGTACGGTGGAAGGCATAAGGAAAGGAAAGAGACTGAAGGCTGGGGATATGGAGGGGGAAGCTGCGGGATTTTATGATGTTCTGAATTTTTCATTTGTTTCATGTTTTTCTGATTTTTCATTTATTTTTACATTTCTGGGGTCTTTTCCATGGGTTTCATACGGGTTGCATCTTGGTTCCTGTTTTTTCATTTTTTTTCATTTTCACGCTGGTACGAAGTCCTTACCTTACTTTGTACACTTCGGAGTACATCAAAGATAATGAACAAAACCTCAGGCAACTGGGGCAGCCTTGTTGGCTGGTAATGGGTTTTAATCTCGATCCTGTTCTCATTCTCGCTCTTGATGATTTCTTCGCTTTTTTCCCTTTCTTTCTTTCTTTCCGGGCACTTGCGCGGCCTGTTTCTTTTCTCATCGAAATCGATTCGCTCTTCTTGCTCTCTCCAGCTGAGGACGGCTGAACGACAGCATACAGGCACATACATACGTACATACATACATACATATATCACGGTCACAGCTCCCATTTTGCAGCAGCATATTTCGTCGGGTTTCATTGGATTCTGATTCTGCAGATGTCACAGTTTTCCTCTATGCACGCACGCCTCCGGCAAGAGAGGATCCAGCACCTTTTTTTTTGTATGGAAGGATGTTGCGCGTTGTCCACTCCTGCTAACTGACTAGACCTCATGCGGCCACCACGGCAGATGGCGGAGGGGGGCGGACATTCCACAGTCTGGTGGCGGAGGGACCTGGGTGAGATTCGCCGTTGGCAACTCTTTCTTGGGGCGCACTCAGCTAGCTACGAAAGTACCGGCCGACTTGTAGTATCGGAGGTCTGCTTCCATCAATCATCGTGGAGTCGGCTCTGGGCGGTGGCTGGATTCTCTATCCAGTAGTGGCTACATATATAGTGTGATAACAGAGCACTTATCTATATGATGTACCCGCACTGATCTTAGTCGGTCCCAGTTGGCCTCGCTCCAGTGTCCATCAGATATGACTTGACTAGCGCATCAAGTCAGGACCGGCGCATCACATGCTGAGATCGATAGATATGTACGGGTATTGGTCAGCTTGTGCGAGGTATGGCGGTTGCACCCACCCCTCCTATGCACTCGGCAATCCACGGCATATGTAGAAGGGTGGCAAGGGATGCACAAGGGGATGCACCCATGCACCCCATACATAGCCTCCGTTAAACCCAGTTTTCTGGACACTCAGGAGATCGACGTATCTATCCAGGACTAGCTGACATCTCGTAGCTTTTTTTCCCTTTCTCCATTCCTCATAGCCGAAACTTCCGTCACCTTGTATTCGAATCGTTTTTTGTTCTCTCTTAAGCAAAGCGACCGTGCATCAATATCTGTCGTACCTTTTTAGATCTCACTATGGTACCCAACGTTATGATCCGGAGTTGCACCAGGGCACTGAGAACTGCTAAAGTTACCCCCACCACCCCTCCCCCTCCATCACGTCTCTCTCGCGCAATGCAGTGCCAGAATCGCAGACAGAGCTCAATAGCTTACTCAATGTCTCGGCGAAATAGCTCCGGCCCGCGCCCTTCTCGTACGTGGGCACGCGAAACACCTCGACGAGCTTGCAGAAGGACCTGAAAGAGTCCCTGAGGGATGTTATCCCAGCCAAACGCAAGCAGCTCGGGGAGCTGAAGGCCGAGCACGGCCAAAAGGTTCTGGGCGAAGTCAAGGTCGAGAACGCCATCGGAGGCATGCGGTATGTTTCGATTCCAGTCCGTCGCCGGCTGCAAGTCTGACTGTGGCAGCGGATTGAGAGGAATGATCTGGGAGGGATCGGTTCTCGATGCCGACGAGGGTATCCGCTTCCATGGAAAGACCATCACGGATTGCCAGCAGCTTCTGCCGAAAGGACTCTCCGGACAGGAGATGCTGCCCGAGGGAATGTTTTGGCTCCTGTTGACTGGCCAGGTTCCCAGCACGGAGCAGGTTCGCGGATTAAGTCGGACGCTGGCTGAGAATGCCGGCCTTCCCGAGTTCGTCGAGAAACTACTCGACAACTTGCCTACAACTCTGCACCCCATGACGCAGTGTATGCTTCCTTCCCCTTGCGCTTGGTGTTGCCGTTGGGTTTACAGTTGAGACTTCCAGTTGCGATCGCCGTGTCTGCGCTGAACCACGACTCCAGGTTCGCCAAATTGTACGAGTCGGGAACACTCAAGAAGGCCGACTATTGGGAGCCAACGTTCGACGACTCGATCCAACTCCTCGCAAAGTTGCCCACCATTGCCGCAAAGATTTACCAGAACACCTATCTCGGCGGTGGAGCCCTGCCATCGATCGATCTGAACCAGGATTGGTCCCACAACTACGCGGCCATGCTTGGAAAAGCCGACAACGAGGGCTTCGTCGACCTCCTCCGATTGTACCTCGCTCTCCACAGTGACCATGAGGGAGGGAACGTCTCGGCACACGCTACCCATCTCGTCGGCTCCGCGCTCAGCGACCCCTTCCTGTCGTACTCAGCCGGTCTCCAGGGACTTGCCGGTCCGCTCCACGGCCTCGCTGCCCAGGAGGTTCTGCGCTTCGTCCAGAAGATGCAAAAGAAGGTTGGCAACAACGCCACGGCGGCCGACGTTGAGGGGTACCTGTGGAGTCTCCTCAATTCCGGCCAAGTGATCCCCGGCTACGGCCATGCCGTCCTCCGCAAGCCGGATCCCCGCTTCGACGCTCTCATGGCCTTCGCTGAGTCGCGGCCTGATGTCCAGAAGAGCAATGTGTTCAAGCTCGTCAAAAAGACCAGCGAGGTGGCGACCAAGGTGCTGACCGAGCACGGAAAGACCAAGAACCCGCATCCCAACGTCGACTCGGTCTCGGGATGTCTGTTCCACCACTACGGAATCAACCACGACCTTTACTACACCGTCACTTTCGGCGTGAGCCGTGGACTAGGACCGCTGGCTCAGTTGATTTGGGACCGCGCTCTGGGACTGCCCATCGAGCGGCCCAAGAGCTTGAGCATGGATGCGATCGTCAAGGCGGTTGGAAACTAAGAGTGTAGAGCTGCTTGTATGTAGTTGAGCTGTGAGATCAAAAGCGTGCGTGGGTTGCATCCACTTACATATATAACCACCCTTTTGTGCTCAAATATATAGTTATCCCGTGACTTCAATTGTCGTTGTTCGGTAACCCGTGACTGTTAAATGGCTCTATGTAATTGTTCCCTCCTCTATGGCTGCGCCACTAACAGTGGCTCATGCACCAATTTGTCGTCCTCCCAGAAGACAGCGGATTTTGCGGTTTTCCCTGCATCTACGTAGAGTGCGGATTAACCCGCGAAAAAGTCCTTTCGGAGGGTCAGAAGCACCTATCTGCAGCAAGACGATGGATTGGGACCCGAAGATGGAAGGCGTGGAGCGCTAAGCACCAATCGCGCTCGCTTGCTAGACAGATAGAGTATGCAGAACTCCGATCCTGCACCAACCTAACCTCAACATCAAAAAACAGTTCCTCCACGTCATCCCCCCCAGTCGCGCGCTATTCGCTGCGTGGTACATATGTACCAATTTCACGACTTGCTATCTATCGCCCAGTGCTATACATAGGTCAGACACGGCACGGATTTGTTTTCTTTGTCCCCATGCACTCTATGATGCGTGATACATATTGTATGAGTCTGCTTCAAAATCGGTGTCGACCTCCTTCCTCGTCTCCTTCCTCGTCTCCTTCCTTCCTTCTCTTCTTTCATTCCTTCCATAGTCCAATAACCATCTAGCGAGAGCCATTCCTGCGCTTTCCCTAATCTTTATGCACTCCCATTTTGCTGGCCGGCACTGGATACAACATTCCGTGTTGCAGGAAATGTCTCGGACCGGGTGACCAAGCTCGAATGCACGGCCCTTTTAAGGACGCTGTCTTTTCGCCGTTTGAGACATGACGAGGAAAGACGAGTGAGCTGGCGAGTCGGGGATCTGCTCCGTTCATTTGCCTGCATTGAGCTGCGGTGGTTGGTGTCTTCATTCAAGCGGACCGCTCTCTCGCTATCAGTCTCGGCGCTCGAAGCTTTTTGACAACGCCTAGTGTGCAGTGTGCAGTGTGCAGTTGCAGTTGCAGTCGCTGTGAGATTCGGGCCGCTCCAGTAGTAATCGACTTACCCTTCGACACCCACGACTCATAGATACGTTCTTTTTTTTCCCTTGCATTTTCTTGCAATGATACTGACAGAGCGGCGCATTGGCGGAGGTAGAGGTGACTGTGGAGGCTGCATCTGCTCAGACATATTACTCTGCGTGAGTGCTCCATCCGCTCGTATTCTTCTTTCTGTGCTTTTACTACGAAGCTGTTGAATGGCTAACTTGCCAAACTGTTTTACAGTGTCCATCGAGAGGGAATTCAGCATCACGACTTTACACAGCAAGTTCGCCAACGCGGCCGTCACTGGCCTTATGGTACCGACGGCCATTACGGGGCGAGACGGTCCCTAGCACAACATGGCTTTTCACCCTCGTCACGATCACCTTCGCCATCCTCCTCTCCCCTGCCACTGCAGAAGAAGTGGTATCGTTTCGCAACTGCACGTACCCGGGAAAACTCCTGCCGTTGGCCAGATCCGTTACCTTTGCGGATCTGACCGGCACAAATGGTAGCGTGTCGTGGGGAGCTTCGCTGGACACGAAGTCGATGACGGTGGACGACTACGTCCTTTCGCTCGGAGAGAACCATACGCCAACGATCCTGAACTTGTACGTTGATGCCGCGCACCTCGAAGACAGCCCCAACGAATCCCTCAACTGCCAGATCGCCGCCACGAAAGCCGCCGGCGCAATCCTGATGCTCACCATTGAACCATGGGACGGACTCCACACGATCGACAGTGTGGTCACCACCTATCTGGCCCGGCTTTGTCGCGACATCAACGATGCCGGCGTCGGTGTGTTCGTTCGCTTTGCGCACGAGATGAATGGGGGCTGGTATCCGTGGGGCGCGCGGCCAGGGGAGTACCGGGATACCTACCGGGCTGTTGCGGCGGCCGTCAAGGCGGCGGCGGAGAACACGGCAATGGTGTGGGCACCGAACACCGGCATGGGATACCCGTATAACGGCGCGGGGAAGTATCTTCCCACCGATACCGAAGGCAGTAGGTTCAAGCAAATGGACACGAATCGCGATGGCGTCCTCGACAGAGACGATGATCCGTTCGCTCCGTATTACCCCGGTGACGACGTGGTGGACTGGATCGGTGTCTCGCTGTACAGCAAGCGCAACAATCGGGAGTCCGACGATGACGCGAATAAAGCCGCCGAGAGAGGCTTGCTCAACAAATACATCAATAACCCGGGCACCGAATACAACCTCTACGAACTCTACGCAAAGGAGAAGAACAAACCGCTCATGATCGCCGAGACCGCCTCCGCCTTCTACCCTGACTTCCCCGAGGGTGACGGAGAAGTCGCGATCAAGCGTCAATGGTGGCGTCAGTTCTGGAGTCCGGAAACACTGAATGAATATCCGCTGCTCAAAGTGCGCCCTCCCTCCCTCCCTTCTTCCCAGGACCTCTCGCTGACCATGAAAAGGCAACCGTGTGGTTCGAATTCACTAAAACTGCCGACACCGGTGAGGTCCGCGACTACACCATCTCGCGCAAAGAGGAGGTCCTTAATGCATTTCTCGAAGACGCGAGGAAAACGAACGCCATCGCCTTTCTCAACCGCGAGACGCAGAACCTATCCGGCGGGACAGGTGGATGTGCGTGCACCCAGCCAGGTGACTACGATGGAGATGGAAAACCGGACAAGAAGAAGGGCATGGCGGCGGGTGTGATGGTCGATCGCTGCGTGATGCTGCTTGGAATGATAGGGATGGCGGTCATGATGGATGTTGGATTGTAAGAGGTGTGTTGCAGGTTCCACACATGTGTTTTTTTCTTCCTTCGAATATATAGATCTGTTTTTTCGCGTATCTTTTACTCTATGAGATGCTCACTCCCCATACGGTGGATGCGCTCAATTGACTAATTTTAATGATTACTGGGCTGGTGATTATTTTTCGATTCACAAGGCTTGGGTCATGGCGGTCACTCGTAACCCATACCACGTGTTTTGTCGGCTCGCTCGGATTCTGGTCGGGTTTGTTCGATCGAGTGCTTATGTGCTTATGCCAGTGGTCTGTCCGAGACAGCGAACCATGTGGCCGCCCTGGGTACATGTCGCCAAATGGATGAACCTTCGATCCTTACTAACAGACCGTTCGCGGGGAACGTCTATCTAGCTGTGAGGCAAAGACGGCCCGGTACTACCCACCGCCAGTATATCTACTGGACAGCGCGTTTGGCCTGGCCAAAGCGATACGAAAACAGATGGATGATATGTATCCACTTTCACGGCAAGAAAGCAGGGCACGTGAGCGTGCCTGACTCCGGAGATTTCTCGAGAACTGCGGCCTGCGTTGGAGAAGGACTGGCAGCGCTGCTGACGGTGGCACGTACGTACATACTATTACACCCACGGCAACGGCAACGACAATAGCAATTACACCTCTCAATTGCTCCCGCAGCACAACATCTCAACCCTCGACGGCATCATTTGCGCGTATTTTGTACTGCCGGTTGGGAAAGTCAGACCCTAGACAGTAGGACAATGGCGGCTGGCCATGTGCGAGGCCGGTCGCCGCAGAAGCACCGCTGGTGGTAAGCAGCAGTTAGTTTGAGGGGTACCTGAATATAGTACGTACGTATATATGTTGGAGTGTCACAGGAGTCGAACGAAACACACAGAGGTCCCACCGCTCAATTTAATTCCGTCAGCTCTCGGGCAGCCTTACAAACAACCTCAACTCGCGGTAGTGAACTTGGCTAGCCAACAGCTGAGCCGGCCACAGTCCCACGGGTACGACACCTTCCGTGTTTTGCAGGCGCAAGGTGATACCGCAGACGTTTGGAATTGGTATCCTCTGTGCGCCACGACCTGTGCCGAGTATCAGACGACGAGGTGGGGTGTGTAGGAGGCAGTTACCTGAATCACCGCTAAATACCACTCCTGCACCGGAGTTTATATGACGAGTTATACGTCGGGCAAGCAGTCGCACAGGCCATCGACGAGCGGAGCCAATCCATCGGGCATCCAACGGCAGGGCAGACAAATCATCCATCGGGCGAGCCGCCAATAAGCAGAACGAACGAGAGAGCTGGCGAGCAATACCATGAGAGGAATGACAGTGAGGGGGATGGAAGGAAGGGAAAGGCAGGTAGGGAGAGACATTTTTTGTCACTCGGATCCTCCTCGTCGTGTCCTCCCTCTTCTTCTTCCCCTCTCTTTTATTTCCCCTCGGCCACTCCACCCCACGCCTACATTACGGAAGCCAAAACTGCGGCCGCCAACAGCTTGACTTGGCACCACATCTAGCTAACTATCTACAAAATCTGTTGGCAGCTTCATACAATCTTAGCTCCCCCCCCATTGTACTTTGCCGAGCCTCATAGCTCCTGAGATTTCGACTTCATAAGTACATAGCTATACATACAGCTCTTAATCTCCACTGTCATCGCCTCCCTCGAAACCATGGCGCAGGAGGTGATGCATCCGCGAATGCCTTAGGGTAGTTCGAATGCAGTACCGGTGAGAAGACAGTCCCTGTTTTTACCTCCACTACTGCATAACTCCGTCTCCAGTAAAAAGTGAGGGAAAGTAACAGCGACGGAGCACACAGGCTATTGCACTTCGAGGGTATGTAGCCTGGAATAGGTCGAGGTCCCGAACGTCGGTTTAACGTCGCCCCCCAGGTCTCGAACTCAATATCCAGAGAACACCTTGCTGGCCTTCTAAGCCGCCGTAGAAGCAGGGTCGGACGCGATCGATACGGGTAGGGTGGCCGTTTGCTCCAGCCTGGGAAGACCGGGCCGGCGGGGCCAAACGAGAACAGATCTACACCTTACACGCAATGACGTTGTGGTAATCTCACACGTAATCCTGTTCCCCGCCGTATTGTTAGATCCCCAAATGCTGACTAAGAACAATCCAAGGACCCAACGTTGAAACGCTGCTTCGATATCGGCCGGGAGGTCATCGACAGCGACTACTCGTACGTCCGGACTCTGCGCATGCTGAAGGAACAGCACCTACCGATGCCCACGCTGGAGGAATTCGTCGAGTTTGTGCTTCACAGAGATGTGTGGTTGCTGCTCGACATAGAGGTCGATAACGTTGCGGACGATGTTATGAGGTTGACCGCCGAGGCAATAAAGTCCGTTCATGGTGGCGGCGCGGAGTGTTGGAGGGAGAAGATTGTGTTGGGATGCTGGACGCTGAAGCTTTTGCCGGTAATTAACATTTTTTTCTGTGGTGACCCAGCTCATTGGTGGGTGCGATGCCAACAGTGAGAAGCTGTGCGAGAAGTATCTTCCAGGATTCCCGATTGTGGTGAGCTGCCCCCTGCGGTAACTGCGTGGAGAGCAATGTTTATGGGAATGCGTAGTTTATCGGTTACTCGATCTCCTATTCTCGCGAGCTCTTGATGGAGCCTCGGCTTCAACATTTTCCGGCAGAATCTGCAAACCGGAACAGGTAAAGACCTCGCCAAAGAAGCCAAGGACGCGGGGAGGAAGGTATGTCTCAGTTCCTGCTAGATCAACAAAAAAACTGTCAAAATGTCTGATAACATCCATAGATGGGCGATAGGAAGCGACTCGATAGATGGCACCTGCACCGATGGTCTCGCAAAGTACCAGAAGCCCCGCGATGCATACGGCGAGACCTGGATCGCTGCTCCGAGGGCCACGCTGGGAGTTTGGTGGATATTGTTTTGGAGTTGTATCTCAAGTGTTTTATTAGTGGCGGCATGGGAGCAAGCTGGCGAATTTGGGACCGATCCGTAGATATAGAATAGACGTCCAGCGGTAGTCATTGAGCAGATTTGTAGCTATGCTTTCATCCAGTGAGTGGCCGGTGCATCTGCCCGTCTCAGTGGAACACCGACGTCCAAAAACCAGTACATATAAGATCTGACCTAGTTAGGTACATACCCGTCCTCAATCGCGCCGCCAACTGGTGCCTGAATTAATTACCTCCTTCGGTGCGGTTGATCCGCTGGATGGGGATGGCGGGGGACAGCAAATATTATCCATTTCGGGCTCAATAACAACCTCTTGCTGTATGGACATTACCTAGTTAACTGACAAATTCGGTTCTATGTAGAGCTTTTTTTTTGTTAGTATTTAATTGCGCACAACCTATGCACCTATCAAGTATACACATTTTCCGGTTCCTGTCCACTGTCCCACAGGTGACTTTCATAAATATATATATTTATTCGGTCCTCGCATCTGGAGGCCTGTTTAGGCCACGGCGTTTTAATAGTGCTAGATCTTTCATGTGTAAATGAATAGCAAATGAGCCAGAGAGAGGACTCTCTGGATTGAGGAGGAGAAAAGGTCAGATTAGCATCCGCCTCTGGGCAAGAGCATCCCTAAAAGGAGCCACTGTATAGTAAGGGGGGGGGTGAAAATAAATTATACGTACTATCTTGTACTTAGAAAGCGCATGCTCATTGCCAATTCGATATCAATACGACTGAGATACGACTGGATTGGCCTAATACATACATACTGATGTGGGAATATGTCAGCGACGTAACACATACTGCTTTTGTAATATGGTTCCAAAAGTCAGACATGCGTTGGAATGTTAACGCAGGTATCAAATTCGTGACGCACGATTTCAACTGCAATGCAGATTGAATGCAACATCTAACACAGTGCCCACAGCTATCGCAGCGGTTATACCATGTCTAATGAACCATGGATATTGAGCCGTGAGATCTACAATTGAACACAATAGCATTTCAAATTGGTATTGGAAGAAAAATACATATCACGGCAGCGCTACCAAAAAGACTACCACAATGGCTGTCACAAGACTGGGCCGACAGGGCTTCAGGTAGCGGGGTGTACTGTAACCAGTACGGCGGCGAGGCGTACGAGCAGACAGCGGGTCGAGTGGTACGCGGCCAGCGGGCATGACAAGGGATCACAGGCACGGGCAAGACAGGACAAGACAAGACAAGACAGGGAAGAAGAGATGCTTCTACGGCTATGTAGGAGAGAACAGACAAGAAGACCATACGAAACAGACAAGTGGCAGTTAATTCCATTGTGCTTCAGTACTACAGACTATATGCACTCCTCCACGCCATACCACCCCCATGGGGCTCCCATCTTTCCCATCCGCCAGACGCAACAACTTTTTCCTGAGGAAACAAGTTGTTGCGTAAAGAAGAAACGAAGAACAAGTGTGGTGGACAGCTCCTCATGAGGATATCTGTCGCCCCCGGGTTAATGAGGCTTCATACTCACCCGGTAACAGCTGAGTCGTTCGACTCAAGGAAGTCCGAATTAGTTTGGTGTAAGGAAACTCTTGGTGCTTCGGTGCAAGGAAACCTGACCACGGCTTAGTGGTCAACTGAACTGTTCGGCGCAAGACAACTCTAGGTTTTTCGGCGCTGAATGCCGGTAACAGGCGCCGAGCCCCGCAGGCGGCTCGTTGTGCCCTCTATGTAGGCACACCTACCCCAAACAAAAAAACAAAAACGGGTGATCCCTCATGAACCAATCGGAACTGCTCTTGGTTGGGGAGCTCCATGCCAAGCCGCACACCTCGATGGGTGGATTCCGGACCCAACACCCTCCCCCACCTCCGGCCATAACCAGACAACTCATCGTCGCCCCAAACAACCCGTCTACCTCACCAACCATGCCGGTAAGCTCCTGGCTCCTCATCTAGCAACGGTCTTGACCCCTAACGTCAACGTTCTAGGCCTACCATTCCTCCTTCCTCCGCGATACTGAGTCGCGCGTAATCGGTTGCCTCTCCCCATTCCCCCCGCCTGCCTATCACCTCATCCAACTAACCCGCGGCCTCTCCCCAGGTAACTTCGGACTTCCGGCACTCCGCACCAAGACGCGCGGTCCGGCCTACACGCTTCCGGCGCTTCCCGTGGGCACGAGCGACCTGGGTATCGATCCGGATAGCGAAGCGTACGACATCCTCGACGAGACGCTGACGCTATTCCGCGCCAACACGCTCTTCCGGAACTTCGAGATCAAGGGGCCCGCCGACCGCGTGCTGATCTACGGCATCCTGTGGATCTCCGAGTGTCTGGGAAGGGTCAAGCCGAACATGAGCATGAGGGATGCGGAGAAGGTAAGGATAGAAAACAAATATACAGATATGAATCAGAAGGGGAAACTGAGGGATCGGGCGCGAGTAGGCATTGCAGTCGGCGGCTCTCGACCATTTTGCGCTGCCTGGTGATTCGGCGTTCCCGCTTAATGCACTCTACCAACCACCGAAGGACAGGAATGAAGCCGATACCCTGCGCGGATACATCTCTCAGATGAGGCAGGAGCTGGCCGCGCGGCTGGTGGCTAGGTTGTATGCGGATGGAACCGGAAAGCCGAGTAAATGGTGGTTGAGTTTTAGCAAGAGGAGGTTCATGGGGAAGAGCTTGTGAGCGATAGAATGATCGATAGACCGAAGCGATAGAATGCAATGGATTGCATTGCATTGCATTGAGGATGCTAGATGTTTCACTGGGACGAGGGGATGAAAAGTTCGCGTCTTTTTGCTCACAAATCCACGCATTCCCATGGCAATCATATATATTCGGATATTTGCTCCACAAAACGGCATTTTTCAGTCTATTCTCTCTCCAATATGACCAGCAAACCCATCATTCCGAGCAACACACTCTTCGCCCAGGGGTGCTCGCTCAGCAAGATGGTAACGTACCCGACGAACGGAATGTACCCAACCACGCTGCCAATCACCTCCTTCTCCCTGTCCAGGTAGAATTGATTGCGCGCGTAGAGCTCGGTGTCGTCGGCATGGTTGTTGTCACCCTTTGTGAGGAGGTTCAGGGGAGTAGTCCTGCACTTCCATCAGCTTTCCTCCTTTCCGCAGGGGAGCATACACTTGGTGGTGGTGGTGGGGTGGTGGTGGTGGGTACACACTTTCCCTTGTGACGCCTGACGACTCTGTGAACGATAGGAATATCCTTTCCAACGACGTTGTAAACTACGACCTCACCGACCTGGGTGCCGGGAGTATTCGCCGGCGGGCCCGCGTACTGGTTCATTCCCAAGTTGCGGTTCCAGAGGAACAGCAGATCGCCACGCTGGAAGGCCGGCTCCATACTGTCCGCCCGGTTAGCTCTCACACTCTCTTGAGCGAACGGGGGAGAGAAGGAGGAGGATATTGTGTATGTGTGTACCTGCCGGACAGCACGACGACGATGGGACTAGGCGAATCCGCAGCCACGCTGAGACCCTTCCAGATCATGAACGCGGTCCCGAGGATCAGCGCGAAGTTGAGCACCTGCGACAGAATCTGGCGCGGTTTGAGTCGGCGCAGCTCCGACAGGCCGAGTTGATCAAAGAGGACATCCATGACGTGTTGTTTTTTATTATTTCTTTGGGGATGGGCGGCGGAGCTATGAGGAGAAGGCTTCCTACGTGGGCCGCGGTCCGCGGGTCGCAGATTGTTGGTCCTGGGGGGGAAAGTTGATGTTGAAAGTGAGTATGGATTGGTGGACACGTTGTAAGTAGCGTAGGTACGAGTAACCACCTAAGCGACTAACTAGCGTAACGTTGCTCGGATGCACCCCAACCACGTTAGTGGCGAAGGGGGTGCTCTTGGACTTTTGTACATAACTGATATGTATACCTGCCGTCTGCTCACTGGAGCGAGCAATGGGAAGGAGCTGGATGTTCAGGGGCGACGGCTTGGCTGATCTCTAGATCGCTCAATTCAGAGCGACGGGGGAAACGGAAGCGGTGCCGTGGCGATGGTTTGGAGCTTGGGAGGGGGCCAGTATGAACCTTCGACCGTGAGCATATCCAGTCTTTTGGGAAACTACCACTAACTACCCACCTGCTTGGTTGTATGGCATCGTGGAATGTTCTGGCTTCACCGGCATCCGCCTCGGTCCCACCCCCACTACATACCAACCAAACCAAGTCAGACGCGTGAAAACGACCGAAAGGATATGTAAGTGTAAGTGCACACGCCATCGGACGACGGCGAGTTATCATAGGTACCATCTTGGTTGGGACCGGGTGCCAATAGGTGGTGCACGCGTGCTAGACGATGTATGATACGAGAGAGGGCCCACTTCCTATACGGCGTATTACTACTGCACTACTACGCAGACGCCATAGGCGCCACTCCCGATGACACCTACCCCCACGACGTGCACCACCGAATGAGATATCATGATCATATGTATCTGGACACTACCGGCACTTTAGAGCACTTACGACTAGGCCCGCTACAATATGCACCTTCTCTTCCATCTTCCTAGAGCGGATGCATTGCATCAGAGATGAATGATCCCTCCCAAAAGAGAGCTCACCGAGCTGGGCCGATTCCGTAGCCGGGTAATTGCACTGCAAAATGGACCAGGCACGCGCCGTGGTCAGCAGGGCCCCGTTTGTTCTCAACCTCTAGCTTCACCAGGAAAAGAAAGCAAGACACGAAAGTCATCCTCCGTTAACATCCCCCACCAAACATTCTGTCCAACCTCCTTCAGGCTCCTATGCCTGCCACATAGCGTCAGAATAAAATATATACTTTGTCTACCATACTTCCCTTCCGATTAAAAAAAAGCGAAAAGAAAGAGAGAGGAAAAAATACACGTTACAGTTCCGTCCGTGATTTATAAGGTGAAGGCGTCAACACGTTGTCGCCAGCTTGCACATGATCCTGATCCTTCATACCCGGGCCTCCATCTGAACGAAACGCCCCGAGGACGACACCCGAGATAACAACCACCCCGCGGGCTCCAGCTCGCCCCCCCCCCCCCCCGCATCGAGCCCTCCAACCGCGCCTACCCGCCGGTATACGAGCCGCCATGTCTGCCCCCACTACTACCGTAGCTAGACAGGTAGCTGTCTTGGCTACGCAAGGAGCCTATGCGCTGCTGAGTACGGACTCCCTCTATCGGCACCCGCGCAGCGCTCTGATCAGATGGGCTGGAAGCTAACGGATAGCAGAACGTGAAGCCGAAGAACCGGACACAGATGGTGCGCCTTCCCCGCCTGCCAGCCCGTGCGGTTTCCGCGACTGACGAGTCGAACCCTGCTCCACAGAACCGAAAGATGTCGAGCAGTCGGAGAAGCTCGCGTCGTGGGCGCTGTTCATCCAGGTGTCTCTAGTGCTGTTGGCACTGTTTTTCAGTTACTACCTCCAGCTGAAGAAGATACAAGCGGTGCACGAGACCGTTGTTTCGATTTTTGCGGGTATGTTGTGCGGGTGGATGGGATGAGGGGAACGATCGCTGACGTGCGATAGGAATGTTCGTCGGCTTGATTATTCGGGTTACTCCTGGAGAGTATCTGCAGAGTCTCGTCAAGTTCGATTACCAGATCTTCTTCAATGTTCTGTTGCCGCCTATCATTCTGAACTCGGGATATGAATTGCACCAGGTGTGTTGTATTTGTGTGCGCCCGTTCCAGTGGAGCACCGGGGGGACGTGAGGTGATTGCTGACGACGACGGTGGGAAGGCAAACTTCTTTCGGAATATAGGCTCCATATTGACGTTCGCTTTCGCCGGAACGTTCATCTCTGCGTGGACACTCGGAATTATCATCTACATCTGGTCGCTGACGCCGTTTGAAGCGCTCAGCATCACCTTTGTCGAAGCGATAAGCGTGGGCGCAACCCTGTCGGCCACAGATCCGGTGACGATCCTGGCGATCTTCAACGCATACAAAGTGGATCCGAAGCTGTATACCGTCATCTTCGGAGAGAGTATTCTGAACGATGCGGTGGCTATCGTCATGTTTGAGACGGCCCGACACTTCCATGGTGCGAAACAGGCCACTATCGGAAGTTTGTTCAAGGCCATCGGTGTCTTCTTCGTGGTGTTCACTGCGAGCTTGCTCATTGGCGTGTTCGTCGGCATTGGAACGGCGCTGTTGCTGAAACATACATACATGCGACGCTTCCCGGGGATTGAGAGTTGCTTCATCCTGTTGGTTGCGTATGCATCGTACCTGTTCTCAAACGGCTGCAGCATGTCTGGTATTCGCGCATCACACTCCGCTTCCGTTAAGCCAAACTGACATCTCTAGGAATCGTTTCCTTGCTATTCTGCGGCATCACGTTGAAACATTACGCCTACTACAACATGTCACGGCGCACGCAATTGACGACGAAATATCTTTTCCAAGTGCTCGCACAGCTCTCGGAGAACTTCATATTCATCTACCTTGGGCTCTCCCTCTTCACCGAGACTAAACTCGTCTTCCGTCCCGTCCTGATCCTCGTGGTCACCGTTGGAATCTGCGTCGCCCGATGGGCCGCCGTCTTCCCGCTGTCGAAGCTAATAAATCTCGTAATCCGCAAGCGCGCACAAGCGCGCGGAAAACCCGTCGCCGAAGAACTCCCACATAGTTACCAAGCCATGCTCTTTTGGGCCGGACTTCGCGGGGCTGTCGGTGTCGCCCTCGCCGCCGGCTTCACGGGCGACAACGGCAACTCCCTGCGCGCTACCGTCCTGGTCGTTGTCGTCCTTACCGTCATCGTCTTCGGCGGGACAACAGCGCGGATGCTCGAGATCCTTGGGATCAGAACTGGCTGCGTCGAAGAACCGGATTCCGACGACGAGTTCGATATAGAGTCCACAGGACGATTCTTCAAGTCGAATCCGAACGGCTTCGATGGTTTCGGAAATACTCCCGCTGTTGCCCTTGGTGATGTGGGTGCAGGTGGGTACGCTTCCGGACAGCAGCGGCCATCGCCATCGGGCCGTACCCCGTCGGAAAGACGGGCGAACGCCAACGCCGAATTCCTGGCGGAAGACTCCGATGCTGAAAGTGATGCAAGTGATCTCCCACCGCCTGCAGCCTGGAGGAATACACTCTCTACCTCTGCGCCACCGGTGATCGAGGAGATTGCCGGTGGAAGCGGCAGCGGTAGTACCCCTCTGCCACAGGGTGCCCTCAGCCAATTGAGCGGGATATTCTCCGGTACGACCGACGACCAGGCGGAATGGTTCAGGAAACTGGATGAGGGGTTCATCAAGCCGAAGCTGCTGCTGGATCAGGGCGGGCGTGGTAGTGGTAGTGGGAGCGGGAGTGGTGGAAACGGGGTATGATGAGAGGTAGGAAAGAAAGAATCGGAAGGCGATTGTACTTTAATTCTGGTTTTCGGGATTTCCTTGTGATACATAGATGGTGGGATGCTTTTGCTATCGAGTTGTGCCTACTTTCGTCGTTCGAGAAGTGAGTCTTCCTATTCTCTCAACCATAAATTTTTGGAACCCATTTCTGGGCGCTTGGCCCCATCTATCGGTCCTTTGTTCCATTTCTAGGGTTTCTGACGGGCTTTGGAATACCATATGTATATAAGAGCTGGATGTCACCGTGTGCTAAAGCAACTTCGCTCATTCCATTCCCCTTTCCTCCAGCTTTTCGCCCCAGTGCAAAAATGGCAGACGATATTAATTGGCTAGCGGAATTGGCACCTTGGGGGGTACCCCAGTGATCAAGTCCGAACGATGCCTCGCAACGGCTACACATGCAAGATTGACTGACTTCGAAAGAAATGGGTGAGGTGTGAACAACCCAAAAGAAATGGGTGAGGTGTGAACAACGACGCTGCATCCACTAACACTAAGTCCTCCGGAAAGTTGGGAGACGAAGAAGATTTCAGCGAGGTAAAGCTCAGAGATCTCAAGCTGTACTTCACCTATCGCGTCAAAACATCCAAAAGTGGCCTCCGTCCTTCGACTGTCCTACTGGATTTGAAGTTATTACAAATGATCCACAGACTTGACACGTGGAAACCGCACGGAGAACACGTCAGCGGGCAGCTTGTGAAGTCCGTCCGTCTCATCTTCATCAATATATCTCTAATCCGCCCAATCAGTATATACACATTACCCTCGTCGAATAGCACGAGCTATCCAACATTTGCCTAGAGAGGACAACCTGTGTCTCTGGTGACTTTGAAAACCTGTTACATTACCAGTGGGTAAGTATCGGGTTCAGTTAGCCTTGTCATGCAATTGATCGCATACACTACATCGAGGCCGGGTGCCATTCTCGGAGCCTTGTGCACTTCAGATCAGGGAAAGGTTCTGAAATATGAGGGTCGTCCTATCATGATTGTCGGCCATTCTTCTCCTACTCGACAACTTGTTAGAGGATCTTCCATTGTCACTCGTTCTAAATCGGAGCAAGGGAGAGAGGCTATATCCTTGTATAACCGCACATCTTAAAAGGCAGAAAAACAAATTAGCCGTAACTAAGTACCCTAAACCTATAACTACGCGAGAGCGCCGCTAAAGAATCACGTTGTACGTCCTCAACGAGCGGCGCGATAATCCGATATTGTGCCTCATCGCCAACCACTTAGCACTCGCGCTTGCTGATGGGGCATTAGTGGAGGAGGAAAGCAGGACACTGGAAGATATCCGGTGCTTGAAAATCCCTTCCGACAAAGTGGGTGTTCAATTGGAAGCACCTTTTTTCCCACTGGTCTTCCACAAGTCGATCCACCAGTTCCACCCACGCCTTCTCCTCGTCCATCGATGGCGGGAAGGAATTGGAGGGGCGGCCGGAAGGGCATCGGCTCTGGAATCTTGCTTTGCATCCGATGGGAAGTGATGCTGATTTCCCTGTTCCCATAGACAACACCATGTCCTCCACAGCCTGCTCCCAAACGTGTCTAGCTTCCCTGAGGCCGACAGGGACAGAATCGTTGTGTCGGAAGCCTTCATCTTGGTATGAGTCCTCCCGGACTCTGATGGATTCCGGAGGAAAATAACTGTAAGGGTCAGAATTTAGCTACCCATCGGGAGGATAAAAAGATCTCTCTAGGGGCCGCGCTTGTACATCACGCGCTTTGGGACAGTTAGCATCGCAGAGAGGAAGCTTATGCTTCCTAAACTCTTATATCTTCAGTGTCGTTGGATGGCCTCACAAGAGTGTATCAGAACGACCTCAGCGACAAAAAGTACATACATATATTCTACGATTTTGTATCCGAATGGTACCCTTCTCCGGTGTAGTTGACAAAAATTCAAGGCGCCGACGGCACTGTTGTGGTCACCGCTACTTGGCGGCGAGTTCTCGGGCCAATCCGGAAAACGTTCAGGCTCTGAAGCATCACCCCCATGTTGTAAACACCATACCGACTGTTGGTCAAGATCGAAATTCATATGGCTGTAATTGCCACAGAATAGGTATTTTGGAAATCTCTGGCCAGCGGAAGGCCTTTTCCGCCAAGCAGTTAGGTGAGAAGGAGCCGAGCTTGGAAATGCATGAAATAAACTGTGTGAAAGAAAGCACACAGTTCAGTTAGGGATAGCCAAGTCCCTAGTCGCAGTTCTATTTATGAATTGGACGGTAATTTACCTTACTGTGATGGAAAATATGTCGTTTTTGTTACAAGTGGTATGCTGGCTTCTAGCAGGCCCAACAACCCTCGACCACACTCTCAAAATCTCGGCGGGCCGCACTCCAACGGATCAGCATCTCGCTTTCCTGCTTACTGGCAGAAATGGCATGTGTCAAAAACTTGCAGCAGCTAACGAGCATGTCGGCAGATCCGGTGACAATTAGCGGTTTTCCTACATGAGTTACATACGGCCTTACATACAACGCCCAAGGATTCGACAATGTGTTTGGAGGCTATGTACAATCATATGAAGCGGGCTATGGTGGATGCCACGGCAGTAGGAAGCGGAGGGCACGGGAAATTTAGCACTTTTTTCTTTATTTTCTTGCAGTGGTATTTCCGTGTTATTCATTGTATGTTGATTCAACCAAAGCCACTGGTGGCTAGTGGCAATAGCCTGGCTTACGGGCAGTCTTGGCGGGCTAGTCAGGCCGAAAAAAGCGAAAATATATGATCGCAATGAGAAATGTATGAGAAACCGCGGAACTTACGGCTGTAATAACAAAAGATTATAATGATAGTCTAAATTAATGAGGAATGCCGTGACAAAATATGCCAATAATCACCGTTTATCACTGATTCAGGCCGACTTGCCCTCAAGACAGCCTGGTCTGGGCTATTGCCAACACTGCTGGCGACTCGGGAAATCTGTCACATGGAGCTAGGCCCATGAAAATAGAACATATTCTATTTCGAAACACGTTGCAAACAAATCAAGGTACTCTTCGAGAGAAAACATCTACCAACCATCCCGCACGTACTAGGATTTGTTGAGCATTTCAATAGCTCTTCCAACGTCCGCAGAGCTGGAGATGATCGGCACGATTATCATCATCGAAATTGGCTGGCTTGCCAAATGGAAATAGTAAAGTTCTCCATTCGAGTAAGGGTTTCTTGAGCATGAACGTTGGTTTGTCGATACTCACCGACAATAAATTCAAATTGGGTTTCGTTAGACATTAGGACCTGCTTCTGAAATCCGATGTGGACTATGATGGGGTTTTGGGGGGTCTCCCGCTGAGGAAGCAAGAATACCCTAAGCGTATCCTTATCCTGCTTCCACTCCGCACAGCCGCAGCAGCACAGAAAAGAAGCTCTCGATGTCGCTAAGGGTTATGCAGCTCGGCCTTTCCTGACAGGATGTCGGCAGCAATGAAGTCGAAGGTTCCCGTGCGATGGCTAGAAGAGCATGGGTTGCGGTCGAGCTTGATGACGAGGTCGAAGTCGATGAGGACGCCGTAGCGGGGGCATAGAACAGGAGGATGTTGCCGTAGGATACGTATTTGAGTAACGGCTCTCCGATGGGTGGAATTAGCGGCGTCCGCACTTGTCGACTGCCGTGATTGAGTCTAGCGCAAGGTTCTTCGATTTACTCTAGATGTCGGAGGACGGTAGTTGCTTTGTAACAGACCCAGCGGCGAGCAGTTGAGACCACCCCCCTGAGAAGACCAATTGACGTTAGTGCACCGTCCAGCTGTGGGCCGCCGTGCCAGATGTAGGTCGGCAGTCCAATTGGAGGTTGAAAGGAAGGTAACCAATCACTAGCGAAACAGGGAGTTCCCAACAGGTGATGGAGAGAGAGGTAGAGAGAAAGGGAGTGAGAGATTGGTAGAGCTGTAAAGGATCTGCACAAGACGGGACGGGCCTGGTCTTGTATTTTGTCTGAGATTGTATGTAAGAGAGAAGAAGAGAAGTACAAAGAAATAACATAAGCACAGAACAACCCACACAACACCATTCCCAATTGGGACCTCCTCTCCACGGCGTCGCCCTAACTCCAACGGCCGGACCGGACGAGAAGGATTTTCAACAGAGGTGGCTCTAGGGGCTCTGCGAGGAAGGCGCCCTCGGCTGGCCGGTTGGACGTCTGCGATTGGCCCTTCACCATCAGTTTCCAGGGGCCCGAGGGTCCTGAATCTTCTTGGGCCCACTGCGCCCGATAGCACGCCCCGCCTCAGGTTTTGATGGCAAAGTGACATGAAATAGGTGTCGGATGGATCCAATGCTTGCGCAAGGAATTAGACGTGGTGGGTATTAAGGTGAACGGGTATCCCCGATGGATGGATGGCAGAGTCGAACATATCACCCTCGTAGCGAATAGACGGACCGAAGCCGCCTTCACACCCGCTCATGGCGCAACACAAGACGGTGGCAACAAACAGAGAAGGGTCTTGGTTGATGTTTAGGATCGTGTATCCCAGCTCAGTCAAAGCGCCACACCCTCATATCTGTTCCGCATATCTGTGAAGGCATGGACCGTATGTTATTGTCTGTTTACCGAGAACTTCCAGCACGTAGTTTGCCAGTTGAAAAGTATGGCCCCGTCGCGGTCGGAGGCGTCTCGGTTGCTCATTAGTTCGCCGACAACGCGTACGTGTTCCCACTCCAACGGAATGTTCGGACGCCACGCCACCACAAGATCTGTCTTCCGTATACAGTCACCGTCGCGAAGAGCGAGGTGGCTGGTGGCGACGTAGGGAGCAGGGGTGACTATGACCAATGCATAGTGTTGGAGCATCGACTGTACAACTTTTTCGAACCATATAAGGAAACTACTCTAGCTTCACTCCGAGAGGTCTTGCGGAAACGTCAGCCAGTGAGCGACTGGAACGGCGACAGACTTACATATTTTCTAATGCTTCTCGTCGAAGCTGTAGCCATCCAACGCGAGTGGATAATTTTCCAGGTCGCCCACAACGATCGCGAGCTCCTGGAAGCGGCCTCGTAGATCAATGTTTTTGACGACCGAGTAAAACAACCCACCGTAGAGTAGCCCATCCATCTTAGATTTACCAGTATTTCTCTGTGCAGAGCTGAAGGAATGGCCGTGGACGCAATTTTAACTATTGGAGATCGCGGTTGAAAGCGAGACGTTTTGAGGCTGGTGGCATGGAAAGCTCCATCATCTAGTAGTGAACGACAGTGAGCTGGTGTCCATACATCCAGGGGTTGGAGGGAAGGGAAGGAATGGAAGGGAAGGCGCATGGATGGAATAACGGATGCCATTGGAATTGCATGGGATCGTTGAAATACATTCGATTGTTTGTTTGGGGATGAGTTGATGGAAGGAAGGCGCGACAGCCAATCAGGTACATATCTAGGGACATTCAGCTTGGGAATTCAAGTAACTACATATGAATTAAATTCCCGATACGGTAATACTGTATTATGTAATTTTTTGTGTGATTTTCCTCGGCTTGGAGCACACTAGAGTTTTCAGGTACTGCCACGTCCCAAGTGAATCCCACCAGCGCGCCGAGTCCCGAATCTCATCTCATCCATGTCAACATACTGCGCCCTCGCAAGCACAGCCCACTCACACCTGACCACGCGCCCGTCTCGCGTTCTTGATGCCAGCTCACTTTCCGCATTTAGCAGTAGGATGACTGTTTCTTTCACAATGACTCTTTTTTACCTTCGTGTCCGAGTTCTCTGAGTCAACGACACGGCTATCTAATTTATTTTACTTTTTGCCTAACTATCTACCCATGCTAAGAAGCCTGAAGTACTCAATTCGAGGCTTTTTGCGTGACGCGAACGCGCGCCCCGCTGACCCCTTGACGCGAAAACGCGACTGCGTTTCTAATTCCAACCGCGATGTAATGATGGAGATAGCGAGAGATAAAATGTATATAAGACGATGCGTGTTTGCCGGTGTTGAAGATGTTCGGAATCATCCAGCAAGATAGCAAGCAATTGAGGTACCATACAGAGACAATCACCAAATATGGCTCGCACAACCCGCAGTACCACAGCAATCACCCGTAAGAGGCCTTTGACGGCGGAATACCAAGCACTCACGCTCCTTGACGAAACCCGGGAAGGTCTTGATATCAAGGATGAGGACGGCGATGGAGACTCGAGCGACGATTCAGACTTGTCAATCGTAATTTGCCCTCCCGCCCTCTCTGCAGGTTACTTACGTGACTGACCCATCCGCAGAATGGTATTACGCCAAAAACGGCATTTAAGCCCGGCAAGTCACACCAACTCGGTGCGTACACCATCGGTCGCCGCGGCCGCAGCTACACATGCAGCTGTTCGGGCTTCGGATGGGGACGGCTTGTGGCCGGCGGAAAGGCAACGACATGCGCGCACCTTGTACTTCTGTTAGGTGGGAGGTACGAAGAGGCTCGGATGAAGGCGGGGCTGGGCGAAAGTGAAGACGAGGAGATGGAAGTCGCTGCGTTAAAGGTCAAGTCCAAGGGCAAGTCCACAGCAACATCAAAGAAGCGCAAGCGCCCGGTTGTGGACGACGACGACGATGAGGACGACGACGATGAGGACTATGCAGGACCCGTGGCTGTCCCGTCGTCCGCCAAACGAGCTCGCCCCGTTCGCGCCGCCACCATCAAGCCCGCGGCCAGACTCGCCAACGACAACTTCAAACCGCTTCTCGCGAACAAATGGGATCTCGACAACGGTATCGACCCGAAAGGGTGGCTGATGTCCGAGAAGCTCGATGGCGTACGCGCGATATGGCACGGCGATAAGGGGACCTTCCTTAGTCGCGAAGGAAACCCATTCTATGCGCCGGCTTGGTTCACGAAGAGGTTTCCGCGCGGGAATATCAAGCTCGATGGCGAGCTATTCACGGCCCGTGGCGGGTTCCAAGATTGTGTCAGTATTGTCCGCGCACAGAACCGACCGGATCGCTGGAAGTTCTCGGTCAGCTACCAGGTGTTCGATGTTCCCACGATGGCCGACGAGCCGTTCGAGGAGCGATTGAAGTGGCTCAAAAGACGGTTTGATGGAGGGAAGGATGCGATTCGCTGGGTGCATGTGCTGCCGCATGAGGTGTGTAAGAGCAAAAAGCATCTGATGGATCGCCTCGACGAGGTGTGTGCGAAGAAGGGGGAGGGGATGATGCTGCGACAGGCCGGGAGTCTCTATATACAGGGACGCTCGCGGAGTCTTCTCAAAGTCAAGCGGTTCTTCGACGCCGACGCGATCGTGAGGGCGCATGAGGGCGGCTCGGGCAAGAACGTCGGTGTGTGCGGTGCCTTGAGAGTCGAGATGCTCGACGACAACGGGAATCCCACGGGGAAGATGTTCAGAGTTGGCAGTGGGTTTACTGATGCTCAGAGGAAGAAACCGCCGAAGATTGGCGCCACCATCATATATCGATATCAGGCGTTGAGCAACAGTGGCACGCCGAGGTTCCCAACTTTTGTGGGTGAGAGGGCGGATTAGATTTTTCCTGCTTGCTCATTTGATTGAGGCTTTGTATTCTGTTTCTGCTTCTTCTTTTTGATGGGATGGGCTTTTTGGATGTAGTTTAGTACTGCGCTTGTTTTCTTATCACGATGAAACGAATAAAACAGACATCGCACATCAGTATTCGTGAACCAACTCCCACTGTTATGCCGGCGATCATTCAGCAATAGGCGTGGCCTCGACAATCCTTCTGATCCCCTCCTTAAATGCCCTCAACGCAGCCTCTTCCTCCGCGTTGATATTGCGCTCCAACGCCTCCATGCGTTCTTTGGACTTGCGCAGGATCAATTCGCGCGGCGCTGCAGCTTGCTGTTTGCCCACCTATCGTTATCCATCTATTGGGATCCCTGGGATGGGTGAGATATACGGAATAGAGTCTCGACCGCAATCTCAGCTTTCTTACTTCCGCTAGCGATGTGTGATCGCCGCCTTCTCCTTGGGTGGTAGGTGCAGCGGCCGCAGCGGCTGCACGGCGCCGCAATTCGCGAATCGTGCCGTCGACTTCGACGCCGATTTCTCTCGACCGAGTAGAGTGGGTGAACAAAGAGTTGACTTCCAGCAGATCATCGTGGGCATCCACAAATCCATCCAGCAGTGGCTGTGCGAACTCCGCGGAAGCTGGGAAGAATAGCGGACGGAAGACATCCATGTACAAGTGTTGCAGGGTCACGGAAGTAGCAGGCGGTGGGGAGGTATTTATTATGGACATCATGAAGATAGTTTGACTACAGCAACTAATTTCTAAATCGTCAGCGGGTGCTCAAACACAACCCAGTAAAAGCATCAATAGTGATTGCGAAATTGTTGCATATCAGTACAGCCGGTGTTAATCACCCTACACTCCACATCCGCATTCACTTCCAGATCCTCAAAAACAGAGGACCCTTCGGATCCTGCATCTGCGCAAGGCCGATCTTCAGACGTCCGACAATGCCACACCGCCCACACTCATTACCCAGCCCACCCACGACAGGAAACCCCCGTTACCCAGCGAGCAGGTGGACCAGCAGAGTGGGACGGACATGGCAAAGACCGAACAAGAGGAATGGCAAGCGTAGGGTTCATTGAATGGATTGACTATTATCATCCTTGCAAATAACAAACATGCAGGAAACGCCGATGGGGTAAATACCGATTGATGTGCGGCTAGAGTGCAATTTTCTTTTCTTCAAGTCAGTGAATGTTCCTTCAACAACTGACGACAGTAAAAGCGGTGGGTGAACGACAATTCAGAATAATGTATGTTTGGTATATGGTTATCTTCAGGAATACAGAAGCAGAACTGAAAATTTTTGTTTCATCATGTCGGTGGATGGAGGTGATGATGTGCAGGAAGCGAGAAGGAACATACCATCGTTAGTTGTCCAAACAGGCGTGAGAAGAGCAGGATGGCCTTTGAAATGTCAGTAGGTGTACGATGACATGTCGAGGCAATCATAAAAGATGTGGCTTGGATGGTGGATCAGATGGTAGTGCATGTGATTTTGGTGGCTCATAGAAATCGCCGAGAAAATCTGTGACAAGAGTTCTTCATATCCGGAGGGAGGGAGGGAACGGTGAGGGGATGGTGGATGCGATACAATGCGATGTGGAGACATACCGGCTGTGTTTGATGGGTTGTTGGCGGGAAAGGAGAAGAGAAAGAGGAGTTGTGATGAAGATGAAGATTGAGGTCTAGGAAGAAATATATAGTCGCACAAGCGAAGAAAAGCGGCCAAATAAACCGCTAGGACACGTGATGACAGTTGACATTTTGCTACAGTTAGAATGCAAAAGCGCTTCTTGTAGAAGGTTCGAAGAAGATTTATAGATATTTTCAAAAGTGAATCTGGATTTCACACACGAATTCATGTACGGGGAGGGGTGTGACTCATATAGTGGACCATGAAGGGTAATAAACATTAAACCTAGTAGTGATAAGTACATAGGCCAAATATCGTACTCTCAACAGATAACTGCTGGACCCTTACTCCACCACATCCTTTGGTATACGTGATCGAAAGGGCCCTTAGACACCATTTCCATGTCTGAAACAGTCAAGTCAGTCGACTCTGCAGTGGCAGATATGGTTATCTCCAACGGTACGTTGTGCGATTCATGAATCACTCACTCACTCGAACTGACAGGCGAAGTTGTCTACATCGATGAGGACATCGGCATCGACGCACCTGAAACTCACGGCACCAAAGCCCTTCCATTCAAGTCGCTGCTTGGCGCTCTGATCCACTCCTCGGTGAAGGGTGCCAAGTACGAGTCACGGAAATCCAAGACCGGCACACCGGAGGAGTCTCGCGAGGAGTATAAGCCGGTCGCTAAAGCTGCGCTGAAGAAGGCTACCAATGCGCACTCTGCTTACCTCAAGAAAGAAGCAAAGAAGGTCGAACTTGCTGCGAAGGAAGCCGAGCAGAAGGCAGGGAGGGATGCGCAGCTCGAGGCTGCCAAATCGGTCATCATCGTCGAGGATGCAAGCAGACCTGCGGCTAAGAAGATCAAGATCAGGGACACTACAGCTTATCGCAACACCCGTGTGGCTGTCTCTGGGTGGGTTCACCGGGTTCGCCATCAGAAGAACATGATCTTCATCACCCTGCGTGATGGAACTGGACTTCTACAGTGTATCCTGGCGGATAAGCTCACGGAAACCTACGATGCCATGACTCTTACCAACGAGACCACCCTCACTCTTTACGGAGATATCAAGGAGCTCCCGGCTGGTGCGCACGCCCCTGGTGGGCACGAGCTCATCGTGGATTATTACAAGATCATCGGGAAGGCGCCGGGCGGAGAGGAGGCGATCACCAACATTGTCGCTCCCGACGCTGATCCCCAGACGAAGTACAACTACAGGCACCTGACCCTCCGCGGTGACATTGCCAGTGCTACCCTCAAGGTTCGCGCTGCCGTTGTCAAGGCGTTCCGTCGAAGCTATGATGAACTCGGCCTGCTCGAGGTTACTCCCCCATGCATGGTCCAGACTCAATGCGAAGGAGGTGCCACTCTGTTCGAGTTCGACTACTACGGAGAGAAAGCATATCTCACCCAGTCTTCGCAACTTTACCTCGAGACATGTCTGCCCTCGCTTGGTGATGTTTTCTGCATCCAGGAGTCCTTCCGCGCCGAGAAGTCACTTACCAGACGCCATCTCAGCGAATTTACCCACATCGAGGCCGAATTGGCTTTCGTGACTTTCGACGACCTGCTGAGTCACCTAGAAGAGATGATATGTCGCACGATCGACACCGTCTGGAATGACCCTCAGCTCCGTGGCTTCGTTCAGGAGCTCAACGACGACGCCAACAAGGACGAGAAGAAGCGCTTCGAGAAGGGCGAAGTCGCCGAGCTCAAGCATTATGAATTCAAACCCCCCAGCCGTCCGTTCCGCCGCATGAGATACTCCGAGGCTATCGAGTGGCTCAACGAGCACGGCATCCCGAACGAGGACAACGAGCCCCACAAGTTCGGTGACGACATCGCCGAGGCTGCCGAACGGCGCATGACGGACATGCTCAACTTGCCGATCTTCCTTACCCACTTCCCGGTCGAGATCAAGGCTTTCTACATGAAGAAGGACCCTCACGACCCCAGGGTCACCGAAAGTGTTGATTGCTTGATGCCGGGTGTCGGAGAGATCGTTGGTGGTTCGATGAGGATGGAGGAGCTCGAGGAGCTGTTGGACGCGTACAAACGTGTCGGCATCCCGGCGGATCCCTACTACTGGTTCACCGACCAGAGGAAGTGAGTTTTCCCCCTTTGGTGCCCTACGCATCATGTTTGCGCGGATACTAACCCGCGCAAAAAACGAAAGGTATGGAACCACGCCCCACGGTGGCTACGGTATCGGATTGGAGCGATTTCTGGCGTGGATTTGTGGTCGCTGGACTGTCAAGGAATGCTCGCTTTACCCTCGCTGGATGGGACGTTGCACTCCTTAGTTGGTCGCAAGGGGGCACATAGGTAGCCCGAAACTAGACTTTCAATATCACTTCCTCCCTCTTTCTTCTTTCTTTCCTTTTTCTTTTCCTCCTTCTAAATAGATGTTATTTGGGCTGTGGGTAGAAGATGGGATGGAAATATGGACTTTTTCCCCATATTGAATATTACTATCCGTTACCTTGCCAGGTCAGCTAGCCACTCATCTCATCCAGTCAAATCCATTTCGTTTCTCGATCCCAGAAGTTTCTTTACATAAAACCCTTACTGTGTCGAGTGGGGGTCTCGTTGGCCCCCACAATCGCAACAACAACAAAGATGCTACCACAACCACGCTGGGTGCATACACAACAGAACTATGCTGCATATGCTTGTCGTGTGCGAGCGGTAACGTGTTTCCAGAGTCGACAGTTCGTGTTCGTCTGATGGATTTATTACAATTGGCGGGCGCGATATCAATCCCGACTGAGTGCTGGGATAGGTATTTCCCTCATCGCATTCACGGTGTCCGAACAGGTATGTGTGTGAGCAGAGTACATGAAGCAACCACCAGTCACAAGACCAGCAGGCGGAAAGACCGAAACTGGGGATAGAGTCTTCGAGGAAGGCGGAGAGATGTCGAACGTTGCATAAATCGAACATAGAGTACATAGATACCTACTCTGCATGCAAATATCTATATAGAGTGCACCCATGAACATGGGAGGGAGGATGCAGGAAGCACAGGTAGTCAGGCTAGGTACGTAACCGCTGGCCCGGCGATCGTTATCACATCAACCTTTTCTTTTTCCTTGCCAGAATACATAGGTATGTGCGGGACGAAGTTTACGCGGCGTGCATCGAGCCGAGTGAGTATATATGAACCGACAACGCCGTGCCACAGTTATGTACCGTGGCGGATTCGAATCACGATCGACATATTTGACAAGGTGGCGGTTCGTCTGGGTCCTATTGGTCGCTACCCGTGCGAGTGCCTGGCATCTTTTTATTTGAGCAGTGTAGAACATCGGATGGTTGCTGTGCGGAGGGCCCTCGAGCCCGTAATCACGCGGCCTGGCGTGACCGAGAGTAACCAACTGCCGCCCCTTGGCACTTGCCCAGTGGATGGACGAAGACAAAAGAAATGGATGAAAGATCATTCGGTCGTGGTGGAATGCATGTACGTGGCAACGGAGGAATAGTGAAAGTGAGTATCCAGGTACTTAAGTAGTTAGGGAAAGTTGTTAATTATCTACCTATTACGTGAGCATGGAGAGCATTGTATCATATTTATCTAGTGGAGCCAGAGGCGTTACGGGCGCCACAATGTTCCGGAAGCGAAAGTGTTCCTCTGCGGCTAAAGACTCCGAAGGAAGAGGTACTAAGAGAGCCTTGGCGGAGCGTAGGCACAGCCAGACATACGCACGCACACCATTTGTGTCTTCCTTTCCACACCCTCTCGCGCGCACACCACACACCGCGTGCCAGCACAGACAGCATAGCATAGCATCACATCCTGCAAACACCTCCGGAAATCCAATCAGATACTCTCGCATCACCACGCGCGGGCTCGTCTCCGCCGTCTTTTCGTGATGCCCGGAGAACTCCTGGTCCCCGCAGCACCACCAGCAACAACGACGGCAACAGCAACAGCGCCAATGGACGTCGGTTCGGCGTCGAATTCCGCCGCTGCCACTGCCACGGCATCGAAAGCGCTGCACTCTAAATCCGGTGCTGCTGCCGATGCAGCTGCTGCCACCATGCCTTCGACTACTGTCATAGACCTTTATTTGATATCAGACGACGACGCGCATTACGAACATGAGATCCTACGCGATCCCTATTCGAGCATCAAGCCGTGGCTGCGGTACATCGAGCATAAGGTGCAGACTGGTACCATCCAGGAGCAGGTCTTTATATACGAGCGGGCGTGCAAGGCGCTGCCGCGGTCTTATAAGATCTGGAAGAAGGCAAAACTCTCTTCCACACTACCCACCTCACTCTTTCCTCTCCTTCTGTAGTGTTTCTATATCCTGGTGGAATCTCTTGCTTACCTGTTTCCATCCTTAGTACCTCGATATGCGGGTGAAACATGTCTCCCCCCTCAATCCGGCCAGGTTCAATGAGGAGTACAACAAAGTCAATGACTGCTTCGAACGCTCCCTGATCCTCCTCAACAAGATGCCACGCATATGGCTCGACTATCTTACGTTCCTGCTCAAACAGTGTCTTATCTCCAAGACTCGGCGCGCGTTCGACCGTGCCCTCCGTGCCCTGCCGCTCTCGCAGCACAGTCGGATATGGGAGCTGTACCTTCCGTTCGCCAACTCTGCGTCTGGGGAGACGGCTGTGCGTATCTGGCGAAGGTACATGCAGGTTCATCCCGAGGATGCGGAGGAGTTCATTGAGTTGCTGGTCTCGCAGGGGAAGTACGAGGAAGCGGCGGAGAAGTGGATCGAGATTTTGGACAACCCGAGGTTCAAGAGTAAGGAGGCGAAGAGCCACTTTCAGATGTGGAGTGAGCTCTGTGACCTGCTGGTCACCCATGCGAGGGAGATCAAGGCCATCGACGTCGAGAAGATTGTTCGCAGCGGCATCAGCAAGTTCAGCGACCAACGTGGCAAGCTGTGGACCAGCTTGGGGACGTACTGGATCACGAAGGGCGACTTCGAGAGAGTGAGGATCTACTCCCTGGGTGGTGAGAAGTTGGTGGGTGAGCCTGCTGACGGCCCGGAATAGGCACGCGATGCATTCGAGGAGGGGATCACCACCGTCATGACTGTCAGAGACTTCACACAGATCTTTGACTCGTACACGGAGTTTGAGGAGTCGGTCATTTCGAGCCTGATGGAGTCGGCCGCAACACGCCAGGAAAAGGGAAAGCTCGACGAGGATGCCGATTTCGACCTGGATATCCGGATGATGCGGTTCGAGCAGCTGATGGACCGACGGCCTTTTTTGGTGAACGACGTCCTTCTGCGACAGAACCCTAACAACGTCATCGAGTGGGAGAAGCGGGTGGGGCTATGGGGCGACAACAAGCAGGAAGTCGTCCAGACGTATACGGATGCCGTGGCTGCCGTCAACCCCAAGAAGGCGGTTGGACAGTTCCATTCTCTTTGGGCTGGTTACGCCAAGTTCTACGAGAAGCATGGAGATATAAGACAAGCACGGATCATCATGGAGAAGGCTGTTCGAGTGCCCTTCAAGTCCGTGCAGGAACTGGCGGAGATGTGGATCGAATGGGCTGAGTTGGAGTTGAGGAATGATAACTTTGATGAGGCTGTCAAAATCATGGCCAAGGCCACCCAAGCTCCGAAGAGGAGCACTGTCGACTACTTCGACGAGACTCTGACGCCGCAGCAGCGAGTACACAAAAGTTGGAAGTTGTGGAGTTTCTACGTGGATCTCGTCGAGAGCGTCAGCACCCTCGATGAGACCCGGGCAGTGTATGAAAGGATCTTCGAGCTGCGGATCGCGACACCACAGACAGTGGTTAACTATGCCAACCTGTTGGAGGAGAACAAGTATTTCGAGGAAAGCTTCAAGGTTTGCCTCCTACATTATAGATGGGCAACTGGTGATGACTGACATGCGATAGATTTATGAGCGTGGACTGGACTTGTTCTCTTATCCGGTAGCTTTCGAGTTGTGGAACCTGTATCTCACCAAGGCGGTCAACCGCCAGATCGACATAGAACGTCTACGTGATCTGTTCGAGCAATCCGTCGAGGGCTGCCCTCCAAAGTTCGCGAAAACACTCTATCTGATGTATGGCAACCTTGAGGAGGAGCGCGGACTCGCGCGCCATGCTATGCGGATATACGAGCGCGCCACCCGTGCCGTCTCGGACGAGGATCGTTTCGAAATGTTCGAATTCTACATAACTAAGTCCGCTTCCAACTTCGGTTTGACGTCCACTCGACCGATCTATGAGCGTGCGATCGAGGCGCTCCCGGACAAGGAAGCAAAGGAGATGTGCCTCAAATTCGCCGAGATGGAGCGGCGGCTGGGCGAAATCGACCGTGCACGTGCCATCTACGCGCACGCGAGTCAGTTTTCGGACCCGAGAATCTCGCCTACGTTCTGGGAGAAATGGGAGAAGTTCGAGGTCCAGCACGGAAACGAAGATACGTTCAAGGAGATGCTACGCATCAAGCGGAGTGTTCAGGCACAATACAACACTGACGTCAACTTCATCGCTTCGCAGGCCCTCGCCAGAGGCCAGGCGAAGAGTGGTGAGGTCAACGGCGAGGATCAGGAGAAGAAGGATGCTATGGAAGCGTTGGATCGGGAGGCCAGAGCTCCACAGGGATTTGTGGCTGCGTCTACCGGCGCCATCCCCGGGAATGTCGGCGATGTGCCGGGAGCTGCGGCTCCTGCAGTAGCAGCTCCCGCCAACCCAGATGCCATCGATCTGGAAATGGAGGATTGAATTGACCGAGCTCCTGAGTATTTGGTAAATAGGTCTAGCTAGTTGGTGTTGGTGCAACTTTTTTTTTTTGGTCCGTGTTTTCATTTGTTTCAGTGGGTCCTGGCTTTTCTTTTTTGGGAAAGTGGCTTCCGTCGTTGTATTTGGGGATAAGGAGTTTCCATTTTTATTTTTCACTTTTTCCTTTTGCCTCCCATCTCTTTCGTTATATAACCATCAGCATCTCATTTGCATGCACCACCTCTCCCCTTTGCTACTGCTTTTGCTTGTGCGTCGTTGTCGCGGCGGGGCTACCTCTCAAGACTGTATTTCCTAACTCTGCTTACATCCGTAACTTTTTTTTACGGCTTTTATATCCCATGGACCC
>Ga0307516_10001270_pt1 | contig 35086 bp, 37 predicted proteins | sample 19_EM_MG_FD_203310 | JGI IMG/M metagenome (GOLD analysis project Ga0307516, IMG submission 203310) | Populus trichocarpa ectomycorrhiza microbial communities from riparian zone in the Pacific Northwest, United States - 19_EM | ecosystem: Host-associated > Plants > Roots > Unclassified | place...
GCACGCCGCAGAAGAAAATCACGCAAAAAAAAAAAAGACATAATATTACCGCATTGGGAATTAAATAAATAATTGAATTTTCAAAATGAATGTCCCTTGCCATTGGCTCAAGGAGTCCCCAACTATATGTTCTAGCCTGTCGGGTAAATTTTCTCGTTTACTAAATGGGCTGGCCTGTTTATGGACAGGCGTGCTGTTTAGTCAACTGTCTGGTTTTGCGAGGTGGCTGGCCCCACAACCAAATAGAGCACTGGTTTTGTCGACACCGGACCGCTCAGCAAATAGCAAATAGACCGGACCCCCGAGAAAAGCATACAGGTAGAACAGCAGCGTGGCAGACTACAACTCGGGTTGTCTGCTATTATTATACAGACAATTCGTTTTATTTAGCCAATTTCCATAGATACCATTTAGTTCCCTTTCACCCCGTCCCGCTGTTTTCTCTCCTCCCAATAGCTCCTCAGCTACTTGGTTTCCACTCTTTTAGCAATAGTGGAGAGTTGCCGTTTCCTGGGGCAGGACGGTGCTGATGCCAGTGCCGGTACCCCAGATTTGGCTGGAGATGCTGCTGGGCGTTCGATGTTCGATGGCTCTGGTTCTTCTGAAATAGCGTCTCCTACCCTCTGTATAAGTTGCTAAATCCCGTCACGTCCGATCCACCAAAGCTATTTCAATCCAACTAAAATAGCATCTCCTGCCCTCCGTATAGATTGCTGAGTCCCGTCACGTCCGATCCACCAAAGCTATTTCAGTCCGAGTTTCCAAATTGCAGAGGTTTCCACAGTCGAACTCCGTAGCATGACAATGGACCGAACATTCGACCTTATTCTTCAAGGTGGATGGTGTTGTAGCGGGGATGGGGCTGTGGTAGATGGAGTTGTGTTGGGGATGCAGTTGGGGAGGGGTGGGATGGAGTCGTGGTGCTTAATTGCTGATATGAGGGAGACATCGCTCAGGAACAAATCGTCGAACGTTATGACAGTGGGTTGACGTGGGCCGAATGTTGTGTCATTTCTATGCACAGGCTACTCAACTTTTCTATTTGCTGGGTGGTCTGGTCGGCCAGGCAACAAGCCAGCCAGCCGGCGGGCCGGCCCATTTAGGAAAAACCCAATTTGTCCGACAGGCTAGAACATATATACATATATGTAGTTATGCAAAATTTCCGTTCGCGGCGCAATAGGCATATCATTCACTCTCCCCCACCAGAAAAAGTACGAGCCGGATGTTAACATCCAGCTAACTACTCTAACTTTGAGAACCCTTAATACGGTGTGAGAGCGGCTGCTGGACGAGCAACTTCGGCCGGATGGAAGCCCGATCGAAGACAGCCGGTCTCCATACGCCGCAGGCACTATTCTACCTATCCCGGAGGAGCAGAGCAGTTAACGCTCCCTACGCCGCGGAAGGAATGGGCTTGTCCGTGGGTAGATATCTCTGTTGGAGCGCGGTTCGGAGATGGGATGCCGAGTTGGCGCGAGCCCTCAATTGCGCGTGGCAGTAAGTAGTGGCAGTAAGTACTGGGCTAAATAGCCACCAGTTTGCCCTGCTGGGCAGATGTCTTTAGCAGCTGAAACTCCTTCGCCTCTGGCTCCGATGTGGCGCTCGCTTCTCTCCAGACTCCTACGCCGCGCTTAGCCCGACGCTGCGCCACATCGTTGTGCACTCCGCCAAATGTGCACCAACTGCTCCAACCACCTACATAAACGTTCCTGAGAACTTTCTCGGGAATGCTACGTACCAGAGGCGTACATATGGCCTGGCTGTTTCTGCAGCTGGGACGATTTTGGCGCTTTTTTTTCTTTCCCCGGAACTTTCCGTGTATCTAGCAATTGAAACAATCCCACCTAGTCCACTCACAATGCAGCACTCGCTCAATCCTTCCCCAGGACCTTATTGGCCCAGGCGGGTTTGGCAGGGTCCCAGTGCGAAACGCCACCGATATATTAATATCACATCCGGATTCCGGATACCAATGGTTCGTATCTACACAGACTACTATCATATGATACCCACGGGGCGGAACTCCTTGCTACGATAGATGCAATTTTGCGAGGTGAAACCAGGAGTTAACGTTTTACCTTGGGCGACCCAAAGCTTCGGTACCTCAGCTAGATATCATACAAATATGGCAGTATTTTTGGCGCCCTTTGACGGCGGATGCGGGCCTACCGAGGCAAGACAGCACAACCACACTTGTAGGGGTGGGGATGCGTGAGAACCTAATCTTGTCCCAGTTACTATGCCGACGTACTCTACATATCTGGCGTCGCTTGCCCTATGTGCTGCACCGCGGCGGCCAATCCGGAATCATGGACGGACGCCAGCCCCGTTCGAAGGGCCGCTGTGTTTCCGCCTGAAGATAAAGCGGCAGGACTGTGTGGCGCGGGCGTGGCGGCTATCCATCAGCGGCGGGCCAGGGCAGCCGTGAGAACGGGGGGGTCTGGGGATATCGGCTCCCCGTTGCGGAGGGAGCAAGACTGGTGCTCGTATTGCCGCTGTTGGCTCCAGTACGGACTACCTATGTGGTTTATGAGGCCCAGTTGCGTATCGAACAAAATAGACCGCTGTGTGCTCCTTCTCCGCTACGTATGCACCCATCCCAGCCGAGCCCATCATGCCAGTCGAGGAGGGTGCACCTACAATCCATCCGAGCCCGTAAGCACGTGGATTCCCGGAGCCGATAACCTCAAACTCCCGCCAGCTTTCCCGGCGTTTCGACTTTTCGTTCTATGATAGGTTGAACGTCCCGAGTACTTACGTACATATATAGTCAGTCTAGTCGCTAATCTGAAGCCCGCCTCCTTTGAAACTGTTCGATATTCTAGGAAAATGAATGTATAAACAGCTACGTCTCCCTGCCCCCATTGGCATGTATGTGTATATCTTCTTCCTGCGCCCGCGCTGCAGAACTGGCGGGCCCCCCTTCAGTATCGATCCGCCCAAAATCTACTACTTATCCGGACCAATCCGTCTCTACCGCCCAGCACAAGGATTCATTACGATGAGATTCAAGTTCCTCTATCTCCTCCTCGTCGCGGTCACAGTCTCGGCAGTAGCAGTCCCGCCGGTGGGGATCTACAGGAACTGCACTACGAACAGGAACTGCACAACTGCGGGAAAAAGCACGACGATAGTTTATGATGATGCGTTGTTCCACACACGGACATACTCCCAGCTAGTGGCGAAATTCACGGCAGATAACTTTTTTGATGGATTCAATTTCTTCACTGTTTGTCCTCTCTTGGGTCTTCCCGTCCGGTTTGGCGCATGTGCTGACGAATGGCATCCAAAAAAAGGACGATGACCCCACCCGGGGCTTTGTAAAATTCACCAGCCGCAAGCTCGCCAAAAAACTCGGGTTGATCAGCACATCCGCAGACCAGGTCTACATGGGTGTGGACACGACGCGGCGAGCGCCCAATGGTCGGCGCTCTGTCCGTCTCGAAAGCAAAGCTAATTTCACCCGCGGGCTGTTCGTCCTCGACGTCGAGCACCTTCCCTGGGGCTGCGGGACCTGGCCCGCGTTCTGGACGGTGGGGGAGAATTGGCCCGACAATGGCGAGATCGACATCATCGAAGGGGTGCACGAACAGCAACACAATGGCGTCGCCTTGCATACAGCGCCGGACTGTAAGGTGTCTCCGGGCGGGTACTCGGGCGTGCCGGTCACGACGAATTGTTTCATCCAGGCTAAGGGACAGAGCAGCAACCAGGGGTGTGCGATCCTCGATTCTAGCCCGGTATCCTATGGAGAAGGATTCAACAGCAATGGAGGAGGAGTTTATGCAATGGAGTGGACGAGTCAGCATATAAAAGTGTGGTGGTGGCCGAGGGGCGGCATCCCGGCCGATGCCTTGGGTGATTATCCGGCGCCGGAGGCTTGGGGCACTCCAGCGGCGATGTTCAACGGCGCCTGTGAGATGGATCGGAGGTTTAGGAATCATAAGATCGTATTCGATATCACATTCTGCGGTGATTGGGCAGGGAACACCTGGGAGCAGTCGGGGTGGTGAGTCTTCCCTCGTTCCGGATTGCGGTTTTTTCACTGGTGATATAAGGAACTGACAATGCACATAGTGCGAGTCGGGCGGACACTTGCGCTAAGCATGTTTCCGACAACCCAAGTGCCTTCGAGGAGGCATATTGGCTGATTAACAGCTTGAGAGTGTGGAGCTCTTGAGTTTACTTATGGATTTGAGGCTGGCGAGATATAGAAGAGGTTTTGCGAGGGGTATTCGAGTTGAGTCTCGTTTTGGTGTACATACATAGGTATATATGGGTTATTACGGAGTTGTTTATTAGGCCATTTATGGGGTGGTGAAAAGTGGGATTGCAACGAGATGCGTTGACTGTTTACATCGGAGGGCAATAAATGTAATAGTAGTAATGAAATAATGACAACCATATCCCATCGAAATAACTTCCAATGACAATGCAATGAGCAGGTAATGGATCTAACAATGACTCATCCCTCGCAAGTCCAATAAGATTCCCAATAGCAAATGGTCTAAGCTCATGATGGAGCATTCGACCATCACTCACGGTTCGTCACTCGGTACATCTCATTGACTCTCTTTCCATGAAATCATCAGCAGATCCACCCTAATATCGTCATGATCCAATAGGGTCGCACACGATCAATGAAACGTCATCATCATCATCAGCAGATCCACCCTGCATTCACCCGCTACGCATGTAGTTAAATTGTGTATATATCTCTCTCTCTTACTTTCTTAATCTTTACGGGAAACGGCCAGGCGGGGGCAGGGGGAGTTGCCACGGGCCGCCGGCGGACTGCACAGGGTCGCGGTGGACGGTGAACGGGAAAAGGACTGTATATAATATCGCCATGGTCCAAGAGGGCCGCATGCGATCTTGGAGAAGAAGTAGGGTGAAGCCCGGCGTTGGGCAGAGGACCGAATCGCTACAAAAAAGTACGGGATGCCGAAGAAGCAGCGCCCGAATGGGGCGGTGGTCAGCAGTCCAAAGCGACTGGCCAGCCGGTTCCACCAGCTGAAAACGGAGCACTGCCCCACCGGGCAATACCTCCAGTGGACGAAGAACCGGTCCACCGCAAAGTGCAGGTGTGCTCGTACAATGTGCAGGCGCGGGAGCACTTGTTCAAAAACTGTCCGCGCTGGGGGCTGCAAGATCTTGTGAGCGGAGGTTCAGAGAGAGACTAGTAAGAGGAAGGACCGCTTTAAGATCTGGGACTTGTTTGCGGATGAGTGGTGCACCCGGCTGATCTTGGAATTCCTGCGTACCACTGAGGTGGGGCGCAGGATGGGACCGGGCGGGAAGAGATAAATGGCCCAGAGACAGGACTCGGAGCGGGAGGGCGGAGACGAGACGGGAGAGGGGGAGGAGTAGGGCACGTAGGGACATGTATTTTCCTGTTGTCTGTCCTTTCGGCCTTTCCTTTGTCTTCCCCTTTGTCTTTTCTTATGTCGGGACAGGCCAGGTGGGGCAGGGGGAGCTACCACGTGCCGCCTGCGGACTGCCCGAGGTCGGAGCGGACGGTGAACGGGGACGGACTCTGCATAATATCGCCATGATCCGACAGGGTCCCATGCGATTAATGAAGCATTATTATTAGACTGATCAAGACCGGGGCGAACGGCCGACAGAAAACGGACGGTTTGTTTCTCGCCATGATTTAGATAGGTCGCATGCGAGTAATGAATAAATAAACAGAAATATGCAGATCCACCCAGCACTTACCATGGTTGGTCTCGAACCTACCCTACTTACATCATCGTGTTTTGTTCGGACGTAGAAACTCCGATTTGAGCTGTTCCAGTGGGGTTTCCACTGACTTACGCTAGTTGTGGTCGGTTGAACGGTGGCCGCGGAGAAGGAGAAGTTTTAAGAAGCATTAAGAGGAAGTGATAGAGACGAAGATAAGACACCGTGAATACACAGGCTAATCGGGACCACACTTTAAGAAAAGGGACAGTCTTTGTCCGTCACTCGTTCATTAATGCACTTCAACTTTCCTCCTCAACACCTTATCTCCGCCGGTTCGCCCCACCAAACACGTAAGCCCTATGGCAGCTCACACTCTAGGTAAGTCAGCAGATTGCTTTAGCACCGAAACAAAACGGACGATAACATACCTCCATTCTCCTTCATGCCTCACTTCTACCCAACGAGCCAACCGAGGGATCTTCCGTTCCGTGAAATTTAGCCGCGTCTGTCCGTCGAGCTTCCGGTTCCTGTCACCACTGCGTTCAGCACAACTACCAACTTCTCTATTTCGGGCCACCTACGAAATGGCCAGACGGATAGGCTCCGGGCATAAGAAACGTTTCGACATCCCCAGGGGCGGGGGTGCACCCATCAGAGTTCACGCTACTAGTCTCGCTGCTGTTGCCAATGACCTTATCGGTGGCATCCAGATACCCTTTTCCAACGTTCGTATAGTATTCTTCGGGTGTCTCATATGCCATCATCACAGCAATTTCATCCAGAACTTGTGGACCCATCGCACACGTGCGACTCCCAAGAAGGGCAGTAGCGTCAACAGCAACACTTCCTCCCAACCGGAAATACATCATAGGTGTCATACCGCCCGGACAAATATCCACTGGAAACTTGATCTGGCCGTCAGCACAATGCTGCCATATCTCCTTCAGTCGCCGGAATTGGTCCAGTTTCCTGCGTTTCTCATCCGGCATACGCTCTATCATCTGGCGGAGGTAATAGAAGCATGATTCCCAGGGCGCGGCGTGCTTCCTCCGTAGTCCCCGAACGGCACGCTGGAAAGTGTAGCATGCCTCGTACCACTCCCACAGATGCTTGACCTTTGTCAGTTCTTCAGCAGCAACGAAGCGTGCTTGCTGCCATTTGTAAAAGTGGTCGACGGCCCAACCAATGGAACAGTCCGGATAATTTTCGAGGAAAAGGTTTATGGTGGGGAATTTCGAGGTCGGGTTCTTGATGAGATGCTGCTTGATCGCCCCGAGCTCTTGTGAGCTTGGGCGAATAATACAAACTGTCCCGTTTTCGTCAGCAACATTATAGCACCTCTGTAGTTCCCTAGAACCCACCGGGTTTACCCCACTCCAAGATCCTCAAGAATTCTTCGTAGAACTCATCACTCTCTGCCCTCCGTAGGTCAGTCCTCCTGGTTTTTTCCACCCATGAATCCTCCTTCTCCCACACCATGATCATCTCCTTCTTCCTGTCCAGCGCTTCTACAAGCTTTGCATACTGCATCGCATGCCTGCGGCCATTAAACAGGTTCGCTCTCTCGGCAGGAGCCAATCGCACAAGCGACGTCGGGTACGCAAATGCACTCTCCAATCTGATCCCGCACCATTCCAGTGGCTTCGGTTTCGGTGGTGGCATAAGAGGGAGTGCAGGTGGGAAAAGGAGCATCGCTTGGATTTTGACTTGGATCCAGTACGGTGGGGGGGATATGGGTTGCTGCGGGAGCACGCGAGTAGAGCGGCGCCTCCAGAAGCGCCTGTTGGTTTCTTCGTTTTTGAGCTGGCCGGGACGAGTTTCCGAGGCAGATTGCAGCGGCGAGGCACGGAGCTTGTTTGTCCAGTAGAAGGGATCGTGGTGTCTATGGGCGGGACGGAATGTATTAGGCCCGCTGTGGGGAAAGTGGCCTGCGCCGCCAACTGGAGAAGACATGGGACCAGTTGTTCGATAATGGTAATCAGGAGTGTGGTGTGGAGGGGTGCGGACGGCGGTCAAAAAATGGGAAGTAGTTGTATGTATGACTGGCAACAAAGGGAAATCATGAGACGTCAGTCAAGCGGTCGCACTCGAACCGAAAGTGAATCAGATGCTCTGCTTTTAATCATTACTAGTAATCCATGCACAGTTAGTCAACATGCAGATACGATGGCAAAAGGTATCTCTTCTATCGAACAAACACCTTTCCATATCGTTGTCATCCTATGCTATCCCAACTTGGCCAATAACCTGCTCTTCCTCCTCTCCACCAAAAACTCATTGACCTCGCTCAGATCAGGTACCTTCCAGCCACTCGGTATCTCAACCCAGTCCCTGGGCGGTTCTCCCTGTCCACTCAACCCCACATTTTCCATCGCTTCCTGCTCCTTTCTCCTCTCATACTCCAGGAGCACACCATCTTCTTCATCCCTGTTATATCCATAATAGTCCGCATCAACATTTTTCCTCATTTCAGCTCTTCTCTTTCCTTCCTCCTTTGGATCCGGTTTCCCCTTTGGCTTCAATTCCTCGAAGAGTTCTTTGACACCCGGTAGCTCCTTGGCCCGTCCGAAATACTTGTATCCTCTAGCGCCAGGCACCTCCCGTCCGTCTTCGTCATACATCCGCGGACCGAAGCGCATATAATTAGGCCCACCGAGATTGCGTAGTTGAACCTCCCACATGTGTTTCTCTCGCATCAGTTTATTGATCTCGTCGTTTAGGTCGCGGACCTGGTAATCGGATAAACTCGCTGCACGCCCGTATGTCAGCTCGAGCGAATGGTAGTGGCGTGTGGAATTACAAACGGTCTTGGATCTTGGTCACTTTCCGCGAAATCTCCTTCACCACCTGACCTCGCCATTTCTCGCATGCCGGAATCGAGTTCTGCTCCGTGATTACTTTCGGTCGTCTGTAGGTTCACAATTAGTCGGGGTTTAGTGGAGTGGTGCGTGTGAAAGGTACCGTGTTCGCCCCGCGTCGATGATTCCAAGATCTGCCGCCTGCTGCTCGCGAAAGCGAAACAGCATTGACTGCGCCTTCTCGCTGTTTCGTGCCTGCGGAGTATCAGCCATACGAACATTAGCCTAAGATGTACGCAAGACGCACCATTGTTGTTTCTCTTGATCGTGCTCGAAGAGCTTATCTGTGCTAGGTTGGAGGTTGAGCGATGATGAAGTCTGGGTCTACAGCCTGTCTTAGTGTGTTGCGGAGTTATCACGTGTCGTGGCCCTAACTAACTCTAACATTGTTTTTAGCGCACGTTGCAGCCCTTGGCAGTCTTGGGCAGGGTCTCACTCGCAAGCCCATACATACCTAGCTTTGTGATATCTCGGGCCGTGAGGAACTGTATCTCAACCTTTTTATACAACAAAAAACGCGCCTGAAAATGGGCGGCGACAACAAAGCACATCTCGCGGACGCGAAAGGCCTCTTGGATTCACGCGGTCTTTATGAAGGCCAGACCTTCCATGGTGTGAACCCGCTTCTTCTTGTTGAGAAAATTCTACGGTAACCTAACCTCATCACTGGCGCAAATGACGGACACTGACAACACACAGAGACCGAATCATCGACTCTCTCTACTGGAAAGAACAATGTTTCGGATTGAACGCTGCTACGCTCCTCGACCGCGCGACGGAACTCACGTACATCGGCGGCCAGTACGGAAACCAAAAGCCTACACCATTCATCTCGCTGGTGCTGAAGATGCTTCAGCTGCAGCCAGAGCGCGACATAATACTGGCGTATCTCGAGGATCCGGAGTTTAAGTACCTGCGCGCATTGGCCGCAATGTACATACGTCTCACCTGGAACGCCGCCGACGTATTTAAATCACTGGAACCGTTTATGGGGGACTTCAGGAAGCTGAAGGTTAGGGGAATGGGCGGGTGGAGACTCAGTCATATGGATGAGTTCATCGATGAGCTGTTGACAAAAGAGAGGGTGTGTGACATTGCCCTGCCACGGATGATGACGCGGGCGATGCTGGAGGATGCGGAGGAACTAGAACCGAGGGAGAGTTTGCTGGGGAGTGAGTTGGAGAGCGAAGGTGAGGACGAAGAAATGGAGGGTGGAGAGGAGGGGGGTTAGGGAATATTAATTGATGTTCCCGCCTTTGTCTTAAGTTTTGGAGTTTTGGAGTTCCGGAAGACTTGTGTTTTTCTTTTTTCTTTTTCTGCATGCATCCATCCGAAGGATGGTAGGTAGGTAGATACCAATGTTACATCTAGGCTTCCTATGATACAGTAGGAAACACTATTTGGTCACGTCCTTTGGCTCCACTGTTTTCGCCACCACATCGTTCAAGTTCTGCTGCAGCTTCGGCTTCCGACTTCGAGTCATCTTTTCGTCCCCGGTAGCCAAAAGTCTCTGTACCCGCCACTGTGGTTCAATCAAGCCGAACTACCGTACCAATCAGCCTCTCCTTTATTCTTCCCCTATCCTCTCGTCTCCGGGCTCACAGACCATCGACAGCAATCGCCAGACTGGATCACTTGGCTGTGCGCCCACACCTAACCAATACTTCGCTCGCGTCGTATCCAGTTGTATATCCTTCACTGGCTTTCCAATGCCGTCGGTCGGGGGCTTCGCTATGGGATCGTAAGTGCCAATGACCTCTATCGGTTTGGAGTTGCGAGCGGTTCTATTTCGGTGTTAGTGTTGGTGGCGGGTTTGGGAAACGGTGAAGTCGTAACCGTGCATGGGAGACGACGATGTTGTAGACAGGCGCGTGTCGACGACCGAAGCGCGCGAGGCGGAGTCGGATAACCATTGTTGCTGTGCCGTGGCGGTGGGTGTGGAGAAGACAGGACGAGACACAGTGTTGAGCGGCGAACTTCCTGAAGGTAATTAGTGGAACCAACACAGGCACGTGTGGCTAGTAACCAGGACTTCTGAATGGGTTGTGTAACAGCGGGGCAGTATCCAAGTGCCTATGTAGCACACCTACGTGCGAGATGAGCTAGTGTGAGAATATGGACTTCTAGTTTGCTGTATGGATTCTCAAAAATTGAAGTCTCGCGAGTTAGGCTGACAGATTATCAGCGAATCCTGTATATTTTGATTAACTATGGCGCTCATCTCCAAGGAATGATGTCATAGCATCTATCAAGCTCGACATCCCACCTCAACGATTATAAATTAGACAACAATCACATTGATACCGTCACATAGCGCATAGCGCTCTGAATCCCACAAAATGGCCTTTCGTGTATGCCATACCACTCCCACAGCTTCCGGAGAGGATTTCTAACTTCACCAGACACTTACTGCTAAAGCCGCCGCCGAGCTCGACAAAGAGCTGATGTCCACTGGCGCTTTCTCACTCGACCAGTTGATGGAACTCGCCGGGTACAACCCACTTCTGCTCCAATAGTCATGGATCAAATAACTGACCGACGCTCTCAGCCTTTCTGTGTCCCAAGCTAGTCCGTTCCTTCTCTCCGGTGCCCAGACTGGTCAAATCCGTGTCTAACAGTCCGAAGTCTACCGTCTCCATCCTCCCAACGCCAGCCGCAAGATTTTAATCGCCTGTGGCCCGTACGTCCTTTCACCCTACTCCTCTTCTTTCAGCTAACACTCAGCTAGTGGCAACAACGGCGGTGACGGACTTGTCTGTGCGCGTCACTTGTGGCACTATAAGTACCAGCCAACAGTATACTATCCGAAGCGTCCCTCCAATGCCCTCTATGAACGTCTCACCCAGCAACTCGTTGCCCTCGGCATCCCCTTCACGGACGATTTCCTCGGAGCGCTGAAAGAAACTCACCACGTCGTTGATGCTATTTTCGGCTTCAGTTTCTCCCCTCCAATCCGCGAACCGTTTCCCGAGGTTATCGCAGCGATGAGGGATGCAGGAGTGCCAGTAACGAGTGTGGATACGCCCAGTGGGTGGGACGTGGAGACGGGACCGCCGGAGGAGGGACCGGCGAAGGGTTTTATGCCCGGGGCGTTGGTGAGTTTAACCGCACCAAAGCCACTGGTGAGGTACTATAGAGGGAGACACTTTGTGGGCGGAAGGTTTGTACCACCCGGGATTGCAGAGAAGTACGAGGTGGATATGCCCGAGTACCAGGGTGTGGATCAGATTGTCGAGGTGGGATGTTGTAGGGAGTGAGAAATTATGACGGTACGGGGCGATAGCGTGTTACTAAGGCAATGCATTATGAATTGGAATACACGACGCCTCTACCGAAGTAAACCTGTAGTGGTTACTGAGCAACATATGAACAAAGCCACTATCACACTGTGAGCGGAAATAGCATCTCATCGTCGTCGAGCAAGTGTTACAGAAAGTACAGTCTCCAAAGACCGACATGGTACTTGCCCCAGCCGAAAACGAGAAAGACAACGAAAGAAGCTACCCGACAACTCCAGAGAACGAAGACAAGCAAACGAACCACTCTCCAGCAGAAATGCAAAACACATAGTCGGACTGAAATTATAGCGGCAAACATCGAAAGCAACCCGGGAATTACAGGCCACCTCCAGCCGCCATGAGGGATTGTTTGAGATACATAATCTGTTGTTGCTGTTCGGGCGGGAACGCCGCGATCTGCTCCGGAGTAAGGTGCATGACACTATGAAGAAGCTGGGCTCTCTGGGGGTCCTGCGCCTGTTGCTGCTGGGAAGGCTGTGGTGCCTGTGGAGGAGTCTGTGCGGCGTAATACGGAGCCTGGACCTGCGCGGGCGGGGGAACAGGAGTGGGAGCAGACGGGGCGGCAGCGGGAGCGGGAGGGGCACCGGCTGCACTCTCGATGACCTGCGTCAACACGGCAGTATCGACAAGGTTCATCAGCAGCAGCGCCTGAAAGATCGCATAGCTAAGCTGCGGTGCCTGGCGGAGGAGTTCCGTCGCCTTGAGGGGGTCCTGCTGAACCAAAGTCTTCATCTGCCCCAGGATCTCCAGAAGCTGCGGAACAGGTAGCTGCTTTAGCGTCTGCGAGATTGTGTCCGGAGCCGAAACTCCAGCAGGAACGTCGGCACCTGGCGGAAGTTGCGGTATGATGGGCGCGGGCGCGGGCGGAGGCTGCTGGCTGTAGGCCGAAGTGTCGACATCGTCCGGGGCGTTTCCTTCGTGCGAGAAATCGACGCGCAACTTGCGGCCCATTATCTCGTAATTATCGAGGTTTCGGACGGCAGATGCAGCGGTCTCCGCGTCGCTATATTCGGCGAAGCCGAAGCCTTTGGGACGACCGGTTTCGCGATCGTAGACAAGACGGAAGCTGAGAACTCGACCAGCGCTGCCAAAGATCTCGGAGATTTGCTCTTCGGTAAGGCCTGGTAGCTGTCAGCATGGGCTTTATTGAACCAGGGAGGCACTCGAACGATGGACGGGAAAGAGGGTACCATAGGGTATGTTGCCAACGAAGACGATCTTGCCAGCTGTACGGGTGTCGGAGGAGGGATTTGGTGGCATGTTTGATGTGGTGTGAGGGGGGAAGCGAGAAACACGGGACAGCAACGCACTTGAGGGAAGAGCGGATGTGATGGGATCGTATGAGAGCTTCTTCGGTGCACAGAATCTGGAATCTCGTTCTCTCTCCGACCGTAGAGTACCGCCGAAAGGGGAGAAGACAAGTTCGGACAGATGTAGTTTTGTGCTATGGTGTGGGATTGGCTTGATAGTGAAATGGGGAGGAGGTCTTGATGGTTGGTGCTGGGAGGTAGAGCACCGATGTAACTACCAAGTGTGGTTTCCAAGAAGCCGTGACAATTATGTAGCTCTAATACAGGTAACTAGCGGCTGAAAGTTGGTGTTGTCGGGTAAATAAAAAAAGGGTTTAAACCCGGAGTTAACATGTCGCGTCAACCATGCAAGTCAGCCCGTCTCATGCTGCATCTTCCCAACCACATCCCAACAGTCGTCGCTCACTAATAATCCACATAATCCACAATGGCTTCAGTACCGAAACCAGTCGTACACGACTTCCTCCATGCACCAAGGTAGACAGTTCTCGGCGATTAACTTTTCTCTTTATTATCAATCAATTGACTGACACTTTATTGGTTCTAGCGGAGATACGACTCGGGCAACTGCTGACAGGGTCCGTACAACTCATATAGACTCGACTCGTTTCACTCTCGACGAAAAATCATATCAGCAGCAGTTCTCGGATATGTACTTCCTGAGACTGGCGACTTTAAAACCAGTAGTGGAAGAACTAGCACGAGAGGCATGGGAAGAATTTGAGGTTGGTATCCACAACCGAGAAGAAGAAGAAGTGGAAAAGCTCTAAGGAAAGAACAATAACGCGAATGACTATATAGGTTGCCGGTGAGAAAGCGCAATCAGTAGAGAGGGTTCTGGACGTACGTCAAGGTACGTATCTACTTCTCCTCGTATCAACGCCTCGTATTGAGTGAAACAGGCCAGCTGTGCTGGGTCACCGGAACGATATACATGGATATGCCTCTGAAGCCCAACATTCTTGATGATATCGTGAAAGACCACTTCACCGTCCCCATGTCACCTAGGGAGAAGTACGTCGATGCGAATCTCGACCAGATTACCCTTGAAGACGAATCGGGAAGGCTACGACTTACTGGTGGAGTGCTGGAGACGCAAGATTTGGTGACTGGAGTGATTATTTCTGTCCTCGGTTCAGAAAATTTGAATGGAGACTTTAGTGTGGTTGGCATCAAGCTTCCGGACCTGCCGTCGCAGAAGCCGTTGAAGCCGAAGGGAGTGGACCGGAAGAGGGTCGCCATAGCGAGTGGGTTGGGAATCGGAGGCTCACAATACGAGGGGCTGGAAACACACTTGCTCGTAGAGTACCTTCTCGGGGAAGCCGGGGGTGATGGGGACCACAAAGATGCAGCCACCATCTCGCAGCTGATTCTGGCCGGAAATTCCCTTGGCGAGGCACATAATCCGGTTGACGACAAGGACGCTGAGGAAACGCACGAAGCCCGAGCGACCAAATATGGCTATGATGCAACTGCTTACAACCCAGGCCCAACTAAAGCCCTTGATGCGGTCCTTTCCTCCCTACTACCCTCCATCGGAGTCACACTAATGCCCGGCTCCTTCGACCCTGCCAACACCTCGATGCCTCAGCAACGCCTCCACGCCGCCCTATTTCCCACCGCTAAACTTTACGATGGTTCCACGCTCGAGCGCGTCACGAACCCGTGGATGGGTGACATAGATGGGGCCACATTCCTGGCTACCAGTGGACAGAACCTGGACGACATGTACAAGTACGTCGAGAGCACCGATAGGCTCGCCATGTGTGAGCGGCTCCTCCGTTGGAGAAACATCGCGCCGACTGCTCCGGATACGCTCTGGAGTTATCCGTTCCAGGAAAATGATCCATTTGTACTCCATGATGGAGAGTGTCCGCATGTTCTGATCGTTGGAAATCAACCGAAGTATGAGACGTCGTTGGTTGAAGGTATTACCATGTCGTTTTCTTTCTCCTCCGTGTCAAGATTGAGCTGATAATTGTGTAGGAACGGATGGTCAGAAGGTCAGGATTATTCTAATTCCCAGGTTTGATCAGACCGGCGAGATTGTTGTGCTTGACCTGGCGACCCTGCTGCCGGAGAAGGTGTGCTTCAAGGTGGAGGAGTACCACGGATGATAGCACGGCATTTACTGTTAACTGTTGACATCTCTCTGTCTTCCGGCGTCTATAGCTAAATAGGGAGGTAGCTTGCAAACCTCCGAATCTTCGCTGAATGCATGCAACACTGCCATTCCTATTTTACATGACACTGTACAAGTAAAGTGAAGAAGCAAAGTCAAAGTACATAATTTAATACAAACACACTAAACACCAGCTACCCTCATAGAAGCAGATCCATATAAGGAAAAGAACAAAACGCAACTATCCCATTATGCTTTACTAAACTTTCCATCGGCCATCTTCCTCAGTAGCTTCCGGTTCCTGATGATCCCACTAGTGACCCCTTCCTCGCCAATCATCCACCCGGGCAACTTCTCAACCACGGCTCCGCCACCCTTCTTCTCCGCCATGGTACGCACGCCTGCAAAGACATGTGGTCCCATCAACCTGACCCCAATGGTAGGCCGAAACATGTCCTTCCGTCCCCGCTCACCGGGGAAATTCTCTTCCACCTCGAAATACGCACACTCCACTGCCCGACCATCATCTACCACCCCTGTCTTTCCAAATCTCGCAGCAACCATCTTCCTCCGTTTCCAGCCTTCGTCTTCCTCGCCCTCACCGTCGTCCCCGAGAGCAACCTCTTTCGGCAGCGCCAAAGGATTGTTCTCGAACCCGTCGAGGTAAATGCTCCAACCAGCGGCGAGCCCACCAGCGCTCCCCCGCGCGCCGCGGTGCGAACACATACTCTCCAGGGTCTTTGCCAAGAACCGTCCGGGTTTCAATTCAAATCTACAATTCTGCCTGGAGACGGCGTGTGCAATGCCTGACATTATAATATCCCTCAATCCGTCGGTGTTTGTTGCGCCAAGGGTCGTAAAGATGTGGTCGCTGCCTTGTGGAAAGGCGAGGAAGAAAACAGACCGCTTCGATGAAGGGTAGGTGGGCGGTGCATGTAGATCATGTAGGGAGACGCGGATTACCGTTAGGGAAAGGGTGGACGAGGGGTGGACGGCAGCGAAGAAGTGAGCGGTTCGGAGGGGCTTCACGGAGGTCTGGAGGGCCGAGAGAAAGGTCGGCGTGTAGAATCGTGGCCGCAGTGGCGCGCTAGACGTGCTTAGGGGTGAAAGGATGAAGGATTGCCATTTACTCGAGGAGGGATGGTCAACCAAATCTGGTGTATCTCGGTGTTAGCTGGCGTAGGCAGCAGTGAGTAGGGAGGTAATAAGCACACTGCCACTCCAACTCAGCGATTCCGAGTAACGAGGCACCATCCCGCCATTCCACCTCCAGCATTCGCTCTGCCACATCCTTCGCACGTATTGCATTCGAGTGTGCGAAATCGTCGTAAACCTCCAGCGCTTCCTCGAGCGAGAACTCCTCATCGTCTGGCGGCGGTAGAACAAGATTCGGCGAGAATTGTTTGACGTGTGCCGGGTCCAGCCATCGCTTTGCAAGCGTGATGAGTGAGGCCTTATTCAAGCGCGTAAACAATCGTCGTGTATCGCGTGTATGCGGGACAACGAGGGAGTGGGCCAGTGATGTGGCGGGGACTTTGCGGGGACGCATCACTTCGCGGTCGCTCCGTTGTCGTTCGTGTTGGGGAAGACGCGATCCTGTTGTTGCTGATCAAGAGGTAACAACCTATGTAGCGACGAACAGCCGACGCAGACGCGCGTATAGATATGAACGGGTACGCAAAATGCGTGGGGCAACAGCTGCATCCTAGAGTAAGTATCGTAGGTACTATAGCGGCATCTAGTGCCCACTGCGTGTGACGTGACCTAATGCACCTCTCTTAGCGTAATCAGGGCACACTAGGCAAACACATCATTCGCGAATTATTTCATTTCCCCCCAGAGCACGAAGTCCTGATCCTACGCTCACACAATCAACCATCCATCTTCTACCAAATACCACCCGCTGCGAGAGAGACGAGAACCGTCCTGAAAAGCAACTGCCATTCACACTTTCACGGATAGTAATACCGTGTAGCATCACTGCTGTCATGTCTCGCCATCGATCGCGTGCACCCCGAGAAGAATCGGTCGACACTGCCGACAGCTCTCCCCCACAACAAGACAATGACGGACCGAGCGATGCGCGAGCCCAGGCGCAAGACAGTGACAATAGTGACACAGCTGGGAATGACGTCGACGCATGGAGGAGAGAGACCGAGCTACAGGATAGGCAACAACGCGAGGAAGATGAGAGGGTAATCCGAGCACGTATGCTCCAGCAGGAGAGCAGTAAGGATGTGTACGATCCCGAGCAGGACTTGGCCGAGCGAAGGGAGGTGCGGAAGAGCTATCGGGCATTGCAGAAAAACTTGGATGGTAGGGATACAGGCCCCACTAAAGTGCTCATTGAGACCTGCTGCTGACGGTGGGCTAGAATCGAAGGATGAATTCATCAAGCCGAATAGCAAGGGTTTATACGAAACCTATAGCTCCGCCAACAGGCTTTACAAAAACGTCAAGCAAACAGCCGATGCTACCCTGGACTCGCGGCTTCTAGTCGCTGCGTCGGATCTCGCACTAAAAAAGGTGACAATGGCGGTCGGGTCGTCAGCGGTTGGCATTGACGTGGACGAGTTTGTGGGGAAGTGCTTTTCGTTCATGAGGCGAGGCGGTCGCGACAGAGATGATCGACAGGAGGAAGATGATGACGAGGATCACGGCGATGTATCGGATTGGGCGTACCTCGGCCGTGCGGCTACCTACAAGGCCAATAAACGCCCTCCGACCATTGACTTTCTTCTGGGGCCACTAAGCGTACAGAAGAAGGCGCGTGTCACGCGGCCGCGCAAGGAAGGCGTTCTCCATAAACCAGGGACGCAGGCGACGAGACCAGTTGACATGAGCGCGAAGGACATCCAGCAGAGCGAAACAACTACGCTCAAGCTCGTCCGAAATGTGCACTCGTTGCTCCTGGAACACTTGAGCCTTGAACCGGATCAAGATATCCGTCTCTTTGATGTTGTCATAAACCCCGAGAGCTACGGCCAGACCATCGAGAATATTTTTGTCGTATCATTCCTGGTTGGCGAGGGACGGGTTTCCATCTGGACTCATAAAGAGACGGGAATCCAAATGCTCGGTGAGTCTTCTCCTTGCTGCCAACTTTTGGTTTCATCTAACAACTGTACTCAGGGGTCGTCGAGCAGGCCCCTCAAGTCCACGACTCTGGCCAGAGCACCCGTCAGCAAGCGATCTTTTCATTGACGATGTACGAGTGGAAGCGCATCATCGAAGTGTATGGCATTACAAAACCGCTCATTATTCCGACCAGACCCAAGGAGCAGGTGCAGATCACTTCCACCGGGTGGTACGCTTAGATAGCTACGTTTTGCGAAACGTCAGTCCATTAGCTTACTCACCTTCTCTACTTCTTTGTATTTCTTGGCTTCTAGTATACTTTAGATTGAAAAATTTCTCCCTTTTATGTGTCCATAATTCGAGATCACTGTGGATCACTCGTATCTGTCTTTCAGGTGTCTGTGCGGCTTCTTGTTTTTCTCCGGGTTGGGCTCGATTGCCTGGTTTTCGAGATGATAGATAGGCAGCGCCGTGCCGATGTGTCACAAACTAGGTCTATCTATGTACATATCTACTATCTATGTTTGCGTGCATGACGTGGACGAGGGCCTAATTTAGCCCGGCTTGGTTATGTGGAAGATGGATTCCCACAACGGACAATCAATACGTCTTGCGGTCTTGCCATTCCGCAATATGCAGTCTTGGGAGCAAGGTGGACACACGAGCAGACTCGCTGGAATGGTTCGTCCTCATGAGCATTGTGGCCTACGGCTCTTGGGGGGGGGAATTCCGTCGCTTCGGGAACACGACAAAGGGAATGCTTGGTAGCAACTCAACTATTCTAGCACAAAACTTTATCGCTCAAAGGAGTCGCTATCCGTAACAAGGCAGTCTGTCCGGTCGAGGTTGCGGATCGGGGTGGATGTTGGGAATATACTTCACTGCAATTGGAATAGGTATGTAAGATCGATGGCGCAGCCCACCACAGCTGTTTCTCGGGAACGACCTCAAACGATACAGACTTCCCCCTCTAGGTTATGTGCCGCTTTCCACGATCTGCAGTTCAGCGGGGGTGCCGGAGTCGTTCGATATCTTCAGCTGCTGCTCTTCCTGTATGTAGAGATGGGGTCGGAACGGTTGGTTGGGGGTGTAGCCGGCTGGAAGCCTGGTGTCGGGCGAGGGCTGCGAGGCTGCTGAGCCAGCTCGGGACCACGAGCAGAGCAGGTGACTGGTCGAGGCAGAGTGGGGGGACCTCGGTGGTGGCTGGTCGGGGTTCAAAGGAGAGGCTGTTGTTGATCCTTCGCCAGTCGAGCGGCTGCCTAAGCAAGCAGGTACTATCTAGCAGGTGTATTGTTTCAGCGCGAACGGAACCCGTACAGATAGCGAGGAGTGCAGAGGGATTTATAGATACCCAGCGCCCACCTCGTGGAGCAAGAGCGACCCGCTAGTTCGCCCCGCGGACGGGTCGGACATGCCCGGGTTCGTGAGTTTCTGGAAGTGTGTCGAATTCCAGAAGCGACTTGAAACGCACGACCGAACCCAGAGCATGCGATTTGGGGCTGAAATGCGGAGACGCTGACGTCTGGAGGGATGCAGTTACTGGATGCATGCGCCAGGGCCACCCCATTGTGAAAGCTCCGTTCCGGCGTTGCTCGCCCGCTCTGCTCCATCCTATCGCCTCGTTCGGTCTGCGGTGTGGGATTGTGGGGTAGAGCTATTCGGGGAATAAGAGGCTGCGGTATCTCGAGGCGACATGAACTCATGCAACGTAACTCTGCAGGAGCAAATAACGATGGGGAACGCCGTTCGTCATCCATCAAAATTCGGCCGTGGGCATCACCGGAGCATTGCATCACCACCACCACCAGGCGAGCTCACCCAGCGCCAACACCACCACCAGCCAGCCAGCCAACCAACCAAGCAGCCAATTAACACAGACGTTGGCCCCTCTCCGCTCCCCCTTCCTCTCCTCGTGCGCGCTCTCGGAGCTGGCAACACTGGCAACTCGAGAGCTCACGCCCCATCGAGCCGAGAATCTCGACCCCTCCCCACCCACCACCACCACCACCACCCTCGCACCATCCCAGTCACGCAATCTCTCCCCCCCCCCCAATTTTAACTCCGCACTCAGTCATTCTCCCGCTTCCGTCGCTCTCCAATCCTACGGCTTGCCGCTTGTGTGCGTACGATTTGGCTGCGCTTGTGCATGTGTGAGAGTAATCGCATTGTGTGCTGGAACTTGGAACGCCCTTCCTTTCGTCCTCTCTCCCCGCCCGAAGGCCGTAGAAGGAAAGAAGGAAAGAAGGAAAGAAGGAGAGAGGAAAGAAGCAAAGAAGGAAGGAAGGAAGAAGGAAGACGGAAGACGGAAGACGGAAGAAGGAAGACGAGAGACAAGATCAACAGAGCCGCATCCCATCGCCGCCCGTCGCTCCAGACTCGCAATCTAGGCCCCGTCCATACACCTTGTCTTCCTGCTCTGCTTGCCAGCCCGCTTGCCTGGCTGTGTTCCTAGTTTAGCCACCACTGTCGACTCCACTCCCGCTCTACCTATTCCATCCACCTACTCTATCGAGTCCTTCTTCAACCGAGAACAACACCAAGACTCACAAGACTCGACAGAATCAAACCAAACCCATCCCTCCGCCTCCCACCCACCACACTACCACCACCCACCACCCACCCACCCACCCACCCGCGCCACCGTAAACGACCGCCCCCCGACGCGCTTCGCCATCCCCTCCCCTCTTCCGTTCCCCCTCGCCCTCCTCGGGAACCGGAGCTCTCCATCGTCCTCACCCGCTCTCGCTAACGCGAACGCACGCGACTCGGTATCCGCTTCGCTGCGAAAATACCCAACAGCACTCGCAGAGCCCTTCTCGGCCGTGCGATAGTGGGAAGGTAGAGTCGATCGGGTCACGAACGAGGAACAAGGAACGGAACGGAACGGAAAGGAAAGGAAAGGAAAGGAAAGGAGTGTGTGAGAGAGGTTAGGTGTATTTGGAGAGCCGGCCGCACGACGGACGACCCACCGACCCACCACACATAAAACACTCGGGATGATGCCGCTGTCGGTGCCGAGTCCGCCGACGACGCCGCGACGGGTCAAGGTGTATGAACTCCGGAATAATGATTGGTTCGATCGGGGAACGGGATATTGCACGGGGCACTTGTTGAATGTAAGGATCATCTAACTGCTGTGCTTTCTGTCGCTGCGATAAGGGGTGCGAAATAGCGGGGGAGGCAGGGAGAGCGCGGAGGAGCGAGACAAGCAGCAGGAGGAACAGACGGAGATGTGTTCTCGTGTCGCACGCACGCGTGTGGCTCGGGGAGTGGGCGGGGTGGATCGTGTGGGATGTTGGTTACGGTTGCTGACTCGCGCGCATTCCGCGTGGGATTTTACAGGATGAACCACACATTCAAGTCAAGTCGGAGGAAGAGTCGGATCGGGTCCTGCTGAACACAAAGATCATCAAGGATGACGGATACCAAAAGCAACAGGGTGAGTTTCGAGAGGAAGATCAGAACTGGATTTTCAAGAAAGTGGAAGGCAATTATTATGCTCCACCAATTATACAAAAGTGGTGCCGCGGGCTACTGTAAGAGGGATGCTAATATCGGGAATCAGAAACCCTTATCGTCTGGACCGAACCGCAAGGCACCGATATGGCGCTCAGTTTTCAGGAACCCGAGGGTTGTGCGGCGATATGGTCTGTTTTTGGCCTCCAGATTCCCGAGTTGGAACTTTGGGAAGTTGGGCTACGCTAGCTGGCCGTCGGGGTATGGGAAGGCTGACAAGAGCGATGTGTTTTTAGGGAATTCGTCAGCCATGTTCAGAGCCACCTCTTGTCTGTGTCTGGTGCCGGTACGCAAACCTCCCAGAGATTCCGCCCCCAACCCCAGCACTCGGGGAGCAATACTGATGAGGCGCCTCCAGATGAGATACTGTCCGACGATGCAACCGAGACAGCGATCACGTCACTCGTCCAATTGCCTGCGCCGTTGCTCGGTAACCTTGACGAAGTTGAACTGACAATACGACAAGCCTCGTTAACAACCGGTGGACGGGACGCATTGGGGAAATACATTCTCAACGACGAATACATCGCGAAGCTGATCCCGCTCTTGGAAGAAGCCGAGGATTTGGAGAGCATAAATCACCTTCATCGGCTGTGCAACATCATGAAGATGATCATCCTATTGAACGACACCGTACTAGTGGAAAAGATCGTGACCGACGAGATGATCCTCGGGGTGGTGGGCATTCTAGAATGTATGCATGACGATGGGTGGTCTGGCAGTCCATCTCTGCCGGATTCGCTACATTTTTTTGTTGCTTTTTCTGTCATGCACGAACCCGCGCTAATGCAACCTGTAGATGACCCTGACTTTCCGAGCCACAAAGCCAACCATCGTCAATTCCTGGGAGACAAGTCGAAGTTCAAGGAAGTCGTACCCATCCGCGATCCGGAGGTGGAAAAGAAGATTCATCAGACTTATCGATTGCAATACCTTAAAGACGTCGTACTCGCTCGAATACTGGATGATCCCACGTTCTCGGTATTGAATAGCCTCATATTCTTCAACCAGTTCGATATCCTCCAGCACCTGCAGAACAATCAGACTTTCATGAAGGAGCTCTTTTCGATCTTTCACGACTCAGAGGCCCAGGCATCCAGGAAAAAGCTAGCGATACTATTTATCCAGAACTGTTGCTCGATAGCAAAGAGCATACAGGCTCAGGCTAGAGCTCAGCTGTACACGCATTTCATCCAAGGCGGCTTGTTTGGTGTCATCGACTACGCTCTGATGGAAAAGGATCCCGCTGTCAGGATAGCTGGAACCGATGTCCTGGTTGCCATGATCGACCATGATCCGGCAATGATGCGGGCATTCATCTACCGTCAGATAAACGACAAGCAGAAACCACTGACACATACGTTAATCGAGTTACTTCTTGGAGAACAGGACCTTGGGGTCAAGGCGCAGATTGCGGATGCGATCCGGGTGCTGTTGGATCACTCGCAGGGGACACCACTGGACAGCATGGGTAAGGGGGGTGACATGGCGGCTCGGATACATGCGCGCAACAACACCATGGATAGTGAGACGGAAGGGTTTCTGAAGACGTTCTATGAAGAGTCGGCAAACAAGCTCTTCGCTCCTCTGCGAGGACTGGAGGGCCGGGAATCACGTAAGTGTACATTCTGTCCAATTGAAATTTTGAACGGAGAAGTACTGACCGATTGACTCAGTGGCGGGATTGGGAATTGCGGAAGTTTCGCTGTATTCACACCTCGTTGAGACGCTTTGTTTCTTCGTCCGACAGCACTCGTACCGGAGCAAATACTTCCTCCTTTCGGAAAACCTGCCCTCACGAGTCGCCCAGCTCCTCAGCTCCCCGGAGAAGCACCTCAGACTTACGGCATTGAAGTTCTTCCGGACGTGCGTCGGCTTGCAGGATGAATTCTACATTCGACACATGGTGAAATTTAAGCTCTTCGCGCCTATACTGGACCTAGTCATCGAGACCATGCCCCGGGACAATCTATTGAATTCCGCATGCTTGGAATTTTTTGAGTTCATTCGGCGGGAGAACCTCAAACACATCATCACACACCTCGTCGATAGCTATCGGGAATCCATGCAGCGTATCAAGTATGTGAAGACTTTCGCGGAGCTTATCAACAAATACGACCAGCTTCACGATCCTGCTCCCGCTAGCCGGTTCCAGGATCCCAACTACTCCCAGCAACGGTATGTGTCTTGGGCATGATCTGTTTCGCTTTCATAGATTTACTGACTTCCCCGCAGAAGACAGATCAATGGGAATCCGCGATGGCAGGGCACCAACGACATGGACGCCACCGAGGAAGCATATTTCAATACCTCTGATGACGAGGACAAAGACGAGGAGGAGGTTGCACCAACGCTACCCGTCGAAACCAAGATTACTCCAGTCAAAATTCTCAACGGATCACCCAGTCCCAAGCCGTTGGTCGAATACGGAGATGACGATGACGATAACCTCGAGATTGCTACCACCAAAACTAAGACCGCGACAGCGGAATCTCAAACCGAGTTGAATAGTGTCGCTAACGAGAACAAGCCCCCTTCGCCAGTGGCGTCCCCAACGTCGTCGCAGAAACATGAGCAGGGGGACGTTGTGGTCGGACCTCCCCCCAAAAGGAGAAGGGAGAAAGATGAGGACGATGAGGACGCGCTCATCAAGTTGTCCCGAAGTAAACGTAGAAGTCCGACTGGTGGCGGAACCGCTGGGAGTGGTGGTGGGCAGCAGATGGGACGGAAACGTAGCTTTGGGTTGATGACACCCAACGGGACAGGACAAACCCCAAACAAAAAAATTGCCATATCGCTGGCACCGAAATCGGGATCTCCCACAACGTCTGCCACGCCCTCTCCGACCACCCCAACGGGCTCGACCGCTGTGGTGGCGGTGCCGGTGGAAACAACAGTTGTGACCGATCCGCAGCCGAAGGAGCTCAAGCCAGAAGGAACCGCGGTGGAAACCAAAGGAAAGAAAGAGTAGGAGATGCCCAAAGAATCACCAAGAGCCAAGATTTCCCTGTAAATGACGGAGGGGAAACGGACAGTGATTCCCTTCTAACTGCTACTTTCAGATCGGTCTCCTTCACCTAGGTTGACTAGGCGGTCGGCCTTCCTTCGTTCCTCCCCTGCTTTTGGGCTTGTCGGACCCTCGGGAGTTCGGGCCTCTGTTTGCTTTTTCTGTTGGCCGTTGTTAGCTCATTACTCTTTGCGTCTTGCACCTATACGACTCATATCATAGTGTTGTTCTACTTCCCTGACGTTACGTTTACATGTGTCCATTTTCTTCTTCATATCCCATTGTCGCTTTTTTCCCTTTCTTTCCGTTTTTAAATTTGTTCCTATAGTGTTTCTCCCTGCGTCTTTTTTTTTTTGCTTGTGTTGCTGTTGCCGGGCGTACTTGATTCGTTTGTGCTTTTCCATTGCGGTTTCTTGTGAGGGTTGGGTTTGGACTGGAAATGCAAGGTTTGGTTCGGTTCGTTGGTTGAGTTGAAATTTGTTTGTTCTTGTCCGTGAGGCCACGGTACTTTCACGCAGTAGGTTGTTGTCGTCGTGGATGAGGAAGGAGGAAGGAGGAAGGGAAGGGGGGGCGGCGAGGGTGAGGGAGATGTGTAAGATAAAGTTTGGAGAAGAGAGTTCCTGAGGGGTGGAAGTTGTGGTTGTGGTTGTGGTTTGATTTGGGTTTGGTGGTTGGGGCTGAACAATGGCGAGAGACGGACGGGATGTTTGTGGCGAGGCTCAAAGGGCGCTCTTTCTTCGGTAGCCACCATGTATTCGACAACTACTATTACTACTATCTGTGTACTTGCTAGTTAGCCTACATATAACAAACCTGCTGTGTAGGGCGGAGTGGCTAGGGTGGAGCCTTGTTTTTGTTTATTCATTGATCACATGCAAGCTACATATATAGATCATGGTGATGTACAAACTATCCATAGGCGGCGCACTGCAAGCTTTCCATTTGCTCCACCTTGGCCTGTCCCAAGAAAGAAACTGCGCAGCAAAGAAATTACAGAGGAAAGACAAAAGAAAAAGCCGCCCCCCCCCCCAAACCCTACTCCTCTTCTGCAGAAGCCATGAAAGGGAGGGCGTGGCGAGGAACAGCAGTTGATCCTCACCTCCAGCACCCAGGTCCCTCGGTCTCCACCCTCCCATTCCTTCCACTCCCGGATCTTGAATCGCTCCTTACCTCCGCCCAACAGGATTTCCTACTAACGTTTCCAGTGCGGGCAGAACTTGAAGAGATGTTGGGGTGGAAACCTTGTGGTTTCATTGGATGAAGTCGGAAGGGACAGGGGGGGCGAAATTGGGTTAGTTACGATATGTATAGTACATAGTAGTTACGGATGTGTGGCAGTAACGTTGCCCAGCAGTGGTACCTGAGTAAATACTTTTTGGGCATCTATGTATTTCGTTTCATCTATATAAAAAAAAAACATCAATAAACATCGTCTAAAACAACAAATGTCACTCGCAGCCACGCTCCTCCTCATCCCTGGCCTCCTCCTCCTCCTCCCCCTCCTCCTCGTCCTCCCCCCGCCGCTCCTTGGTGCTCCTAAAGTCGTTCCCGAGCCCCGGTCTGCAGGCCCACGAATCAACCCCCTTGAGCGTGTCCACGGCCCAGTACCTGTTCATCACCCTCAGTCTCACCGGCACCAGCAGGACGATGATCACGGGGAACACGGGGGCGGCGGGCGTGAACGTGACGGCGAAGACCCCGGCGGTCAGAGCAATCTGGAGGAGCGTGTACCAGTGCTCGCCCGCGTAGGTGGCGTGCGGGTATTTCAGTCGAGGGAGTTCGCTCTTTGGGCTGGTGTTTCCCCCCGGATTTCTTGTCAGCTGTGTAGTTAAGTAAGGCATTGCGGGGCGAGAGGGTGAGAGAGAGCGAGAGAGAGAGGGGGGGGGAATTACGTGAGGATGTGGAAAACCCTGTATAGTATAGGATTGGTACAGAGACTCTGCTCTCCCATGAACAGGAACAGTCCCGCTAGGACACTGGTCGGCGTGAGTCCCAGCACGTGCATCAGCGGCGGCGAGACGAAAGCGAAGATTCCGATCGCGTGGAGGAGGTGCGACCACCGCTGCTCGTGGACGGACCGTTTCGGCTCCGTTGGCTCTCCTGGGATGGGGTCACCGTTGACGGTGCCCTTGGCTACTTGCACCACCACGGTGTTGCCGTTGGCGTCCTTCTCTTTGACCACGTGCATGAGGGATTCCGAGTGCAAGGGAGCTTGCGGGAGGAGGCCGTTCGCCGGCGGGATGCCGAGGATGCCGCATAGCGCCGTGGTGCAGCCCAGGAGCGCGACGTCCCAGGCGTAGCCATTGGGTTTCTCGAGGTTGTATTTCGGCAGCGTGGCGCAGATGGTCGAGACCTCGACGTCGAAAAAGAACAGCGTCGTGATGATGGCGCCGGGTACGATGGCCGCGAATATCCAGCCAACCGGGAGCTTCCAGAACTCGACGAGGAACACGGTTCTGTCCGGGTGCGTGGGTTTGAACGTCTTCGACACCGGAAGCCGCTGCTGATCCAGAGTGTCGAGCTCGCCGATCTGCGGCATGCCGATGAAGATGATGATCGATATCGCGGCCGCGTACTCCGTCAGCCCCATGCGCACCCACTTGTGGAAGAGCGGTTTCCACGAATTGGCCGTCGAGAGGAAGACGGCGACGAGGAAGGTGCCTATGCAGCCGATCACCGAGTACATGAAGGAAGCGAGCGAGGTGTTGGCGTGCGCCCGCTCCAACTCTTGGACCGCTTTGTGGAAGTAGATGATGCTGTTCAGCAACGAGAAGATCTCGGTCGAGAACGTTGTGACGTATCCCATCGTCCAGTCGTGAGCGTTGAACGCAGCGAGGAGGAGGTGCATCCAGCCCGCGTGGATACAGGCCCACGCCATGAACGATAGGTATGGGATCTACAAACCGGGTGAGCCATTCCGCACGTCGGGCAACAGAAGGCGAAAAAGCGAGGGCAGGGCATACGTGAAAGCTCTCATCGCAAAGGGTAAAGATCCGTTCACTGAGGATACAAAACGGTCCAGTGACGCCCAGAATCGTCAATGGCTGAGACGAGAACCTACCGATGGGTGACATCCATCAGCTCCCTGCTTCGTTTCCTCGAATCACGCTCCATGACCAAAGGGATTCTAAAGGGATACGCACAAGGCAAAGACGCAACCGCACAATCCGGTCGAAAACACCACCTCGATAGCACCGTAATTCTGTTTCGTCAGGACATGCAGATCGCTCGCGAAGGTGATCCCGGGGAGCAAGTTGGTGAAGAACAGGTACACGGCCGACGCTAGGATCAACTGATTGAAGAACCAATCGGTCGGATACCGTTTCACACCGTTGCGGATGTCCTCGAGCAGCAGCCTTCCGGGACGAAGGGGGCCTCCGGGGGAGAAAAGACGCTTCCGCCGCCGCAAGGCTGGCAGGGCTGTAGGGTTGTCCTTCGGAGGATGCGATCGATCATGTAGCATAGAGCCGGCGACAGACAATTTAGGGATGTTGTTGCCGACATCGTGATCACCAGTGGTCAAGTGTCTATCACGGTCGGGCTCCATGCCTCCAGTGGACACGAGTGTGGAAACGGAGCTGTCGGGGCTATTACTGGTGCAGCCAACTGACATTGACACACACGAATCGGGTGCCACAACAAAGTGTTGCAGCAAGGACCAACTGGAGAGTGAGTGAAACTTCGTGACGGAAAAAGGTACTTTGGGAGGTTGGTCACTGCTGGATAGGGTCTTATAGGACGAAGAAAGCAAGCAGATATTATTCCTTTTCTTTTTTTTTCTCGTGTGGCGGACGGCACTAGTACACGGTGACTTCCTGCCGGACAGGGGTTTGGCTCGCTAGCCAGTCTGCCTTGCCATGAGAGGCGAGGGTTGCGGGATCGGGCAATATGTTCCGGTGCCATGGAGATGCCTATTCGGCGGATACAACATCTACTCTATATATCGTCGAGGTGCTTGCATGCTTGCATGTTTCAACGATGCCCTGTTCGAAGGCCAAGAAACCCTTCGGAGCCCGTCCGCCGATCCCGAGAACGGCAGCCCATCTTCGCACCCGCCCCTCCACACGGAACCGGCCCATGCGCTGGGCACGCTAGTCTGTTTTTGGAACCAACCTCCACATATGGCGTCGAATTAAATTATTAAAAAATAAATAAATAAAATGTGTGAGCACAATACAGGGGCAGTACCGTTCACCATCACCGCAACTCGAACTATCAAATCACGCGCGAAAATGTCCTCCTCCTCCATGATTTCGGTGCCCTCGCAGGCAAACACCTACAGAGAGATGTTTTTCCGACTGGAGAAACCTGTCCAGTTGACGCAACAAGAATTCGATGAGTTCTGGCCATTGGTTGACACTGTTTGAACCAAGATAGGCGGGAACACGACTCAACGGCGATACAAGTTCAACCCTACGAATGTCGTCTACGGAAGAAAGACCAGTACGGATGTCGCGAGAAATGAAGGCCGTGTTGTCAAACCCCGAATGACTGCAGTCCGCATCAAAGATCTCTGTCAGGTTCGGATGAAGATAACACGTAACATTCCGAGCGGCAGTGGACCGGCGATGGTCTTAGAGAGGAAGGACGATGCTGTCCATACGCATATGTAGCATCGAAGAAGTTTTCCGTCTCTGGTCTTCGCTCCATCGTCAAGCCGGTCATTGCCACCGGGGTGAATAAAATCTATACGCCCACTTCAGATATTTCATGCGTTGAAAGGATCGGGCGGTACCGAAGGTTCCGAGAACTTGGAGGCAGCTGGTGGCGGTTCTCTTAAGAGGTGAGTACCATTTTAGCAGGCTTAATATTTATATATGTGGTAACTTTTAAATACATAGACAAGACATTATCAATTCGAAACACGGTATCTGGAGTGACAGTCGATTTATCCTGAACGGTACTGACTTCCAAACCGACATCGACGAAGCCCGAGTCCTATCAATGTCCAAAGGCTGGCTGTTTGTAGAATTCTCAGTCCTCAATTCGGAAAATGAACTTCGCTGAGGCGTGGTGTTTGCACACCCGTCGCGTTTGGATATTCTACGCCGACGAGGATACTTGATATAGTTTGACTTCACCCGCAGAATGAATAAGTGGAAGCACAATATGTTTTCCTGGTACGGGATGAGCATGGGATCGCAATCCCAACTGCACATCGTGTTGTTGAACGTGAAAATTCCGACGCGTTAAGCAAAACGAAGCAAGCGATGCAAGCGATCAAGGCGTGGAGTGGTTGACACCCCCGATATGTCTTGACAGACGAAGGTTCTATCGAACTCGCGGTACAAAAAACCTTTCGTGGATTGGAGGCGGGAGAGTTAGAGGTATCATATATTGTGTTTGGTGCGAAGAAAGACTAAGTGCAGCGGCACTGGTTGGAGACTGCAGGAAGATGGGCTATGTACGCTTTGCAAATTTACACAACCAAATCCAGCGAAGCCTAGCACCACAAGCTGAAAAGCGCTACTGGTGTTAGTGAAGGAAAAGCTGCAATGTTTGAACTTTGGTAGGTGCTTAATTCTCTATTAGTTGACTAGTTGTTTAGGTGTCCGCGGTGTGGTTTTACATATCATGGACCAGTCGAAGGATGTGGATTCTCGCGTCGCCACTGCATCAACGGTTTTCTCGGACAGGGTCCTTACCATCTGCCACAACAAATATCCTGTCGTCGCTCGATTTCCAGTGGTAATTCAGAAGCTGCTGATACCCGAGATCTGGGCCGTGGAGGAGAGGATTGCAGCCGGGAAAGCGGTACCCTTCGATCTTGCAGAGCAAGGCTCCCACTGCAACTGCCAATTCTCTCGCAGCTATCTTCCTTGCCAACACATTTTCCGCCTCCGCAGCGTTGTTGGAGTTCTTACACCAGAACAATGGCAGTGTTATGTGAATATGTTCGAAGAGGGTGGACTGGAAGTGTACGAGACCATGGGGAGCGGTGGATGTAGTGGAGCAGCTTGTTGCAGTCACGGATGAAGACAAGGGGAGTATGTAGTCTGCTCGAAGTGCGCGAGGTCGGAGAGCAACTGCAACAGCAGCTGTATACAGTGCATGCGGTTTTAAGGGAGAGAGAAGTACCGGACGAGGGGAGGAGGGAGGTAGCCGCTGCTTGGGTTGACCATATCAGACTCACTGTCCGTTCGTAAACCTGGCACCAGAACAAATTGTAGATAGAAATAGACCATTTGAGCTGTAGAGTGGTACATAGATAGTCCTTCGTTGTGCAGATTCCGCCGTCACGTCAAGGATGTTAGGCTGAACCAAGCACTCTTGTTACAGTACATAGTCATAATAATTTGGAAAATAGTGTACTTATGTATGCAGCTGTGCGGCGAGCTCCCAAAAAGCTAGTGCGTACTAGCGCGCCCAACGCATGAATCGATCCCATCCACATTGGACACCCGCCTCAACGGTCGTGCCCTCCGCTGCACGTTTCTTCTTTGCTGCAAGAGGACCGCCCCACGGGCCACCCATACGTACTGCCGACTTCTCAAACTGCCCTGGCATCCGCCCGTATCTCCACCGAAATGTCCATCGGCCTGCTGCTTGAGCCTTGACGAGATGCAGGGCTGGGTGAGTGCAAAACACAAATGCCCCGAGACGCCATGTCCGCATGATGATTCCGGTTCCAGGGCTGTTGAATCGGACCGAGGCCGTGTGATGATTCCGAATGATGCTGACGCGATCGTTCCTAGTGCCACCCACACATCGGATATGTATTCAGTTCTCGGTTGAGCTTGCAGGACGAAGAGAATTGTAGATAAGATAGGGAGCCGGCAATCTCGCAGCGACCACAGCAGCTCTTTCCGAGATACCGGATGTCACCGGCGCCAGTTCGCTGCGCAGAGATAGATACATAGGTCATATCAGGGCTGTGCTTGATCTAGCCATATTGCGCGGTTCGATGTGTGCACAGCAGGCCGCCAGTCGAGCTCGGTCCGGCATCTCCACCCGAAGAAAAAAAACATTATGTATCACATGACTCCGTCACGAAAGTATCTGTACATATGTAGGGGGGAAATATGTGGTGACGATCATCTTTCGCCCCGAGCCTGGGAGCTAACAGCCGTTATATCGGGGAGATGAGATGTTCCTGCATGGAACAGAAACCTGCTCCTTTCGTTGAGATCTTCCCTGCAGTTCGGTTTTGCACCCACTGAGCCCTACATACCACCACATGGCCACTCTCGCTCGTGCCCTCTATCGCACCACCGCTACTACTACTACTACCCTTGCCGCATCCGCTGTCCTCTCGCCGCGGCACGTACCGTCACTCGTGCGAGGATGTCCTCGCCATCGGGTGTACAGTGACATAGCCATCGCCGCGTCTGCACTTTCGACACCGCTAGCTACTGCTCCCGCCACCGCCCCTTCCGATGCGGTGCCTAAACAACTTTGCGGGTTCGCCCCGCGCACGACATTCACGACCGCCGGCGGGATAACGACCTCATTCTTCCTCGGCCACCACAAAGCCGGTCTCGAGCGGATGAAGGAGCTGGTTGGCAGCGTGTCGCTGGTGATCGAGTGCCGCGACTACCGTGTCCCGCTGGCCTCGCGGAACCCTCTCTTCGAGTCTACGCTGCTCGGGAAGGAACGCGTGGTGGTGTATACCAAGCGGGATCTGGGGATGCAGGTGCTGGACGAGAAGGTGAGTTTTTTTTCTCCCTTCCTATCCGTATCGGGAGGGGAGGGGGAGCGAGAGCTGATGGCTGGCACGTAGACACGGGGCATAATGACGCGCTGGCACTACCCGCACAAGGTCTTTTTCTCGGACACGTCCTCGAGAGCGGACGTGCAGACGATTGTGTCGTACTGTCGGTCCCTCGCGCGCGCGCACGAGAGTCTCACGGGGCTGCGCATCCTGATCGTGGGCATGCCCAACGTCGGCAAATCAACGCTTCTTAACGCGCTGCGACGCGCGGGAACGGGGAACGCCACGAAGGCCGCCAGGACCGGCGGCCAGCCGGGCATCACCCGCAAGCTGTCGAGCACCGTCAAGATCTCGGGCGAGGACGACGGACTTATCTACGTCATCGACACGCCGGGCGTCTTCGTCCCGTACATGCCGAACCCCCAGACGATGCTGAAGCTCGCGCTCGTCGGCAGCGTCAAGGATTCGCTGCTGCCCCTACTCACGCTCGCGGATTACCTGCTGTTCCAGGTCAATCGCGCGGACCCGACACTGTACAAGCAGTGGTGTCCGCCGACGAACGACGTCCACGCGTGGCTGCAGGCCGTGGCGAAGAAGACGGGGAAGCTGATGAAGGGCGGCGAACCGGATGTCGAGGCGGCGGCGACGTGGATGCTGGGACGGTACAGGAAGGGCCTGCTCGGAAGGTTTATACTCGATGACATCGGGGAGGGTGCGCTCGACGAGTGGATCAAGGGCGAGGGCAGGACCGAGGAGAGCGAGACCGCCGCGAGGAGGAGGATACGGAAGGAAAAAGCTGAGGCTAGAAGGAAGAAGGCCGCGGGGGCCTTGGGTGGAGCCGTGGAATGACACTACATAACCTTTCCCATTCAATACAAATGGGTAGTCTGTTCAAACTGGCGATACACAGATACACTTCATTCATCGTAGAGACCCCCCGAAAATAACAAGGAAAAAAGAGAAAAGAAAGAAAAAACACGCAGAAAAGAACTGGAAAAGCAGAATGACCACGAGTATCCACACACAGACTGCTCGGCTACTTACGACTCCCCCAGAACGACGGAGCCCACATACAACAACGCATTCGTTTCGTCCTTCCCAGCCACTTCCATCGCTCGTCATCTCACCACCGTATGTGCCAGAACACTTTTTTTGACTAGAAGGTACTACCCGCGAGTCTGCTGGCAGCATTCTTGGCATCTAAGCGATCTCCCTCGCCGTCTCCCTCTTCCACGATCCGATCCTCACGCTTCGGCTGGGGAACCCCAAACTCTCCACGTTGCACGCCGGCGGCACGGGGGACACCACTCCACGCGTCGCCACGAGGGCCCTGGCTCGCGGCGAGGCTCGCGCGGCGACTCGACGGGGGCGCATCACGGCCGAGGCGGCTGAGCCCACCGCTGGAATCGATAGCGCGGATATCCGGGCGGGCACTTTCGAGGGTAGCAAGAGTGCGGCGTTCCGCCTCGATCTGACGGAGACAATGGTCGCGGATGGCGGCACGCATGTCTCGGGTGGTGCGGGAGAACCACCTCCGGCGCTCCTGGACGAGATTGGCCGTGACACGTCGCACCTTGCCGTTGAGATGGGCTTCAGTGTGTTTCGCCTCGTCGAGAGCCTGCAGGGCTTCATCAACCTTGTCGCGGCGGATGGAGCTTTTGCTCTTGAGCACCTCCGCGGTCTGAAGACGGCTGCGAGTGTCCTTCCGCGCACTTTCGAGCTCTCGCATGAGGATCTGCCGGTTGGTCAAGGTCTCCTTGACGATGAAGGCGTCGGAGGAGTGGTAGTTGAGCGGGTCGGCAAAGGTGGTTGCTTCCGCAGTGGCCTGGGCGGCGTGGAAGTCGCCGGCGCTTTGGATTGTACGGCCGAGTTTGCGGAAGGCGTTCGACATCCCTGGATGGGCCTCGGTCTGAGCTAGGAGTGCGAGGGTGTTACCGAGCGCGGACTCCGCAAGACCTAGTCCCCGTCGGGCTTTGACTACCGCATTGACTTTCTGGCCGGTTTCCATGGTCCCCAGGTAGAAAGCTTTGACAACGGGCCGAGCTCGCTCGAGCTCAGGAGTATCATCTGGCGGCGGCGCAAACTGCTTGATCACCTTTCTACGTACACCTGTGGCTGGCTGTTTCCGGCGCACCACTGGAGAATAGCCAAAGTCCGACTCGACAAAGAAAACCATCTCTTCATCCCGGATGAGGACATCGTTGGAACAAACCGTGTTCAACCAGCGCTGCATGTGCCCGCGTACGCGCGTCTCGTCTTCGTCCGTGCCAACGCCGGCAGAGGTTGAAGGTGGCGGCACAGCGGGAACGATGCATTCTGGGTTGGAGGAGAGGAGGTGGTGTGCTAGTTTCTGGAACTCCGGATGCGTGCGGCGGACATCTCGGAATTGCGTAGTGCGGAACTTCGGAAGATTGGTCTATATAAGCAGTACAGTCAGCCTAATGGAGTCCGTGGGGCCCCCCCCCCCCCCCCCCCCCCCCCCCGGCGGGGGGGGGGGGGGGGGGAGGGGGAGCAAGCGAAGGAGGGGGGGGGGGGGGGGGGGGGGCGCCCACCA
>Ga0307516_10001271_pt1 | contig 35086 bp, 28 predicted proteins | sample 19_EM_MG_FD_203310 | JGI IMG/M metagenome (GOLD analysis project Ga0307516, IMG submission 203310) | Populus trichocarpa ectomycorrhiza microbial communities from riparian zone in the Pacific Northwest, United States - 19_EM | ecosystem: Host-associated > Plants > Roots > Unclassified | place...
ATGTAAAAGATTAAATAAAGAGCTGTTCCATAACATCCAAACTGAAGTGTTGGATAGTTCATTTGATAAGATAGGAGAGGCATGGTTGATAAGATAAGATAAGAGACAAGAGGCTGTTCCATAACAGCCGCAGCTTTTCACAGGTGGGTATGGCAGGTTCCAGGGCGGAGTTTGAACCTTCCAACCATTGATCAAACACATCAAGCCACACCAAAGACTTTTGTAATCCCCCACCGTCCCTGACCACCCCTCCTTGGTTGGCAGCCACACCCCCCTCTCCCCTCGTTGTCTCATCACCATTTGACCCACCTGAAAGGCTGAATGCGTGGCCAGGAATTCCAGGTAAGTACATGTTTGCAGTTCAATGTCTTTCAGCTACTCTGTCTTGATAGAATATCACACCCCTACCATTCAAACTCCTGACCACTATGTAACTCACTTTTGGTACCACCAAAATCCGTTAAAACATGGTACGCCTCCTCACATCCAGTCAAAACCACATAAATTCACCACATGTATTCACAGGAATGCATCATCTCTACAATTGGTAATGGGATGATTGTGATGCATCACATCCCCCATGGCCACCTTGATTATCCTCGTCATCAGGGTTGGCAAGTTCTCACTTTGTTGACATATCAGAGCAGATGCCGGATTGATTTTCTGGCAGACATTGTTCATATCGTCAGTCATGAGTTCTTGTCGCAGGCTCATGTTCTCGCACGAAAGGCTGTTCATCCAAAGGTGCCACATCTCGACGTCAATGACTGGTATGATTGAACGGACAGTAAGGATCGAATTCTGCCTTGAGAGTCGAGCTCCCTGACACAAGTTCTAATCACGATGACGTTGAACGCCTCCCTCAATGCTTTCACTCACAGTTCATAGGTTTTGTGCTCCAGTGTGACTTGAGCCCACCCCACATGAACAAACATGCTGAGGGACTGTCAGAAGGGAGAGGGGCGTTGAAGCTAAGGAAAAAATGTTTCAGTGATGGGCCGGGCAACGTTGTTGGCGTACCAGGCTGCTGAGGGAAAGGAGAACATCAATCAGATTAAGTTGGATGGGAAAGCATTACCTAGACTGGTTTAACCAAAGATTTGGTCAGAACGGTGCTTTTAGCGTAGCCGGCAAAAAATCAAATGTTTTACATACAAAAGCCGTGGCCTAGGCCAGGCCAAGCCAGAGCCAGGCCCTGGTTGATGGCTTTGGCCTGGCCTGGCATACGAGAAAGCCAAAGCTGGGGCTTTCAGGCCAAGCTGGGCCAGAACACCACTACCTGGGTTGCAATCAATGGATGATAATAAGGCAGGCTGGGACAGTCAGATTTTTGGGGATGACAAGGATATTTACAAGGATGACCCAGAGCCTGATGAAGATGAAGATGACAATGTTTTCTTGTTCAAATGTCTGTAGTACATAATTTGCTATCTTTTCTAGCACTGAGCCCTGGCTCAAGCCCAAGGCTTGGGCTGGGCTCAGGGCTTTGATGGCTCATGGCCCGACTTAAACTCCTGGTAAGCCCGAGCCCCCAAAAGCTGACATCAGCAAATCTTGTGTACTTCAGACAACTTCAGTAGCTGCACAGGTCTGCACAGGTCTGCACAGACATGGACTTGTTCTTCAGTCAACTTCAGTCAGCTTCACAGACCTTCACAGCATCTAAAATTGCTGAACATCAGCAAACTCCGATTTTGGCCATAGCAAACTGTAGCAAACACACTTAGACTGTAGCAACATGTAGCGCCATAGCATTCTGTAGTATAGTAATGCCCTACTGCATTAACACTGTAATGGGTTGTAGTAATGTAGCCTGTAGAACCTTTGTACAGTCTCAGACTTTTCAACACAAGAAACTCTGAAAATCGAGGTATTCATGATATCACTAGTATTAAAACTATGCAATCAATAAGTATTATACATGAATAGTATGCTAGTAGCTATGACTTGTTGTGATCTGCAAGTAGGAAACCTGTGACGAAGGATGCGGACTGGACAAACCCTCCAGGCCCCCCAACCAACACACCCATATAAACATCAGCCACTGGCTGCACCCCCCACGCCAATTGGCGGATGGGTGGGTGGCACCAGTGGGTGGGTCAAAGGGTGGTGAGTTGATGCAGGGAGCGGGGGAGGGGTGGTTGGAGAAGGGGATATGGCAGCCTGTGGCCAAAAGAGACGGGGGAGGTGGGGAACATGGGACAGAGAGGGTGTAGGCAACACCCATGGTGGTTGTAGAGATCTGCTGTAGTCAATGTATGATTGCCACTCTCGATTGTCCTATGATGCACCTAACTCCCATTTTCACCTCGCAACCTCCCCCAGTCCTCTGATACTGTCAACCACCATCTATGGCCTGTTCATCGTGTGTGGCTGTTCCATCACCTTGGAGTCCCGTGTGTGCTGTCACTTATCGGGGTCATTTTTGTGGGCGTTCCAAGCCTGGTTGAAGGCGGTAGGTGCCATCGTCTCATCGTTGGAAATGGTGGGGTGACGACAGTGGCTAGTAGTGAATGAGGTGGATGAGGAGGTGATGGGCGAGAGATGGGACTTGCCACAAACTGGCGTCATGTCAATAATCGGCAATTGCCGGGTTTTGGCATCTGCCGATTGTTGAGTAATGAACGGCATGACGTGGCTGGATTGTTCAACTTCTCTTCACTCCCTCTTCCTCACACAGCTTGCCCTCTCACACACCTCCCACCTCCCAGACGTCTCTAATCCTACCACACGTATATTGGAATGCCGAAAGAAAGGTGAAGATCCCCTGTCCTGTAAATTCCATGCTAACAGGGCGTGCAGGGAGCATGAGCATGAAACTTGAGCAGCGCGAATTGGCGGGAGTCTGGAGGTGAGGCCGGCACAGGGTGGCACAATGCAGGGTGTGAATGCGCTGCGTCTGAAACGGTATCATCATTTACAAAGGTGAGAAAACCCCCACCCCTCCCATGTCTCCCACTAATGAAATCTGCAGGTGCTGGACCCAAGCAGAGGAGGGACGGCATGGAGGAACAGAACATCACCAAGCAGCGAGGTGAGTGGTGGCGGGTGCAGCTAGCGGAGCCGAGCGAGTCATCAGCATAGTGGCGTGCCGCGTGTGTTCATCAATTCATTCTCCTGTGTCTGTACATAAAATTGTGTACAGTAGATTTTAATGTCATGCCCTTTATTACAACTTCTGTCTCTCTGATCTTCGTGAATACTATAGGATGATTTATTGTATAATATGTTGTGCTTGCCCTCCTATGTAGTGCAATGTAGCACTCTATAGTGGTTGGTGATATCTTGGTAGTGACCCCATTTGCGACGTAGCACTACAGACATAATATACACACACTACAGCACTACAGCTCACTACAGCTCACTACAGCACTATGTAGTGCTATGTAGCATGACCGGGATTTGCTGATGAAGACAAAAAAACGAAGTTTGCTGATGAAGCCCAAGTCGGGGCTTTTGAGCCGAGCCAGGCCCGAACAACACTAGACTTGCATAAGGCCCCGGAGACATACAGCGGCCTGCGCGTTCAATACACGTCGTCACCCTTGCATTGAAGATCGCAAGTGGATCTACGCGATCGTGCGCATGATACTTGACCAGCGGCTGCCGAAAGACCGAGCATGTTGGCGAGTTCCTTGAGCTCCCTATGTACCTTCCTGTGTTAAAATGAGTGGGTCTTCGACACTCACTCGGGTGAAAAGCAGTAGACCCTGGCAATCGCGCAGGGGATTTTGTCGTACATACAGTGGATTAAATACAAGATGACGAAATGAATAGAACAAAGGAATGTCGGTAAAAGGAAAAAATGAGGTACTATATAATAAGAATGTATGAAGGAGGCTAGAACAAAAATGGTTCTTTACAGTGCGCTCGTAACCATGCATCCAAAATTCCAACATCCTGGACTCCTGGGAACAGCTGGAGGGATCGCTGGAATTCATATTAACACGAATCTTACAATACACCATCGAGAATGCGACATAGCAAGAAAGAGATCTATTTTTCTTATTTTTGACATTTTCGGTTCGTTCAAAAGCACGTAGACCTGTTTTCCAGAAGCTCTGGTTAGTAGTAAAACGCATGTCGTGCACCGGACTCAAAAAAAAACAGCATCGGACCACAGTTTGCATCTGAGACAGGCAATTCGGGCTCTGGGACCGCCACAGGCTCAGCTGGGCGCTCAATACCAACCTTGTTGTGTCCGCTTCCACAAGAAGCATTGGCTACCATTTGGTGTATTCGGACGACACGAGGCATCGATTGGACTGCTATAAGGTCTATCATCTCGAGCTCGGTTGTCTATATCGGGACGTTCAGTCGTATACACTACATTCCTGTACTCGTCGCGTACTTCACCCATTCGTCCTGCCCTCTGTCTCGACTTCTCGGTCTTGCATTTACAACAGAGAACGACCAGGTCGCCTACCGCAAGAACGCTCCGTTCGTTTCTTCAAGGGGGAGATTATATTCTGGTTGGAACTATGTAATAGGTATCGTCACCATAAGAGTAATCGACTTGGGAAAGTCGCCCAATCACCAGTTCACATGGGGGTCTTGGAGGAGCTTTGTGGAGTACTCTGCTTCCTCTTCATGGATGACGATCGGCACACGATTGGAGGACGATCTCAGCAGCATGGCATGGCATTGCCTGTCAAGCTGATTGAACAAGACGGAAGCCTCATCGACCGTAGTGCCCACTACGCATATACCCCATCAAGACTCTGCAGCGGAAAGAACGGGAAATCCTACGTGTCAACAATCCATGATTCCGCAAGATGCAGGTCTTCCATTTGGGTCTCAACGCCGCTGCGATATTTTACCCTTCCTCTTTTGCTAACACGATCCCTCCATAGTCGTCGTACACAACTTGGTTGTCATAAAGTACGCACGAGTCTTGGGTGGATATATCCACAGGCTCACGGAATACGGACCAGGCTTTGCCGTATGTGGAATGGCAATGGGCGGCAGCCTGGACTTCAGGACGGGCCTTGTGGATGGCAGAATCTGTAGTGCTATATCATTAATCGGGACGCACGATAAGGTTGAGTGGTTCACGAATAAAGAACCCAGCAGCACTGATAGGGAGCTGCGCGCCGTAGGACGAGACGTGTCCTTGAGGATCGACGAGCACGAGCTTAGATGCCTGTCGGCGCCCAACTCAGCATGATGCATGATAAAGGGAGAGAGTCGATGCGTACCGTGACGGAGGAGAAATGGACTCCTATGGGATTCATCCTAAGGACACCAACTTAGGATCATATCGAATAGACGGATCGGCCTCACCAGTAGTACCCAGGCAATACAGGATCTTGAACAGTGATGTAGCCCGATAGACCATCTACTACGTACCCCTGCTTTCCCCAGAAACGGAAAACAGCTGCCATATGTGCGCATCAATACGCAGGCAACGAAAAAAAAAAGATATAAGCCAGTCCGACCTTGATCCACTCGCGCTCTTCGTAAGGGTTTTCAAAGCTAGGGATACCGTCCAAACGAAGCGTTCCTTGCTTGTCACCTCGCCATATTCTGTTGAGTTTTTCAGGAGAGGGACGCTTGAATGTGGCGGCTCCGTGGTCGTCCTGCTCATGGGTGCCATTGGTTGTCAAGGGTTCGAGTGCGAGGCTCACGGTAGGTTGTGCGGAAGAGAGATGCCATGTTTCAACTTGGTCTTCATGAGACAAACCAAGAGGATTGAATGGTGGAAACGCTGTCGGGACTCGGCAAAACACCAAAAAGTAAACTTTGTGCATCCCTTTGTAATTGAAAGCATTTTCTCAAATGGTTTCTTCACCGAAACGAAAGACACAGGTAGATAATCAGTGTAATTACTCATATAAAGGTGTACATATGGAGATCTAAATGGGAAGATATGGAAAGACATGGTATAGATGACGAAAGTGATATATGAAAGAGAAATCCACAACATTACGTGAATCGTGAGTGAAAACAATGCGACAAATGTAAGAGATATCAGGTCGAAGAAGTATTCGTGAAGCTTGTCATTAGAACGAAACGAAAATTCGTGATGAGGGGTATCCAGCAAGTTGATGGGGCTATTGAGTGAATTGAAATATTGAGAACCGGCTTGGTGACAATACACGAACAACGTACCATGATGTAAGTTGCAACAATCCATACTGAGACGTGAGATATCAAGCGTCGTCCTCTTTCGTTATTATGGTGCCAGCCTCCACACCAGGTTCCGATTCTGCGGTCGCATCTACTTCAGGTTCAGCACCAAATACAACGTCATCCATAGCCTCGACTTCCACCACAGTTTCCGGTTCAGCAAGAACGTTAGAAATCGTCCCGGATTCCACATCATCCTGAGCGGCAACTTCGGGTTCAACAGCGCTATCGTTTGTGTCTGTAATAGCCAATTCGGGCTCCGGGACCACCACAGGTTCATCCGGGCGTTCAACTCGAATCTCCGTTGCTTCCGCTTCCACAAGAGCCTCCCCATCAACAGCGGCAAACTCGGCCACCGCAGCGGACGATTCTGATTCTGCAAGTGCCTCTAACGCTACGGTTGCCTCCGGTTCCACGACTGATTCGGGTTCCATGATCGGCGTTAATTCTGGTTCCGCTTCCGCAATTGTCTCCACTTTGCTGACTGCCTCTGGTTCAACACTAGATCCCACTTCCACGTGCGCCGCTTCCTCAGCAACATCCTCTGCCTGTACGGCCGCCTCAAGATCATTGGCGGTTTCTGGATCAGCAAGGACTTGAGCACCACTCTCAAATTCAGCAATCTTCTCTCTTTCGGCGACGGGGTCCGTCTCATCGACGGCATCTGGGTGCGCGGCTGCTGGCACCTCGGAAACAACCTCTGCTTCCGCAGCAAGACTAGGTTCAATGACGGCCCCCAATCCACCAGTTTCGTGTTCATCCACTGCTTCAGGTTGACTAATGGATGCTTCAGGAATCGCGTCCGGTTCTACGGCCAATTCCTCTTCTCCGACTGACTCTGGGTCCACCACCGCTTCTGAATCCCTGACAATTTCGTTGTCCAGGACTGCCTCAAGCTTCACGAGCGGTTCTACATCCACGACGGCCTCTGAATCCTGGACTATCTCTGGTTCCATAACTGCTTCCGCTACTGCGTCTGACCCCGCCACTACCTCTGGTTCCGTGACTGGTTCCGGTTCTACGGCGGCTGCTGATTCCTCGACAATATCTGGTTCCTCCACTGCTTTGGCGTCCGCGACTGGTTCAACTTTCAGGACGGCTTCTGATTCCTCGTTTATCTCTGGGGCAATTGCTGTTTGGGCGACCATCACAGCCTCCGTTTCCACAACGGCTGCAGACTCCGCGATTGGTTCGGTTTCCACGACTGACTCTGGTTCCACGACTAACTCTGGTTCCACGACCACCTCTGACTCCTCGTTTATCTGTGCTTCTACGGCAGCCGCTGGCTCTCCGACTATCTCTGGTTCCGTCACTGCTTTGGCGTCCACAACGGATTCAACTTCCGGGACGGCTTCTGATTCCAGGTTTGTCTCAGGGGCAATTGCTGTTTGGGCATCCACGACGGCTACAGACTCTGCGATTGCTTCAGGTTCCACGACTGACTCTGGTTCCACGACTGTCTCTGACTCCTCGTTTAGTTGTGCTTCCACGGGTGCTTGGGCATCCACGACTGATTCTGGTTCTACCTGGCTCTCTGGCTCCCCCAGTTTCTCTGATTCCATTGGTGCTTCGTCGTCCGCCGCGGCCTCTGGTTCCATGACTATCTCCGACTCTATCACTGCGGCTTCCCCGTCTGCTCTTGTTTCCACGCCGCCATCCACCTCCAGCTCCACGCTTGGTTCTGGTTCCACGTCAGTTTGAGTTTCCGGAATTGCTGGTGATTCCACAGCTGATGGAGGTTCACCGACTGCTCCAGGTTCAGCGGCATCGACAGACCCGGTTGTAGCATCGGATTCCTGTTGATTATGAGGCGTTACTTCGGAGATGGCCTGTGACGAAACAATTGGGTCGGGTTCGTGGGACACTTCCTCAGCACTTTCCTGTTCAGCTACGGCCTCTGATTCAATCCCTGGCTCTTCTACAGCTGGGGACATGAGAATGCCTTCAAAAACGTCCACAGTCGAGTCCGGATCGACTTCTTCGACGACAGATTTAGCTTGACCAGCTGGCTCGAATGCGACTGCAACTTCTTCAGAAATGGTTTCTGCTTCTATCTCCGTTTGTTCAACGACGTCCTCTGACTGAGCGACTGCAACTTCTTCAGGAATCGTTTCCGCCTCCATCCCTGCTTCTTGTTCGGCGACGTCCTCTGACTGGGCGACTGCAACTTCTTCAGCAACCGTTTTCGCTTCTATCCCTGCTTCTTGTTCAACGACATCCTCTGACTGACCAACTAGTTCGTGCCCGTGGACTGGTTCGTGGTCAACTGACTCGCTAGAAGGTTCCTCACCAAGGGCTTTGGCTTCTACGAAGCGCTCTTGTTCAATGGCGCCTGCTTTGTCGATAAGTGGCTCAGAGACATCGATTGGAGAGGGAGGGGTTGCCTGAGGAGCAGTTTCTGTTTCCAGTACGGGTTCTGGGTCAACTGGTTCTACTACGTCGAGTTCTGCTGCATCTCCTGGTTCAGGTGGCATCTCTACCGTCTCTGCCTCCTCTCGTTGACCCAATGCCTCGGAAACTGCATCGACTTCATCCTGAGCTAGTTCTGGTTCAACAGGAAGTTCCGTTTCGCCAGTAGTGCCAAACACGCCAGCGGGTTCAGGGCCATCCTCAGGACCAGCTTCAACAACGGGTTCCGGGCCAGCAACTTCCTTCACCTCTTCCGCAGCTTCCATCATGAAAGCAGATTCAGGATCTGCAACCGCATCGACTTGAAGTTCAGAGAGAACTTCGGGTACAGTGACGGGGGCTAGGTTGGCGACATCTTCTGGCACATCGGCAGGGGAAGAACACTCCTGAGGATCCCCAGCCTCGTCTGACGGAGATAATGTTTATAAAGGTGAATTACTAGACAATGATGGAGCCTACCTTTGACGATGCTTTCTACGCCCACCGTAGGTTCAGTTGTAGGAGCGGATTCGGCTGCGGTATGACTTCTTTCGTGATCGATGACGGCAGATGTGAGTTGCTCGGTCTCCTCTGTTTCATCCTGAACCAAAGGCTCGCTCTCGATGGTATCTTGGACTCTAGGCTTCGCGATATCTTCAACTAGAGCCTCCAATCCAGCGACTTCTGGATCGTTCGACAAGGAAGGAGGTTCTGCATCCTGTTCATTTTCCTCTGGGTGCGTTTCGACAGACGGAAGGGTGGCGGGTTCCAAAAGTTGCTGTAACAAGACGATGTTCAATATTAGATTGTTGAAAATGACCAGAATCACACTAACTTGGGAAGATTCAACCTCGACGAGTGCTGCGGGCGCCAAGGAGGTTTCAACCGAGGGCACGACAGGCTGGTCTTCACCTAGGGCAGCTCCTGGGATAATGGCGTGTTCGGGCTCCATCACAGTCTCTTCGGCCGGGGCCTCAGCAACAACTTGAGCTGGCGCGGCATTTGGTCGAACTTGTTCATTCCCAACATCCTCTGTCCTTGGCTCCAAACTATGGTCAGGTTTCGACTCCTCTCCGAGCGGCACAGCGGACTCCGCCTCCTCAGTCACGGACTCGGAAGCTTCTCCAGTAACTTCTACCAATTCAACTTCAGACTTAACGGGAAAAGCCCCGACATCCACACTAGATCCATCGATGTCAAGTTCAGCAGGAGCGAGTTCAGGATTTTCAGTTTCCGTCGAGGGTGTCTGGTCGTTCACTGGAACTACAACGGGCATGGCTTCAGCGTCGGGGAGAATCTGAGGTTCCGCAACCAAAGCCGAATCTACAGCTGACGGAGTATTTACAACGCCAGGTTCACCAGAAGGGACGGGGTCGGACTCACCAACTTCAGCTACAGGTTTGACACTTTCAGGATCGATAGCAGGAGCTCCAGCTAGCACGGTCGAATCTTCAACCTCCCCCGTAAATTGGGTTTCTTCAGTGGTAGGAACGGGACCGGCGTCTCCAGGTACAACGAAAGGAGTGTCCATGGGCTCAGCTGTTTGTGTTAACCCAACATCGACTGGCGCCGCAAGCTCTGTTTTCTGCGGAGCAACAGTAGGCTCAGCATCTTCCGAAGGCTCCGCTTCAGTAATGTCTTCTTCGATTATAGAAACTTCTGGTTCAGATGCTTCGGAGCTAGGGGCAGGCTGGGCCACCCCTTGCCCGTTTGCGAGTGGGGCTTCAGATTCGCCAGTTCCACTACCCACAGACTCGGATTTGATTGCGTCTCCTACGTCGTCCATCTCATTAGGCTCGTTCACGACAGCAGGAAGTATTTCCTCTGCGAGGTCTGCGACTTCTTCAGTAGGCGCGGGGGGCTCAACCTGAATCTGAATTTCTTCCTCCTGTATTGAAACTGGAGCCTCGATCGGAACATGTTCCCCTTCGTCTGTGCCATCGACCTCTTCAGACGCATTTTGAGCAACAGGCTGGTTCACCTCGCCCTTAAGGGGACTCTCTGTGGTATGTTCTTCATCTGCGAGGACAATCTTTACTTCAGCCTCGTCTGCGGCCACTAGGGCTGCGGGATCAGATTCGATTGGTGCCTCGGATATATCCGTTCCTAATCCAACAGCTTGAAGGGGAGGGATGGGCTCCTGGGTATCGACTGGCACTTGGACCTCAGCGGTGAGGGTAGGGTGCTCGCTTTCTTCAACTGCGACTTCCGCCGCGAGGGTCTGAGGTTGAACGACGGCCACGTCTCCCTCAACCACGTCCTCAGCTAAAACCAAGGCAGGAGGTGCAGCGTCAACTGGGACCTCTTGTTCGGCAATCTCTGGCTCAGCATCAGGTTGCAGCTCTGCAGTTGGAGCCCCTGCTTCTTGTGTAGGAGAGGCATCTATATCAACGGGGGTGTCAGCTTCAGTGGCGTCAGCAGAGAAGAGGGAATGGTTTCACCTTCAAGAGCTGGAGGCGAGGAATCATCGTCTTGAGAGTGCTGTTCTTCGATGATGGCTGGTTCTTCCGCGGCTTGTGGGACTTCTGGTGCTACCGCAATCGCTGGCTCGACAAGAGAACCAATGACCTCCTCTTCCGAATTAGCAGCAGCTTCAACAGGAGGTGCCTCAGCTTCGGGGAGATCTTCAATAGTAACAGCAGGGACTGAAGTTTCTTTGGAGGCTTCAGGTACAGCAAGCGCCGACTCGACGGTTGGGACGGAGGCAATGGTGACAGTTTCTTCATTAGCAACAGGCTCTAGCAAGGCGGGAGGATCGACTTTGGCCCCCTCGACCTCCGCGGGTGCTGATTGAGCTTCTTCGACTAAAGCCAAAGGTTCGTCAATGGGGTGATCAGGTCCCTCAACAGCAAAAACTCCAGCAGCCTCCTTGATGGCAGGAGGAGCACTAGCTTCATTGGAGGCTTCTGAGACAGCGGCAGGTACGGCGATAGCCTCTGCGTGGTCGGATTCGATGGGGGGAGAGGGAGGAACAACAATTTCTTCAGCTGGAGCAGGCAGACGAGTAACTGAATCTTCTACGATCTCTGCTTGAGGAATTCTTTCTTCGACGGGAGCTGGGGCAAAGGGAGGAACAATCTCTTCAACTGGAAGAGACAGCGATATTTTCGATCCTTCCGCGATAACTTCTGCTTGAAAAATCCCTTCTTCGATAGGAGCTTCCAGGACAGCAGGAACAGTTTCGGCTTCTTCAACTGGCGTAGGCACAACTGCTGCAGATTCTTCAGCGGCAATCTCTAGTGGAGGTTCTTCAATGGCAATATCTGGTTGAGTTATCCCCTCTCCTACGATGGGAGTGTCGGGCTCGGCATCAGGAGCGACAATTGTTTCTGTTGGGACCTGAAGAGGTGCTAGGTGTTCTGGTCCTTCCAAATCGGTTTCTTCAGCAAGCGTCACACGTACTTCAGCGGTAAACACACCTTGCTGAATTCCTGCTTCAATGATGGGGGCGTCTGTCGAGAGAGAAGGAACGACGGTTTCGTCAGTTGGAGCAGGAGGCGATGTGGAATATGCTTCAATGACTTCGGCTTCAACCTTTTCCTCTTCAAGATTGCCCTGGACTACAATGGAGGGTTCACCGACCACAGGTGCATCTGCTGCCTCAACACCAACAGAAACAATGTCTTCGACTACAGGTAAATTGGATACCGCAGGAACGTCTGCTGCAGTTTTCCTATGTTCAGTTTCAACGGGGAGAGAGGTGACGAATTCGTGGGCTGGGGTAGCTAGAGGCTCCGTAGATTCTTCAACAATGTCATCTGAATGTGAAGCCCCCTCCTCAATGACGGAAGCATCAGGCGCAGCCGGAGGAGAAATGGTTTCTGCAGCAGGCTCTTCGGAATCAACCTCCGTTTGGGGGATTCCTTCTGGAACGACAAGTCTGGGAGCAGCAACACCAACGGCAGTTTCTTCGGCTGGAGGTGGAACGGGTGATGCTTCTGCAACGAATGACGCTTGAGGAACTCCCTTTTCAATGATGATTTCTTCAGCCGCCGGAGGAACAGCTGATGTATTAAGGTGTTCAACAGCGGCCTCTGGTTGAGCGATTCCCTCTTCGACGACGAATAGTGCGTGGGGTGGGGATACGGTAGGGTTGGTGACGCTGTGATCAGGTGGAGCAGGAACAGACTCTACAGGTTCTTCAAGGGCGGTTTCTTCGACTAGAGTAGGAACATGAGCTTCTCCAACGACGACGACGTCGGCTTGAGGAATGCCTTCCTCGACGGCAGCTTCTGGCACACCGAGATGAATCACGGTTTTTTCAACAACCAGCGCAACAGGCTCCTCAACAGTAAGCTCTGCTTGAGGAACCAGTGCTTCTTCAACCCGGGCAATAACCGGTACAACAGGCTCTTCAACCGCAAATTCCGTTTGAGATATTCCGTCATTATCAATCGTTTCTTGAACTGAGGCAGGACGTGCATTGTCGGATGGGACCTCTTGTTCAACGATCTCTGGCTCAGCATCAGGTTGCAGCTCTGCAGTTGGGGCCTCTACTTCTTGGGTGGGAGAGGCATCTATATCGACAAGGATGTCAGTTTCAGTGACGTCAGCGGAAGGGGAACGGCTCTACCTTCAGGAGCCGGAGGCGGCGAATCCTCATCCTCATCTTGAATGCCCTGTTCTTCGACGACAGCTGGTTCCACCGCGGCTTGTGGGACCTCTGGCTCGACAAGAGAACCAATTTCCTCCTCTTCAGAATTAGCAGCTGCTCCAACAGGAGGTGTGTCAGCTTCAGCGAGATCTTCAATAGCAACGGCAGGGACTGAGGATTCTTCGGAAGCTTGAGGTACAGTAAGTACCGACTCGACGGGAACGGAGACTTCAACCGGAACAGTTTCTTCATTAGCAGCAGGCGCTACCAAGGCCGGAGGATCTGCTTCGATCTCCACGGGTGCTGACGGAGCTTCTACCAGGGGTTCGTCAACAAAGCCATCAGGTCCCTCAACACCAACATCTCCAGCAGCCTCCTCGACAATAACAGGAGTATCGGCTTCACTAGAAGCTTCTGGGACAGCGGCGGGTAAGGTAGACACTGCGACAGCCTCTACATGGTCGGATTCGATGGCAGGGGAAGGAAGAACCACGGTTTCTTCAGCTGGAGCGAGCAGAGGTGCATCCAAATCTTCTACGATCTCTGCTTGAGAAATTCCTTCGACGGGAGCTGGGGCAGCGGGAGACACGACAACTTCCGATCCTTCTGCGACGACCTCTGCTTGAGGCATACCTTCTTCTTCGACGGCAGCTTCTGGGACTGCAGGAATGATCTCGGCTTCTTCTGCCGACTGAGGAACAGATTCCTCAATCTCTAGTAGAGGCTCTTCAACAGCGCTTTCTTCAACTGAGCCTGAAATAGTTGACAGAGGTTCTTCAACAGGGGGTTCTGCCTGAAATATCCCTTCTCCTGCGACTGGAGTGTCAGGCGAAGCAGGGGAAGCGACAGTTTGTTCTGTTGAGGCCTGAAGAAATGCTAGAGGTCTAGGTCCTTCCGCGTCGGTTTCTTCGTCTAAGGCAGGCGTCGCACGTGCTTCAGTGGTAAACTCAGCTTGAGGAATTCCTTCTTCAATGGCAGGGGTGTCTGGCACGGGAGGAACGACGGTTTCATCAGTTGGAGCAGGAGGTGTTACAAGAGTCTCTTCAACGACTTCGGCTTCAGGCTTTTCCTCTTCAAGATTGCTTTGGACTACAACGGAGGGTTCGTCGACCACAGGTGCATCTGCTGCCTCCTCAACACCAACAGAAACGTCTTCGACTGCAGGAAAATTGGATTCCGCAGGAGCGTTTGCTGCGATTTCCCGATGGTCAGTTTCAACGGGGAGAGAGGGAAGGGTGACGGATTCTTGAGCTGGAGTAGGCAGTGGTTTCGTAGATTCTTCAACAATGCAGTCGGAATGTGAAACCCCCTCTTCGATGACGAAAGCATTTGACGCAGCCGCAGGGGCGACAATTTCTTCACTTGCGGCAGGAACAGGTGCAGCTGGCTCTTCGAGATCAACCTGCGTTTGAGGGACTCCTTCTGGAACGACGTGTTCAGGCACAGCAACACTAGCGGCAGCCCCCCCGGCTGGATGTGGAACAGGTGCTACGGGTGCTTCCGCGACGAACTCCACCTGGGGGATTCCTTCTGGCTCAGCATCAGGCTGCAGCTCCGCAGTTGGAGCCCCTGCTTTTTGGGTGGGGGAGGCATCTATATCGACAAGGATGTCCGCTTCAGTGATGTCAGCAGAGAAGGGGAAACGATTCTACCTTCAGGAGCCAGAGGCAAGGAATCCTCATCTTGAGCGTGCTGTTCTTCGATGACGGCTGGTTCTGCCGCTGCGTGTGGGACCTCCGGTGCTACCACAACCTCGGGCTCGACAAGGGAACCAATATTCTCCTCTTCAGAATTAGCAGCTGCTCCAACAGGAGGCGCATCAGTTGCACTGGGATCCTCAATAGCAACAGCGGGGACTGAAGGTTCTTCGGAAGCTTGAGGTACAGCAAGTACCGACTCGACGGGAACGGAGACTTCAACCGGAACAGTTTCTTCATTAGCAGCAGGCGCTACCAGGGCGGTAGGATCTACTTCGATCTCCACGGGTGCTGACGGAGCTTCTACCAGGGGTTCGTCAACAAGGCCATCAGGTCCCTCAACACCAATAACTCCAGCAGCCTCCTCGACAATAACAGGAGCATCGGCTTCACTAGAAGCTTCTGGGACAGCGGCGGGTGAGGTAGACACTGCGACAGCCTCTGCGTGGTCGGATTCGATGGCAGGGGAAGGAGGAACCGGAATTTCTTCAGCTGGAGCGGACAGAGGTGCATCTAAATCTTCTACGATCTCTGCTTGAGAAATTCCATCTTCCTCGAGAGATGGAGCAGAGGCAGGAACAACAATTTCTTCAACTGGACCAGATAGAGGTATTTCCGATCCTTCCGCGACGACCTCTGCTTGAGGAATCCCTTCTTCGACGGCAGCTTCTAGGACAGCAGGAACGGTTTCGGTTTCTTCAGCTGACGTCGGAACAGCTGTTGCCGATTCCTCAGCTGCACTGTCGAGTGGGGGATCGTCAACGGTTTCTTCAATGGTTTCTTCAACAGAGCCTGAAATAGGCGACGCATGTTCTTCAACGGCGGCCTTTGCTTGAGATATCTCCTCTCCTACGATGGGAATGTCGAGCTCGGCGGTGGGAGCGACAATTGTTTCCGTTGGGGCCTGAAAAGGTGCTACGGTTATAGGTTCTTCCAAACCAGTTTCTTCAGCAGGCGTCACATGCGTTTCAGTGGTAAATTCAGCTTGAGGGATTCCTTCTTCAATGAAGGGAGCGTCTGTCGCGGGAGGAGGAACGATGGTTTCATGAGGTGGGGCAGGCGGTGCTACGAAAGCTTTTTCAACGCCTTCGGCTTCAGGACTTTCCTCTTCAACATCGCCTTGGACTTTAATGGAGGGTTCTTCGACCGCGGGTGCTTCATCTGCTTCCTCTTCAACCCCAACAAAAGCAGTGCCTTCGATCACATGTAAGTTGGATTCCGCAGGAGCAACTGCTGGAGTTTCTTCATGTTCGTTTTCAGCGGGGGGTGAGGGAAGGGTGACGAATTCTTCAGCTGGAGTAGAAAAAGACTCTGTAGATTCGTCAACAATGTTGTCTGAATGTGGAACTCCCTCCTTGATGACGGTGGCATTGGACGTAGCCAGAAGAGAGAGGATTTCTTCACTTTCTGTAGGAAAATCTGCGAGAGGCTCTTCGCGAGCGACCCCCGTTTGGGGAATTTCTTCTTGAACGGCAATTTCAGGAACATCAACATTAACGGCAGTTTCTTCGGCTGGGGGTGGAACAGGTGCTGCAGGTTCTTCCGCGGCGAATTCCCCCTTGGGAATTCCTTCTTCAACGATGATTTCTTCAGCTGCAAGAGGAACAAGTGACGTATCAGGATGTTCAACGGCGGCCTCCGCTTGAGGGATTCCCTCTTCGACGACGGGTGGTGCGTGGGGTGGGGATAAGACAGTGTTCGTGACCCTCTGAGGGGGAGCAGGAAGAGGTTCTACAGGTTCTTCAAGGGCGACTTCTTCGACTGGGGTAGGAACATGAGCTTCTCCAACGACGGCGACCTCGGCTGCAATACCCCCCGCGACGAGAACTTCTTCAGCGGGACGAACAACAGTTTCTTCAACCTGAGCAATGACCGGCACAAGAGGCTTCTCAACATCAAGCTCTGCTTGAGCAATACCTTCCTCGACGGGAGCTTCTGACACAGCGAGATGAACCACAGGTTCTTCAACCTGAGCAACGACCAGCCCAACAGGCTCCTCAACAGCAAGCTCCGCTTGAGGGATACCTTCTTCAACGGGAGCTTCTGGTACACCGAGAGGAACAACACTTTCTTCAATCCGAGCAATAACCGGCGCAACATGCTCTTCAATAGCAAGCTCTGCCTGAGGGATAGCGTCATCACCAATCGTTTCTTGAACTGTACTGGGAACCGTGGGTGAAGATTCTTCCACAACGACCTCTCCTTCAGCGAACTCCTCAGGGGCAGAAGGTTCCGGTGCAGCCATAGTGGTAGGAGGTTCGATCGTAACAGGGTCCACAACTCTTCCCTCAACTGCAGCTGCGACGAGTACGGCACTGGCTGGAGGAGGGGTAAAATCCACGACATCCGGTTCCACAGCGAGTACGATAGGTGCATCCTTTTCCGCACCAACTGTCTCAGCAACGGATGCAGAAACTTCATGCTGCGCAACTTCAACATCTTCATCCTTCAACTCCCTCGCCGTTTCATCGCCAAGCACTGATTTCCCATTTGCAACAGCTGGGACAGGTTCAAATGATTCTCCTTTGGCTGATCCGTTTGTCTCGGTAGCTGAAAGAAGTTGTCATTGTCAAGAAGTCATCATGGAATATACACCAAACTAGACATACCCTCTAAAACATCGCCTTTTGCAGCTCCAGCAGGACCGCCCGTGGCTTCCTGTATCTCCCTCTCCGGTTCCGCAGCCTCAATATCTTTCACTGCCTCGACAGCCGCCAAAGACACGGTAGCAGTAGCAGCCGCAGCCGCAACAGCACCCAGGCCGACTCCATTTCCGTTGGTGCCTGGAGCATGGTCAACACTCTTCCTCGAACCAAGATCCACGCTCTTCCTAAACGACAGATCCACGCTCTTCACATCCATAGATTTCCTCGACTTGGGAGATGGTATCCTCAGCTTCACCGTTGTAGATTCAACATTGCCCTTCTTTCCCTCCTTACCCTTTCCCCTCCCTTCATCCTTCCCACCCTTTCCCACTCCTTCCTCCTCTTCAACCAACACCTCCCCCATCTCTCCAACCCTCCCCTTCCTCCCCCTCGCACTCGTATTCCTACTCAAAGGCGTCCTCTCCGGTGACCTCGGCGAGCTCGGCCCAGACGACCCAAATAGACTAAACCGCTTAAACGTCGCTCCAAATGACAAATCCGAGATAAACGACCTCGGGGACGCTGGCCGCCCCCGCCTCGTCCTCTTCTCCGCGCTCTCATCGGAGCCGACAGGGCTCAACGCCTCCTCCAAGGTCGGGGACGGCGCACGCTTATACACACGCTCAATCACGAGCCACTCGATCTTCTTTCCATCAACCTCGACCCCTTGCAACGTCGACTTGAGCTTGCAGATCACGAACGGGGGAAAGGAGGACGCGATAGGATCCAAGAGGGCATCATGCCAAAAGTCGATAAATGCCTCGTCAAGCGTCATCAAAGACACAATCGTCGACTTGGAGATGACTAGAGCCGTCTTGGGCTCTGTCTGTGCCTTCTCTGGCTCAGGCGGTTGTTCGTCGGAGACGCGAGGCACGGATCTAGGTTCTTCCTCTGAGGACTTGGACTTTATGGTCATCTCTGAAGATCTTCGCCAGGAGGAGGAGGAAGCTTGTCGGGCTTTGTGGCTGAAAGGTTGTCTCTTGGCGGCAGACGTGTCAACTGTGTCGCCTTTCTCCTCATCCTTCTCCTTGTCTTTGTTTTCGGTGCCCAGAAGCGTCGCAGCGAGTGGTGTGACAGTATTCGTACCCTCAAAGAACCCCGAGGTGGAGAAAGCGACCCAATCTTGGCTAATATGTGCAGCGCATACTGGTTGACCAGATAGAGAAGATTTCAAAGGCGAGCTCGGCGGAGCACCATCATCATTGGCATTTGTGATGGCGGCAGCAGTAAAGAGTAGGGTATCACCCTCATCGAAGGAAAACGATCGGCCCCGCGAAGGCAAGTTCCTCACGAAAGGATTGTAGGCATCTCCCTTGTCCGGATCGATGGGGAGGAGGGAAAGGAATCGACTGGATTCATCCGAGAAAATGCGGGCAACGCCGGAGTAGCCGCCTGGCGACGGAGCGCCTTCATCGCTCCCTGCCATTCTGATTCTCTCCCAAAGGGCTGTATATGCGCTTGCATCGGTCCCGGTCTCGGAGGTGAACGCATCAACTATGACGTGTATGGGATGGTGTTGCGGGACAGCAACTGAAGATGGAAGCTCAGTTTCGATATGAACAAACAAGGCGTCGTGTTGTGTGGTAGAGAAGCGGGGACGCGGGAGGAGGTCGAGGCGGGGAGAGGGAGAGCTGTAATATGGATACTTCTTCACGAGCTCTAACAGCCGAATGGGGAGCCTGGCTCCGGATGCTTCTTCCCTATTAAGCGAAAATAAATGTCAGAAAAGAACAGAGTATATGCGCAAACACGTACCTGATGCGGGCGAGGAACAGATGTTCCAGCATACGCCCCGCCTGGTCCCATCTATTGTAAAATGTAGGCCAGTCGTCTTCTCCATTTGCTCGCTCGGACGTCAAAAGCCAAAGTCCGAAAGTCTTGGACAGCTTGCTTCCAGAAATTCCGTTCGCTTCCGCACGTGCTGCCAAATAGGAAAGCAGCTCCAGCGTGACGTTGAGAAGCTCAAGGTGACTTGGAGGAAGTCGTGGTCCGAGCATAGTCGAATATGAGTTTATAGGGTGATTGGATGACCTTTCGTCATCAAAGAATATCTTGTACCACTGCTCGTCGTTCCCAAAACAATTTCCCTCCAATTGCAAGTGCCGGATTCCCCAGCGAAGGACGGCAGCAACGTCGTGCGGAGAGCGTGTCAGCGTGATTTCGTTCTCAAATGCATTCAGGAAAGCAAGGGGTTCGGGGGAGAACGGCCTTGCGGGGCTCTTGGGAGCCAAAGATTGAATAAACAGCGATAGTAGCTTTCGTTGGATCTCCGGGGAAGCCGAGTGCCAGTGCGGGTGCATTATCCCGAGGGTTTCGAGGCCTTGTCGCGACTTTCATCAGTTTTTCTGCGCATAATATGATGCGACATACCTCGGTCGATGATAGCTTGAGAGCATGTCCGAACGAGATTCAAAGCCTCGACTGAGTTCAAGCGCCGTCCCCCAATGACCTCATCCGATAAAATGATGTCCAAATCTTCATCTCGTTCCAACACGACGCCGAGCGCAAGGGCGCGTGCAATCGCTTCGTCCTTCAAATTCGAAAAATGCAATGACAGATGAGGGGCGCGCCTCTGCGGCGGTTCTGGTGAAGCAGATCGAGACTTTGGCTTGAAAAAAAGAGCAAATGGCCCCCCTGCTTCCTTCTGTTTCCCCTTCTCGTTCTCCTCTCCCTTTCCGTTCTCGACATGAGGAAATTCTACTGCACTCGGCGTTACAGTCTCAAAGTGTCCATCCAAGAGCGAGGCATCCGATACGTCCGTCGGAAAAGGTGCTGATGGGTTGTCGTCCTTCTTACGTCCAAAAACCTTGGACAAGAACGAGGGCATGGGCGTGGGTGGGGCGTGGCGTGACGGCTAGAAAATAAAAAGGCAGGGGTGATTGTAAGTGTTCGTCGTTGGAAGCGAGGTGGTGGTACCTAGTCACTAGTCGACTCGGAGCCCCGGGTGGGATGAGAAGCAGGCCTCGCTTAAACCTCGTGTTGGATGACGGCAGGAGACGAACAACACGTGTTCAGAGTTCCGGAATTCTCGCTTACTCGCTTGCTAATTGTACGTGCGTTCGCCGCGATTCCCATGATAGGAGTCTTGACAGGACTAATAATGTAACAAGGCGAAGCTCGCAACCAAAGGCTGAGGTTGCGTGGTAAGTCTTACGTTTTGTATTGTTATTGTTATTACAAGGAAATTATTCAGAATAACATGCATCGGATCTTCATACATAAGTAGGCTGGACCATCACCTCCATAGAACGAACCCAACCCTCTAGACCCCCTGCCATGGAGTCGCCGGCCAGTGTGTCTGTGATTGGACAGTTTATTTTTTGTAGGTCACTTGACCGCGTCGAATCCTGTGCCAATTGCCTCCGCGAAGCATGACATATCTGCTACCTCGTATATGAAGTTCGCATTGGAATTTATAAGGCCAGGATTATCACTAAAATAGATCACCAGATCTTCTTCGGACTGATGTATCCAAGGATGTATCGTCGATTGAGCCCTATGACGATATCGATGCCTACGAAGCTTTGTTGCCGAGTGGCAACTACACCGATGAAGTTTTGCGAGTCCTACAAACACGAATGCGGGGTGCCATTGCAAGCCCTAGGGGTGAGTTGTTCATCTCGGTGTAATGCGGTGTAGTCCATGGGCTTACTGCGATTTTGCTAGACTTTCATTGACACTATAACGCCGTAGTCATCCCGTCTCGTAAGTAGACTGCTCCTAACTCAAGTTCCCCATCTTCTCGGGTTTCACATGGCAGGATGACTGCCTTCGGGCACACGATGAACTATATCCCGGACCAAGGAAGGACCACAGTTGTACAGACCGCACTATGCGGATTTACGGTCATCTTCATCACCCCGGAGACGAAAGTACACCCTCTCGGGCTATGTAGCTTTGATCACGTTCAAGCGGCACCGACGGACATGGAGATCTGCAGCAATTGGCAGCGGATCTAGTCGTCCACCCCTGGGAAACTATTTCTATAAAGGCCTGAATGTCGAATCCTTCCAGCCCCAGGCATTCATGCATTCTCCCTTTCTCTTCTCTGCTCTTCCATACCTTTTTCTTTCCATCATCTTGCCTCATGCCTTGGCTCTCGGTGCTGATGGCCCCGTTCTGAATAGCAACATTAGCGCATTCATTAATCAACTTCTGACGGAGTACGGGTCTCCTGGCGGAATTGGGGTCGCAGTAGTCGGAAAGACCCCCAGCGGAACGTGGAACGTTGAAACCAAAGGTTATGGAATCGCTACATTGGCGAACGGCAATAACGTCACTGAGAACACCCTTTTCGCCATTGGTTCCAATTCCAAGGTAATCTCATGTGCTGTCTAGATGTTCTGGTGACTTTCTCATGCCGCCGTGTTCCTAGCTGTTCGACATCATCGCCACGGGACTCCTCATACACAACGAGACACTATCTCCTCGTTTGTCCTGGACATCCAGATTGGCCTCAGTCATCCCTGGTTTCGGCTTAGAGGATCCTGTCGCTTTCAAGTATACAACCATCATTGATGCCATGTCTCATCGCACAGGCGTACCTCGCCATGACGCAAGCGCTAGACTCTCGGATAATTTGACAAGCATCGTGAGCTGCTAAAATGATATCCCTCCCGCTACACCCCGGCGCTCATGAACACAAACAGATCGCAAAAGTGAAAAATCAACGTCCGTCGGCAGAGTTTCGCGACACTTTCCAGTACAACAATAATATGTACGCTATTCTGTCGTACCTCCCCACCGCTCTCCTGCCATCAAGGATTCCGTTCGCTCGTTACGTCAAGGAACATATCTTCGACCCTCTTGGTATGACTTCAACGACATATTCCTCCAAAGTCGCCGCTGCCAGTGGACAACTCGCCGACGGGATGGCGAGGCAAGTGATCAACACCGGGGATGCAAAAGTGATCTTTAGAGCTCTTCCTTTTTGGTATCCGTCTGGGGAGGATGGTAGCAGTAAGTTCTTGGCGGTCTCGACAGCCCACGCGACTCATTCTGTAATGGTTTCCAGTCGTCTCTGGTGAAGGTGGCGTCATCAGCAACGCGGTCGATATGGTGCACAGAAAGAGCTATCACAACTGATTGTGGCACTGACTTTGAAATAGGCTACTTGGCTCCAAACACTGTTGTTGGAGGGTGTGAACCCCAAGACGAATACTTCTGTCATCCCTCCTGACGTTGTAATCCAAGCGGCCACTGGTGTTACCGTGAATAACGGCGCAGCGTAAGTCTGTCTTAACTTACCTCTGAATAACTTCATGTCTCCCAAGGCAATTTCCAGAGCTTTCTCCAGGAGTCTACGGTGGTGGGCAGACACGGGGAACTTACAGGGGACATGGTGAGCGTCGTTTCCCACACGGACCGTAGAATTCCTTACCTAGGGCTCTTGACAGAATACATTTCACATGATGGCTCGGTTCCAGGTAAGTTGATAAAGGGCTTTTGAATTCCGATGCTCAACGTGGATTAAATCTTTTGTTAGGATTCATGTCGACCGTTTTCCGGTTTCCTTGGGACAATATTGGCGTTGCGGTTCTCAGCAACGACAATGATTTTGGAGGCTTGTTAACCCAGATCATCACCTTCCGTCTGTTCGATGAAGCTTTTGGCTTGGAACCCATCGACTGGGACGGCAGGTCTGTTCTTTTCTGTCACGCAACCCGATTCTTTGACTCAAACACGTGCGGGCAGAATTCAAAATCTGTCGCTTAGTTTCCCTCCCTCGCCACCTACCCCTCGTCCCGCAAACGCTTCCTTCCCTTTCGGAGGCTTCTCGTCCGTAGCGGGGAAATACAATAACCTCGGATACGGGCCGGTCGAACTTTGCCTTGTTTCTCCAAAGGACCCCAATCCTTCTTCCTCCTGCAATGACCTTGCCACTAACATATCCATAATCCTTCCGGGTGCGACGCCACCCGATGTCCCTACGTTCTTCGCCAAGTGGGAGAGCCCCTTTTTTTCCCACCTCAGGTTCACGCATTTCGACGGCGCAGCGTTCAACCTCAGCGCTTTGTCAAGCTTCGTAAGTCGCTTGGATCTGGACTGGATTCTAGGCGGGCTGATTCCCTGACTTTTTCACCTCGCCAGCCGACAGGCAATGCCTCAGTCCCATATTGGACACAAGATCTGGATCTCGGTGCTACCGCTCAGGCTTTCGTTGACGATCGGCTCAGTGGCCTCGGGCTCAGGGGTGTATGGGGTGCGGCGAACGAAGCTGAGGGGAACACAGCGCGAGAACGGGCAGAAGTTTGGTTTGACAGAGTTTAAGTGTTGTTTTTGACATGTAGAGCACCATAAGGTCCATAACCTTTCAAACCAAATCCTTTACATAGCTCGGGTTTTGTTTGAACATGAAAATAAGTGCGAAAAAATAACCTGATTGTGATGCTTTTGAGTGCGTAGCAGATTTGGCTGTGGTCTCACCCGCATTCCGGTCCGCCAAGTGGGGCTTACTTGGCGGACCAGAGTCAGGACAACAACAAGGACACAAACTTGAAGCCCCGCCGCTCAACGCACTCCTCCCAATTACAAGTTTCGGACCATTCGGAGGTGGATCCAGAGCATCTGCATGAACGTGAATTCATGCCTTGCCCGTGTGCCGATTGTGATAACGGGTCTCGCTTCGATTTTGTGTTGGAATCTTGTCGGGTGAAGACCAGAGAACATAGTACGTGTTCGGAGTTCTCACTTACTCCGAGTCGCTTGCTAATTGTAAATGCGTTCGCCGCGATTCCCAATGCCCATGATAGGAATCGGGACACCGTGAGCCTCGACAGGAATAATGTAGCCAAAGAGCTTGCAACATTGGTCATGGTAAGTCTTATGTTGTATACTGATGACTCAGTATTATTACGAGAAAATATCTAGGATAACATGCATCGGATCTTGATACATCCTGGACCGTCACCTCTATAAGTAGAACGAAACCAACCCTCTATGTAGGGCTGCCCCGGCGTCGCCCATATGTGTCCTTGCGAAGATGTGATTGGTCAGTTTATTTTGTGTAAGTTTTCAGGTCACTTGACCGCGTCGAATCCTGTGTGATTTACCCAACAGTACACTGCCTTCGCGATTGCATATCTTCTGCTAAGTATACACACTGGCATCACCAGATATTTCCCGGACTGGGGTGATAATCATCGATTCGGCGGTTTTCAGCCCTATGACGGTATCGATATCGATACCCACCATATGCCCACGAAGCTTTGTTTCCTCGCAACCAGACCTGTGGAGTGTTGCGAGTCCTATAGTACATATGCACGGTGCCATTGCAAGGCCTAGGAGTGAGTTGTTCATCTCGGTGTAATGCGGTGTACTGAGTCCATGGGCTTACCGCGATATTAACTATAATTAGAGTCTCATCGACAGTGTAATGAACGCCGTGGTCGTCACGTCCCAAAACCGCAGTAAGTAGATTGCTGCTAACTCAAGTTCCCCATCTTGCTGGGTCTCACATGGCAGGATAACTGGCTACCAGGCACACGATGAACCAGATTTCTGGCCAAGGAAGGACCGCAGCTCAGCGGCAGCTGTACAGACCACACTATACGGATTAACGGTCATCTTCATCACTCCAAAACGAAGGTACAGCCTCTCAGGCTATGAATCTTTGATCACGTTCATGGGACCTCTATGGATATGAAGATCTGCAGTGGCTCTAGTCGTTGGCGCCTTCGCAAACTATGGTTATAAAAGCCTGAATGCAAATCCCTTCCGGCCCCAGGCATTCATGTATCCTCCCTTTCTCTTTTTCGCTTTTCCGTACCTTTTTCTTTTCATCGTCCTGCCTCATGTCTTGGCTCTCGGCACTGATGGCCCCATCCTGAACAGCAACATTAGCGCATTCATCAATAAACTTTTGACAGAGTACGAATCTCCTGGCGGAATTGGGGTCGCAGTGGTCGGAAAGACCCCCAACGGAACGTGGAACGTCGAGACTAAAGGCTACGGAATCGCTACATTGGCGAACAGCAGCAACGTCACTGAGAACACCCTTTTCCCTATTGGTTCCAATTCCAAGGTAATCTCAGGTGCTGTCGAGATCATCTGGTGACTTTCTCATGCCGCCGTGTTCCTAGTTGTTCAACATCATCGCCACGGGACTTCTCATACACAACGAGACACTATCTCCTCGTTTGTCCTGGACATCCAGATTGGCCTCAGTCATCCCTGGTTTCGGCTTGGAGGATCCTGTTGCTTCCAAGTATACAACCATTATTGATGCCATGTCTCATCGGACCGGCGTACCTCGCCATGACGGAAGTGTTAGACTTTCAGATAATCTGACAAGCATCGTGAGCTGCTAAAACGATATCTCTCCGCTATACCCCGGTGCTTATGAACACGAACAGATCGCAAAATTAAAACATCAACGACCTTCAGCAGAGTTTCGCGACATTGTCCAGTACAGCAATAACATGTACGCTATTTTGTCATACCTTCCCACCGCTCTCCTGCCATCAAAGATTCCCTTCGCTCGTTACGTCAAGCAACATATCTTTGACCCTCTTGGTATGACTTCAACAACATTGACTGGAACGGCAGGTCTGTTCTTCTCTGCCGCACAACACGATTCTTTGACTCAAACACGGTGGGCAGATTCAAAAGGCTGGCGCTTAGTTACTCTCCTCCGCCCCCTACCCCTCGTCCCGCGAACGCTTCTTTCCCTTTCGGAAAGTTCTCGTCCGTAGCAGGGAAATACAATAACCTCGGATATGGGCCGGTCGAACTTTGCCTCGTGTCTCCAAAGGACCCCAATGCTTCTTCCTCCTGCAAGGCTCTTGCCGCTAACATATCCATAGTCCTTCCGGGTGTGACACCACCGAATGTCCCTACACTGTTCGCCAAATTGGATACCCCTTCATTTTCCCACCTCAGGCTCACGCATTTTGACGGTGCGGTGTTCAACCTGAGCGGGTTTTCAAGCTTGATAAGCCGCTTGGATCGGGACTGGATTCTAAGCGGGCTGGTTCGCTGACTTTTTCACCCCACCAGCCAACAGGCAATGCCTCAGTCCCATATTGGGCACAAGATCAAGACTTCGGTACTACTGCTCAGGCTTTTGTTGACGATCGGCTTAGTGGCCTCGGGCTTAGAGGCGTATGGAGTGTGGCGAACGAACCTGAGGGCAATACGGCGCGTGAACGGGCAGAAGTTTGGTTTGACAGAGTTTAGGAGTCCTCTGTTGCCTCCACTGAAAAGCCGTTGTTTTTGACATAAGGGGTTCTGGTGTTTTACAAGACAAAAACGTACTTTGTATGGCTCGGGTTCTGTGTAAGGAAGTGAAAAAAAAGGATGCGCAGGACAAAGAACAACATCGGAGGGATCAGAAGACACTCCAGACCTTCTAAAAGAAGTGCCGCCTTCGTCCGCAAAAACCTCGTTTGCTTCAAATTAAGTAGACCGGTGACCGTTCCCTCTAGCCTCGATAGAGGGACCGGGAAAGCTGAGTTTGAATTGACGTGCTATGCAATTTCATCAGAAATGAGATAAAGATAGCACTCGGATCAACGGCTTGCCTTATATAGTAAGTCCCAATTGGGACATTGGTGAGCTCGACGACAGCGCGAATGCAACGCGAACGTCTTCCTTCAATCCTTGTCCTCCATGGAAGCTGGCAGTCTCCATCTCGAAGAGACTCTTCGGGACATAAGAAAGCTACCTCCGGATTCTCTTGATGCAAGATTTACGACAACTATCCCTGAGGAACGAATACCGACAACATACATCCAGCAACGAGTCAATGCTGCCGACAGAGCAACGGTCCAACGGGCTTGCCTCCTGGCCTGGGCAGTTACTGGTAGAACTCAGGTGCCTCGAGAGTCACAACTACGGGTACTTCTGGCAATCTATCACGGGATTGACTGTCTATTCTACGCGGGAACAGGATCTGGGAAGACTGCCTATTGCACTACTTCTGCTATTCGACGATCCGGAAAATGGCTATGTCTCTTTGACAATCTCACCGTTGAAGCGATTGCAGGTTACTCAAGTTAGTGGTTCTCCATCCTTTATCACGAAATTACAAATAGTTCTCTCCTTATGTTCTCTTTAGGCCGAAGACTTCAACAGACGATATCATATCCCGACCGTCGCAATCAATGCGTCAACCGGTGCTTGAAGCTTGAAAAAGCCTTGGTAATGTGTTGGAGGTTCACGAGACATAGCGAGAACTTGTTGTTATGGAAAGTACAAATTGGACATGGACGAGCAAGAGAAAGCCGGACACATCGTGGCGCGGACCGCTTACATCCCGATTGGGACATACTATATTAGGGAAATACGATCATTCCGGACCTATCTTTAGCTCACTTCCCATCAAATTGCATAGCATGTCAATTCAAACCCAGCTTCACCAGGCCCTCTATCGAGGTCTGCCTCATAGAGGGCATGGTCACCAGGCTACAAGTTAAGCTGGAGTAAGGGCAAACTGTACAGATATATAATGGACATTTGAGTGTCAAGATTTCAAATAAGGCACTTTCAACCTGGCTGCCTGCTGCTTCCTTAGTAAATGGATTATCCTTGATGCCTCCAGGACCTGATTGTGGCAGATTCATTGTTGTCATCAACAAAGGCTGCCTCGTATGCTGATGGGTGAACCAGGTTGGACAATCCTCTGGAACTCCTTCTCCTGCTAAGCGATGCTGGTCATAATGTTCTTTCACAAGCCATCCCCACTTAGACATTGTTGAGGTGCTGTTTGTGGACAGTCACAGTCCGCAGACTCGTTGGATGGTTTAGTAGGCACACATCAGCAAATCCCATGTGAGTCTGAAGACACTATATACTAGCTCTGCAGACCTTCAGACCTTTACAGACCTCCAAAGACCTCCATTTTTGATCTTCAGAATGGAGGTCTGTGGAGGTCTGCGGAGCTTGGTGTTTGAAAGTTTGACTCGATTCAACTTTTTACCCCATTTCAGGTAAGTTGAACCGGAGTTGGTCACAGGTTCCCTCAATCATGAGAGAACCTGACCGAAACCACTAATGACCAGTCATGAGGTCCGAGTCAGGGTGATCAACTGACTCTGACTGGTCATCATCGGGACTGACCATCAACTCAAAGGGGTCAACCTCGCCAGTCTTGGACATATAAACCATTACATATGAACTAATTAGAGCAGCAAAATGTTCCACAAGTACATAGAGGGGGAATCTGGATGTGTAACTGGGGGTGGGGAAGCACTAGACAGTGGATGATGGGAGCACAGGTGAAGTACAAGGCAGCTGGAAGAGCAGTAAGGGGCATGGATCTGGATGTTGGGCACATCAGTGGGGATTGAACAGGGACTGCACGATGGTGCTGGTACTTATGAGCGGTATAGGTATCATCAGATGGAAGGGGGTAGTGAGTGCCACAGTGGGCGTAGAAAATGGGATGATAGTGGCTATTTGATCAAAAATCAGAAATGGTGAAGGTGGGGGAACGGGGTGCTTACTGAGAGCATAGTATGTTGTGCCACCATCATCGGATGTCAAGACAAGAAGAGTCAAATGATGGGACCATGACTTGGTGATGTGGCAGTCTGCAGTGTATCATAAGAAACTTGAGGATGGTGGGATCGGGGTGAGCAGGGGGGATAAAGGAGAAATCGCGAAAGGGAGAGCTGAGATGTGAGGTGAGAAGAGTCAAATGAAGCTCACCATGAGGTGGTGACATGGCAGTCCATGGAGTAGCATAAGAACCTGAGGACGGTGGGATCGGGATGACCACATGCAAACTTGAGCACCTGGAGCTGTTCGAACTTCTGGTTATCAAGGTGCACACGATGGTTGACAGCAGTCTGTTTGCTAGCTGAAAATAAGCATTCACAGGGAACTGAGGAGGCCTGAGAAGGAAGGTAATCAAGGGTGATGTGAGTGAGGGTAGGGTACTCCTCAGCATGAATCTAACATAAGATAGAAGGGATAAATGAACGACGCACCTGCCACCACTCAATAACATCAGTCTCTGGCAATACATCCTTTGCAATGACCTTGAGGTAATGGTGGAGTTCCAACTGCCAGTTCTCAACCTCATGAGTTTGATCTTGCTGGGTGAGGCATTTGTGATATCGGTGGAAGCCTTGAATAAGCCATCCACCATTTGGTGAAGGAGGGCTGGTGCTCAAAGAAGCCGTCATGGTGACAGATGTGTGTGTATTCCAGTACCACTCCATCTAGACATTGATCAGATAAAAGTCATGTCAGCGATGTGAATTAGGTATGTACCAGACCTTCGAGGACTTTCCTCGCTTCGTCTTGCCAGTTCCTGGCATTCAGATTGCTATTAGTGCACTCACGTGCCTGTTCTTTGGCACCGCCCCAGTTGAGTTCGATTCAATTGAGTTTGAAGTAAGGGTGGAGCGCTGTGTAATTTGATAAGAGAATGAACAAAAAATGAGTGATGAGGACTCACCTAGATTCACGAGGATGCAGGGCTTCATATCGAACCTGTTATAATACTTCTGGAGCTTGTTGATCCCTGCCTGTAACACAGAGGCAAATATTGTGTAATGGGGATCAGCTATCTTGGCCTCCCAGGCTGTCAGAAATTCTTCGATTGCTGGAAACATGTTGTAGATTCTTGGAGCATTCTCGGAAGCAAATTTGTGCTGGAGATCACGAGTATCCTAGTAATGCGACTTATAGTTTTGTAGAGATGAGAAAGCCACAACATACCTTTAAGATGAGGCAGATATCTTCGACGCATGCCCAATTGTTGTCAGAGAGGTGGAAGGCGGACCATGGAATCTTCTTGATGACCTTTCCATTTGTCTGAGTGACAGTAATAGGGCCGAACAGCTCATCAGCAGCTGAGATAAACAGATTGATGGGCTGCAAACTGTCATTTCATTGTTCAGTAATTGGATAATGGAATTCTCACCTGACGGAGCTGGAGGGCATGCTCCACCATGTCATAAGCAGAGCCCCATCATGTATTGCTGTGAACCTTAAGTTTTAGGGGGGTCGAGATCTTGCTGTTAGCCTGGAGTTGTTTGAAGTACTCAATATATTGCCCTGAAGCTTGAATCTGTGGATTAGAAATATGAATGAGTACTGATAATATACAAATCATAATGATACACACCTTCACAGCCAATGTCCATATAGCTGTGATGGCATCCAGAGAGCCTCCGAGCACACGATTATCAGGCAGAGTAGAGTAATATTCCTATATAGCCGTAGTCTCAATTGTGGTGATCTTTGTGATGCCACCCATGACAGCAACAATGGCAATATTGTTCACATGCTCAAGGCATCTGTAGTGCATGTGAGTGGCTGTTGTTCTACAAGATGTATGACTCATGGGAGCTGGTTTTCCTTGGGATCCCAAAGCAGGCCAACCTTCTGGTAAATGTCTTCAATTTTTTTGCACATTGTTGTGTTGTTAGATGCATTGTCAAGCGTTGTGCATCCCAGCTAATCACCATCAGAATGTTATCATGCACTTCTGACAATCAGGGTTGTACGCACCTTTGATCAGTTGTCCATAATGATGCCCACATGCTTGCAGATTGACACAAAGTAATGCCCAAGGTTGTCGCTGGAGTGGTCACCAGAGATTGCCTTGAAGCCAATGACCAATGACCTAAGTGTCCACTTACCATCCTTTATCTTGATCCAGTGGCCGGTCATGCCAAAGTGGCCAGTCTTTGTTGTGTCAGTGGTCCATGTATCGGCTGTGATTGAGATCTGACCAGGGGCATCCTGATAAGGGTGAGTGCATGTCTCTGATCAAATCAAGGACTCACTTCAATCACTTGCCTCATTTTAGTGATAAATTTGATGAAGGCGTTGTGAAGGTAGGCCGTGACATTGTGGCAACTTGGCAGCTCCTTTGTTCTCATTTTGGGGTGCATGACTATTAAACAGTTCCGAAACATGGCCCTGCTTACTAATGCAAATGGCTGTGGTGAATGTGAGTAATTTTTGTTGATTCTGATCCCTCACCTTGCTCACTCAACTGGTCATCGCACGCAACAAGCTGTGCCAAGGCATGTAACAGGGCATCTCTTGAGAACTCTTTTGGTCCTTTCAACACTTGAACAACACTGTCCAGAGTGGTCTGAGTCGACAATCCCCTGACTTGCTGCATCTTCTTCCAGAGGTCTCAGGGAATGCACCGGTCATTCATTGATAAGCTGTCAGCTTCACACTTGATCTTGTAGACATCATAATGATAATGAATATGAGTTTGACAGCTCATGTTGAACCTGGTGAAGAATGCATGATGCAAGCCCTTCGAGTCAGTGAACATTTTATTGTCTCTGCAGAATGGTCCCCCCAGGTAAGTATTATGAGTAATGGCTCAGAATTCCCTTACTCACTTGCACACCAAGCACCACCGACCATAGACTCGCTTGAACTGCTCACCCTGCTTGAAACGTACCCATACCTTGTCCGTGAAAATCGTCAATAGGTCACGTGTGAGCTCACGCTTTGTCACCACCAATGCTGGGAGCTCGGAATCCAACTAGAACAGTAAGGTAAGACCATGCCTGATGATTTAATATAAGGAACCTACCTCCACATCAGTCTCTTCTTCCTCACCATCTGGCTCACCATCATCCACCTGCTCACTCTCCTCATCCTCAACGTTGGGTTCTGTGACCACTTTGTCCTCGTCCTCAAGATCTGTGACACATTTCTTCTTTTTTGTTGGCTTTGTTACCACCATCTCTTCATCTCATGAAGAGGTTGAAATTGACAGTTGTCACTTGTGGGAGGAAGACTTTGATGCAGAACTACATACTGATGCTTGTACCTTTGGCTTTCCAGGTTCTAATGCTGCCCATTTTGCAGAAGCAGCCTTTGCGGTTGTGCATACAGGCTTCAATACCTTCAATGCCTTCGTAGAGGTTGTAGAATGAGCCATGAGTAGAATGAGGAGTGGGAAATCAAAGAGGTGAGGTTTCCTCAGCATTCTTGAGACATGTCTTATACCCCTCATATTGCAGGATATTTGCTTGTTGTCAGTGTGCCAATCCCAATTTTTTTCTCTCTGGTTTGTGCTAATGATGCCTTATGCTTCATGAGGGTTGATTGATTATATTGCAGCAACACCATCTATGGACTAGTGTCCATTATCGGAGTCTAGAGATATTTGACTGACATATTTTCATGGTGTTTGAGGTCATATATAAGCCTCATATTTGCACTGACTATTAAATCCCTGCCCACTCACAATCTCTTTCATCATAGAATTCATCATGTTTCAGTTCACTTAGTACACCGTCTCTGTCCGTTAACTATTATTTTTGTCATAGTATTGCCCGTATTGTGCAGGACTCTGATTTTGGGTCTATCCTGGTCTCCGATGACTGTTTTAGTTAAATTCTTCACTAGGATATGATGTAGTTGGTCTTGTCAGTTGTTGACTGACTCCGACTCTAACCAGTCATAACTGGTTATCATCGACTTGTATTTTTGCACTTAGTTACATAACTGGAGTTGAAGGTCTGTGAGAAATACAAGAACTGGAGTCGAAGGTTCGGTCTTCATTGGTTTTTTCTTCGGTTTTGGACCAGTTCAGTTTCAACTTTAGAACCAAACTTTTGAACACCAGCAGAGCTAGTATATAGTGTCTTCAGACTCATCAGCAAATCCTGATTTTGATGGTAGCAACCTGTAGCAAATCATAGCAAATACACTCAAATTTATAGAGGTAGCTAGTGCTGTAGCCTGCTGTAGCATCACATAATGCTGTAGCACATAATCAGACTTATACTGTAGAATTGTAGTGAACTATAGCAAGGTAGATCACTATAACTAGAGAGTGGTATCATTGTACCACTTCATAGTTTGTTAAGCTGACTTGGTATGGATTCTGAATTCAAATCATGCTATATTATTTCTGCCGACATGTACAAATTACTATATAGTATTATGCCTACCATTGCTGCACCTCTCCATGCACACCGATTGCCATCGTCCCACTCTGAGTCATCAATGATATCAGCACATCCCACATAGCTCTGAAGCTACCCTCCCACTATAGATTCATGTCTTTACAGCCTTGTTGAATTGGCCTGCAGAGGGGAGGCTGTTGGTGCAGCTAATGAGCTACAGCCACAAGTATCATCATCTAGGCCACAAGAACATTGGAGAATAACTTCAACATGGCAGCAAAGAGGAGGACCACAAAAAGTATGTCTTCATTTGTTTCGTACATCTATTTCTTTCTCTCACCACTCTAGAAACAGTCCCACTTGGAATGACCCACTCCACCCCAACTGCCTGCTTCCTCCACCTCAGAAACTAGTCCAGCGGACTAACCAGATTTGCTGGTCCCTTGTGAACAAGCACCTTGTCCCATCCTCTATCATTCACACTAACCATGGCCAACAGCATCCCCCAAATCTATGTTACCATGAAATGTGATGGTTGAGTAAGCACTTCATACTCTGATCTGTCATCTACACTAACCACAATCAACAGCATAGCCAGGTGTAGCCTGCAACTCCAGTCGGTGCATGGTAATGGTACAAATGGTGATAAGTGTAGCTAGCAGAGCAAGGCGAGCATTGGGCATGGCAGCAGACATGTACAAACTGAATTGATAGCGACAAATGTCTTGATTAGTTGTATATTATTAGATGTGAATATAATGCTCCTTCACACCATTTCGAAAAATCACTTTAGGCATGTTTGAGTACCCAACATAACATTCTAATATCATGATGCTGTTCTATATAGTGCTATATAGTGCTACAGAGTGAACAGTGGTATCTACATAATGCTATATATTGAACTCAGATGCTACAGAGTACTACAGAGAAAATACCCCTCACTACTACATGTTAGGGCAACCACTAAACTGTATACTCCAGCCACATCCAAAGATAATGGCAGAGCATCAAGTCATTGTGGGCTCACACAAAGAGATAAGCTTAGAGAGAAAGAAGAGGATGAGGGAATATGCCAGTTCATATTGACTATAGATATCACCACAGTAAAGTGGGAATTCTAAGAGAATAAGACTAAAGAACAAGTATGCTACTTGATAGACTATATATACTAAATAGAGAACATGTGTTATCGGTGAGGCATTCTATGGAATCCTTATGTAAGTAGTTCTGGAATGTTTTACATGTGTTATAGGTGAGGTGTTGCACAGCAACATGTGAAAACCATGAGGCATTGCACAGTAAGTAAAATGAAAGACATGTGTATGCAGCATTGTGTATCAAATGAAATGAGATTGATGTGTTTACCATGTGTCCAACATGTGTCCACCCTTGAATCTTATAATAATGTCCACAAGACCAAACAATGATAAGATGTAAAAGATTAGATAAGAGGCTGTTCCATAACACTATCCCCACTCTATCCTAGTATGGTCATGTCCTGAAGTCTCCTGTTGAATATGTACAGAGCGCATGTGCATCAGGTTTTCGGCAGGGGTCTGGTATAACTAGTTACAGTTGACCATTGCTTGTCACTGTGTAATCACTATATAAGGCATTACAAGAGTTTACAATACATTGAATTTATTTTATTGAATGATCATTTGCTGATGCCTAGTCCACAATTCTGGTAGATCATGAGCTATTTATGTCAATATTGAAATCCATGAAATGGAATTAAACTAAAATATTAGTCTTGTTGCTATACGACAATTGCTTAAAAGAGTCTACAATGCATCT
>Ga0307516_10001272_pt1 | contig 35078 bp, 41 predicted proteins | sample 19_EM_MG_FD_203310 | JGI IMG/M metagenome (GOLD analysis project Ga0307516, IMG submission 203310) | Populus trichocarpa ectomycorrhiza microbial communities from riparian zone in the Pacific Northwest, United States - 19_EM | ecosystem: Host-associated > Plants > Roots > Unclassified | place...
GAGTAATCCGAGATGACCGAGTTCCCCTTCTAACCGAAATGACCGAAAGAAGATGAAAGATAAGATAAGAGAAATGGGACATGAGATAAGATAAGATAAGGAATGTGGAAACATGTCATGGTTGAGCGAAGTTGAATGAGTGGGCGCTTGGGACTTAGAAAGAAAAAGAAAGAAAGGGGAAAAACTGGTGAAAATCATGACATACACTCTGACTTAAAGTCATTCCCTATTGAGTCCTACCACAAGTTTAAGTACACGATCGTCTTCTACGACGATTACACGTCCAGAGTTTGGACTACAAACTTGAAAACCAAGGATGCTGCACTTCCTGCTACAAGGCACTTCCCTGCAATGGTTGAGGTCTCATGCCTGGTTGGGTAAGCAGGCTGTTGCACAATGTATCTGATGGTTTTGCTAACTGCGTGGAGACCCCCTGGATCTGATCGGACAGTCTCCACCTTGTACATGCAGGTACCTTTGGTCAGGTTACTGATAACACCCAGGCCAATAATTTAGCCCATGAAACTGCATCAGGAAGATGTCAAAATACTTATTTTTGACAGTAGCTTTTCTCTGCTTTTCGCTACTTATTAGGACTTCTCCGGGGCTTTTCCGGCCCCAACTTCCCTTGGTTCGTGACATAGCTTATAGAAGTTGGCACTTTTTACTTATTTCTACCTTTTATTACAAAAAGATCAAGAAAAGTTGCAGAAAAGCAAATTGCAACTTTCCTGATGTGTCCCAGGCAGAACCACTGACTTCTCGCACTGGGCCAAACTCCCGCAGCTGATCCTTGAGTTCTGAGAACTCCGTGACACCTCCACTCATCTCACCCCCTTCATGGACGCGATGCACCCTCCCCTGCGTGTTCCAGGTGATGCTGCGATTGACCTCGTGTCCGTTTTGGGAGCGGGTTCAATCGCTCCCTTCACTTGGTTCCTTCTGCTCATTATCAGAAAAAATGAGTTTTTAAACTGGTTGGGATGTTCGTAGTTGAAATTTACAATCAATTTCATTAAATAACTGCTTGATGACTACCAATCCGGTCATTCTGGGACAATGACCTAACCTCAACCGACAATGGTAGATTCAGGTTTTTCCTGATGCCGTATCACCGGGATTGGGATCAATCTGATAGGAGGCCTGGGGGTCACTGGTCAGAGGTCAAGGAGGGCCCGCAACAGGGCCCAGCGAAGTTGCCGGGGAACGTGGTGAGAATGTGCGGGCTTGGGATGGTAACGGGATGGAAAGAGCGGTGAGTGTCATCGCCAACACATGGCATCGGCCCCGTGGTTGGGCGCATCAGCACCGCCGATGATAAAATATCACAAACTCTCCATCTCCGTCACCCCGCCGCCCACTGGGGGATTGTTTCCATGAGCCAACCTCTCCGCGGTGAGCTCTAACTCCTGCTGGCATGGAAGTTACACCTAATGGGAAGAAACTCCCACCAGCCTTTCCTGCTGATGCTTCGGAGGATTTCGTCAGGCTTGGTATCGAACGGCAACACGTGCCCTCCATCCTCGCCACGATTTTGAGAGCTGAAGAGTCATCAACCGGCTCTATACACCCGCTCGACCCAATCGGAGCACAACAGCTTGTGGAAATACTTGATAGGGTACCGCCTCTTCCAAAACCCCTCCTCACTTATAACTCCTCCGACGACCAGGTCGTGTCTTGCGAAAGTGTTAGCCAAGGCTCGAAGGAGATATGTTCCGTGGCCCTACCCAAAGTCTGTTGTTTCTATGACGTCCTACCCACATCGTGCGTTACACTCGACGTCGTGTCGAAGGAGACACATACGTCTGGTGTGTTTGAGGCACACGTGCCGGGCATGGATATCCGTGAGGGGCAACTGGCTGGAAACCGAGTCCGCATGATGACATTTCGGACGAAGGCGAATACGGAAGTCAAACGGGTCTGTGCTCCCGCCGTTTCGAAGAAATAAACTGACATCCCTTTCAACAGAGATTCTACTCCGAGATCGTGAAGTGGAAGTACATTTCACATGATAACGTGTTACCCTTTCTCGGGGTTTACGTTTCGGTGGATCTGCCCCCGTTTTGCATAATCACTCCTTGGATGTCAAACGGGCATATCGTCCACTATATCCAACAAAATCCGAGTATAAATCGGCTACTGCTGGTGAGTGTTGTGGATATGTGGGGGGTCAGGCGCCCAATCATATCATTGGTAGCTCGCGCAATCGGCCCGTGGTCTCCAGTGTCTCCATCTAGCGAATATCGTCCACAGTTGTGTCAATCCGGTAAGAGGGGTAGTATATCAGGGGCGGAACTCCATTAACGCATATACCACCCAGGGAAATATACTAATAACCGGGGAGGGGGTTGCATGCCTGGCGGATTTCGGAATCTCAATTATTATGGGAGACCCAACTGTCGTCTCACAGAGTAGGTCAACAGCCCAAAAACCAGGGCTCACTTGTTATACAGCCCCGGAACAGATAGATCCATCGCGGTTCAAGCAAACTAGCGGTAACCCCTCAAAGGAGAGTGATGTTCACTCCCTCGCGATGACTGCCTACGAGGTACGCTTTCCCGTTCCGCTTCAGGCACAGCTGAGAACTTCCCACCGCCGTTAGGTCCTCACGGGGATCAAACCATACCACGACGCGGAAAGTCGTATTGATATCATCAAACTCATTACAACTTTCAATGAGCGTCCGCCCCGTCCAGGGCATGAGGTTCCGGGTCTCTTGTTAGATGACTCAATCTGGGAGATGATGGAGTCCTGTTGGGCCCCGGAACCACCGTTACGGTGGAAAATTGGTGAAGTCTGTGACAGGTTTTCGCTCTTGGTGGGGGATATGGCCGGTCCGGTCCCCAGAGACGGTGAGTAGACCTTCCCTTGATTCTTCGGTAAACCTCCCCTCAATAGTCACGCCAAGGTACAAAGGATATGTGTAGTAGCAGCGCAGCAGTCCCATTGCCTCGCCCTACCCCAGCCGTGGAACTGTCGCCTGAGGGTAACATCCCATCGGAGCCCCCCCAGCTATCGCCCAAAGAGCGGCAGGTCCCACCGGCACCATCCAAAGAAGCAGCCACCCCGCAGACATCACCTACCAGTTCAGTGCAACACTTCGACTTGCGGGATCCAATACCCGACGACGAATCCCCACGGGGGATGAAACCTACGACAGGACCCTCCCCGAACACTAATCCTCCCCGGGCGGAGACTGAGGATCCTCAACCGAACCCTAGTGCCAAACTGCGGATACTGTCCGCGAGCCCGGAACCTAGTGAGTTTTTTCCAGGAGGGTACCGATCCCAATGCACTGATATACAGAACCTGGAGCACGGAAGCGTAGGAAGAAGTGGTGTTTTGGATTGTGTTAACCCTGCAGTCTCAGGAGCGGGATAGCCCTTGGCTGTTGCGAGTACCTACTACCGACTGGATGCCGCGCAGAGGGTTACCAGCTCCCGTCTTCTTTCCTCCGCTATGCCCGCGACGATTGTAATGTTTAGAGTATATGCCTACCTCGAGTTGGAGACCCTTTATGTAGTATGAAACCTCTGATTCAGACCTCGTGAGAGTCAGCAACCAGCGCCTCGCTGAATGCCGAAGAAGTTCTATCTTTTCCGGACAGGCCGCCAGCGGCCAGCTGGCCTTGTGAGCGCGCATCGCTACCATCGAGTAGTTACATTGGGGGGGGGACCCATGTCAGGAGGCCGGTCCGATGAGGAAGCACTCCAGCGGCACCCGCTGAGTCTGAACCATACCACGTAACGTACAGGTGGCAATGCATAGCCCCCCCCCCCCCCCCACGTGCACCCGTCGGCAGGTCAGTTGCGGTTAGAGCCGCTGTAACCCGAGTAGTATCGGTTGGTGGATGTGCAGTGACCCAACCCAGACGGGCAGCCCCACAAAGGATGCGACGGTTTAGGGTCGCCGTAGGCCGCCGGCAGCCAGCGACGCATCAATGAGATCGAGCCCTCGCAAAGAGGGGAACACTCTTCAGGCTGCAGTCGTCCGCCCGATATGGTGCTGAGTGTGCGGCCAACATTGAACACCCAGTTGGGACGCTGCGGGCCGGATTGGACGAGTGGAGCCAAGGGTGGCTGAGGTGGATGATTCTGTGGAAGACCGGAGGGTTCAGTAAGGTTACAACTCACAAGGTCCGGGTAGGTTCGGGCAAGAAGCACCACGCGAGGGGCGGTCCGGGTTCGCGCCCTCGGCTTAGGGCGGCCTAAGTTGATCGCCTCTCTGAGAGACAAAGAGCCGTACACCCAGGGCTCCCGTACATGAACGCTGGATGCTTGGCCGCACGACGAATGGGATCCATCCCACCTATCAAGGCCCACAGGATTGGACCGGGTCAACTATCCTTCTGTTCGTCGTCTCCGGCAATGAATGACCAAACCTTATCCCACGTCTTGCTTTCCTTCCCCGCCGCCCCGTAGTTGGTCGACCCAGGGGCGATCAAGCTTTGGCAAGCTCTGACCACTGCCCACAAACTGGTCCACCGATGGCTCGTCTAATGTTAGCACCAACTCGTGGGAAGGCCGACCCGTAGTGCACGCAGAGAGGCGACAGTGAGACACCGAACAGTACACGAACATCCCACCACCAGAGCCAGTGTCTGCACAATGCGAGCTTCCCGGGGTGAAGACCGTTCGGCGGGCGTACTAGTGACTGACGCGTCGCGAGAACCCCACCCCAAGTAGAGTGAGCTCAAGCGTCCCAGTAAATGGGGGGGGGTAGAAATAACATAGGTGGCTTTGGGACTGGTTTGAATCCGTGAGAAGGGAAAGGCCAGCAGGTCGCGGTTGTTGTTCAATGCCAACATCCAACATGCCTCCACCGGTCATCGACCAGGTACCACCCTATGGAATGGAACTCGATGTCGGCAACAGGAACTCGCTGATCCGCTGAATCCACGACTTAGAGCCGGGGCAACACTCGAGTGCCCCCGGTGAGTTTGCCTTATAGGCCGGCAACGTAGTTGAGGGTCTACGGTGGGGGTGGGGACTACTGACATGGTGATTAGGCGTTGTGCTTTCGGCCCGTTCTGGGACCCCGGCCAGGTTTCCGCTTGTGGGCGTGGTTATATAACGAACGCCAGCGCCCGACTGCCTCACGCGTGACGTATTACGAACAACATTATGCCTCGTGGCCTCGCCCTCTCTTCACGATCCCACCGTACCGCGCCGTCCACGTATCCCACCGTCACCCGCTGAAGGGCCCAGCCCCTCTCTCACTATGCTCACGGGCAGTTACCTTCAAATGCTTCTCCAGCTGGATAGGTCATCGCCCAGGTTCCCCGACCAACTGTGCGGCGTCCTCGATGGCAGCGATTTTTACGACTCCATCACCAACCTTGAATCCGACTACTTACTGGAACTCGTTGAGTACCTGGATAAGGTACGGTCCCTCCGTCGGGCTCAAGCGCCCGTTCGCTGACTTCCTTACAGGCTCTCGATGACATCGACCACACCACGGTCGCCTTCAGAGGAGTATTGCGTAAGCTTCAACGAGTCTGCGCCTCCCGGAGGGTCCTGCCATCGTCACACGTGCTATCAAATGACCAGCTTAACATCGAAAAGAAGCCATTTGCCTCCGGCGGATATTCCGATGTGTACAAGGGGACACTCTCTGGTTTGGGTGTTTGCGTCAAGGGGTTGAAGGTAGCTTCCGCAAGCAGTCCGGACAAAGCGAGAAAGGCAATTAATTGGTACAGTTATTACTGGCTGACCTCCGTTCACTTACAAATCCCACAGATGCTTCACCGAGAGGCCGTCATGTGGAAACGGTTGACCCACCCAAACATCGTCCCCTTCAAAGGCGTAACTCTCGATCCCCTTCAGATCGTGTCAGAGTGGATGCCAGGCGGGGACCTGACGGGTTACATCAACCTGAACCCACAGGTAGACCGCATCAGCCTCGTGAGGCCGTTTCTGTCCCTCCCAGAAACACGACCTTATTTCCTTGCCAGCTGATTGATGTCGCAAAGGGGCTTCAATACCTCCACCTTTGTGATGTGGTTCACGGAGACCTCAAAGGAGTGGGTTCTCCATTACCACAGAACTTCCATGACCCGTTCACCGGAACCTATAGCCCAACATCCTGGTCGATGGTTTCGGTCGTGCACGCATCGCAGATTTCGGCCTCTCCCGGAATCAAGAAACCACATTTCGAACAAGCATGTCGTACGGTTACACTGCGCGGTGGGCCGCACCGGAGATCCTGGATGGGAAAGGGGCGGTGAGTAAGGAAGGGGACGTTTTCGCATTTTCGATGGTTATGATAGAGGTATATCTTGGGGAACTGTTATATGTTGAATTCTGACTGAACAGCTTCTTTTCCCCCAAGGCTTTCACTGGCGCAATTCCCTTTAACCTCCATACCTCTGTGATGGTGATGTTCGATATCGTGGAGGGGAGGCGTCCTCCGCGACCTACTCACCCTGCCTTCACGACTGAGCTGTGGGAATTGATGCAACGCTGCTGGGGTCAAGAATCCCACTCACGCCCGGAGATGTCAGAAGTTCTGCGAGTGTTGCGTAGTTCGTCAGTTTCCCTTCCATCCCTGCGATTGGTAATGGGTTGGCCCTGACTGTATATAACCAGGAACCCATCTCGTTAGTGCTGCACACCTCCTGGCCTTGGCATCATTCTATATTCTCTAGCTGCCAGATCATGACGTGCAAACCTGGAATGAATCCCTCAACCCGTTCCGGGCGGACCCGGGCAGAACACTCCCCGGGCGTTTGGGATCTCCACTGCCTCACACACATCAGGATCAACAGGGTACCCCATGGGAAACCATGGAACACACTGGGGCACGAACGAATGGTACGTTCCCCCTTTCCCACAGAACCCCTGAGAGATACGAAATCCGTACCCCTCTCGCAGCTGAACACCGGGGTAAGCAAGAGTGGGAGGGCCAAAATGTCTTGGAAAACCTACTAGGTGGATACGCACACTAGGCTTGTTCACAACTCACCCTCCACCGACCTATTTGACCGACCTAGATCATTCAAGCTCTCCAGCCTGCAGACGATTGATCAACCGTACCCTCACCACAGACGAGCGCATCTCGCTGATTATGTCAATCTTCTCGGACTGTGGTCAGGTTGAGATGGTTGGGCGCCTTTCTGGGAACGATGCTCAGACCTTTATCGATACGGTGGACGAGGTGCGTCTCCATACTCCTTCACCTCCAAAGAACGGGCCGACTGACTCTCACCAAACTCCCACACCCTGCCGATTAGGTGTTGGATAATCTCGTGTCACACATCCGCAAGAGATGTTCCCGTGCTATATACAGGCTGTGTGGCCGTCACGCTCTGCTTCCACAATCGCTGATAATTCCACTTTGTTACGACCCAAAGGAAGTCCCCCAGTCCCATGGTGGGTTTTCAGACGTATGGAAGACTTGGTATCAAGGCCGGGAGGTCGCAGTCAAGGTTTTGAGGGCCTACACAAAGGATGACCCCCGGCGGATCAAAGGAGTGGGTCGCTGGTGGTGCCCTTGACCTGTTATATCCATCAATAACCAATTGTGTCTCGTAGAGGTTCTGCAGGGAGGTTGTAGTATGGAGGACCCTCCGCCATCCGAATGTGCTCCCGCTGTTAGGTGCGACGATGGCCGAGTATCGGTTCGCGATGGTATCAGAGTGGATGGCGAACGGAAACATCAACGACTTTGTGAAGGCGAACATCAATGCAGATCGGTTGGAACTTGTATGTCGTTCGTTAACGACCTCCACCTTTGTTCGTCTGATGATGGTGTTGTTACGTAGCTTGGGGACGTCGCTAGGGGGTTGGTCTATATGCATGACCAGGGAACAACCCATGGAGATCTCAAGGGTGTAGGTTTCTGAACCACACAGTCGCCATCCTTGACAACAGCTTATCCTGCTCTCAGACCAACATCCTGATTAACTGCACCGGCCACGCCTGTATACACGACTTCAGTCTAACCACGATAGTCTCTGACCAGTCAACCTCCACATCCTCGTTCGTAGTGGGTGGCACAACTCGATGGATGAGTCCAGAGCTCCTTGACCCGGATAGATTCGGTCTGATGGGTGGTCATCCGACGAAGGAATCTGATTGTTATGCGCTGGGGATGGTGATATATGAAGTTCTCAGTGGGACGGTGCCGTTCGCCCCGGATGGGAACCAGCTTGTGATTATGAAGGTCCTGAAGGGTGAGCGCCCTAGGAAACCTCGGGGAGATAATGGGAAGCTGTTTACAGACAATATCTGGGAGGTGGTGAAACTTTGTTGGGAGGCTCGGCCGGGCGACCGGATAAGCGCCAAGGCTATACTTCTGGGTCTGGAAGGGGAACTACCTCCGTTAAGACCTTCCAACGCGGACGGAGATTTGGAGGTAGACAGTGGTGACCAGTCGGAGGGCACTGCAAATGATTCTGGTGTGTTTTCTCCGTTTAATCTCGGGTTCAACCCCTAATCATTCTTGCGGTACGCAGGACCGCCGACTATTGATTACGCTCACACAGTGGATCAATCGACGAGACATGGGGACGAACCCCAAGAACCGCCTCGAAACCTGGGCTCCTGTACGTTCTTTCCGTTTCACTTCGAACATCAGGCACACACATAATCGCCCTCGCGGCCTGTCAGATCCGCCAAGGACCATACCTCCGACTCCACCGAAGGGTTATCCTCCTGGAGTGATTCCACAGGATGGTGGTGAGTTCACGACTTCACCGCAATGGGATAGTTCGAAGGGGGGATGGTTAAGGAAAGTGCTCTGTCCATGTCGATAGGAACCCCGATGGGGTTCGCCCCACAGGTAGAATCCTGGAAGATGTACCCAGCCCTAGTAGCGCGATTGTTGTTCATCCGGTTCGGTAGTTAGTGTAGAGAGGTTACCATCAGTGCGCGCGTCGCACGCGGGCCTGTCGAGTTACGGAATTCCGAGATTGTACGTGACGTACATGTCCGGGGTACATTAGTAACGTAGGAGGAGACTTGAAGAGGAGGGGGGGAATAGAAATATGCCCCCATTTCCCTTGCCGTTTAACGGTTCAACCAAATACCATAGCTGACTTCCGTTGGCGCACGACCAAATCGCGTAGCGCCAATGATGTTCACCTTCGACACGATGTGACGTCTCGGGCGAGGTCGAGGAACTCAAACATAGCGTACAGGTCTCGGGGCCGGGAGATCTACTGCCGTGGCGCAAGGTGTAGCGTAATGTGGAGGGGCCAGTCCCCCGTGTACAAATGTGCCATAGAATATATATACCCACCACGGTTGTCGGGGTATCCTATTGGAATGGTATCCTATTGGAATATATCAGTACGACTTGTTACGCTACCAAACAGCCTCGGGGTCGCCGTGTCCAGTTGAATCGTGAGAAGCGGTCCTCTTCCTGACTCGATCCCATAATTTTTTCCTCTTACCCCCACGAGGCTCCTGCGTGAAACGCACGGAGGGATCGATAGAACACGCAGAGCCTGCGATGTAGCTATCGCCCGTATCCAGCTTCTTAGTCCCAGGCCCCGCCTTCCTTCGTTGGGTCGTCGCGGGCTTGGCCTTGATCGTTTTGTCATCTTTTGCAATATTTTTTCCCTCAGTTTCGTCCATTTCCTCCCGATCGAGGGGATCGTACAGACTCGGGGGAGTGGCAGAGGCGGATGCAGAAAACGCCCTGTCTGCATCCAGATGACGGGAAGCTAAAATGACGGGCCGCATTCGTTTCGTTGGTCACTGGATAATGATTTAAACAAGCGCAAGCGATACCACTCACGTGAAGTTGAACTCGGTTTACGGGTGCTTGATCGAGGAACCGCGCGCCCCCGAATTGTAGACTTGGTTATTTTATCTTCACTGGCGATCTCCTGGAATTTTCCCAAAACCTGGATTATCGTTGGTCTGGCCATCCTATCCTCCTCCCAACACTCCCTCAAGAAGTTCCACAGAACCTCCGTAATCCCTATCTCCTCAGCCTTCTCCGGCTTTGGAGGGCGCTCACCCGAGGTCACAGCGAGTATAACCTCCTCTTCCCTCCTTGGAAAGAAAGGCGATTGGCCCGTCAACACTTGGTACACCGTCATGCCCAGAGCGTAGATATCTGCCTCTTTGGATGGAACCCCTTTCTCCAGACCGAAATCGGCCGGGGAGAGGAGCTCTGGAGCCCTGAAGGACGCAGTGCCTTGTTCTTCACTCGACATTTTCACTGGGGTCGTCGTCACACGGATGGAACCAAAGTCCGCGAGCATGGCCCGGGGCGGAGCAGAGTCCGAGATGAGGACATTTGGCTGGGAACAGGAAAGAGATGATTTCATGATTGGATCCTTTGTTGAGACGAGGGCTTACCGTTTCGATGTCCCCATGCGCCAAGCCGAGGATATGGAGGTACCTGACCCCCTCGATCACATCTAAAACCTACGCACAACGAGGCGCGAATTGAACGAGTGCCTGGCGCTGCCAGAGCATTTAAGTTTACCAGGCGTAACCGATCCGCATCGGGGTATTTCTCCAGATATTCTGTGATGTTTCCGTGGGGCATCCAGGGTGTGACGATCGCCGGCACACCGTCACGGTAAAATGCGCCGTTGAATTCGAGGATGTATGGACAGGATACGTGCTTCCACACGATCGCTTCCTTGCAAAGACGCTGTTTCTCGCCAAGTAAGTTCGAGGACACATGTTGCACTTCCTGCCCGCCCCGGTACTCACCTCCTTGAGTTCCGTGGGACTCTCCTGATTCGAAGTCCTCAAAACCTTCACCGCTACAGAGTCGCCGTTCCATGTCCCATGGTAGACATCGGCCCGCCCTCCATACGCACAAGGCTCGTCGGGGAGTGTTATCGTTCCCGCATCGGCCCAGTACGAGTGAGGGAGGTATTTGCATTCTTGAGAGAGTTTTGATATCGCGGAGAACGCTCTTGAGCGCCTTATAATACCAGAATTTGTTCTAAAGATGTCGGACGAAATAACCTAGAGCGCGGTAAGGATTTTTGGGATCGGGAACGTCATCTGATTTCACTCACTTTGTCGAGGCACTCCATTAACCGCACCGCGGTGTCTCCCGTCAAGAGTAGGATCTCGTCCCATTGGGACTCGTCGATGAGCGCTTCCATCAATCTCTCGACTGTCTCGTCCAAACTGAAATCTCCGGACGCGAGCTGCCCCGCGCTAGGGAGAGAGAGCATGATACCTAATATTTCCGGCGAGGTCGCGGTGGGGGAGAGGAAAAGGGGTAGTTGTTAGGATGTCCGAGGAATATTTGGTTACGCGAGAGGGCTTACTGGGGGTGGAGGGTGGGGGTTTTGTACGCGGAGTAGACGGGATGACCATGCGGCCGAGGCGTGGTAGAGGTGGCTTGTCTGTCTCGAGTCGCTTCACGTTAGAGGCTGCGCGTGAAGTTGAGACCATACCAGGATTGGTTGCCGTGCGATCTGACAGATTATCGGTACCCGTCACCATGTCTTGGCCCGTGGCGGCGGTGAGGGAAGGCGATCGCAATCCCTGTATTACGCCTTCCAAATGCTGAAGTAAGGTTTTGAGATTTGGGCGGTCGTGGGGTTGATGTTTCCAACAAAGTTCCACCATCTCCCATAGACCATCTGTGAACCGCAGCTCATGAGGTCTCCCAGGGCGCTTCCCTTCAACTATTTTCCGAATAACAACGACGTTCTTATCTTGGGCAAATGGCAACTCCCCGCCGATAACTTCATATATCACCATCCCCAGTGCGTAGCAATCTGATTCTTCCGTTGGGTGACTCTCCGTTAAACCAAACTGTTCCGGATGGAGGAGCTCTGGACTCATCCATCGAATCGAGCCACCCTCCGGGCGTGAATTTGTGGAGATGAGGCTCGTATGGTCAGGGATAGCGAGTAGACCAAAGTCTGAAATGCAGGCGTGCTTGTCACAGTTGATCAGGATGTTGTCCTCAAGGCCCAGCAAGCGTAAGCCAACACTCAGCGGAGCAACGGCAGGTTGAAAGACGCACCCCCTTGAGATCCGCGTGGATCACCCCCTCACCATGCAAATAGTCCAACCCCTTACCAACATCTCTTAGCTGAGGGAATTAAGCAGTCATCAACAAGAATCGAGATAGTAGGACTCCGAACATAAACCCACCAGCCCTAACCGATCTGCGTCAGGATGCACCTTCAAAAACTCATTGATATTACCATTCTCCATCCACTCTGATATCATCGTAAATTTGGTATCAATAATAGTCGCTCCTCGCAGCGGCAGCACATTTGGATGGCGAAGTGCACTCCACATCACAACCTCCATGCAGAACATCTGTAAATATCACAGTCAGTTTGTCAACACGCGCGAAAGGTAGTGAGGGCTGTCGGCCACCCACTCTTCTGATCTTCTCTTGGTCATCAGTCTGAGATAACCTTATCACCTTGACGGCGACCTCCTGGCCATCAGATACACCCTTCCACACACCCCCGAACCCGCCGCAGTAGAGTGACTGTTTCGTTTGGTCATACGCGACTTGGATGGCCAGTAATTTTGGAAGTATGGCACGGGAGCCACATATCTTGCACAAAAGGCGTAAACAGTTCATTCGTGATGCCCGATCGAGGACATCCAGCCGTAACATCTGATTGACAGCGAGACACAGGAGTTTTAGCCGAGGTCAGCAGACCCATTCTCCGGAGACGATGAAATTGAATGGAAACGTGCCTCGTATATCGCGTCGATAAAGGCCTGAGCATCGTCACCACAGAGACCTCTGACTATCCCGACCTCGCCCTTGTTTGAGAGAATGGTCGTAATCAGGGAAATCCGCTCGGGCATGGCGAGGGTACTGAGGATCAAACGTTTCCAGCGTGGAGGGTCAAGGCCAGCGTGAGTAGATGAATCAGGGGGTCGAGGAGGCTCAGGGCGCCCCGGATCTGCGACATCCGGTAGCACTTGCTGGGTGGTGGATGGGGTTGGAACCTCCCCACCATAATGGTTGGCACCAGGTTGATCGTGGGACTCGGATGAAGGCCCATCCCGTTGGTGGGGTTGCGGGGAGTTGGGCAGAGGCGTGGGGTGCATCCTTCGACGGGGTGGCAGTTTGCAGCAAGGTGCGAGCGGAGCGCCCGTCGCTGGTGAGGTGGGACATATACCAGGCGCCTTCCCTCTTCAGCGCCCCACCTCACCCTGAGCGTGCAACTGGGCGACGGTTGTACCACGGAAAGAATCACAAACGCTGGGGTGGTTCATGCGGGGAAGGACTCTCGGTGTTGGAGAAATACTCCAGGTGCTTCATTGCGCTGGGCGGGAGTTCGTTCTCTCCATCGCACAACTTCAAACTTCGCGGGCTGCGCAGTAACAAGTTGTGTAGGGTCCTGGCCCGGAGGCCCGACCTGACCAGGACCACTCGCCACATGTTAATTTTCCCACGATTACTTGATACGGAACCACGGACTACGGGTCTCAGTATATAAAGGTAGATACCTTTGTACTCGAAACCCAAGTACGAATAGAGTTCGGTACTCTTTCCCTCTGAGTCCCTCATGAGTTGTGGTCGTCGAAACCCCCTATGCCCGAGGATCAATCGGCCGAAACCGATTGAACCCTTTGACGTCGGCTGACTTACAAATTGGCAGGTGCTGTAACAGCGTCTTTATCACTCCCACGATGGACCCGGCACATGACAACAACCTGCCTGGGCGCGTATTGGTGGGCTAACCTTTGATGGAACCGATGGAGTGTTGCAAACCCTTTGTCTCCCTCACCCCGCCACCGGTTGGGGGGTCATTAATATTTCTAGAACGTGCTGACGTGTTTCCAGTGGGCTCCAGCTCCTCATGGTGCGGGTGTCACAATTAATGTGGAGAAACTCCTACCAGGCTTTCTTGCTGCCGCTTCCAGGGATCTTGCCAGCCCCGGTACCGGATTGTAACACGTAGCTTCCATCCTCACTCCAATTTTGGGAGCAGCCAGTTCACACCCACTCAGCCCAGAGTGAGGCAGAAGACCTAATTGGAACCCCTGATATGGTACCCGTTTCTCCCAAATCACTCCTCGTGCTCTAAATCCTTCCGGTGACCAGGTCTTGTCTTCCGAAAGTGTAAATCGAGGCTCGGGGGGGATATCTTCCCGGACCCTGTGTGAAGCTTGTCGTTTCCATCATAAGGTCATACCCACATCATGCATTGCACATGATGTGGTGTCGGGTAAGACGGACGAGTCTGGTGTGTTTGTGCCCCGTGCACCTGGTGAATCTCCAGCACATGTGCCTGAGGAATTTGCAACAAACGCGCCCGGCGTGTATATCTGTAAGGGACAACAAGCGGGAAAACCAGTCCGCATCATGGCTTTTCGGCCTCAGTCGGACGCGAATATGGGGAGAATCAAATGCGTCTGTGTTTTCACCCTTTCGGAGAAAAAAGTCCATGACATTCTTCTCATTAACAGAGACTCTACTCTGAGGTTGTGAAGTGGAAACGCATTCCACACGGGAACGTGTTACACTTTCTCGGGGTTTCAGAGGTACCCCCCTTTTGCATAATCAGCCCTTGGATGCCAAACGGGAAAATCATCGACTATGTAACCAGAAATCCGGGGGTAGATCGGCAACGGCTGGTAAGCACCGAGGTGATGTGGGGGCCGGTCACTGACCATCTCATTGGTAGCTCGCACAATCGGCAAATGGTCTCAAGTCTCTCCATTTACTAGACATTATCCACGGTAGTGTCAACCCGGTAAGAGGAAGAGTATATCAGAGGTGGAACTCCGTGAACACGTACACTATCCAGGGAAATATCCTGATCTGTGAGAGGGGGGATGCATACCTGGCAGACTTCGGAATCTCGGTGATCATGACTGACCCCAATGTCGTGTCACACAGTAGGACGCCAACATCGAAACAAGGCCTGACTCGTTATATGGCTCCGGAACAGATAGCTCCACAGCTGTTTGGTCGAAAGCCCGGCGACCCCCCCTCAAAAGAGAGCGATGTTCACTCCCTCGCGATGACTATCTACGAGGTACGCTTTCCTGCTCTACCCTTGGGTATTGCTGAGGAGTTCCCACTGCTATCAGGTCCTCACGGGGACCGAACCATACTCCGGAAAAAGTGAACTTGGTGTCATAAAACTCATTACAACCGGCACCCGTCCACCCCGCCCAACGCGTGAGGCTTCGGATCCCTCGTTGACTGACCTAATCTGGGAGATGATGGGGCACTGTTGGGAGGTGGACCCATCGTCACGGTGGGATATTGGCAGAGTGTGTGACAGGTTTTTGCTGATGGTGGATGGTGTGGCCTGTCCAGACCCCACGAATGGTAAATAGCTTCCCACTTGATTCTTTGGTGAAATCATCCCCAATAACCATGCAAAGGTACAAAGGAGGCGGGTGGTAGTGGTGGTGAATCACCGCTGAGGGATGTTGTGCCCCCAATAGAGTCTGGAGTCACCCGACTGCAAACGGGGCCTAAGGCTGCCCAACCACAAACACTCCCCGCAGTCTCCATACTGGGTGAGCATTTCTTCCAGGAGGGTGCCGATCCCAAGTACTTATGTACAGACCCCGGAGTGCTGAAGGGTTGGAAGAAATGGGTTTGTTGCTTATCTTAATCTGGTAGTCTCTGGGGCGGGATAGTGCTCATACCCACGTTACGGTTTTCCATGCAGACAATTGTAGTATCATTATATCTGGGTACCTGACCAGGGCTTGGTATCGAGGGACAGTGGTTGGACCGGTACCACGCGGCCCTCTACACCCGCATGCGTTTCGATAGAAATGCCGTTCCCTCCTGGATGTGATCCCAACTTTTGTCTACTTCAGACTCGGTGCACGCCCTCGAAGGCGTTTAGGCGTACGAAAAAGTAGCAGCCACGCCGTGGGGAAAGTCGTCGTCGAGGTTCCTGCTGCTCAACCACCCGCCTCTAATGATTCAGCATGATAATCCGTTTCTATTCGCGTTCGCTGGGACGGTACTTGCTCATCGTGTACAAGCACCCTTACACCGTCCATTTGGTCATCGTTTCGGAGTTTCCCGGCGGGTGAGGCCCAGGGGTGTGGGGATCAAAGGGTCCCGATCGCGTCGTGTTCCCAAGCACTACCGTCACGACCCTGTGGACTCAACCTGCGACTTGGCGACACCTGTTCCTCCACCTCTAAAGGAAGTTTTATGTTTCAATTTCCACCCCCTACTATCGGCTGGTCACCGAACCCACGGAAGCAAACATCCTCCAACTGGCTGAGATAACCCGGACCACTCTCGGACGACTTCTCAAAGTCTTTCAACGGTTTGGTCATATACGACTGTATTCGTTGTGGGCCGTTGTCGGCAAGGGCGTGAAGGAACGGCGATTGGTCGAGTGCCAGGCCCATTGTCTGTCGGTTTGGTGAAGGCTATGGAGAGTACGATACGGTGTGTACGAACCATCCGCACATAGCCCCTTTCGGAAACTAACGCCTTTGCCCATCACCAGACGAGGCGTCGTGGAGTGAGGACCAACAAATCTACTTTGTGAAGCTACGCCAAGAACGAGTCTTTCTGGATGCCAGAACGCGGCGGGATCTCTGACCCCCTACCTTCGGCAATAATCGAAGTTCTCCGGTCTCAGATAACAACTCATCCCATCACCACTCTCTCGCCCCTGCTGGTCTTTTCTCTCCCATCATTTGTCCTGGCGTCAAAGTTTCTCCAAGAAACCCAGATAGATTTGAGAATCTCAGAGCTCGGTAGGCACTTATGCTCCTCAATCGCCCTTGCCTGTACTCAGTGTTACAACTACAGTCTTGTTCAGGAGATTGCCTCTAAAAAAAGAGATTGCCGGCGGTGGCACGGTGACCACCAGTGTACTCACCCGAGCTATTTATTCAGAAAGGTGTCAAGAACGTTGCTGGCGGTTATAATCCGGTGGATCTTCAACGTTGTTCACAGGAAGTCGTGCAATTCCCGTCTTCGCACGCCAAGTCCATTACCACAACGGAGGAGATTGCTTAGGTCGCCACTGTCTCCGTCAACAGCGACTCTCACGTGGGAAACCATCGCTACCGTAATGTATGGAGAACGTCGCCCTCCCTCACAATCCCACCTATCCGCGCTCCCCACCATGACCGTATCGCCCTCGCTGACTACACCACCGCCCTCTGTCGTCCACTCATCGACGACGGCCACTGTGGCCAAGTCCAAGCTCGATCTGGAACCAAATCCCTGTGAGCAGGCGTCCGCCAGGCCCCTCCAAAATAGCATTAGCCCCATAATCGAAAATCGGTATCCACCTCCTCCCTCTTATCCAACAACGGTTCTCCGAAGAGCAGTCCAACAACAGTACCAGTCAGAACAGACCAGCCTTTGCCTCCGTTCGTGGCTATCCCAGCCTTCCGAGTCATCCTACGTTATCGACACTTTCCAACCCTCTCCACGCACAACTCATGATTCATCTCTCCTTATTTCGTGGCGAACGTCAAGTCCCAGAAGGGCGAATTCGAAAAACCATTGATCATCCTCCTCCGCGAAGGAAATATCCCTTCTTCACAATTGGGCCCCCAGCCCTCGCGCCATCCGGACCGCACGGGGTGGAATGTCATTCACGTCCGCAGGGCTAGATAAAACCAGATATGTGAATATCCGTCGTAGAAGGGTGCCGTTTATTCCTAATATCCGTGGCCCAACGCAACGGCCGGGGTCCTGATATGTAGTTCCCTTATAAGGGTTCGATATTCCTCTGAATTGGGCAGTCACCCTGTATAAGTAAGGTGGCCTACTCTATGTTTCAATACCATGCTGCGCAAATGGTTCGGCACCGAATGACCGACGTCGTGACAGTCGCAAGGGACAACGTTGTCAACCGCGACGGTCGACGACAATCCCAGCGCCGGTCGTCGCCGTTGACCGCCGCTGAAAAACTTGTGGAAAATCAGCGCGAAACACGCCATTTTGGCGAGAATCGTATTTTGTACGAACCGAACAGGGCAATCCCAAAAGTCGGGGAAGCATGTCCAGAGGTTCGTCCTTTCGATCAATTGGGTCCGAGTCACCCTGAACCAAATTATGTACTCGATGTGATTCGACAAGGTGATGGGCGTTCTGTTCTGGGCGTTCCTCGTTTGGGGTGTTGGCTGGTTCCCGCGGACGCCAGCGCCCGAACGGCCGATGCTACCCAAGGCTTTCGCCTCGCGACCCCCCACCGTATTTTGTCGCCCACGTATCCCGCCGTCGCCCGCTAAGGGCACCGTCCATGTGTCACTATGCCCACAGACAATTACCTTCAAACACTTCTTCAGTTGGACAGGTCATCGTTCGAGTTTCCCGACCAACTGTGCGCGGTTCTTGATAAAGGAGATTTCGACAACTACATTACCGGCCTCGAGTCCAACGACTTACCGGAGCTTGTCGAATACCTAGACAAAGTACAGTCCCTCCATCAGACTTGAGTGCCCATTCGTTAAATCCATTGCAGGCCCTCGATGACCTGGACCCCACTGCGGACACCTTCAGAGGAGCCTTGCGTACGCTTCAATGGATCTGTGCCTCCAGGAACGTCCTACCCTCATCACACGTGCTATCAAACGACCGACTCAACATTGAAGAAGGGCCGTTCGCCTCCGGCGGTTATTCCGATGTATACAAAGGGGCACTCTCTAATTTGGGAGTCTGCGTCAAGGGGTTGAGGGTAGATTCCCCGAGCATTTCGAAGAAAGCGAGAAAGGGAATTATCCGGTGCAACCATTATCAACTGGCCGCCACTTACCCGTAGCTCTCACAGATGTTTCACCGAGAAGCCGTGATGTGGAAGCGGTTGACGCATCCCAACATCGTTCCTTTCAAAGGCGTAACCCTCGACCCCCTCCAAATTGTGTCGGAATGGATGCCAGGGGGAGACCTGACGGGTTACATCGGCCTGCATCCGCAAGCAAACCGCATTGGTCTCGTGAGTCCGTTTTAGTCTCCGAGTAACGCAGGCTTATTCTTCTCCCAGTTGATCGACGTCGCAAAGGGGCTTCACTACCTCCACCATTACGAGGTTATCCACGGAGACCTCAAAGGAGTGGGTTCCCCATTATCGCCAAATCGCCGAACTTCGGGTTTCATTCATCGGATCTTTGCAGCCCAACATTCTGGTTGATGGTTTTGGATGCGCCCGCATCGCAGATTTCGGCCTCTCCAGGAATCGGGAAACCACGTTTCAACCTACCATGTCGTATGGCCACACTGCCCGGTGGACCGCACCGGAGATCCTGGACGGGGAACGGGTGAGCAAGGAGGGAGACGTTTTCGCGTTCGCGATGGTTATGGTAGAGGCACGTCACGGGAAGCTGTCGTGCGTTAACCTCTGACTGACCGCCTTTTCATCTCCCCAAGGCTTTTACTGGCGTGGTTCCTTTTACCCTCCATACCTCCGTTATGGCGATGTTTGATATAATGGAGGGGAAGCGTCCCCCACGACCCACCCACCTCACTTTCACAGATGAACTGTGGGAACTAATGCAACGCTGCTGGGGTCAGGAATCTCGCTTACGCCCGGAAATGTCAGAAGTTCTGCGAGTGTTGCGTTCGTCAGTTTCCCTTTCATTCTTACAATCGGCGATGGGTTGGCCTGACCGTACATAACCAGGAACCCTTTTCGTTAGTGCTGTAAATCTCCTGGCCTCGAGCTCATTCAGAATTTTTTGGTGACCAGGTCATGACCTACAAACTGGGGACCAATCTAACAGTCCGTTCCCCCCGCCGGAAACGAGGAAACACACTGGGACACCAACGAATGGTGCGTTGCCCCGTGCTTGCCAGAATCCTTGAGAGATACTAAATCCGCTCCCCTTTCGTAGACGAACATGGGGGTAAGCAGGAGCGCGGAGGCCAAACTGTCTCGGGGAATACACTAGGTGGATACTTGCACCAGACTTAATCGCAACCCGACCAACTGTTCTGACCGACCATAGACCACTCGAATTCTTTAGCCTGGAAACGGTTGATCAGTCAAACCCTTGCCATAGACGAGCGCGTCTCTCTTGTTACAACCATCTTCTCGGATCGTGATCAGGTTGAAATGGTTGGACGCCTCTCTGGGGATAATGCTCGGACCTTTATCGATGCGGTAGACGAGGTACGCCCCCACGTAAAGAACGGGTGAGTTGACTCCAACACCCTGCCGGTTAGGTCTCCGATGGTCTCGCGGAAGAGATCCGGAAGAGCTGTTCTCGTGTTCTGTACACACTTTGTGGCCGCCAAGCCATCCTTCCACAGTCACTGATGATTCCGCTTTGTTACGACCCAACGGAAACCCCCCTGTACCACGGTGGGTTTGCGGACGTCTGGAAGGGTCACTACCGCGGCCGGGAGGTCGCAGCGAAGGTTTTGAGGGCATACAACGCGAGTGACCTCGGGGAGGTTAGAAGAGTGGGTCTCTGGTGGTGCCCTAGCTGGTTACGTATATTAACAACCAACTGTGCCTCGCAGAGGTTCTGCAAAGAGGTTATGGCGTGGAAGACCCTCAATCACCCCAATGTGTTGTCGTTGTTAGGTGTGACAATGGCCGGGCGTCGGCTCGTAATGGTATCGGAGTGGATGACGAGAGGGAACATCGATGAGTTTGTGAAAGCGAATGCCGACGCGGACCGGTTGGGGCTTGTATGATTTCCTTCACAACCCTCGTCTCCGCTTGTTGCTGAGGATGGCGTGATGAATATAGCTCAAAGACGTCGCCAGGGGGTTGGTCTATATGCACGATCAGGGAATGATCCACGGGGATCTCAAAGGGGTATGTTCCTAAACCTCGCAGTCACCATCCTGGGCACAACTTACTCCGCTTTCAGACCAACATCCTGATTAACCACAGCGGTCATGCCTGTATACATGACTTTGGTCAAGTCACGATAGTCTCAGACCAATCAACCCCTATATCCTCACTTGCAGAGGGTGGCACGATCCGATGGATGAGCCCAGAGCTCATCGACCCGGGGCGTTTCGGTTTGAACGGGAGCCGTCCAACGAAAGGATCTGATTGCTATGCACTGGGAATGGTGGTATACGAGGTTCTCAGCGGACAGACGCCATTTGCCGAGTGGGGGGACGCTCTTGTTATTCGGAAAGTAGTGGAAGGCGAACGCCCCATGAGACCTCAGGGAAATGAAGGGAAACTGTTCACAGACGCCATATGGGAAGTGGTGAAACTTTGTTGGGAGGCTCAGCCAAGTGATCGGACAAGTCCCGAGGTTGTGCTCCTGGGTCTGGAAGGGAATCCGCCTCCATTGAAGTCAACTTCTGGTGCGGGCGGGGATGTGGAAATAGATGTTGGCGACCGGTCGGATACCACAGAAGGTGATTCTAATATATTTTGTCTCGGGCTCACCCCTAATTGTTCTTGGGATGCATAGGACTGCCGATTTACGACTTGACAAACTCAGACCCCAGCACGCTCTCCCGGCCAGATACCCCGGGCTCACATCTTCGTATAGCAAATGCACCGACTAGACATGGTGACAGTGGACTCCCGGAACCACCACATAGCCCTGTTACGCATAGTGCGTTTCTCCATCTGATTACATTCCGGAGGCTGATGACATCTCGAACAGGCACACACCTACGGAGCGACCCGCCTCAGAATTATCCGGCACAGTACAACCGGCCTGGTACGTCCGTTCTGCCTACTCTACTGGGATCATTGAGTGAATGACTCCGAACCCATAGAGACCGATCTGCACGACGGGAGTAGGACTAGTTCTCGTCTTGGTGTGCGGGGCGAAGCACAGTCTCGTGTGCGCGTCGTTGTTCCCCCTAACCAGTCCTCACTTGACGAGGCGATGTTGTGCTACACTGGCCCTCTCCCCTTGCCGGCGAAAGTGGTGTCGACTGGAGCACAGCCCTCGTCCATTGGTGATCTGGCCGCCTTCACCGCCCGACTCAATGGACTTCGCGTGGATCAGGACTCAGACGATCTTTCAAACGCCCTGCGAGCTGCATTCAAGGAACACGAGCTATATAACTTGTACATCTCCTCCCTTGTAGGGGATACGGAGAGGGCGAAGACGTTATTGGAGGTGTTCGACAAGGTGCGCGCTGCGACGGATACCGTCTCATGGGTTGGTTCTCAGCACAGATGCGCGGTACAGGCCCTTCAGACTACTACACACGACGCCACAATCTTCAAGCAGTTTCGACAACTGTGTGGCCAGACAGGACTTCTACCAACCTCCCACATCATCCCCGGAGGACTCATCCGAACGACCGAGTGTCCTGTCGCCTATGGTGGGTTTGGTGAAGTTTGGGAAGGCATCTACGACGAGAAACGAGTGGCGATAAAGGCCCTCCGTGTATACAAGGGAGACGACGAACGGAAACTGCGCAAGGTATCTCATCCAACGTTTCTGATCCCCACACACCCCCAGTTGACTGCCTCCACCAGGTCTTTTGCCAGGAGGTAGTGATGTGGAGGCAGATCTCCCATCCCAACATCGTCCCATTCCTGGGAGTTTCGGAAGCACTCATGCCCCTTTGCGTGGTATCCACGTGGATGCCGAACGGAAACGTGCGGGACTATGTTAGGAAAAACCCGGAGGCCAGTCGGTTGCAGTTGGTGTGTTGGCCCGAAAGCGCGTTAGACTCGGACTAACGCGAGTTCAGTTACTCGACATCAGTCGTGGGTTATCGTTCCTGCACTCCCTCAAGATCGTGCACGGAGATTTGAAAGGGGTGCGTCTCGTTTCCTTCCGCGTCACACGTCGGTCGGTGGCAATCTCACCACCTCCCACCCCAGGATAATGTCCTCATTGACAGGTCAAGCTGCGCGCGCCTTAGTGACTTTGGGTTCACCAGCATCGCTAGCCTCAACTGTACAGAGACTTCCGCGCCCAAGTTCAAGGGTTCCCACCGATGGATGGCGCCCGAGCTTTTCGGCGCCAGCAATGGGGAATCGGGCCTCTCCACGCCCGGATCAGACACTTTTGCTTTTGGGATGGTCGCTTGTGAGGTAAGGAACGGTCGCGGTGGAGTCATTTTATGGTTTTGAAACAGCCCCTTCCCTCAGGTGCTCACCGGACAATTACCGTTCCCTGGGAATAAAGCCTCGGGAGTTGTAATGAACGAAATCATAAATGGTGAGCGACCGTCGAGACCTTCCAGGGGGAAGGAGCTTGGACTTTCGGACGAACTGTGGGAGCTTGTACGATCTTCGTGGGCCCAGGAGGTGGAGGAAAGGCCTTCAGTATCCGCATTCGTTGATTTTTTGAAGAAGGCCACCCCGGACATCTCAGTACTCAAAGGGCTCACCGAACTGGACGCAAACTCAGAGGAGTACACCCAGAAGATCCACCTCGTGTTTGGGTATGGGGATAACACGCTTTTGGGAATGCGAGAGGAGGATGCCCTCGTGCTCATCGAGATCTTTGATCGGGTAACCGCTTTACTCAACACCCCACCTCGGCTCTCGAACATTTCTGACCCCGTCTGGATTCAGGTTCTCAACTCCTCGCTGAATATTTCTACACTTCGCAGTCAGTGTTTGCACGGGCTTCAGAGAGTCTCCGCCCGGTGTGGCCTTCTGCCGAAGAGCTACTGGATCTCCCATGCTCGTCTCGCTGACCCTAATTGTGGATCCTCCTCCACAGGAACGATGTCCAGCACCCGCCAGAGGCTAATGGACGGAAGGTTGGTGGCTGTCAAGACCATCAGTCCCGACCGTGTCGAGAACTTCAACACCTTTAATCGGGTACGTCTCCCCCCTCCAAAATCTCTATTATCTATGTCCTTTATTTTTGGAGCTCTCGCAGAGACTGTGCGTGAATGGGATTATGTGGAAGCGATTACAGCATCCAAATGTGGTCAGCTTCCTTGGGTTTGTCTCCGGCGTTCTTCCCTTCTCCCTTGTATACCTTTGGATGTCCAACGGGAACTTGCTCGAATATGTGCGCGAGAACCCTGATGTCGATGAATTCGATTTGGTGAGCGGTTACCCCCGGCACAGTGGTCGATTTATGAACAATCCTAACCCTCAGTTGATGTCAGTTATTGCATGTTGCTGGGGGTTTGACATACCTGCATAAATGGAACCTGGTCCATGGTAATTTAACAGGAGTAGGCCTCGATTTTGTCATCAGGGTGAGCGGTACTGACGACTCCTAGCATAATATCCTGGTGGATAGCGATGGTGTTGCTTGCATTTCGGAGTACGGCCTTGGGACCTTCCTACGTGACAAGCCTTCGTCCCAGTCGATCCCGGCCAATGTTCGATGGATGGCACCAGAGGTTCTCAGCACAAGGAACAAACGCATTCCACCCAGGGATGACGGAAAGGCTGCCGACATTTATTCGTTTGCTATGGTCATGTTTGAGGTGCGCCTACCATACCCCTACCCCCACAGTTAGCTGGGATATCTCATCCCTAGCCCTAGATTCTGACGGGCACCACCCCATTCCAACATGGAAGTGACGAAGAGATCGTGAATATGATCGCTGCGGGTCTCCGACCTGAGCGGCCGTCTAACGGCCCCTCGCAGGGAATGATAAATGAGTTGTGGGAGCAGATCATGGCCTGTTGGAACCAAGACCCGAATAAACGACCCACCGCATCCGAGGTGTTGGGAGCGCTTCGTGAAGTCAAACAGCGGGAACCCGCGGTATCCATGGAGGATTCTTACGATGAGATGATGATGAGGGAGTGGGATTGGGTCACGGACATCTTCGAAGAGTGTATGTTTTCGGGTTTATTGTGACGGCCCAAGGTCTAACATTTAGCTGGTTGGCTTACAGTGCCTCCGACGCCCAATGAATGTGGCGAGCAACACACCCCCGACAACCAATCCGGCAGCACTCCCGTGCCACCCTTCCCGGTCCACACAGAGTTACACCAAACCGAGAGTGGTACGCACAGAAGCAATGGGCCCAGTCGTCGTCTTGGCAAGAAGTTCGAGAAATACGTGCGCAGCTTCCTCCGCATGCCGAGACGCATATTGGCGATAACAGTGGCGGAGACAACCCGAGGAATCGAGGCGATTCTCGGGGAACCCACACCGGGAAGTGAAATTATTGACCAACGTGAAGAAGAGCTCATCGTTCGTGACCAACGTGAAGAAGATTTCACTGTTCGTGACAATTGCATTCCCTACGTTGTCTCTCGACCGATTCCCGAGGGCAAGTCGCTGAAGAAGGTCGTCATAACCGTCATATCCAAGGACCAAGGGTGGTCGAACTACCCGGAAGACCACGGCACGTATCGTAACAGCTTGACTGGGTTCGAGCTCTCGATTGGATCACCTGCGCAGGGCTCAGAGGAGAAGTGGCGTGGCTTGGTGGTGAAGAACCTTCTCGCGCATCACAGTTTCAAGGAGCACGCGATCGAGATATTGGATGGGGAGCTATACGAGAAGGCGAGGAGTGGAGATGTCCTAACGGTTTGGGTACACGCCAAGGGCTCGGGTTCAACGAATATAGTGAAGAAAGTTACGATACAATGTGTTGTCGGGTAGTTTGTAGGATCAAGGTGTACGATATAATAGCTAGACATGGTTTGGGCCGGCCGGACCTTTATTTTCCGACCGACCGCCTTGAAATTATCGACGGGAGCCGCTGTCACTGGCTAGCGCGCGATTGTGCTCAACGCTCTTCCGTTCAGGAGGCCAAACGTCTTTCCAACGATTAAATACTCCACTGGGCCCTCAGGGATTTGACCTGATCGTACCCACAACGGCCTTCACCATCGAAATGCCGCGTTGGCGTGGCTCCAGGAGGACAACTCCCAGCAGATAGCTGCTCTGGCGGTGGGAAACGGCCCGTGACCTAATGGATGCAACCGGCACCAACGAAGTCACACGCCCTCTCTCTTTTGGGGGCCTTGTTCCGCAACGCCGGTCCTTGTACCTCTATTTTCCGACAACAAGTCCCAGTTCCACAGACCAATACTTGAAGGGGTTTGTGCTAGGCCCCGGTCACACTATGAATAAAAAACAAGTGTACGACACTCTATGTTTCCCCTGTTGCGCCTACATACCCCGGTCGTCCACGCCATGCCCCTCTGGTGGACCACCTCCGCCGCGGACATCTTCCCAAATGATTCCACAACCTTGATGGACCAAGGGAAGTGTGCGTGTGCCATTTTCTCAAACTCCGTCGTGACAACTGGGCCGGTGTGGGGATTGTGTTCGAGGTGGAAACCGCTGGAATTTCTGAGCGTCCTGCAGAACTCCCCCATGTTTCCTCCCGAAGCTTTGACGGGCCTGAACAACTAGACAGGATCATCGGAAAGACTGGGGCCAGCTGATTGGTTACTTCCACCGCGCTCGAGAACCTGGTTTTTCAATGTTCTGAGCTGCTCGACCTCGCGTTACTCGTGGCTCCGCTACATTGCCCGAATACGACAACCCGGATGTCATCCCGGGAATGTATCTGGTTTTTTCAGGTGTAGGCGGGTTCCAATATTCCAGACCAGGTCCGCCATCTCATTCGCCAACTAGGCGGAGTACACACACCGGACAGCCCCCAAACTGAAGTGCTCGTGTCCGGCCCTCCCAGTATGAGCCCGTTGCCTCGAAACTTGGCCAAGTGGGTTAAGTGTCCTTCGGTCTGTTGTTAACCAGGGCGAGTACAAGACTTATCGAGTGAGCAGAAGTCTACCCTGGACCTGTTGAAATGTGACAACACCATTGTTGCACGTCGCGAAGGTACCTATGCACAACGAAATTTGGAATCAATCTGGACCCTTCAGTCTTCCCCACCCAAGAAAGGTCTTGCAAGTTCATAAAAGTGATTGTAATGAATCGTAAAGTCATATGGGATGGAGTCGGGGATTGGGTCCAAGGCCGGTACGATCAGAGTACAAACAGCCCCTCCTGGGCCTGAAGAGCCGCGTCTTTTATGACCAAGTCACGTTCTATGACCATTATCTATCCGACCTCATATTGCAAGGATGCCGCCAGGAATTCCCATCACATCCCCGTCGTCTTAGCGGCTGTCTTTAGTATCCGGAATTCGGTGGGTTAAACCCCCTGCATATACCCCCACGGCCCCAAGTATTGGTCTCAGTCCGCAGGTGTTATCCCCTTTCCGTTCGTGCGCCTCGAGGATCAAGGCAGGCACCCGGTATATATGTTACCTCACCAACAACGGGCGCGCTACTTGTGCCTTTCCACAAACCGTCACCCCACTGAAGGATGTCCCTCACGTCCTCAATTAACTCGCTGCAACAACCCCATCAACACGACTGGTCTTCAGCCAAGTCCCACGATCGACCCAGCGACCCCCATGGAGGGGAGGTTTCAACTCTATCCGCCCCCCAGCAAGTGGTGCCGGATGTCGCAGATCCGGGGCATCCTGTGCCCCCCCGCCCCCCCGGTTCACCCATTCACGCCGGCGCCGACTCTCCAGGCTGGAAACGGTTGATTTGCAGTCCCCTCGTCAGGCACGAGCAGCTCTCCCTGATCACGACGATCTTCTCAAATCGCGACGAGGTCGAGGTGGTCAAATGCCTCCGTGGGGACGAGGCTCAGGACTTTATTGATGCGGTGTACGAAGCACGTTCCCATCTTATCTCCTCCCTGAGGATGTGTCCGCTTACTTGATCCAAACTTTCGCACCTCGTCGATTAGACGTTGAGCGACCTCGATCACGACCATCCATCACGGATGAGGTGTTTGCGCTTTTTGCGCAAGATATGCGGCTGTCATGCCCTGCTTCCAAAATCACTGGCTACCCCAGTTTCCTACGACCGAATGAAGGATCCGTTGTTCTATGGTGGGTTTGCGGATGTGTGGAAGGGTGTAGCTCGCGGCCAGGAGGTCGCGATCAGGGTGTTGAGGTTATACGAGTCGAGTGACAAAGACCAGATTAGAAGAGTGGGTTACCAGTAATCCCCCCTATCCGCTGTGTGCTTGGTGGGCTAACCGCGACATTTGCAGGGGTTCTGCAAGGAGGTTGTGTTGTGGAGCGCACTATGCCATCCGAACGTGTTGTCACTGCTAGGAGTTACCACGACCGGTACCCGTTTCGTAATGGTGTCAGAGTGGATGGCGAGTGGTAACATCAACGGGTTTATCAACGCACATCCTGACGCAGATCGGCTTGGCCTAGTGAATCCTCCACTTCTGTCCTTGTTGACTGCTGGCTGATTTCCATAGCTTGGGGACGTCGGTAGGGGGCTGGACTACCTACATGGCCAGAACCTGATCCACGGGGATCTTAAGGGGGTACGTCTTTGTACCTGTCATCACTCCGCTGGATGTTGGCTTATGCTTACTTGATCTTGAGGCCAACATCCTGATCAACCGTGATGGTCATGCCTGCATTGCAGACTTCGGTCTGCTCACCATAATCGACCAGACAAGCTTCATATCTACAATCTCACGCCTGGAGGGTGGCACAATTCGATGGATGAGTCCAGAACTTCTCGATCCGGAGCAATTTGGTTTGAAGGATAGCTGCCTAACGAAGGAATCGGATTGCTATGCACTAGGGATGGTGGTATATGAAGTTCTCACCGGGGGGGCGCCGTTTGCCGGGTGCAAGAGCACCGTTGTTATTCGGAGAGTGATGGATGGCAAACGTCCCGAAAGACCTCATGGAACGCCAGCGGGGTCACGGTTCACAGATGATTTATGGGGGATGCTGGAACGCTGTTGGGAGCACCAACCCCATGACCGCCCAAGTCTCAAAACCTTACTCCTATGCTTGGAAGGTGCAACACAGGCATCGCGGTCGCCTTCCCCCATTACCGCCACGAACTGGGACGCGGTGACAGATGCCAATAATTCGTTGGACCCCACCGTAAACAATCCCGGTATGGTCTCAACTTCATTCACGGCCTCTAACGTGAAGCAGCCCGAGAGTGGATATCTCGAGTCGGATAAGCCACCCCTACCGCACTTTGACCTCATGGTCATACCGTCCACGGAGCCCCCACCTTCCACTCCCAGTAAGCCATCCCTCGTGCAACCAAACAGTCCACAGATACCCCAATGACGGCCTCTTTTCTTCCCCTGCCACGACCCTGCTGGAATGATTAGGTGTTATTCTCTCCCTCCCTAATGCAAAGCGGCTCGAGGCCGGAGATTTCAATTTGGATGAGATAGTTCAGAAATTGACGACAGCGCTCGTCGATGAGTCTCAATGGAACGAGATACTGGGTTTGACGGGAGACACCGCGGTGCTGGTGATTGAGTGCCTCGACAAAGTGAGTGAAACCAGATCGTGTTCCTGACCCCGAACCCTTATCGCACTCTAGGTCATCTCATCCAACACATTTAGAATCAATGCAGATATTTCAATATGCTCAAGAGCGTTCTCCGCTATCTCAAGGCTCTCTTGTGGGTGCAGGTACCTCCCTCACTCGTACTGGATCAATGCAAAAACGGTAGCACTCCCTAACAAGCCTTATACGTACGGGAGATTGGTCGATATCTACCAGGGGACACAGGACGGCGAGTCCGTGGCAGTGAAGGTTTTGAGGGTCCCAAATCAGGAGAGTCCTACGAAACTCAAGAAGGTGAGCGCAGGAGGTGGGCAGGAAGCCGACAGGTGGGCATGGGCTGACCTGGCGAGAAACAGCGTTTTTGTAAGGAGGCAATCACGTGGAAGTACATGTCGTGTCCACACATCCTCAAATTTAACGGTGTGCTTTGCCATAAAGGCGTACCGGCGATTGTCATGCCTTGGACACCTTATGGAAACGTCATTGAATATTTGGAGAAACACGATGGTGTCGATCGGCTACCTCTGGTAAACTTCAATGTTCCCCCACCGCTAGGTATTGGTTAACCTCGCACCTTACCGCTATATAGCTTTTAGGCGTGGTCAAAGGAGTCAAGTACCTCCACTGCTACAATATAGCGCATGGGGACATCGAAGCGGTAAGCACTTTAACCTTCGTGAAAGATCCAGCCGTAAAACTAGTTTGTTCCCAGCCAAACATCCTCATTTTGGACTCCACTCCGCCCCGGGCCATGCTCTCAGACTTTGGTTCTATCCGTATTACGACCACGCCGGTGGGGGTGTCCAGCGAAGTACAGGCCACGGCATCTTTCATGGCTCCCGAGCTTCTCTTCCCGGCCGATTTCGGTCTAGATAAGGGAGTTCCATCTAAAGAGGCGGATATATACGCCCTGGGAATGACGGTGTACCAAGTGCTGACAGGAAAATGGCCATTCTTTCCAAGGAGGGAAGAGGAGGTTATGCTCGCGGTGACCTCGGGCAAACGGCCTCCGAAACCGAAGAATGCTGAAGGGATTGGAATGACGGGGGTTGTGTGGGACCTCTTGAGGGAGTGTTGGAAGGAGGATAGGACGGCTAGGCCAACCATTGGCCAGGTTTTGGAAAGATTCCACGAAATCACCGGTGAGAAAAAAGCAACCGATTCTACGCTTCAGGGGTTCGCCACTCCCGAGTCAAGCCCTCGTAAACGTAGTCCTGTTTTCTCTCAAAACTGGTCTCCGATGGTCTTATGTGAGTGGGGTCACTTGTGCTCGTTGTTGACATCATCGCCAGTGACTGAATATGCGCGTTATCCTAGCCCCCCATGTTTGGGATACGGACGAGGCGCCTTCGGTGTCCCCCGTCACCACTCCTTTGAACCTTTGTGATTCCCCAGAACAAGAGGATACGGACGAAGCCGAGGGAGAAAACCTAGCGAAAGAAGACAAGACGATTCCCCCAACGACCCGAACTAACCGACTAATACACAGGGGGCCCGGAGCCAAGAAACGGGATACAGGCGAAAGCTACATCGCACGCCTTGCGTCTTCTATCGATCTTCCCGCGCGCCCCACGGGCGAGCCTCGTAGGGGTAAGACGAAAACCGTCTGGGGTCGAGTTAAGGAGATGACCGTTGGTCATGCTTCTCCGTGATTCGACTGGACGCAGCGACACCGAGGCTTTTAGGTAGCAACGATAAACTAACATTTAGTAATACATTCCAATAAGATACCCCGAGGACCGTGATAGGTATATATATTCTATGGCGCCTTAGGCGTTTATTCACGGGGGACAGGCTCTTACACATTACGCCGTATCTTGCGTGGCGGTAGGTCTCCCGGCCTGAAGTTTCCCATCGGGCTCAAGATCGGCCTGTCGCGCACCCGCGCATGAACCCTCCTTCCCCAGACCCTGGTAAAGTGCAGTAGCCAGGGCGCGTCACCGGTGCTAGCGAAAGCCAGTCTGACCGGAGTAGGTTGGCGGGTGCCCGTGTACATCTTCGGTATAGGTTTGACTGGCGGTTTTTTCCGCGCACTCCCCAGAGCCGTCGCCGTTAGGCCTTCGGTGAACCTTTGGGGCCAATGCCCTCCTCCTTGGGGTAGGTATCCAGGAAAACCTGGTTTAGGTGTTGTCCTTTAGGCAAACAGACATTTATGTAACTCGCTCGCTTTCCATCCAGTCCCTCACCTTGTTTTATTCCTCCTACCTACCTGTTTCTCTTCCAATCCCCCCACTCACTGACCTGGAACTGTGGTCCGTTCATTCCATGGTTTACCCGCTGGCCTGGAGCGGTTGTCTGTTCATCCTGGCACTTTTCTCCCCCCTTCCGAACTCTCTTATTTATGATTTATGGGTACCCCTTAGACCAGCCGCGCCTTGCCCTTGTACTAGGTAGTTTAGTGGGACATGAGCATTGATTCCAAAAACAAAAAACAAAAAAAACGATCGGGACGCCTTTTTGGTAGACCCTCCGGCATCGGACAATCGCTGTGGAAATTCGAGAGGTAATCTAGAAACCCACCGTTCACTCCCAGGACAATGGTTTGCGTTTCAACGGCGTGTTGCCACCTTGAACGCATGCAACAATCGGGTGGCACCACCCATTTGCTACCATCGTAGTTGGCGTTGACGTTGAGGAGTTGGCCGGCCCGGGGGTGATGAGATCGGTATAGCGGCGCTTAATACACCGTTGAAACCGTCATGCCTCATGGCCTCACCCCTTCTTCGTGACCGCACCGTGCCGCCCACGTATCTCACCACCATCCCGACTCTCTGCTGGCTATGCTCCCGACCAGTTATCTCCAAACGCTTCTTCAACTGAACAAGTCGTCGCCAGAATTTCCCGACCAACTGTGTGGCGTTCTGGCGAAACGAGAATTTGACGACTCCATCCCAAGCCTCCAAACCAGCGATTTGTCGGAGCTTATAGAGTATTTGGACAAAGTGCGCTCTCCGCACCAATCCGGATGACCGTCCACTAAATATATCTTAGGCCCTCGATGGTTTGGACCCCGCCGAAGTTCCCTTCGGGAAGATTTTGCGCAAACTCCAGGGAATCTGTGCCTCCCGGAGGGTTCTACCATCGTCGCACTTGCTGTCAGGTCACCGGCTCGACATTGACGGTGAATCTTTTGCCTCCGGCGGGTATTCCGATGTATACAAGGGGACACTTTCTGGCTTGAGGGTTTGCGTCAAGGCGTTAAGGGTAGATCCCGCAAGCAGTTCGGACAAAGAGAGGAAGGGAAGTATTTGGTTCAACCACTGTTGATTGGCCATCACTTAATAATGACCCCCACAGATGCTTCACCGAGAGGCCGTGCTGTGGAAACGCTTGACACATGCCAACATCGTACCTTTCAAAGGCGTAACCCTTGATCCTCTCCAAATCGTGTCGGAGTGGATGCCAGGCGGAGACCTGACAGGATACATCAGCTTGAACCCGCAAGCAAACCGCATCAACCTCGTGAGCCCCGTTTGGTTCCCTCCCAGAGACACGGACTTAACTTCAATCAGTTGATCGACGTCGCAAAGGGACTACAATACCTTCACCTTTGCGACGTGATCCACGGAGACCTTAAAGGGGTGGGTGTTTCATTATTGCCGAACTTCTAGGTCTCGCTCACCGGAGCTCTTCAGCCCAACATTCTTGTTGATGGCCCTGGCTGCGCACGCATCACAGATTTTGGCCTCTCCAGAAATCTGGAAGTCGTTGATCAAACTACCATGTCGTATGGCCACACTGCACGGTGGACAGCACCGGAGATCTTGGATGGGGGAGGGACGGTAAGCAAAGAAGCGGACGTCTTCGCGTTCGCGATGGTCATGATCGAGGTGCGTTGCGGAAAACCGCTAGATGCTGACCTCTGACAGGTCACCCCTCACTTCACCCAGGCTTTCACTGGCATAGTTCCCTTTAACCTCCATTCCTCAGTCATGGTCATGCTTGAAATAATGGAAGGACAGCGTCCCCCGCGGCCTGACCACTCGGCTCTCACACCCGAGCTGTGGGAATTAGTACAGCGCTGCTGGGATCAGGAGTCCCGAATACGCCCGGAAATGTTGGAAGTTCTGCAAGTGTTACACAGTCCGTCAGTTTTCGTTTCACCCGTACGATCGATCAGTGATCCGATGGCCTTACAATTCCATCCTATGCAGAGATCCCGCTCCGGACCGAAGTTCTCTGAGTACACAGCCCATGGTTTCAGAGCCATCTTTCGATCCCTTTCAATGGATCCATCATCTTGAGAAGTCTTCACCGCACTTTCCAGAGCAGCTGGCAAACCTACTTGACGGAGAAGAGTTTAGATCCTCTATTAAATATCTTCGAGGGGATCGCCTTGCAATGCTCGTTGACGATCTAGACACGGTGTGTCCTTGTACAACCTTTCCTTACTTTCCGCTTACAGCCAGTGTAGCTCCTTGATGCCCTTGACCCCACGGGTCCTGCATTTCCGAGGTGCCAACGTGAACTCAGGAGGGTGTGCGGTACCTGGGATATACTACCGAAGTCGTACATGATTTCAAACAATCTGTTGAATACCGGTCCCCGACCAGTCGCCTCTGGGGTCTTTGCTGACGTATACGAAGGAATCATTGGAGGTTCCCAAGTTTGTGTCAAACGAGCGCGGATTTATTCGACCCATGACCCACATGGGGTCCAGAAGGTCTGCTCTCAACTTCGTACCATCTCCGCCGTCACTTCCTCACGTCCCGCAGTCGTTCTATCAGGAAGCCACCGTATGGAAACACCTAACCCACCAGAACATCGTTCCCTTCCGGGGTATCACTGTCGCTCCCGTCCAGCTCGTCTCAGATTGGATGTCCGGCGGGGCTCTGACTGACTATATTAGCAAACACACGGATGCAGACCGCCTCAGACTCGTAGGTTCTTCTCCCCCGGCCAGGCGAGGTACTTATCGCCTACCAGCTGGGTGACGTTGTGAAGGGCCTTCACTATCTCCATTCCCACAACGTCATTCACGGTGATCTCAAGGGGGTACGCCCTTGTTCTAAATTTCATTTCGCCGTCGTTTTGACATCCAGCCAGCCAAACATTCTCGTGGATGACACCGGTTGTGCACGCATCACAGATTTTGGTTTTGCTATGGTCACTCGCAACCTGGATTCCATGTGGCGCACCTCGCCTGGTCATGGTCACACCGCCCGATGGACCGCTCCGGAGATCCTTGCCGAAAATGGGGTAAATAGTAAGGAAGCGGATATTTTCGCACTCGCGATGGTCACGATCGAGGTAGGTTGCGGATGGTCTACTCCGTTAACCTTTAGTTTACTCTCTCCCAACACCCATGCAGGTGTTCACCGGTGCGGTTCCATCCAACGACAGCCCACTCGCTGCGGCTACGTTGGACATCATGGTCGGCAGGCGCCCGTCTCGACCAACCCATTCGAAGTTTACAAACGAGCTGTGGGTATTGGTACAACGTTGTTGGGATCAGGACCCTCACTTGCGCCCGGAGGTTTCAGAGGTGTTGAACGTTTTGAATGGCTTGTCAGTTTCCCAACCATCCCAGTGTCCATGGATTTGTTGACCTGACTATTTTCTCCTGTACAGTGGCACAACTCCAAGAAGACAGAAGATGCAATTATCCTCGCTCCCGGGCCTCCTACAGCAACTCCATGGCCTCAACAGGTCCTCGTCGCGGTTTCACGACCAACTCAGCAACATCCTTTACGGGGAAGAGTTCAGGCAACACGTGCCACACCTTCAAAACAACAGTTTAGTGTGGTTGGTTGACTACCTGGACAAGGTGCGTATCCGTGTCCCGCCCCTTCGCTCCTCGCTCAAACTACCGTAGGCCCTCGATACCCTCGACCCTGCCGGTTCCGCTTTCCGGAAATGCCTACATGAACTCAGGAACATATGTGGCAACAGGACGATTCTACCCACTTCGTACACTCTTTCGTCTTCGTCCCTCAACGTCGGTCGCCAACCTGTCGCCTCGGGAGGTTCTGGTGACATCTACGAAGGCACT
>Ga0307516_10001273_pt1 | contig 35076 bp, 39 predicted proteins | sample 19_EM_MG_FD_203310 | JGI IMG/M metagenome (GOLD analysis project Ga0307516, IMG submission 203310) | Populus trichocarpa ectomycorrhiza microbial communities from riparian zone in the Pacific Northwest, United States - 19_EM | ecosystem: Host-associated > Plants > Roots > Unclassified | place...
CTGAGCTACCAGCATGGTAGGCCTTTGCTCTATTCACTGTCTCCACCTGCCTCTGATGATTCAACTCTTCACTGCAGAATGCCTGAATAATCCTCTCCTTGTCCAGACTGTCAAGAAGTAGAAGCGATGTTGAGAAGTGGCTATATTCTTCTGATAGAGCCCTGATCAATGCCATGCACTGCAACTCATCATCCAGTTTCTCTAAAGTAAAGTCCTTTGACCGCAAGTTCTTTATGTTTCCTATGGCATATTCAATTCTAACCACCAGATCGACCAGAGTTTCATCATTGTTCTTTTGAATGGAGAACAGATCATCATAGGCATTGAACCTGGCTCCAGGTTTCTTCTGCACATATGCAGATTCCAAAAGCCCCCACATCTTCACTGGATCCTCCTCACATCCTCTGAAATGCACCCATTGATCGTTTTCAACTGCCAGATAAAGTTCCCCTGCTGCCTTTTCAGCTTTAGCTTTCCATTTATCTAGTGCCTCTGAATCTGATGATTTGGGTCGCATTTCCTTCCCACTAACCAATCTCCAATAGCCTAGCTTCATCAGCCAAGCCTTATTTCACCAGCCCACTCTGTATAATTGGAGTTGGACAATGGTTTGAATTTAGGCATTGATGTTTCTGAAGCCATGATCTCAATAGCTTCCAAAGTATGTCAAGATGACTTGATAGTGATCAACAGAATTGTAAATCCTCCAAAATTCCAATGCAATAGGTTGCAGCAACAATCAATGAATGCACAGTTAAAAGCCGGGGCCCATAACCTGTTAAAACCAATCAAGCCAATGCAATACTAGTGAACCACTAGTCAAATACAATGTCAAGAAAGGTTTGCAGTTCACCAATATCACACTGTTTGTTAATAGTAGTGTGTGCTCAAGTATGCCGCTCAAACATGTATCATCAAGTGTTTCACTCTCTGATATATTAGGAATACTGGTCTGTTTGGTACTGTTTTGACCAGAAACGCATAAGGCGTGATACAGGGTGTCCACTATATTGTGTTTCTGCATATTTGGTGTATATACAAGTATATAAGTATGTACAATCATTGGGAATGTGTACTTATACATAAAAACACATTTTTCAATGTTTAGCTTTGTATGTAACAGTGATATAAAGCTTTCCAAAATTGTTTTATCACTATTACAATCCAACACCAGTTAACGTTACAACTCTAAGCCCTCGTCTCTCCTGGGGAGCCAAACCAGGGCAGCCAAGCGGCCACGTTGACTCAGTCTTTGACAGTTAGAATCGCCACAATTCAATAATCAAAGCCTCAGTCATCTTTTGCCTTGTTTTTTTGGACATGACAAGCCCAAGCCCGACACAGCATCCATTGCAGTCTCGCAGGATGCGGACGAAACCTGGTACGTGGATTCTTTGATGCTATCCCCATCACATGAGCCCAACATTGCACAGCATCGACACTTTTTTGTCAAATAGAGCAGTTTGTGTGACCGCCCTCATCTCTCCTGCGGAGCCAGACCAGCAGAGTGGCCATGTTTACTCAGTCTTTGACAGTTAGAATCACCACAATTCAATAATCAAAGCGTCAGTCATCTTCTGCCTTTTTTTTTTTGACGCCCAAGCTCGACATTGCACAGCATCAACGCTGTTTTGTTAAATAGGGCAGTTTGTGTGATTGTCTACTCCCCAACTTTGAGTCTTTGACTCTCTAGCATCCATTGCAGTCTTGCAGGATGCGGACGAAACCTGGTACGTGGATTCTTCGATGCTACCTGCCACCTTCAATAGACTGATTTTCATCTATACAGTTCTCCCCATCAGTCTTCTGCTTCTGTCATCTTTCCTCGTCTTCGCTCTACCAGTAGGCGCTGTCAACTGGGATCAGTGCTTGAACGATATTCGAAACGGAACCTGGACGTTCGGCGGAAGAGATAATCAAGGCCGACCTGTTCCTATCAACGCTTCCACTACCGCCATAAGCTATCGTCTGTGCAGAGAGGCTTGTGGGACAGGGCCAGAACCTATCCAATGGTCGGTCTTTGGACAGCAATTCAGTTCGTGGTTGTTGCCATGGCTGGCCCTCATATCTCAGCTTCCGTTCGGAGCCAACGACAAGCCGGACAACCTCGCTGCAATGCTGCTCACAGTGGGTTCGCCCACTTTGGCGGCCTATTCGCTGGCATTGACGGTCTTGAACGGGCGATGGGTAGCGAGGCGATTTGCTTCATACAACTACCCCAATGCTAGGAAGGCTGCACATATTCTCGCCAGTCTTCAACAATCTCCCCTCAGACTGGCTTCGGAGGCACCGTTGCTCGCATCACTCATTGTTCTCTCACAAAATGATAAGTGGTGGGCAGAACTGGAGGACCGGTTGGATTACTCCTACACGTGGTCAATCTCTGCAGTGGCTTCTATCACCTGGGTGGCCATTGCATACGTATTCACTGTGATCGACACCTTTACTAGCGACCTGACGAATGGTATCTATGCCAATGGACAAGCAGTCGCGTCCTTGTGGATTTGGCTCCTTCCCATCGTCGTGGGCTGGCTTCAGATTTCACCAAAGTGCGATTCGAAGAGGTCAGCTAAGGCTGTTATCCGTGCCAATGACATAGCCTATGTCGCGGGTTTTACACCTGACCATGAGCCAAAACTCGCCAGAGAGACGGCCCGAGAGACCAAGTATGCTATATCCCTCGCGCAAGGCCAGGAACAGGATTCCCTGCGTTATGACGAGAAGTGTACTGTCCCTATATATAACTACCTTAGGTTCCTGCTCTGGGCTCAAGCAGTCGAAACTGTGGCCAATGCGTTCCATGCGGCTTCAAAGAATGCCTACGATCGCAAAACCGTCAACGACCCGGATGAGGCCTGGGTGGAGGGGGAGTTAAGTCCTGGCATTCATCACAGAAACAGAACTGGAACTGCGGAGCGGGTGGAGAAATACTGCGGAAGCCCAGGTACTCGTGGCATGGCACGGCTACCACTGGCAGAAGTATGGGAGAGGATGTTCATCGCCTCTGTGATTGCAATATCGCTGCAATGGGGCACCACTGGCGCCGCTGTGTTAGCTCAGTGGTTCACTCCGACGACTGGTATGTCAAGTTAAACCGACAAGTAGGCGGGCTGACTGGAACTTACATTTAGGTCTTGGATGTCGCTCGGGATCGTACATACTCTATGGAGCTGTTTCAACCCTTGTTTGGATACTCCTCGTCATCTCGAGTATCTTGTCATACTATGTCACCACGACATCCCGATCCCTCTCGGACTCCCTGCCTTCGATCGCTCGTCGGTCGTCAATTGTACTCCGTCAGGTCGGAAAAGCCTTGGCGGCTTGTAACACTATCTGGGTCGTGGCTTTGTGCGTATTCCAGTTCAGCAAGTTCTTTGATAGATGTTGGTGCAACAGCAGCGTGATTATGTGGGGGGAAGAGCGAGCTTATACCATCCTTCTATTGGAGAAAGCAGACACTCACAGGATCAAGGCTGCTTGGATAGGCGGAGTAGCACTCGCGGCTGGGATTTCGACCTGCTTCGTGATCTTTGTCAACCTCTTCATCCACAACCCTCAACCGGCTCTGGCTGGGCAGCAGCAGTGAAGAGGTGTTCGAGAGAAGATCTGTATATATGTATATTCGGCAAAACGTTCTCCAACAAACACTCTAGCGACTGGCATCGGTTTTATACCCTGTTATCTGATTGCTTGCTGTCGCATCCCAATGATTTCGCATTTTACTATGATACCCACACATGTACAACCTGCCAAATGTCAACCTCTTTGTGACAACGAAAGGTGGAAAGCAAGGATGGAATTCACAAACGTCAAGAGACACGTTTATTTTATGGGCCTCGAAAACCAAATTCTCAACATCTTGCTGAAAGAGGAGCCCGAGGAATTTTAGGCACCTAGCTAATGAGGATACTTACGATATACTCATTCTGTACCCAACCAAGACTCAAGCGCGTTGATAACAGACTCGTAGACGACGCCCGCCATGAGGGCACTGTAGAATGCCCTATATCGGCCAGATCCTCGACGTTCTTTGGTGTTCGCACGATGGGCATTTGGCCACGGAACAGACTGGTCGTCCTCAAGCCACCAACAATTGTCTTATTGGCAGACAATACCATGCACTTTGAGGGAGCTACAATACAGGGATCAAAGCTGTATCGACAACAAAAAATGGTACACCACACAGTTCCAATCAACAGACCAGTCTAACCTCCGTATCAGAAATCGTCCCGAGACCCATGGTCACCCATGGACTACCGAAGTAAACGGTGTCGCAGAACAAAAAGTTCAATTGGAGGTCGGGGATCTGGTCGTCTCGTAGACCGTAGGGTTAGAAGAATCGAGATGGATGGAGGGAAGGAATGAACAAAGAAAATCAGTAAAACGTAGCGAAAATGAGTCTTGGTGACGCCTTGGGGCCACGGAAAGGTGTTGCGTGTATATACACGGCGCTTGGACGCCTTGTGCGTCGAGTTCTTGAGTTTTGAGGTCTTGGACACCTTGTGTGTCGAGTTCTTGAGCTTATGGAGACGAAATGTGACGGCGAAAGAGTTGATTCGATGCGAAATATGCGAAATAAGTAGAGTGAACTCGTCGTGGAGGAAAGAAAGGAATAAAGGAAAGGGAAGAAGAATGAGAATTAAGTTACGAGACGAGCGAGGAAAGTATTATGTAAATACATGTGCGGAAATGATGTAATGAATTAAAGAAGAATGTCAGAAGAGAAGGTACCGACGATCCTCTAAACTCCTCGGGGCTTCGTTCGCACTGGGAATAACTCGGGGAGAGGTACCGCCCGACGAGGAGAGTCACTGCCCCCAAACGGTGCTCATTGACGAAATATCCGTCTCAACCCTACCGTCCAATGGTCGCTGACCCAAAGAAGCTGTCGGAGAAGTCGAATACCAGCTCTGTGTATATAATGTGAGTAGCTATAGTGAGGTGAGCGTCTCGATAGAAAATCAACAGAAAGTGAGAATGCCGAGTAGGGTATTCTACACTTCCACAACGGGAACATGTGAGATAGTCGAATCATCACTGTCATCCTTGAGAATTTCGTCGAAAACTTCAGAAGCACCCGACGCAGACGACACACGATCAACCGCCAGCTGGAACTTAAAATATCTGTGGATCGAGGAGTGGGAGTGGAGTGGGACGAGGTCTCCAGCTGAACTTGAGCCAAAAATCATTATATCGCCGCATTCAAGCTTGCACGTAGGCAGAACATCGTCGTCTCGGACGACCCGGAAAATGTATTGCCACCTTATGTGGCAGACTTGAGAACCTACCTTCTCGTCTAAGAATTGTGCTTCAATGCCCCATGCCAGGTGCTTATCCGTTGCGTAATGAATATCGTGTTTAGAGCACTTCTAGGGCTTATTGATATTGGCAGACATGAAGTGGGCTGTCAAGCCGTGGCCGGTAAATGTTTCGATAGCGGCGCGCATGTTCATTGTTTCTAGAACAATCCAGGAGATGTTTTGAGCCTAGACACCATGACGATTCAGTCAACTCACCACTTCAGGGATCGTAGAAGGCCTAGGAATGGTGGGCACAGTCTGGTGGCATCTTCCTATGGCCAAGGAGGGGGAAATTTGACAAGAGGCACTTGGACCCGTCACGAGACAAAAGCTAGAAGTGACTTTAGTATTGCGGGTAGCTGCTGACACACGAGAAACTAGCCAGCTGTGTCAAAGCCTGTTGGCTGCGCACATGCACCGCTTGCTCCAGGAAATCCTTGATTCTCTGTACCCATACAACATTCGGTGTGCGAGTGCTCCTGAGTTGTTACCAGCCGGATTTTGGACTGAGGCTGTAAGGGCTAACGCTCGTGTCGAACGCGGCCAGTGCTTGCTACTACCAGATGTGTAAAGCAGTACATGGCGAGCCCGGTCAGGGAACTGACATCAGAATCCTTCTGCTGCAGGTGAAGTAGATCCTCGATACCTATTCCTGTGGTGTTGCTGCACATGAGGATTCTGACACTTTATCGTTCAATTGGCTTCGTGAGTTGGACACAGGTTAAAACCGGAAAAATCGGACTCGAAGTCCTTCAAAGCCGTGCCATCACATTTCTGCAATTCTCGCGATGGCGTCAGGGGGCAGGACTCAGGAGAGTATTGGATCAAAGCGCGGAGCAGGAACACGGAGGGACTGCTGGCCCGAGTTGCCCGAATGCCCGGGCCGGCTGGCTGAGATACTATTATTCGAAAGCCATGGATAGCCTAAATAGTCAAGTTCAAGGAACACCGAGGATGTGGTGGAGCTCACAATGTTGAATCCAAGGCAGGACTTGCGGCAGCTCATCAGGCTGGGACATTCAAGAAACGCAGAGGAAATACAAAATCCAATCTTGTACTCCGCGTGACCCCCTGACACCTGTTACACATACAGCAAGTACTCTACCACTACTCTACCCACTGTTGGTGTCGATTTCTGGATCAAATCTTCTCTTCCCCGTCAAGGGCGGGAAACCACCTAGCCATCCGACACTTTGATTCTCGCACAGCATACAAAGGAGACTCGTACGAGAGCTGCGAAGGTTGTTAACGTTGAATCCAGATCCCATCTACATACCTGAGGCCCAGACGGGGATTGCGTAGAAATCCAGCCTGAGAAACGTGAAGGCAAACTTGACATGATCAGTGCGGTCGCGTTTCAAAGGCACTCGATTTCTAAAAGTTGTTGTCTTCTTCCGTCTCTGGTGGACATTCTTAATCAACTTGGTGTACTTGGGTAGGTATGAGCTCCTGGCCAGGGCTGAGGCCGATCGCCGCACAGTGACACACAGCATCCGACGGCCAGAAAGGGCTTTTTGATTAAATAAAAGAGTCCGTGGTTATTCCCAGCCCTGGCGTCTTGCAGGATGCGAACGAAATTCGGTACGTGGATCCATCCATGCCACTGCCAGCGCCGATGGACTGATTTTCATCTATATAGTTCTCCCCACCAGTCTTCTGCTTCTGTCATCTTTCATCATCCCCGTTCTACCGGTTGGCGCCGTCAACTGGGGTCAGTGCTTGAGCGACATTCGAAACGGAACCTGGACTTTCGGCGGAAGAGATAATCAAGGCCGACCTGTTCCTGTCAATGCTTCCACTACAGCTATAAGCTATCATCTGTGCAGAGAGACTTGTGGGACAGGACCAGAACCTATCCAATGGTCGGTCTTTTCGCAGCAATTCAGTTCGTGGTTGTTGCCGTGGTTGGCTCTCGTATCTCAGCTTCCGTTCGGAGCCAACGACAAGTTGGAAAACCTCACTGCGATGCTGCTCACAGTGGGTTCGCCCACCTTGGCGGCCTATTCGCTGGCATTGACGGTCTTGAACGGGCGATGGGTAGCGAGGCGATTTGCTTCATGCAACTACCCCAATGCCAGGAATGCCGCACGTATTCTTAACAGTCTTCAACAGTCTCCCCTCAGAGTGGTTTCGGAGGGACCGTTGCTTGCGTCGCTCATTGTTCTCCCAGAAAATGATGAGTGGTGGGCAGAACTGGTGGTCTGGTTGGATTACACCTACACGTGGTCAATCTCTGCAGCGGCTTCTATCGCCTGGGTGGTCGTTGCATACGTATTCACCGTGATCGACTCCTTTACCAGTGACCTGACGAATGGTATCAACGCCGCTGGACAAGCAATCGGGTCTGTATGGATTTGGCTCCTTCCCATTGTCGTGGGCTGGCTCCAGATTTCGCCAAAATGCGATTCAGTCCGGTTGTATCAAGCTGTTAACCGTGCCAACCAAATAGCTTATGTCGCGGGTCCTACACCTGGCGATGAGCCTAAACGTGCCAGAAACATGGCGAGCGAGTACGCTATATCCCTTGCGCTAGGCCCGGGGGATCTCCTGCGTCGTGACGAGGGGTGTACTGCTCCTATATATAATTACGTTAGGTTCCTGTCCTGGGTTCAAGCAGTCGAAACTGTGGCCAGTGCGTTCCACGCAGCTTCAGAGAATGCTCGCCACCACAGAGCCGTCAACAAAGAGGACTGGGTGATAGAGAAAAAGCCGAGTTCTCGCCCTCATAACGGAAACAGAACTGGATCCGACTTGCAGGTGGAGAAATACTGCCTCTGTAGGGGAGAGTCCCAAAGCGCTCGTAGGAGGACGTGGCCACCAGAAGTATGGTCGAGGATGTTCATTGCCTCCGTGATTGCAATATTGCTGCAATGGGGCACCACTGGCGCCGCTGTGGTAGCTCAGTGGTTCACTCCGACGATTGGTATGTCAAGTTAAACTGTCGAGTAGGCGGGCTGACTGGAACTTACGTCTAGGACTTGGATGTCGCTCGGGATCGTACATACTCTATGGAGCTGTTTCAACCCTTGTTTGGATACTCCTCGTCATCTCGAGTATCTTGTCATACTATGTCACCACGACATCCCGATCCCTCTCGGACTCCCTGCCTTCGATCGCCCGTTGGTCGTCGATTGCACTTCGTCGGGTCGGAAAAGTCTTGGCAGCTTGTAACGCGGTCTGGATCGTGGCTTCGTGTGTATTCCAGTTCAGCAACTTCTTTGATAGATGTTGGTGCAACAGCAGCGTGATTATGTGGGGGGAAGATCGAGCGTACACCATCCTTCTATTGGTGAACGCGGACGTCCACGGGATCAAGGCTGCTTGGATAGGCGGAGTAGCACTTGCGGCTGGGATCTCGACCGGCTTCGTGATCTTTGTCAACCTCTTCATCAACCCTCCTCAACTAGCTTCGGCTGGGGAGCAGCAGTGAGGCGATGTGTGTAAGATTTCTATATATATTCGGCAAATGCTCTCCTCCGGACGCTCTAGTGGCTGGCGTTCTGCTCGCCGTCCCATCCCGATAATCTCACGTTTACTACGATACTCCCACATCCTAGAGATATTGTACTTTCAGATTGTTCAGCGTTCCCTCGATGAATTCAATTTTGTACCTAGATTCGACGATTGACCTTAGAGAGAATCTTGCATTCAAGTTGAAGTCTCTCAAGTTGCTAAGTATTCCCTGGCCATAAGATACCCAATTCTATCAAAGGACAAAAGAGGGAACGGTGTGTCGCTTGAAAACATGACCCCTGATCATATGCGAGACGTCGTGAAATTTTATACTCGATGGAAATAAAGCCGCCTTTCAAATCTTGTTTCGGATCCTGCATAAGTCACAATTCCTCTTCCCTCGACGCGATCCGAAGTCGAAGCAGCATTTGCGCTCCCTTCTCTGGCTGGCCCTCCACCATAGGTGCGCTCAACAATGCTGATGCCGGTATGGCATTCCGCGCTTCTGGAGTGAGTTCAAACTCGAAGGAACCTACAAGCTCAACAAGAAAGGCCTGGATTTCGATCATGGCAAACTTCCACCCAATGCATGACCTGCCGATGCGGGGGGGATGTGTTAAACTAATTATGAGCAATTCACAAGGGTCAAGGACGTACCGGACACCAGCAGAAAAAGTTAGGCTAGGTAACAGGACAGCGTAAGCCATGTAATCTCATCGACATCACTAGGCAGGACATACAGATTCCCAACGGGGCCAATCGTGGACGTCTTCTTGACGCGTGAATCTAACCAACGTTCTGGGTCGAAGATGTGAGAATCCTCCCCGAATAGATCTTTGTTTCTTTGCAAACGGCCGCAAGTAAGTTTTTTTTTCAACAACCCCGCACCGAAGGGGGCAATACCTGTTATAAGCATTGACCGATGCTACGATGCGAAGGCCTTTGGGAATAGGAAGTGCAGCGAGACATTCACCACCTATCGTGACGAGAGGCTTTGAGAGGGGTAAAACGTCATCTTTTGCGGCTTGACGGATGATAATAACAGTAGAGGGATGCAATCGAAGTGATTCCTGCTATGCGGTAAGTAATGGCGACATTGAAATCACCCACTATGGTTACCTTCACAAATGCGTTGAGATACGTCATAGAATCCAAGTCGGCAGGCGTGAATTCGTGATCGACTCGAGACTGTACGATTTGTTCCATTGATCGGATTTCGTTTCGTAGTTTTTTCTGCATGTGAGGGTATTGCGCCAACTCAAAAAGAATCCAGCTGAGGGTGTTTGTGGTTGTCTCGTGGCCGCCCACTATGATTGTCCTGAGGATGTTTGAGGTCACAACCAGTGATCACGATGTAATTAACATACCGCATCTGCGACAGAAGCTCCTCTTCATTTAACCTTCTCTTCTGGTCCTCGGATGCGTTAGCTTTGACTTCAAGAAAAAAAGTCAGAAGATAAAACAGGACCATTGGCAAGGCTGGCTTACTCAATAAGGTCATGATGTCGGTACTACCTTTGCCTTCGAGCAGGGCTTGTGACTTCGATTCCACGAGTTCCTTCGCAACTTTGGTTGCAAGTACCGTCGTCATCCTGGCATAGGCCATTTTAGGGCCTGGCGCATGGTCTATTATATATTCGCGGATGGACTGCGGTAAATAACCGATGAGAGTTTGCACAAGAATTTCACCCTTCGTTGGCGTGCCGAGGACATTGAGTCTATGTCAACAGATGAATCCATCCCAAGGCACGACGCGAGGGAGGACTGACAACAAATTGGCAAAGGCCTGGCCGAGTGCATTATCAGCATTGTCCATCGTCCCAAATTCATGATCAAATGCTACTGTGAAGGTTGGCGTAAGTTCTCGAGGCGCAAGTAGAACGACTTTTATCACCTATTCCAATAGCATCCAGAGTTGCACGCGAAATATCGTGAGAGACGTTGCATATGCTTGAATGCTCGGCCGTCGCGAATAGATTCTCTCGCCACTTGGCTGCAAGCTTCGGATGGGAAGATGCGTGCTTGTCAGGCTGCATGTTTATACTTATGGGATTAGTAGGCCCAGACCTTCGAGGCATAGGCAAAGAAAATGGGAGTGCACGCTTTGACGGCAGGTCCAGAAAATCCGGGAAGGATTATCCTCTTATGTCTTCTATGAGTCTCACCTAGGAAGAGTTGAGGTCCAGGTATCGGGTATTGCCTGATGATTGAAATTCTTTTACCATCTGCCCATATAATGCCTCTGCCGCTATGAATTCTGGAAATCTCACGGCGTTCAGGGATTTTCTGAAAGTTGTATCCCGATGCCAAAATATATTGTATAGCGTTTTGGTCCGACACGAAGAGGTAGTCTGCCTGCGGATTTATAACGATCAGCGTCCATGCCAAGTTGGGCTTGAGGGACTAACCCTCAGGGGGCCTTTCAACCTGACTATATCTCCATGCTGGGCTTGCCATTTGAGATCAACCTGTTTGTGATGGAAGTGGGGTGAACGGCTGATACTATATGCAGGGGTGGGAGATTTACCTTGGCTGCTGGTGACCGGAAAAGTTCGCGATAACTTCCTGGAGAGCCGTCAGCGAGTCATACTAGCATAATAAGAAGATTAGGGCTTCCTCACCAAGTAAAAATGTATCTGGTTTAGGTCCAGGGATATGTGCAATGGAGGCGCGACTGAATCGATGGTACAGATTGTACACGGCCCAGATGAATCCGATGGTGAAAACGAGTTCCATAATAGAAGGAAGATCATCCATGACTTGAATTCGTTCCTTGCGAGTGTTCGACGGACTTTAGGATATCTGCCGCACCTCACTTATATGCGAGAGATGGTAGAGAAAGAAGGGGAGCCTGAGTGTTCGCATAGATATTAACCCAGGAACCATAGAACTTAAGACCGATCAAAGAAGCTACACGCTGGGACGCGTCTAGTGGGGATTCGGTAATCGCCGGTCAATCCATCGCATGAGAACACATCGAACAAAAATCAACGGAAAATGTACCTGGCCTCGATGGAGGCATTTCGGCGAAAAGTCGGCGTGTCCCGCCACGTTTCAGTGACTTGAACCCTTCTGGGACACGAGAGCCCCAGCCACAGCGTGTCTCACGAAAAACAAGTGCTTTTGCTCAGGCTACCAACATATGTGTAAAGTAGTATTTGGCTCCTTCTGCTGAAGGTGAAAGTAGACTCTGCAATTCCTGCGGCGTTGCGGCATAGGAAGCTTCTGACACTGGGCTTCGTGAGTTGGGCACAGGTTAAGAAAGGAAAGCCAGGTCCTTCAAAGCCGCGCCATCACATCTCTGCAGTTCTTGCAAGAACTCTACCACGATGGCGTCGGGGGCGGGAGTATTGGATCAAAGCGCGGACCAGTCTGTGTGCAGGAACATAGTATGAAGCTGATGGACAACTGGCCCGAGTTGCCATCCAAAGCAAGAGGCTATTCGTGTATCATGGAAGAATCAAGTTACATCCATTGCCAATGGTACACGTTTGAAACTTCATCGGGTCATAGCATGGTATGGACAAGAGCTCAATCATCCAACTTCCAGCAATTATCCTTGATCATTCTCTCCCGTTCTAATAAGAACTTGCCTGAAAATTCTTATAGTATTTCATTATCACCAGCCGTTACAAAGAACCTCACCCTCTTTGTATTTCTGGGAAGGATCCGTGGCCTTATGATAGAACCATCCCAATCGGTCATTGCACCCAAGACAAAACACATCGGCTACAGTATGCACTCCAGTTCTATTGAGAAATATGAGCACGAGGCTTTAACAGGAGAGATAGAAACGCACAGAAGTGGACGGTCTTCTTTCCGGCCGAGCTTAACATTCTCCGCCGAATTCATTAAGCTGTACAGGTAAGGGGCTTGCAGGACCCTAACAGAAAGCAACATACTATCCTCGACCATCTCGGCCCGAGAATGCTTTACTGATCAATTCGTCTTGAAGAGCCTATCGAAATCGCTGCTTAGAATGTCTGTACGACAAGACATTAAGAGCACACAATTGTGGCTGAACATTTAGAGCACGAGAAGGAGGGGTGGCCGTCGTATATTTGAAGGACTTGCAACGTTGTGTCCGATGAGGATGAGGTCGTCATTGTCGCAGCATTGAAGCCAAAGTTGCCATTTGGGGTTGTTTGCCGATGGACAGTGGACACAACATGCACGATGACCACGACGACTCTCAACTTCCGCCCGACCTCATTATTGCCATTCGGAACCTTTTCAACGCCAACGGCGCGAAGGATGAGGACGCGTTGTACACGCCGCTCAGCCCAGTCGATGTCATTAACCAGCTGTTCCCCGATGGTTGGTTTACAGTACTCGATTGAACATGGTTCGGCATCGCTCACATGAAGGAATCGTGCAGAAGCTTCATTGGCCCATCTTGAGGCTGTCAGCACCCGCTTGACGGCGAAACAACAAGAACTACAGGAAGAAATAGAGTCATTACAATCTGAGCTGAAACGCAACCAGGACCCAGAGAGGATGCAGATAATCCAGGAAATGATATCGGTGTGTTACCAGTGTCCTTATCATTCAGAAAACAAATTCAATATTGGACATGACCAGGATCTCCTTGGACAAATGTCTGTCATGCGAGAGAAAGCGACCGAGTCAGAGGCCGTCGTCCGGAATATCACTAAGGATATCCAAGTTCTCGATACTGCGAAGAAGAATCTGATATTGAGCATGACTACCCTGAAACGATTGCAAATGCTAGGTACGCAGTCAGAAACTCCACCGGATCCAAAATTCTCATTCCAGAACACTCATTCTAGTCAGTGCCTTGTTGCAGCTGGAGGATCTAACGAAAGAGAAGAGGTATACAGAGGTTGCGCAAACTCTTGCCGTAAGCTTACATATTGCACAGTCTCGTTGGTGCGACCTCAATGTCACCCGCAGGCTGTAAAAGAAATTGCTGCAACTTTCCACCCTTACGCCGCCGTCCATCATGTCGCTCAAGTTTCAAAACGGATCCAAGAAGTCCAGGGAAATCTTCGGATGCAACTCGATGCAGATTTCGACGCCTTGTAAGTCAATACATCTGAACCTATATTTTTGACAATCTCAAACTCAACGTCTCCCACAAAGCTATTTGCAAGAAACTTCGAGACAATCCAACACTTCGATGATATCCGAAGCCTGCCTCGTGGTCGACGTCCTTGGTGCAGATTTCCGCTCTCACCTAATAGATAGATATGTCGCTCTGGAGCTGAAAGAGTATCGCAGGATATTCCGCAGCACGGACGAGGCTGGACAACTGGACAACATCTCCAGGCGGTTTGCGTGGTTCAGAAGGTTATTGCACACGCATGAGATCGAGCAAGGGAGAGTGTTTCCGGCTGAATGGAGAGTAGGATGGTTTTTGTTGACCAAGTTTGTCGCGATCACTAGGTATGTTCTTCCGTGCTTTTTCTTTCGACATACAGGATAATATTGTCGTATCATGGAACAGAGATGATATGGCAATGTTGCTTGTGAAAGCTGGACCATCACTTACGGTGAAAAGCCTTTTGGAGAACCTACAGATCACCAGCGAATTTGAATTATCTATGGCGAAGAAGTGGGCGACGGGTGTAAGAAAGCATATTCTCATATCACTTGCGATTATTAATTGCTGTCCAGTTTGACGCAATTCTCAATGCTACAGCTGGATCTTATGCTGAGCCCCCGAAGTCGATATCCTCCGCATTTGAGCCACACATGAGCATTTTTGTTGATGCACAGGATAAGTAAGCTTCTTGTCCCGCATGATGTTGTTGCTAGCATTGATAACTGTCGTCGTTCCCAGAGTACTAGCAGATATGCTTGCTCCACATCGGAAATCCAAGTCTGGGAGATCACAGCCGCGACAATCTCTCGAAACCTCTGGCAATGCAGGCGACGAGCACGAGACTCCTATCTTGGCGTTGCCCTCCTCGACCGACCTATTTCATTTCTACGCACAGAGTCTGGAACAATGCGCGAAGTTGTCTACAGGCCAGGCATTATTTGACCTATGTTCTTTGCACAAGAAGTGGTTGCGGATTTATGCTGGTGAGTTTTTGTTTGTCGAGTAGTTAACGGACATAACTAAATAAAATTGTCGTATTCAATGATAGAGGATGTATTGATTGCTCGTCTCAAGCGGTCGGTGTTTGTTTGTTTTACTTCCTTGGTATCATCTTTCGTATTGATATCCAATCGTTCAGTCCATCGCAACCACAGGCCCGCAAATCAACAGAAACGCGATTCGATCCGAAGGAATTGAAACAAGCGTGTTTGTTGATCAATACAGCTGATTATTGTCAGAGTACTGTCATCGAGGTGATCCATCATATCTCTTGCGATTGATGCCACGTTTCCTGATGGATTGTCCAGCTGGAACGGAAACTTCGAGAAAACATAAACGAAGAATACAAGGAAAAAGTCAGCTTCCAAAATGAACAGGATCTGTTCGTCAGGTCAGTCACTTCGTCGCACAATTCTGTCGATAATAAGATCCGTTGGTGATACTTATCTTGTGTAACTAGTGTCATTTCTGCAGCTATCGTCATCCTACTGCGCGAGCTCGAATCTGCATGCGATGTAGCCTTCTCGACAATGGCTCGTACCTCTTGGACTACTGGCAGGAATCAAGTTAGCGGGGAATCAGCATATGTGGGCGACCTTGTGAAAGCTATAGAGCAAGTTGTCGAGATCGTCAAGCCTCTTGTAGAGCAGAAGAAGTACCTTCGGAATTTCTTTGATAAGGCTTGCAGGTACCTATTCTCTCAAATCCGGCGTCTTAATTCATACGAAATTGCGGGACCAGCCTTATAATTACCAAGTTCACGAACGCTATCGTGAAGACCAGGCCCTTGAAGGAGATTGGAGCCGAACAGGTGTGTATGAGATCTTTCTCCCACAGTGTTGCTAAGGAGCAGCGTTTCAGCTGCTTATAGATCTTCAGACGGTCAAAGCCCACCTGCTTCGGATGCCTGGAGAAGCTTTGCAGAGTCAAAGGTATTATTAATCATTGAAGGTGTCCGATGGGACTCATCGTAATGACCTAGCTATACACGTGGTTTGATGAAGAGCACGTCACGGCTTGAAGCGCTGCTCAAGGTTATCGTCACGCCTGTGGTTGGTTTGAGCATGTAGAAGATTTGACCAATCCTCTGACGGTCTCTTTCGGATAGGACCCTGCGGAAGGCTTTATCTTAAGTTATACTCTACTCATTGGAGATGCCTCGTTTTCCAACTTCCAAAAGGTGAAAGAAACCCCAGTATCTCTCTGGTCGTGACACGTCCCTAATCGATGACTTTGCATTGCAGATCCTGGATCTCAAGGGTGCACCAAAGGCCCAACAAAGCGCCTTGCTGGATTCCTTCCTCACGATAACCAGCACTAAACCAGAACTGGAGAGCACGTCCTTCTTATCCTCTTTGGACATGGATCCTCCGGGACCCGGGCAGCTCGGTGGGAGTCTCGTCAGTCCTGGAGGGAGCCGAGTCTTGTTACCGCTCGCGATCAATGGCGGGAGCGGCGGAGACAGCATTTTTGCAGCTATGACGTCTCCACCGCCAAATGGTCCGCCTACGGGCTCGATTGTGACTGCAGATCGGGGTGGAGGGGAGCGAAGAGAGGTGTTCTCTGACTTTAAGCGGTTTGTGAGCTTCGGGTTAAGGAAGGATTCCACAGCACCTTCGTAGAGCCACCCGGGGAAAGAGTAGAAACTTCCTGGGTTCGGGTAATCACGGTCGATCGTTATTTACATGGATACAGGTTATGTAGGCGGTACGAATACAATATACACAATGTATAATGTTGGGAAAACGTCGTCAGGGAATCATAAAAAACGTTTGGATTCCTCAGATGTTGTAAGTATACACTGATACTTACGCTTCAGAGGAGGGAAAACGCGTAGTCTCGCATTAGAGCTTCTGCGAAGGCTCAAACATAACTATCATGATCTTCCCTGTCGGTTCGTACTGATCGAGCTGCTCGATCCCGCAGTTTTCCCGAGAACGTGCTGCACGATGTAGCTTGCTGGCGTTTGGCTGGACGAAGGCACAGCAGGCATCGTCGCTGGTAACCCGCCCTGAACGGGGGTTGGCGCCGGGGATCCCGGAGACAGTAAGGGAGGGAGCGGCGGCGAAACGGAGCCAACGTGTAAAGGACGGGTCTCCTCGCTCATTGTGTCCTCACGTCGGAACCTGATTTCCGAGAAGGACACGGCGGACACAGCCGGGCTCTCGCTCTGGGACGGGGACGGGAATAGGTAGGGGTGCACGTGGGGAAGCGCACTGGTGGTCTCGCTGTCTGGCGGGGAATTGGGCGGCCGAGTTGGGTTGGGGAGGATGAGTCGGGGCAGTGCCCTTGGTGTCAGCCTCGGGGGAGAGTGATGGTGGCCTGCATGAGGTTGCGGTGCCGGAGAGGGAGGGAAAGTAACGGGGGTCGGAGAGGGTATGGGTAAGGTTGACGGTGGAGGTGGAGGTGGAAGTGGAGGTAGGGGTGAGAATTCATCAGGAGCTTGATCGGGTATGATCGGGTTGCTCAATCTTGACGGTTGGAATGATACGACCCGATCTGTCGGGGCGAGAGAGTGAGTCCGCTGAGATACGTCGCAGGATGTCGTAAAGTCGATGAATGATACTAATTCATGCTCCTCGGTCGTAGCCGCCGCCACAGGCGGTGGAATGTTTGAAACTGGGAGAACAACGGGGGAAGAGGATACGGTCCCTGGTGAGATTGATAGGGATGGGATTTCCTCGGGAGCTCTATCAGCTCTTGTTGGGCTGCTCAATCTTTCAGGAGGCTGTTGAGATCGCCGAGCGCGATGAGGATCGTGTCCGGAACTATCAGTCGGGTTGAGAGAGTGCGTGTAGTAGGATGCATCAGACGACGTCGTTAAGCGGACTGAGTCTGCGGAGAAAGTCGTAGCTACTGCAGGAGACGGTGGGAGGCTGGGAGGCGTAATCCGAAATAAGGAGCGGAGCCTTGGGCCCCCCGACCGGCCAGGTATACTGATACTCGCCCTTTCCATGTCAGGAGGCCTTGCCTGGCCGGTGCTAACCGACTCACGAGGACCCATCGCACCGAAAGACACCCGGAATGGACTCGCTGGGTTTACATCAAGAAAGAAGCCATCATCCCCTTCTCGTGGGCTCTGGTCCCTTGAATCCGAGTGATGTAGGTGGGCAGAAGGAGGAATTTCAAGGAACGATAAGTGAGGTTCGGATGTCGCCGTTTCTGACAATATTGATATGGGGTGAACATGGAGACCGCCCTCCCCGCTCAAAGAAGTAGACGCCAAGGAATCCCTTGGGAGTTCGGGCTCTCGGAGAGCACGCAGGCGATGTCGCAAATGTTCAGGAAACTCGAGGGTCCGCGTGTGAAGACCGAGCAAGGCCATTTGAGCCATATTGATCCCATTGCCTGCATCTTCCGAGCTATAATGCGCGCTTCCCCGATCTTCCGGGGACGTTGGAGAGGGCGGGAAGGGATAATGTTCGGGAAGTGATGTTATGACTTGCCCGGAGTCGCCCACAGATGGTACCTCAGAAGGTACCTCAGACGCCCGTATGCTTGGCCCTTCATCGAGTAAGAACTCGTTTCCAGCACGGTCCTGTATAGGTGAAGGCGTGAAATTAGAGATGGAGCGGGGAACGGAGTGGGGTAGTGCCACGCTTGAGTTGGAGTCCGCGTAGGAAGGAGGATGTCTAGAAATGGGAGGCGGCGGGGTGATATAAGACAGGGACGAGAGATCCGATGTCATTGCAAAAGGGACATCCTGTAAAACGCCATCTCCATTGATATCCTGGTCTTTATTACTATCCTCATCGCTGTGTGTCGACCTGAGTGGAAGTTCCAACATGAAGCTCGGGGACCAAGAGCTTTGACTGATTGGTGTCGTCTTCTTATCTTTGCTGTGTTTTGAGATCGAAGATGACTTGCCGCTTGACCGACGATTATCACCGCCGGAGCTGCTTTTCCGGAAAGCAATCCCAATGTTCTGAGTGTTGTATCCACCCTCGACTTCGTTCCTCCACCTGGTAAATCCAGATTTCTTGCTGGAGGCCGGGCTTCTCGCGCGAACACCCCCAAGGGGTTGGGGACGAATATCCAAAATCCGATCGATGGCATCTCCGACTGGGTCTTTCTGCCTTGCCCTTCGTGCTCTGGCTGCTTCAAAGCGTTTTCGTCTCCGACGTGGCCGTATGACAACGAAGAAGCACAGGCAGCCGGAAAGGACAGTAAAACCGAGAAAGCCCGCAAGAATGAGCGCTGCGATGGTCCCTGATGAGATGTTGCTATTGCCTGTTGCCATATTTTCTGCGGACGATGGAGTTATCGAGGGGCTTGAACACCCAAATGAGTCGTTTGGAATAGCAATAGGGAAAAAAAGTGAAGACAAACCTCGGTGGCTTTACAGAGTATACCTGGAATCCGTCGCTGTTCAGGGACAGATCGCCTCCACCTTCGTTAATCACCTGTACATTGTGGAGCGTCGCTATATCAAGCCCAGTGGCGAAATAAAGAAGTGTATTTTGCTGTGTTAATGACGACTGCGCCGAGAGGGTGGTTGTGACGTTGTCAAGGACAACAGAGTATTTGCCTGATACCGGAGACGTCATACCCTGCAATAGAAATGATGCTCCTAGTGATCTGATGGTTAGTGTGGTTTGAGGGGATGATCAGGGATGATCGTTGAGGTGGATGGGGACACGAACCATTAAACTGTGTTCGCACAATGTCACCTTTGGTATTGGAACGATGGATACCATTTCCAGAAGCGTTCGTGTACGACCATTCACCGGTGTAGGATATAGCTTGTTGGTCGATGGATTGTGTTATGGGCGGGGCGCTACGTGGATGAATTGATATTCAATTAAACATATGATGTTTCATGGACTCACTCCGATGAAACGTTAGCAACAGAAAGGACCAGGGCACAGTCGAAAAAGAAAATTGCTTTCGGCGGGGAATTGTCGGCCGGTATCTTTGTAAACAAAGAAACGGTATGAACGGCATGAGTCAAGTTCTGAAATGCAGCCAGAATGTTGTCGTCCAAGTTGGCGTTCACGGAAGATTGTGGAGTCCCGTCGAGAAAAATGTCATAGCCAGAATGGTTCGTGTATCCGTACAATTTGACTCCAGTTCCTGTATCGAAAATCAGAAGGGTCTATATCCCGGAACTTATGGTGGTTACCTTTCCATTGTAGAGATAGGGATGCGTTGTTGAGGGATGTCGCGTGGTAGCTTTTACCGACGCCTACCTGCACCGAGGCAGTCGGAAAGCCAGAATCATCGAAATAAGGATTCCACCCTGCGGTGAGATTTGGCACTGAGAGGGTATCGCGAAAGGGAGAGTATGAGAATGCAGGGGATGTGTCGTCAACGAAGAATTGGATGACTTGGGCCATGGAATCATGAGCTCGACCTAGGCAATCGGACGTATGGTAAGAGTGAGAGCTGGGGTGGCCATGGGCTGCCAGGGCGGAACTAACCTTTCTGTCGGAATGTTGAGGAAGAGGAAGAGTGTTGATCCTAGGGTCGCCGTCTACTGTGTGTGTGCGGTATCTGTATGTCTGTCTGCCGTCGTCGTCGTCGTCGAGGGTTTCGGTGGGTTTCGTAGGGTATTAGTCGGCAATGAAGGGCAATAATCGAAAGCGTTCTGAGCAATAGATCCCCATGGGTCCAAGTTCTTGACATACTTATGTCATGGCATTGACAGATACGCTGGTCGGATGGTGCGGTGAGTCGGTGATTGCAAGAGCTATTATCCCGACACGTAGTACTTTGGGCACATACATGACCTCCCTCACTTGCAATTCCTGCTCTCGCCGTTTCTCGCCGTCAGTAGTTCAGACCTGTAACAATCTAAAAATACATCGGGCACTCCGGGTCCACCCGAGTCTCCGCCGGCACCAGCGGCAACCAGCCACGTGGTATCAATTAAGACGACATGCTCATGCCATCCTCCGATGACCTCGTCCCCCTCCTCGGTAGCTCTTCATTCATCCCTTCTCTCCATGCCTATCTCCGCAGCGATTGCACGGCAAACCTCCCTTTGGATTCCGCCATAATTCAAGCTATTCTGGTCTGCATCGTAGCAGGCGACAAAAACCTCATCCTACACACCCCAGAGGAGGACGTCGGCCTCGTAGTTAGGCTCGCCTTTTGGGTAAGTCTTGCGTGTTCCTCTGCGATATCCAATGCCTGTCTCGATATCAACGGAGCGCGTCACGCACCTCCCAAGCCTACCGATTATCGCGAGCAACTCACGACTGACATTCTGTTCAGGCATTATCGACGATTTTTGACCTCCCAACTCACAGACTCAAGATCAAACCGCGACCACCGCCAACGACCCGATCTTTGCACTCGGACCCTCCCACCGACCCTTCTGCCTTTTTACGTTCTCTGTTTCTGCAACCGCGTGATGAACCCGTCGAAATCCGGTCCCCCTCTCGGAATCGGTCTGTAAAATTCAAACGCAGTGAATACCTACGTTCGTCTTCATACTCGTCATCACACCACCACCCGGAACCTTTCCTAGAGGTGAATTCCCCGACCCCTACGCACCGTGATGAACCAACGCCGAGCCAACCCGAGCTCCCCCGTGTGCTCATCCTATCAGGTCTGGAAGATGCAAGCATCATCGAACAACGAGCTCTCACAACCGTTTTCATTGAAAAGAAAGTCGTGATTCAAGCTCCCCGCTCCGAGGAAAGAGATTCGAAACACGCCTTGTTTACATTTGGGTCCCAAACTCACGACGATGGTCAATGCAAGGATACGTCGCAATTCTATGGGACTTGGAATTTACCCGAAGGATTCATTGCTATATACGTCTGCCCCTGGAATCTGCGGGAGAGACCAAATATTAACAAGTCATTGGTACGTCTGCCTTCCTTGCCTCCTCCCTTCCTTTATTGATCAACGTCATATCTAGTTAGACTATTTTGCCATGAGCTCAACCATATTGGTGAAACAAATGACGCGGCAAGCTTTCAAGGCTCTCCCATTCTGGAGTGGACAACCCCACACCCGTTTACTTTCCTTCACACATTCTAACCCACCAACACCCCCCGTGATATCGCCACCTTTACCAACCCATACCCCCCCAACTACCACTCGCCCCCTATCTGTCTATCACCAGCCTCATGCCCACGTTCATCCCCCACCATCTACACCGACAGCCCCCAAGCGACTCTTACCTAGGGCATTCCTTGTCTTACTCCAATCAGCCGCACGAAGCGCACACTTCTCGTCCGGCCTTTCGCTCTATCTGGCGGACCTATTTTCTGCTGCCCGGCACCACCCGCAGCTGGATGCAACGCTACTTACGGTGCGATCTATGGACGATGCCAAGGCTCTCGCGTGTGCGTGGAGAGTTCTGGGTATGGACCTGACGGGCGGCGAGCTGCTTCGTCAGCAGGAAGGGGACTTTTTTGACGTCGTCGATGGTGGCACACATGAAGGGGAGAGTGGTTATGAACTTGATGGTGGCCATGGCGGTGTCGCTCCAGTGGAGGTTGGGGATGGGGAGTCTGCTTTAGAGCATGGACGGCTGGGGCTGGTACCTCCACTGTTGTTTGTGTCCGAGGCGGATGTGGCGCGTGTTGTGCCGAGGGCGATCACGCACCGTGTGCGTGTGAGGGATGGCCCGGCGGATGAGATTCTGGGGAGTGCGGTATTTGGGGCGACGTTTACCTTGGGCCTAGGTGGAGGTGAGGTGGAGGGAGACGATGTGGAGGAGGATGGGTATGGCTGGGATACGAGGAGCACGATTAAAGAGATTTTGGTCAATATTTTGGCTGAGGTCTAAAAGTGCAAACTGCCATCACGCGGCTTCGCTCGGGAGAAACCGTCAGGTTGGGAGCACTCGGCATCTATCGTGGGGGCGGCCTCTTTACCACGGACTGTGTCCCGGATGGATATTAACGCGGACAATCGGATGTGGTCGGCTGGTCCAAGCGGCCCAGGCTTTGAGAGTCGGAGTGAGTGGTTGGTTTACATGCGGAACTCATTTCAAGGCAGTTTTAGATTGAATGAGTTGGGAATGTATATGAACCAGCGTCAATCAGATCAAGTAGAGCTCTGGTTGCCTTTTGTGAACAGCGAAGTTAGCGCGGCCTATCTGTTGATAAGTGAAGGATTTGTTCTGGACGAACTCCAAGTTCCATCAAACTGCCACAGGACTTGGCTCTCAAGTCCACTTCCATGGTCGACAGAAGGGTTGCTTTTGGTTGCTATCGGATTTCTGACGGAACTTACCATCATGCTTATCTGGTATTGAAGCCTGTGAGTGGTCTAAACACTCTCCATCTATCAGTGCGAAATCCCGGGTGGGAACACCAAAGAGCAACACAAACAAGTACCAATCCGTTCGTAATGCCGTACACGTCGTCTCCTCCCCTTATCTGCCAATTACCTTCTCGCTATGCCAAAGCCTGTTGCAGCCTCTTGCTCGTGGTGGTTCAAGTGCATTGTTTCATGTTTGCCCCGCATGCCCCCGCATGCGGTGCCTCCAACTTGTGCCCATATCATTCCATTCACCACGTTTATGAGCCACAGCTTGCAGCGAAATTCGTTTAGGACAACATTAACAGCCCGTCTGCAAGTAAGCCCTCTGAATACCATGATGATACTCATTATGCTATGAACAGATGTCTGGCATGGGGCGTTGAAGCAAAAATTAACATCGACGGAAAGGTAGGTTCTCCATTCGCACACTGGCAGGGACGTGCCACTGACATGCGACTTTAGTGAAAACACTTTCACTGGGAATCCATCTTTCCCCTGTTGAGCAAGCTTGTGAGCGCTCGGCTCAGGTTTCGCTGCAGAACGTGTCTTACTCCCTGACCCTTAGATTTCTGTTTTCAAAATGGCAGGCGCTCGTAGCGTTGTGCACCTCTGACATTTGCCTTACAACGCTGTTCATGGCTGTCATCTGGCGTCTGAGAGACTTTAGGTTTGAAGAGACGAAGGAAAGAGGATCTTGACCTTTGACTAATATCGGCACGATTGTTCCTCCACTGGAAAGTGATTCTGTGGTTCATGGTAATGATTCGAGCGATATCGGTGCGTCACTTTGGAGGTCATCAATCTTATATGACGAAGTTCACGGTACCCGGATATTATTTTTTGGAAGGCCTAACATTTGCCTCACAGCAGTACGATGAACGGCTGCAGGTCCGAATCCCATCCTGGCAAAACCTTTAAGGTTTGTGCCCCGAGTGGGTCGACTCCGCTCGAACGGGTGCATGCACGAATGAAGCTTGAGTGCACCCGGCTTGAGGATACTATGTATCGGCTGGCTCGTTTCATAGCTACAAGCGCGGCCACACGCCCGTAAGGTTGGGAAAATCCGATATTCCACGGACGTCCAGGAAGATACAGGACAATCGATCGACTGCAGGTTTGGTGATAGAGGGTTCATACAACAGACGGCCAATCATTTCTTGGAAGTTCAAGCGATGAACGGTCACTGGTCACCGGTCAGGTTTTACTTTAATACTTACCGTCAACTGGACCCGGGAAAATCACCTGACAAGGACAACTTGAACCGAGCGGCTTCCATAATGCCTCATGCCACGATGAAACCCACCTACTGGAGAAATATAACTTGAAATCATCGTCTTCACACTCGCTCCATGGCCCGGCACGACAATGTATTCTGGTTATTCCGTCGAACGTTCCATGATCGATCAGGCCTGATCAGTCTGACCACCTGTTTCCGCTGGATGACTCACACAAATGACGTCATTTGAGGCATTTTTTGGATGATGAGGCATTTTCCGGATACACCCTGCACTAATATTATCGCATTGCCTGGGCAGGGCTCGCCATGGTTAAAGTCTGAAATCCCGACTTACCCATGTCCATATTCCCAGAAAACCCGACCTACCCACGTCCACCTTCCCATCTCATGTACACTCTACCTGACGAGGAAACTGGTCCCTTCATCGTGTCACTCTCCATAAGTGGCATGACATGTTCAGCCTGTGTGAATGCCATCATGGAGAACTTGTCTCGGTTGTCAGGCATTTCGGATACCAGTGTCAACCTTCTGCAAGGTTCTGCGACTGCTGTTCTGGCTTCAAGGAATCTGGCGGATGTCATTCAGGAGACTATTGAGGATTCTGGTTTCGAGGCCCAGGTTATTGAGGTCAAAGCCATCCACCGAAAAGAACCGATTGCTTCGCGAACCGTATCTCTTCGTGTCGATGGCATTTCTTCTTCGTAGGTTTACCTGTTTACGCGTACTTGTCTAGCTTCATTGATCGAGTTCCTAGGGATGGTCCAACCAAAATTATGACAGCGATTCAGACGTTTGGAGGGAGTGTCGAGGTCATCCAGCCTATCGCAAGTATGGCGGACCCAGTGATAACACTCTCATATTCTCCTGCTCCTCCCGCACTTTCCATCCGCACAATAATGGCCACAATCGCTGCAACCAACTCTCCTCATTTCAAGGTCACCGTCCATCATCCTCCCACCGTCGAGGAACTCAGTCGACAAATGAAACTTCGTGAAGGACGTCGTCTGCTCCGCCGTTTGATTTTTGCCGTCATCGTTGCTGTCCCGACGTTCATCCTGGGGATGGTGTACCCAATGTTTGTCAAGGATGGTAACCTCATCAAGGCCTATCTCTTGGAACCTATGTGGACAGCCAACGTCTCCCGGGTGGAATGGATACTTTTCATCCTTGCTACGCCGGTGATGTTTTATGCCTGTAGCATCTTCCATCAGCGAACTATTCTAAGGATATTTGCTCTATGGCGACCCGGCTCTTCTGCGTCATATTTCGACCGTTTCGCTCGCTTTGGAAGCATGAATTTGTTGGTTTCTCTCGGAGTCTCTGTCGCCTATTTCTCTTCGATTGGTCGCTTAGCTCTCTCCGCGTCCAGACGCTCGGCCATGACGGACAAATCCATGAATTACTTTGATACTGTTGTCTTCTTGGCAGTGTTCCTGCTCGCAGGTGGGCACCATGGGTTTCTCTCCCTTGAAAAGAGTCCCTGAGATTTCTCCCGTGTACGAAGGTAAATATCTGCAGGCTTATTGCAAATCGCGTACTTCGGACGCAATATCTGCCTTAAACTCGCTTCGACCAAACGATGCCCTCCTTCTATTGCCCTCGGGTTGGGCAGGCACGTCCAAGGACCTGGAGAAATCAGAAACTATTTCCCGTACTGAGCCCTTGCCCTTCTCACTCGGCAGGAACGTTGCGAAGATTCCTGTCGACCATCTGGAAATCGAAGATATTGTCAGAGTTCCAACAGGCTCGAGTCCGCCTGCCGATGGAATCATAATGCCCGATCATGAGGGCCTCCTTGATGAAAGTTCACTAACTGGTGAATCGCGCCTCATTAAAAAATTCCCAGGCGACATGGTCTTTGTCGGTACAATCAACAAAGGCCCAGTTTTGCATGTCAAGGTGGCTAATATTGGCAAAAAGACGATGTGGGTCGCTTTGCCCTCCTTGTTGGCGTATTTGATCATTTTATTTTTAGGCTGGATCAAATTGTTCAGGTTGTCAGAGAGGCCCAGACTCGAAGAGCGCCTATCGAGCGGATCGCAGACCGAGTAACAAGCTATTTCGTACCAATAATCACTCTATTGGCCCTTATCACCTGGGTCGTCTGGTTGGGTTTAGGCTTAAGCAATGTACTCCCCGCAGATTATCTTGATGAGGAGTTCGGAGGCTGGCGTAAGATTCTTACCAACTCAATCCTAAACCGCACTGACCTGGAACCTTCTCCAGCCCTGTGGTCGCTACAATTCGCAATTGCCGTGTTCGTCGTGGCCTGCCCTTGTGGTATTGGTTTGGCTGCACCGACAGCATGGCTCGTTGGTTCGGGACTTGCGGCCAAGTTCGGAATCCTCGCACGCGGTGGTGGGGAAGCGTTTCAGGAGATGTCGCAGCTCGATATAGTTGTTTTCGACAAAACAGGCACTTTGACGGAAGGAGGGCCGAGGGTTACGGATGTCGAGATGCCATCCTCTTCATGGCCTCCATCGGTGATCTTAGGGATCGCCAGGGAATTAGAGTCTATTTCGACGCATCCCCTTGCGAACGCCATTCAAGAGTACTGCCGGGACGCCATCCAACAAACCGGTTCGCATTTGGAGGAAACTACGGGCAGGGGTGTAAAAGCTGTTTTCCCCGGTTTGCAATGCACGGCCATCTTGGGAAACGAACGTTGGATGGAGGAACATGGTGTTGTCCTTTCCAAAGAAAATCTTACGCACGTCCAGAACTGGAAACTCGAAGGGAAAAGTATTGTGCTGATGGCAGTGAAAAAGGAGGACGACGTTGCATTTTCTGCAACATCTGCGTTTGCCATCACGGACGCTATTCGACCGGAAGCACCATCTGTGATATCAGCCCTACATCGGCGTGGGATCCACACGTGGCTTTTGTCCGGTGATAACTACACTACGGCCACTACAGTCGCAACCTCCATCGGGATCCCTGCTTCCAATGTTATCGCTGGAGTGCTACCTCAGGAAAAGGTAAGCTTAGACCTCAAAACGTGATGTTCGCAATAACTTGGCCTCTTCAGGCACAATGCATCGAGAAACTCCAGAGACAAGGGCCTAAGAAGTCAGTTCAATCCAAGTGGCCCTGGTTCCGAAGCGAAAGCACTCGTAGTCGCACCATCGTAGCGATGGTTGGGGATGGAATCAATGACGCTCCCGTATGGTTTTCTCCCCATTTGCGATGACGATCCACTCATGCTCACATGCTCTTGTAGGCATTGGCATCAGCTGATGTTGGCATTGCGATTGGATCCGGCAGTGAGTGAGAAATATCCTTTCGAATACAGCATTACTTACTGCCGCTTTTGCAGGTGATGTTGCCCTGTCCAGCGCGAGCTTCGTGCTCTTATCTTCTAACCTCCAAAGTCTGTTGACCCTCTACAAACTATCTCGGAAGATAATTAGCAGAATCAAATTCAACTTTGTAAGCTGAACTTTCGGTTTGCGACTTCGGCGTTCGATTCTCACGTTTGGGTATCTACAGTTTTGGGCAATCATGTACAACATGATAGCTGTACCGGTTGCGGCTGGCGTCATCTATCCCGTCAACCACACACGCCTTAGTCCCGTGTGGGCATCTATAGCAATGGCTATGTCGTAAGTATCCCGATTAACTCAAAGTTCCCGTGTTAATACCTCTTGAAGGTCTATCTCTGTCGTCTGTAGTTCGATTCTGCTCAAAACCTTCAAGGAGGCCGAATAATACTGGCGATCGGCTTTTCCAGTCTTGGTCCACCTCTTGCTTGTCTGACATTCCACCTCTCTTGAATCGCTGCTGGACGCGGGGACATTTTTATCTCAGGCTTGATAACTGATATCTCGTTTAAATGCTTAGAAAGCACTAGATCTGGAAAGCTCCATGTTACACTCCATATCCTTACGTCGGGTCATTACCCTAGATAGGTATCGGTGTCCCAGGAAAAGGGACAAACCTCGGCCGTCGGATCGTCACATTTTCCGCTTTCCAAACTGGGGCGGATTCGAGTCGAAGAAAGCGTCCAGGGCTTCAACAAAGATGGGGGTCTGGACAGCGTGCAATGTGCATCACTCAATTCTCGTATTTCGTGCAATGGATAGATCCCACATGAATTTATTCAACCGGTTGTTGTTTTGTATCGCTTGTTAACTCGTCCCTCCACGGATAATCATACCACGACATACAAAAAGTCACTGTTACTGGCAGTACTAGTGTTAATATACAATGGGTTCAGTGCACGCACCTGTCATCAGACTGAATGACGCGCAAGAGCGGGGTTCGACTCCCCGACAGGGAGGATGTTTTTAGTGTTTCTCGTTAGCCTAAGTAGGCAAACTCTACTCCGCCATCTTCCGTATACATTGGTACTAAGTCGACGAGTATGTAAGGCAGGGCGGATAGTTGATCCTCACTCAAGTTGCAGTAGATTTTATACATGTCACATTATTTTTCAATGAAGAAAAAAACCTGACCCCATCTTTACCAGTACATATCACCAGAGACAATATGCTCCTAACATTACAGAATTGATGATCCACCCAATAAGTAGTCGGACTTCTCGAATCACTGTCATCTAGACAGGATGAAAGGCGTAAGTAAATATAAAATAATGATCGCTCAGGGAGGAATGAAAGGCTATCTAGGTCGTGAGTTTTTGCGAACTGGAGTTGGCAGGTGAGAATTGAGGGTCCGGGTCTTGTACAGTGCCGGTTTGGCAGAGATACCCGCATGATTGGGGTCGCGTTCCCACAGGGGACTTAGTTCGATACTACGAGTGGTTGGTGGTGTGCCATGAGAAGGAAGGCTCGGATTAACATGGAGGACGTTGTCAGCCGTCTCGCGCAAACTGAGCAGGAGCCGCGACATCAACGTGACCGACATGCTGAGAGTAGGGTTATGAGAAAAATAGAAGGCAAGTGGTGATGCCGCTACACGTACGTGCTTGCAAACGTTGACATGGAACCTTTCAGGAATGGCTATGCATGACCGTTAGAACGGAATTATCGCGAGACGAGCACGAGTCGTACTCCGGAGAACTTTGAAGAATCATATTAGTGATATTAGAGGCTGCAAGAGAAGAAGCCTCACATAAAATGTTAGAATATTTGCGAAATTTGCTATGGCCATCGTTCTTGAAAAAGCCGTAAGTTTATTACTTGTGGAGTATCTGTTATGATGAAACACATACCCATAGTACACGGCACCTGGAAGGTATACAATCATGTCAACAAAAACGACCCGGAGGTGTAACAAAGAACTTACCATCCCTGAAGATAAGGGAAATGAAACTTTTGTGACCTCGGGTGAAGCCATGTCTTGCCTTCCACGTCTTGATCATGGTAAGGACAAATATGATAGTATCGTATGCGAACAGAGCTTCCCAGGCTGCGGCATATCCTGTGTAGTACGCAATCGTCAATCTTCTCGGCAGAGATCGCAAGGTCCCTACGCACGGATGGCTCTGGAAGAAGCTCCCAGCTTTAGTCGTGTTCTGAATAAGAAAGCCAAGTTCTGATAACGTACACTCCTCTCGTTATATTGTCATAGCATCCTACGTGTTGTAAGGGTAGCTCATTTTCTTTTATCAACGAAAGCCACTGGTATTTCATCAACGCTGGGCGAGGAGCATGATCCGAAACGACACACCGTCGCAGCACCAACTGATAAGCACCCGCTCACGAGCATGAAGGTAAGGATGCGGATGGAGCGATCGTATATTGCGTAAGTTCGCAATGTCAGGAGGACTAGAAGATGTTATGACCGGTGGTCAGCAAAAACTTCCATTGACGAAAGGAAGGTTGTCACTGTTGATGAAGGTCACACTGATGATAAGAAGCAGTTCCCGAAAGAGGTTGAATCTCTTGCAACTGCAGTCCAGGTCATAAGGGAAATCGAGGGTATAATTTCAAGCCAAACCTCTGATTAGGAATTATGATGAAAAGAAATATGAAAGCGACAGAATTCAGGACGCACTGTCTCCGACAGATCCACGAAATTCAGAATAACAATCGCTAAATTCCCAAAGAACGCCACGTAGCGGTTAAGGAAAAACCAGTAGGCACTCGGAGCGTTGGGCCGTCGCCAATAGTAATGGATCTCGACATCTATTGCTTTTAATTGCCAAAAGGTAGGGACGAGTTATCCAGATGCCAAACGCACCTAAGGTGATTAAGTGGTCGTAGAACAGGAATGCTAAAAAAGTGTGAATTGTTGTATCATGCAGGGAAAGCGAGGGTTACGAACTGGCTGCCCAGAGATTTAGATATTCATGGATTAGCCTATCAAAAGTCGTCGAGATGACTACGAAGGCTGGGCATACATATAAACCAAGTGACTCACGTCTGCCTCACCGCTTCAGCAGGCGAAACTTCTTGGAAAGGCGCTTGCATGGCTTCCATCCCGTATCGGGAGCGCAGGAAGGAAGAAAGGCGGCTAGGTAACTATCGTATGCAGAAACAAAGCCGGTCCACTTGTATTGCGCCTCCCGGAAAGTCTTGCATACGATAAGAGCTGGCCTGCATGTGTGCCCCGGCGATGATCTGGCGGATGATTTAAGTTGCATATCAACGGTACACATGGCGGTTAAAATTGTTTCAAGTACACTCACCGCATTCACATGCATTGATTTGCATCTGATGTTGGAGACTCGGGCATTCGACCGTTTCGGCTATCCGGTTGCACTCCATAGGTGATAGTTCCTTGAAACTGGCGATAACGAATCAGACTCTCAGATCATCTCAGATCTCGGGGGCTGTTAAGCGCTTGAATTTGAAAAGAAAAGAGAATGTGGTCTTTCGTCGGAGAAATACCACCAGGTTATAGTCACCCAGACTCCTTCCCATTCCCACCTTCGTGGTTGAAGGATAAATCTGATTGAGGAATGCGGGTGACGTTGCTTATCAAATACTTCCTTTTTCGTCCTCCAACCGGAGTGGTTGAAGGATTTAAGGTTGGAGGACGAAAAAGGAAGTATTTGATAAGCAACATCAAGCATTCGGATAAAGCCTCAACACCTCGACTCAGATTCATTCCTTCAACCACGAAGGTGGGAATGGGAAGGGGTCTGGGGATGAAGGAGGCTGGCGCAACCAGCGCTATCTCCAATTAGAGCCCGACTTCATCCATCTTGTCGGGATTACCGCACCGTCGCGACATTTCACGAAAAGCGTTAGCTGGTGGTGAATAGACGACATGTGAGGACGGATTGAGTTTGTTCATAAAAGCTTTTCAAAAGGAATGTGGAAAGGTAGAGTCAATGACACAAGCTTTTGACCTGACCATGGATAACAACAGCGACGATGTCCTGTCCGGTGTCCCCTTGGGATCTGGGACTCCGATGCTCGACCTCTCTACTGCCGCTAGCCGCGTGCATCACGTCAAGATGTAGGCGGCCACATTCCATCGGAAATGACACGTCAAAACATCCACCGATAGCCATATCTCAAGGTACCAGCCATGAGTGAACCCAGTCATACCCCGAAGGCATGGAAGAATAATCGCTCGGACTCAAATCCCCCCCATCCCGGTGTAGGGCTGGAACGATCGCAGCACGGACGTCCGGTATGTCTAGCTCCCATCGAGCCTCTTGTCCCATTTTTGAATCGTACTCATACTGGTCGCCCAGCACTCTCAACATCTTCGCCTCAATCGCCACCTGGATTTTTTAACAAAGCAGCTGGCTTGTTCAAATGTTCTGAAAAGGTAGAGATGGCTTTGGTGTTACAGGACGAAGTAAATCAACCTCACCAAGTAGCAGCACGGTATTCCAGAAGGAGACACTAGCAACCCTTCAACCTCGTCGCCTTCCATCGTTGTGCAATCTCCAGATGAAACGCCATATATCAGAACCAACGCACCTGAAGCTGACCCGTCCAAGGTCCTCTCGGTTCTGTCGAGAGTTTTCCGTCCGAACCCTAACCTGAGCATCATGAATAACAGGGGGCCCCAGACGTCACGACTGTGAATGCAGTCCGAGAATCCGCAAAGAAAGCCATCTCTGAGGTGAGCTTTGTTGCTGCACCCGTCCAAAGCATGGCATCCGCAGTGCGCGGCACCGATAATCCGATTAGTGTCGTCGATTGGGTTTCTTCGTTTCTCAAGACATTGGAGAAGTTCAATGCCGTCGTGGACAAGATCGCAAGGGTAAGCATCCACATTATGCTTGCGAGTCCGTCGATGCTCATTCGATGTCTAGATTCATCCCAACGTGCAAGCAGCATGGACCATCTTCTCTTCTTTTTCGAGGGTCTGGCTGTTGTGCTTCACTGGTCACGCGATCTATTCTGTTACAGGCGATTATTGACCAGGCAAATCGCGACGACTCCGTTCGCGCACTCCTCTCGAAGATGGAGGAAGTCTACATGTTTCTCACAGCTGCAAGACTAAATGACATTGGGTCCCTGAAGACCATCGTCGAGCGCATCACCCGTCAAACACTGGAGTGCTCGTATTTCATTCAAGCGTATTGTGGGAACCAGAAATTCCGTAGGTTGACCTGACCATGATCCTGATCTCGACAAATTTATCCGTTTCTTTCAAGGGACGAGGCTGCTCAAGATCTTGCTCTCCTCCAAACCCGGCACGCTCGTGCAGGGCTACAATGACGCCTTTGACGAGCTTTTACAGGAATTTCGTGACAGAGCTACAGGCGATACACTCGTGGTCGTCCATCGCATCTAGGAAGATCTCACGAAGGCCGACGACCCGCGTGAGTCCTTTTCGACGTATTCGTTGTCACACCTGCCCGATACTATGTGAAATGTAGGTGACGCGGTAGACTTGAACAGCATGCCGTATGCTGGGGGTGCTGGCCTCAACAAGCAAAAGGTTTGTTTGGAGGGTACTCGGGAAGAACTCCTCAAGGAGATCTGTGATTGGATCAACGACACCGAGGAGGACACACCTCGCATATTCTGGCTTCATGGACCCGCTGGCACCGGGAAATCGTCCATTGCTCACACACTGTTGCCCATCGGTTTCGGGAGCTTAAACGCCTGGGCTCGTTTCTCTGCTTCGATCGCAGCCGGATAGCAGAACGACGGCACGAGAAGGTTTTCAGCACGATTGCAAAGGATCTTGCCAATCTTGACATGTCGCTGCGTAGACAGTTGTCAGCCGTTGTTCGTAATGACGACGCGCTCAAGAACACAACAGACATTCTTCAGCAGTGGGATGAACTGATCGCGAACCCCGCAAGGGTGCTTTCGGAGGCAATAATGGGACCGATTGTGATTATCATGGATGCATTGGACGAGAGTGGGGATACGGATTCACGACGAGTTCTCCTTCGGATCCTGAGCGACATCGAAAACCGCATCACTGTCCTTCCTCCTAACATCCGGATCTTTCTCACATCCCGACATCTACCTGACATTGCCCTCGCATTCAAGGGTAGGACTCATGTCCGGCAAAAGTCCATGGATAGCATTCCACCTCATTTGGCCGGACGCGACATCGTCCGCTATGTCTCGGGCCAGCTGTCTGAGGTAGAGTTTATGATCTCGAGTACAGAAGTCTTCACTTCTCTGGCTGTCTCTTCCGGTCAAATATTCGAGTGGGCACGGCTAGCCTGTGCATATATCAGGGGAGATAACAACGCTGGGACAGGGCTGAAACCACAGGAGCGTTTCAATGCTATCTTAAGCCTCGGCAAAACTCATCCCGTCCGACTCCTTGATAAAATGTACAGATTCACTTTGGAAACCATATTTCCCAAGGCTGAGGAACAGGATCAGCGCAATGTTGGTCTCAAACGATTCGAGTCTGTGATGGCACAGATACTCGGGACCATAGAACCACTTTCTCTTGATTCGTTGACGCCCATGAGGTGCCATTTCAAAGATCTCGCAGAAATTGACATTCATATAATCGTAGCACATATGGCTGGTTTGCTTAGTGGGGCCACTGATTCTTCTGTCGCTATCCGCCCCCTCCATGCCTCCTTCTCGGATTTTCTGACGGATCGTGATCGTAGTCGCGAGTTCTTTATCGACGTGCACCTCATCCACAACGACCTAGCCTTTGCTTCCCTTGGTGTCGTGCTTCAGAAACTGCAGTTTAACATATGTGATCTACCGAGTTCCTACCTCCCCAACTCTGAAATCTGGGATCTGGATAACCGCATCAAAGAACGTATCCCGCCTGAATTGGCATATTCTTGCCAATACTGGACGGAACACGTTCGACAGGTGCCGTTTAACTCGGCTCTGGCAGCAGCGATCCGAGCATTTTTCAACAATGAAAGATTTTTATTCTGGTTCGAAATCTTGAGCCTCCTCAAGCTTGTGAATACTTGTGCCGGCTCGATGTCCTGGGCATTCTGGGCCAGTCAATTCAGTCACGTTCTCGCCAGACGGCAAGAGCATTGCGTCGGCATCGGAAGACAAGACCATCCGATTGTGGGATGCTGAGACGGGAGAGCTGCTGCGACCGCCGCTCAGAGGACATACGGATCATGTTACATCTGTCGCATTCTCGCCAGACGGCAAGTGCATCGCGTCGGCATCAGGTGACAAGACCATCCGACTTTGGGATGCTGAGACGGGGGAGCTGCTGCGACCACCGCTCGAGGGACATAAGTCTTGGGTCATGTCTGTCGCATTTTCACCAGACGGCAAGCACATCGTGTCGGCCTCGGATGACAAAACCATCTGGCTGTGGGATGCTGCGACAGGGGAACTGTTGCGAACGCCACTCGTGGGACATCAGGAGAGGGTCAGGGCTGTCGCATTCTCGCCAGACAGCAAACGTATCGCGGCATCAGGAGACGAGACCATCCGGCTGTGGGATGCTGAGACGGGGGAGCTGCTGCGACCGCC
>Ga0307516_10001275_pt1 | contig 35070 bp, 37 predicted proteins | sample 19_EM_MG_FD_203310 | JGI IMG/M metagenome (GOLD analysis project Ga0307516, IMG submission 203310) | Populus trichocarpa ectomycorrhiza microbial communities from riparian zone in the Pacific Northwest, United States - 19_EM | ecosystem: Host-associated > Plants > Roots > Unclassified | place...
CGCCGCCGCCGCCGCTACCACTCGCGCCAGCCGCACCGCTCGCGCCGCTCGCGCCGCCGGAACCGCCGCCTGCCGTCGACGAGCCGCCGGTCGCCACGCCGCCAGTGCCGCCGCCGCCGCTAGCGCTGCCGCCCGGGCTGCTGCCACTCGTGCCAGTGCCGGCCGTCGTTGTCGTCGTTCCGGCCATGCCGCCGGCTGGGCTGCCGCTTGCCGAGCCGCCCGTGCTGCTGCCCGCTCCGGCCGTAGCGGTGCCGCCCGCCGTCCCGCCGGTCCCAGTCGCAGGGGTAACCGAGTTGTCGCTACAGGCGACAGCCGCCAAGAGTAGACCGGTGATTCCGAAACCAATTCCGAAGCTCTTCATGGGTAGTCTCCCGGGCACTTGCGCAGTCAATGGCGCTGACCAGACTCGTGCTTCCAGATTTCGCAGGTTGTCAGCACAAAGTCACCACCAACTCCGAGGAAGCAGCCAAGTAAGTTGTCAGCATACAGGTTAGCCGTTTGGCGTTCTTTCCTTAGTCGCGCGAGCCGGGCACAACTCGAGTCTGTGCTGACTCGAGCGTTTCGCTTGCCCTTCCTCCTTGGGATCGCACTGCTTGGCTGCGCGCCGCCCGGCAGTGCGGCCGATCCAAAGCCAGCGCCGCGTCCCAGCGCTCCCGCCGCCAGCGATGAAGCCAAGAGCTACATGCTCGCGCTCATCAATCGCGACCGCGCCAGCGCAGGCCTCGCCCCGGTGGCGCTGGATGCGATCGCGTCGAGCGGCGGCGAGCGGCATGCGCGAGACATGGCCAAACACGGCTTCACGGCGCACTGGGGCACGGACGGCTCGGTTCCCGAGCAGCGCTACACCGAAGCCGGCGGCACGGATCTCGTCCAAGAAAACGTCGCCTGCCTGTTCGACGGTGTGCCGCGCGAGCTCGACCCGCACCCGCGCTTCGACCCGGCGCTGCTCGAACAGCTCGAAAAGATGTTCATGGACGAAGTGCCGCCCAACGATGGACACCGGCGCAATATCCTCAAGCCCGGCCACCACCGGGTCGGCATCGGTCTGGCGCAACCGGCGAGCGTCAATCAGCCGTGCCTATCGGAAGAGTTCGTCGACGACTGGGGCGACTATGCAGAGCTGCCGCGCACGGCGGCCCGCAGCGTGACCTTGCACGTGGCCGGCACTGTGCGCGACCCGATCCGTTTCGGCGGCATCGGCCTGGCGCGCATCGACCTGCCTGCGCCGAAGAGCGCACAGGAGCTGAACGCCACCAGCGTCTACCGTATCCCGGAGCCAGAGACGCTGTATTTTCCCCCCGGTTTCAAGACACCAAAGCCGGTCAAAGTAGACGGACAAGCCTTCTCGATCGACATCGGGCTCGGGCATGGGCCGCGCCCTGGCCGCTATGAGCTCAGCATTTGGGGCAAACAGCAGGGTAGCAGCGACCTTTTCATGGTGAGCCTGCGCACGATCGTGGTGAAGTAGGCCGCCCAAGGAGCAGCGATGGCAGCCAAGAAAAAGTCCGCACCCGCCAAGAAGACGCCGCAAGCCAAGAGCCCCGCCAAGAAGGCCGGCAAAGCGGCGCCGAAGACCAAGCCGAGCAAACAGGCCAAGCCTGCAGCCAAAGCCACCACGAAGGCGAAGGCCAAGCCCGTAGCCAAGGCCCCCGCGAAGGCGAAAGCCAAGCCCAAGCCCGTAGCCAAAGCCGCGGCCAAGCCGGCAAAAGCAGCACCAGCGAAGGCAGACAAGCCGTCGCTGCTGAAGACGGTCAAACGCGCGGCCACCAAAGTTGCACAAGTGGCTGCGACCGCTGCCATCAAGCTGCTCGACTCCGACGCGGGCCGGCCTGCTCCGGCGTTCGATCTAACGGACGAAAAAGGCGAGCGGGTCGCGTCGAGCGCGCTCGCAGGCAAACCCTACTTGCTCTACTTCTATCCGAAAGACGATACGCCGGGCTGCACCAAAGAGGCCTGCGACATCCGCGACAACTTCGCGCGCTTCGGCCAACAAGGCCTGCGCGTGCTCGGAGTCAGCCCCGACTCTGAACAGAGCCACGCCAAGTTCGGTCAAAAATACGGGCTGCCCTTCACGCTGCTCTCCGACCCCGACAAGACTCTGGCCAAGGCCTACGGCGTCTGGGGCGAGAAGAACAACTACGGCAAGAAATACATGGGCATCATCCGCAGCAGCTTCTTGGTCGGCGCAGACGGCGTCGTCAAAAAGGCTTACCGCAGCGTGAGAGTCGACGGCCACGTCGCCGCGGTCCTCGAAGACGCAAAGACCTACCTGTAACGCTCCCCCCGTTAGGCCGCGCCAAAGAATTCGCCAGAGCTCTTTGGCTACCGAGGCGCGGCCTACTAAGGATTCATCACATCTTCGCGGGGGCTGCCACGCTGCGGCTAAAATCGCAGAAGCTTCCGTGGCGTCGTTTGGCAAAGCCGCGCGGGCGCAACCTGAACGCGTTTCGGGCCAGCTGATCGCTCGCCTCGAATCCCTGGATTTCACAAGGGGGACGCGCTGTGGTTGGGCCCTTCACGCGTCTCGAAAATCACTTCGTGTACGAAGTGACTTTCGAAGCCCTAAACCCACCTGCGCGGGTCATACACACGCCTTCCGTTTCGTTGCCGAGAAGGCCCTGGGTTGGGAAGCAGGAGCCGCAAGTCCCGTTTCGGCAGTGGCCAATATTGGCCACGATCGCGGGCTCTCGGTAACTGACCTGGTGACAGGGGCACGGCGTGAGAGGACGCTGTGCGGTGGAAAACGAAGACCGGGCGGGCCTCGCGTTCACTTCTCGTTCGAGAGTGAGCCGACTTTGGGGCGCGGCGCGCTCGGCGGCCAGGTCACAGCGGGCATGGGGTAAGCGGGGCGCGCGAACAAAAAGCCTTGGCCGTAGTGCGCGCCCGTGTCGCGCAGCGCCGAGAATTCGTCTTCGGTCTCGATGCCCTCGGCGACCACCATCGCGTTCAGGTCGTTGCACAGCCTGACCACGCTGGCCACGAGCTGATGCTGCCTGGGGCTTTGATCCACACCCATGATTAGCCCGCGATCGAGCTTGACCACTTGCGGCTCGAGATCCGCGATGCGCTTGAGGTTCGAATAGCCGGCGCCCAAATCGTCGACCACGAGTTGAATGCCGCCGCGCGCTCGTACCTCGCGCAGCACGCTGAGGCACAGGGCGTAGTGCGATAGCGGCACCGATTCGGTCACCTCTAGATAGATCTCGGCGTCGTGGGCGTAGATGGGATCATCTGGGCGTACCAGCCAGCCTTCTTGCAACTCTTGCGGGTGCACGTTGATGAAGACTGGCTGCCGTCCGGAGAGCGGCACGGCGATGTCTCGGATCATGCGACCGAGACGCCCAACGCAACCCGCCTCGACCGCGCGCTCGAAAAGCACGAGCGGATTGGCCAGGTCCGGCCGCGAGCAACGCACGAGCGCCTCGTGAGCGAACAGCTTGCCGTCCTGCATGTCGACGATCGGCTGGAACACGACGGACAGGTCTTCCGGCGAGACGAGACTTCGAAACGAGAAAAAAGAGTCGCGCGTAGCCGGATTGCTCTCGGGGCGCGGTGGCGCATCCGAAAGCCGGTTGCTACGCGGCTGCGGCCTCGCGCCCTTATGGGGAGAACTGACTCGTGACAGGGACTTTTCCTCAGCGAGCAAAACAGGGCAGCACGCCCAACCTTCATAAACTAGCAGGGTGACACGCCAAGCGCCACGCCACTCTCGGGTATCGACTCCTCAACCACTCCTCAACCACTCCTCCAACCACCTCACGTCAGTCTTGTTCGTGGGACCATCCGCCTTGCGCGATCTCTTCTTTCGCAATTGACGGTAACTGCGCACCGCGCGCCGCGCCTACATCTGTTCACCCGGCTCAGTTACCGGGCCCGCGTACCCGCGCCCACCTCGAATATGTCTACATCTTACGCAATACGTTGGCGGCGTGCCTTTCCTTCGAAGTTTTGACCATGAGCTCGGTGGTTATGACGGCGCCAGCACTGTCTCGGGGCTGAGCCTCATTGCAACTCTGCAAGGGAACGGTTTCAGAATTGTGAACGCGCGCAATCCGCGTAAGGATGCGACTCGAATGCGCTCGTCCCCACCTCTGCCTACATACGCCTCTTGCATCGTGCTTCTTCCACTCCTCCTTGGATGTACGAAGACGAGCGAACTCAGCAAACAGAAAGCACGCGTCGAGGTGGAGATGCTCGCCAAGGCCGCCAACGCCGATGTGGCAGAGGTGCGTCAGGGTTTGCCCGTCGGGGCCAAACAGCTGGAGGCATTCTTCGCCGACGACAAGGCGCAGGGCGACGCGGCGGCGGCCAAGGAGGCCCTGAACAACGCGCGCGGTAGGGTGCAAGACCTACGCACGGCCAAGAGCACGTTCTTCCTGCTCGCCGACAAGAACGGGCTCATCTTGCGCAGCGACTTGGAGCACGACGGGCTCGCCTCCAAGAATTTGTTCAGCGCCTTCGAGCTCAAAGCAGCGACCACCGGCAAGTACGTCGAAGCGCGCGGCAGCATGCCTGAAGCGGCCGGCGTGCGCGGGCGCAGCGACGGGCAATGGACCGCCGCCACGCCGGTCATGAAGGGCGCCGAGGTCGGCGGCGTGTATGCCACCGGTTGGTCGTGGTCGGCCTATGCCTACAGGCTCGAGAACCAACTCCGCAGCACCGTCAAGTCCGAGGCCAGCGCTGCCGGGACGAGGGAGCCGCTCGTCTACGTTTACGTCGTGGTCGACAAGGAGGCCTATGGCGCGCCCATCTCGCCGGAGGTGAACGCCAAGGCAGTCAAAGACAGCGGCCTCTTGGGTCGAGCCTCCGGCGAGAGCGTCGTGGATGCAGCCCAAGAAATCGAAGGCCGCGACTTTGGCATCGCCCTCAAGCGCGTTCCGGCGCTCGGAGCCGACGTGGCCATCGCCGTGGTCCGCAGCGAGACGTGAAACCCGCCGAACCCGGGTGGATCCGCAATGTTTCTTGAAGCGGCACGCCGGGCGAGTAAAAGACCCATCCTGACATGCTCGATCTCCCTGATGCAGGCCTTTACCGAACCACCCAACCCATGCCGGGTCACGAAGACGCCTTTCCGGCGGGCGTGCTCGTTTACGTCGGGCAACCCTCGAACGGCGGCGTAAAATTCGTCGTGCGACCCGTCGACAACCGGCGCAATCGCTGGTTCTGGCGCGATCCCACGACGCCGCTGCGCTCGCCGACTTGGGCCAAGACGCTCAAAGTGCTGCCGAGCGAAGGCTTCTACACGCTGCCCGAGGCGCTGAGCTTCGACGGCGGTGGGCGTTGGCTGAAGAACGCGCTGGTCGAGCTCGGCTACAACGAAAAGGGCCAGGGCATCTTGTTCGTCGGCGAATGGAAGGAAGACGGCACCGAGAACTCGCTGACCTTCAGCGATCGCGGACTCATCATCGAAGACTCGCTGCTGTTCAAGCTGCTCTGGGCGCCGATCCTGCCCGTCAAGGGCACCGCCGCGCCGGCGAATCTCGACGCGTGAGAGCGCCGTCAGTTGTCAGCCGTCAGTTGTCAGCGCAAGAAGAAGCGCGCCGAGCCCCACGAGGGGTGTCGGCGCGCTCGACCAAACTGACAGCTAACAACTGATAGCTGTCGACTGACGATTGACGACTACTTCGCGGCGCGCAGGTTCTTCGCGACGAAGTCCCAATTCAGGAGCTTGTCGCAGAAGGCCTCGAGGAAAGCGGTGCGGTTGTTGCGGTGGTCGATGTAGTAGGCGTGCTCCCAGACGTCGCAGGTGAGCAGCGGCACGGCGCTGGTGGTGAGCGGCGTCTCGGCGTTCGGCGTGTCCATGATTTTGGCTTTGCCAGCGTCGAGCACCAGCCACGCCCAACCCGAACCGAAGCGGCCCATGCCCGCAGCGATGAAGTCGGCGCGGAACTTGTCCCAGCCGCCCAGGCCGTTAATCAGGTCTGCTACATCGCCGGCAGGAGGTGCGCCGCCGCCAGCGGGCTTCAAGCTGTCCCAGAAGAAGGTGTGGTTCCAGACCTGAGCCGCGTTGTTGAAGACGCCGCCGGTGCTGCTCTTGATCACCTCAACCAGACTCTTCGAAGCTTCGGGCTTACCTTCGAGCAGCTGATTGAGCTTCGTGACGTACGCCTTGTGATGCTTGTCGTAGTGGTAATCGAAGGTTTCGGATTTCATCACCGGCTCGAGCGCGTTCTTGGCGAACGGCAGCGGCGGAAGCTCAAATGCCATAGCTGGCTCCTTTTTCAAAACGGATGGAAACGAGGTTCTCGGAAACGGAGCCGGGAATTTCGGGAGTTTAGGCGCCGCTGTCAATCCTAGAAGTGGCCGGCTTCGCGTGGGCCAGCGGGGCTCTTTGACGACACGCGTGGCGTTTGGGACAGTTGGGCGATGGCGACCTCGCGACGTACGGTACTGAAGGCGGCAGCGGGAGCAGCCGCAGCGGCGGCGCCGCTCGCTTTTTTGTTCCGACGCGAAGCGCAGGCGGACGCTGGGCCGCTCGTCGCCGATCCGGCTCGCATCTTGGATTTGCCGGCAGGGTTTCGCTACCACGTGCTCGAGCGCGCGACAGACACGATGAGCGACGGCTTCAAGGTGCCCGGTCGCCCCGACGGCATGGCCTGCTTTGCCGGCCCTGACGACACGCTGATCTTGATGCGCAATCACGAGCTCGACCGAAACTGGGCAGAGGCCGGCTACACCTCCGCGCCCGCCGAGTCATTCGATCGCCAGGCAGTGGGCGGCGTTACGCGCCTGGTGCTCGCAGCAAAATCGCTCGAGCGCGTTTCGAGCAATCGCGTGCTGGCCGGCACTTGCCACAACTGCGCGGGCGGCGCGAGCCCGTGGGGTTGGCTAAGCTGCGAAGAAAACGTCGAGGCAGGCCACGGCTACGTCTTTCGTTGTCGCACCGACGCGGCTCGCGTCGCGCACGCCGAGCGCATACCCGCCTACGGGCGTTTTCGCCACGAAGCCGTCTGCATCGACCCGAAGACGCTCACCGCTTACCTGAGCGAAGATCGGACGGACGGTTGCTTTTACCGCTATCGGCCGAGCGATCTACAAGCGCCACACACCTCGGGCCAGCTGCAAGCGCTGCGCGTCACCGGCAACCCACGTTTCGACACCTCGAGCGGCCTCGAGCATGGGCAACGCCTGAAGGTGAACTGGGTCGATATCCCCGATCCCGACCCGCGCGAAGACAGCGTGCGCTACCAAGCCGCAGACGCGGGAGCGGCCCGCTTTTGCCGTGGCGAGGGCGTCTTCTTCAGCGACGGCGTCGTCTACCTCTGCTGCACCTCTGGCGGGCGCCAAGACCTGGGGCAAGTCTTCAAGCTCACGCTCGGCCGGGGCGGCAGCGCCGACGAGCTCGAGCTGTTCGCGGAGTCGCCCGGCCCGAGCGTGCTCGACATGCCGGACAACATCTGCCTGGCGCCCTGGGGCGACTTGCTGGTCGCCGAAGACGGCTCGGGAGACAACTTCGTGCGCGGCATCACGCCCGAAGGCCGCATTTACGAGCTCTGCCGCAACGCCAAGAGCGCGAGCGAATTCGCGGGCATCTGCGTGTCACCGCGCGGCGACGCGGTTTTCGTCAACATGCAGCTAGACGGTTTGACGCTGGCCATCACCGGACCGCTCAGCGACGCGAGCCGGCGCGCCAGGCATTTCGCGCGCCGTTCCGGGCCCGCTCGCACATGAGCCCGGGCGCACGGCTTTGCACCTCCGCAAGGCTGGAACGGCTGGGCAACTTCGCGGCGAAGTTCCGTGCGCTCCGCGTCGACGAAGACTGGCGAGCCGAGATCGAGGCGCTGACGCGGGGCCGCCACGGCCGCTTTCGTACCTACGCGCAACGCCTTCTGCGCTTGTACTTTTCCGACTTCGATGCGAACGCGCTCACGGGCATGTATCGCATGCAGCTGCTCACGCTCGGCGCCTGGCGCGAGCTGCTCGGCGAACGCGCCGGCGGGCGCTTGCTCGACGTGGGCGCGGGCTCGGGCGACGTGACCGCGGTGCTCGGCCAATGCTTCGACGAAGTGGAGACGACCGAAGTGTCGCGCGGCATGGCGCGGCGCCTGACCAAGCGCGGTCTACGCTGTCACGCGTTCGATCTGACCGAGTCCCCGCTGGCGACGCCTGCTTTATTCGACGCGGTCTCGCTGCTCAACGTGCTCGATCGCTGCCGCAGACCGCGCGCCCTGCTGCGGCACTGTCTGGCGGCGCTCGCGCCGGGCGGCACGTTCATCGTCGCGCTGGCCCTGCCCTACCAGCCTTTTTACTTCGACGGCCCGCTCACACCCGACCCGCTAGAGCGGCTCGACTGCGATCCGGGCAAGGCGGGCGCTTGGGAAGACGGCGCGCGGCGCTTCATCGAGCGCGATTTGTTGCCGCTCGGCCTCCGCCTCGAAGCCTTCGCTCGCGCGCCCTATCTGTCGGCCGGAGACAGCGGCCGCGCGCTTTATGAGCTCGACGACGTTTTAGTGGTGCTGTCAAAACCCTGAAATCGTGCGCCGCTTGCCTCGAGCCCGGCCCGAGATTAAAGGTTCGTGGCTTTTTTCTCCGGCAACTCGCCGGGGCCAACCACCGAGGTCTGAGTGTCCAAAACCGTACTGCTCGCTACCGAAAAAGCTTTCTCCGCCAGCGCCCGCGACCAGGTCGTCGCGATCATCAAACAGGCGGGCTACACCGCCAACGTGCTCGAGAGCTACAAGGGCAAAGGCCCGCTCATCGAAGCCATCGCCAGCGCCGACGCGGTGATCTTCCGGAGCGACATCATCGACACCGAGGTCTTGGACGCCGCCAAGAACCTGAAGCTGGCCGTGCGCGCAGGCGCCGGTTACGACAACATCGATACCGCGGCCGCCAAGGCCAAGAACATCGCGGTCATGAACACGCCCGGCCAAAACGCCAACGCCGTGGCCGAGCTGGTGTTCGGCATGCTGGTGTATCTTGCGCGCGGCAAGTTCGACGGCAAGACCGGCAGCGAGCTTCGCGGCAAGACGCTGGGCCTGCACGCTTTCGGCATGGTCGGCCGCGCCGTGGCCACCGTGGCCAAGGGCTTCGGCATGACCGTGTACGCCTTCGACCCGTTCGTGAAGGCCGAAGTCTTCGCGGCTGCGGGCGTCGAAGCCGCGGCCTCCATCGAAGACCTGTACAGCAAGAGCCAGTACCTCTCGCTGCACATCCCGGCAACGGCCGAGACGAAGGGCAGCATCGGCAAGAAGCTGCTTTCGCTGATGCCGAAGGGCGCCACGCTGATCAACACCGCCCGCAAAGAGGTCATCAACGAGGCCGAGTTGCTCGAGGTTTTCGAGGCCCGCCCCGACTTCAAGTACGTGAGCGACATCGCGCCCAGCGACGCGACGGCCGCCACGCTCAAAGAAAAATTCGACAAGCGCGTCTACCTCACGCCCGCCAAGATGGGCGCCCAAACCGAAGAAGCCAACGTCAACGCCGGCCTCGCCGCGGCGCGCCAAATCGTCGGCTTCTTCGAAAAGAACGACCGCAACTTCATCGTCAACGGGCTCTGAGCAGCCCTGCCCGACCGCTGTCCCAGCCCCGCGAATCACCGAGTTCGCGGGGCCGCTTGCTGTTCTCGGGTTGACCGAATTCCCAAAGCAAAGTAACGAAGCGCCCACGAAGCCGAAGTGGCGGAATTGGCAGACGCGGCGGACTCAAAATCCGTTTCCAGCAATGGAGTGTCGGTTCAACCCCGACCTTCGGCACCAGTATCAAAAACGTGAGCCGTGCGACGGGCGTCGCGCCTCCTCTGGCTTCGGCCGTCACGCAGTAAGCAGCCGACACGGAGGGCTGGCGCTACAGTGCCTGCTTAAGCCGCGCGGGTGCGCAAGTTCGCGAAAGGTCGTGGCGGCTGCGTCGGCGCGCCAGCCAACGCGCAGGGCGGCCTCGGGGTAGGCCGGTCCCGCCGCCCAGCTGGGCGGCGTCGCCCCGAACGCGACTGGGCCTCCCATCGAGGACCTGTACGGCCGCGTGCTCAGGCTTGGTCGAGCGCGACGGCGGCGGCCACGTCGTCCGGGCGCAAGAAGTACATCACGTGACCACAGCTGAGGCAGAAGCGCGCTTCACAGGGGTAGAGCCGCTTCGAGTCGCCGCCAACAATGAGGTCCGGCATGTGTCCGGCAAAGCGAGTCACCTTGACCATGGAAGGTGCTCCGCACGCCGCACATCTGGATTCGACTTTCGGCAAGCTCATGGGCCGCTCATGCCCGTCATTTCCAGAAAACCCTAATATTTTCGGCAAATATCGAACAGCTGCCCGGATGTCGGGACGGTTTCTTGGCGGACATCGCGCGCGGCGCTGGACGGCGCGCTGAAGCGTTGCAAAGCTCCGTCGCATGCTGGAGCTGGAGCCGCGAAGGAAACATTGGGACGACGGCTTCGTGGAGATCGATTTCGCGAGCCAAGACGAAGTGCGCACCGCGCGCATGGAACGCGACGGAGCAACGCCGACGTTTGCGCACGGCACGCCCGAAGAGTGGACGCGCGCGCTGGCGGTTTGGTGCGACGCGAACCCCGAGCTGCTCGACAGCTGGCTCACGCGGCTGAAGAGCAGCTGAGCGGCGCGCCGTCAGTACTTGTAGCTGGTCGTTACCTTGATGGTGCCGCGGCCCTGCATGCCGCCGGGCTGTGACGAGCGGATCTCCATCGGGCCCTGCAAGGTGCTGGTTTGGTAGCGCGACGGAGCATCGAGGACGCTGAGCGGGCCGCTCACTTCGACCTCGATGGTCGTGTTGTCGTCGACGGCGTTGGTGAGGGTGTAGCCGAGGTCGAGCAGGGCTAGTTTTTCGGCGTGGCCGCTGGTCGAGATCGACTTGAGGCTGCCGCGAGCGCGCGTGACCTTGGTGTCTTCGTCTTCGCCGCCGGCGAGCGCAATGGCGCCGGCCGCGCTGAAGTCACCGCGGCCTTTCGCGGTCAGCTGGCTCAGCTCTTTGAGTGCCTTTTCGATTTCGAGCGGCTCACGAGCGTCGTCCTTCACCGAGTCGAGTTGCTTTTTGGGTGGCTTGCCGCCGGAGGCCTCGCGCACGTCGGGCTTGCCCTGCGCGAAGGTGACGACGAAGCGCTTGCCCGAAAGCTCCTCGGGTGAGTCCTGCGTCGCGCCCATGACGGTCATCTTGCTGGTGTAGACCGGGTACTCGATCGCAAGCTTGTCGATTTCGCCGCCCGTGACCGCCAGCACTTCGAAGCGCGCTTCTTGGTGGCTGACCATTTTCATTTCCATGCTGCCGCCGGGGCCGACCTTCAGCGAAAATTCCAGATCGAAGCTGCGCGTCCAAGCCTGGTGGGCTGTGTAGGGTTTGACTTGAAACGCGCCGGCCGGCGCCGGCTTGCCGGGTGCGGCGCTGTCGCCCACAACCGTGCTGGGCACGGAGGCCACGTCCGCGTGCTCGAGGCTCTGCGCCGCCGCGGAGGCGACGAGCGGCGTGCTGGCCACCGACGCTGCGGGCCGGGCGGTTTTCGCGGCCGCCTCTTCGGCCTCGTGCGTGCCGCCTAGCGGAACCGTACTGGCGCGAAGCCCGCGGCAGCCGCCCAAAGCGAGCGCGAGCAGGCTGAGCCCTAGCGCGCCTCTAGACCATCTCGCTTTCATCGTCGTCACGATGCCTGCAAGTAGCACGGCGACGGCGCGCGCGTCAGCGCCGGCGCGCGCCGAGATTGACGCGGCGGCCCCACAGCGCTCCCCTGCAGCCGGTGAAAGCGCGTTCACGCCCGCAGATGCTCGGCGAGCTGCTCGACGGCGCGCGTGTCGTCTCGGCCGAGCGCGGCAAGGTCGCCATCGATCGCGATACTTGGCGACGCCTGCTCGGCGATCGCGTGGCACGCCGCACCGAGCCGGGGGGCCTGTCTGGGGGCGTGCTGACGATCTACGTCGCATCGGCGCCCTGGGCACAGGAGCTTTCGCTATTGACGAACGAGCTACTCGAACGTCTCAAGCCGCTCGGGCTGCGCATCAGCTCCGTGCGCTTTCGGGTGCGGCAGCAGATTCAGGGTTCGCTCAGCCAGCAGCGGCGCCGCCCCGCCGCGCGCGCAGCCTTGTCGGACGAGCTGAAACGGCGCGTCGCCAGCATCGAAGACGCCGAGCTGCGCCAAGTCATCGCCGACGCCGCCGAGCTCTCGCTTGGCCGCGTCGACAAGCTCAACGCAAAATCAGCCGCTCCAGCCCCTCGATCCGCTGCAGCACGAAGCGATCGGTCGGCGAGAAGCTCGGTGCCGCAGCCCGCAGCTTCTCCAAGTAAGCCCGAAAACCCGAAATGGCGACGCCGCTGACCTTGCGCAGCACGACGTACAGCTGATCGACGACCTCGCCCGGAAGCGGCCTGGCCTGCGCCGAGTACAGCTCGAAGCAGTAGTCGACCCAGCGCCCTCGCCCGGTCGCGTCGGCGATGCGCACCGCGTAGCTCGCCGCGCGCGCCGCCGAAGCCGGCGCCAGCACCGAGCCGCTCTGCACGCCCTTCAACATGTTGCCGAGCGCCGTGCCCAGCAGCTTTTCGGCTTCGTCGCCGCGCCCGAGCGCGAGCACCTTGTCGGCGACGCCGCACAATAGGTCGAGCGCGTCGGTGCGGCGCGTCAACTCTTCACGAGCCCTTTCGGCCTCCACGAGCTCACGCGGCAAGGTCTTGCCGTGCAGCGTCTCGGCCATGAAGCGCTCGGGTGACGTCACTTCTGGGTGCACGACTTTGGTCGAGCTGCGCAGCACGAAGTCTTGTTTGCCAATCTGCACGCGGTCGCCGTCGCGCAGCGCGCGCTGGCCAGAGATGCGCTCGCCGTTCAGGAACACGCCGTTCACGCTACCGAAGTCCTCGATGATCGCCGTCTTGGAGCTGACCACGAACTGCGCGTGCCGGCGCGAGACCAAGCCGTCGTCGAGCACCACGTGGCAAGTGGAGCTGCGCCCCACCACCACGGCACCGCTGCGCAACTCGAGCGTGTGGCCCTGGTACTCGAGCCAGAAGCGTACGAGAGTCTGGCGGCCCTCGTTCTGGGTGTCGACCTTGTCGCCGTCGTCGCGGCTCGAGCTCACAGCGCAAGCGTAGCCGGCCGCGAGGAAGCGTGTCGAGTTTCGACCGAGCGCGAGCGATTACTTGGCCGCGACCAAGCGCTCCAGCCCCTCGATGCGGCTCACCAAAAAACGCTCCGTCGGACCCAGGGTCCCCGAATTCTCGCGCAACACCTCGATGTAGGTGCGTAGCGCACCGAGGTTGACCCGTTCGACCTTGCGCACGAGCGAATAAAGCTCGTCGACGATGCCCGCCGGACAGGGGCGCCTGACGCTGCCGAACGCGCGAAAGATGTACTCGATCCAGCGCGCGCTGCCCGTCGCGCTGGCAAGCTTCATCGCGTACTCGGTCGAGCGCTCGAACAGCTCCTGCTTCACCTCGCGGTCACCCTCGAGGTCGCCGAGAACTTGGTCCAAAAGCTCGGTGAGCAGCCGCTCGGCCTCGTCCGGTTTGCCGAGCGCGAAGGCCTTGTCGGCCAAAATCCCGAGCAAGCCGAAGGTGGGCACGCGTTGGGTCGCCGGTTGAATCAGCGTATCGCCCATGTTCTCGCGCCGAGCGATGTACTTCAGCTCTTGGCCCCCGATCACGATCTGATCCTTGTCTTGGACCTTGTAGCGGCCGCTGATGAGCTCGCCATTCACTTTCACGCCATTGCGCGAGCCCAGGTCTTCGACGGTGATGGAGTCGCCCTCGACCGTCAGCTGAGCGTGGTGCCGCGAAACCAGCGGGTCATCGAGCGACAGCTGGGCGCTCGCCGCTCGCCCGATGACGAACTTGCCTTCCGACAGCTCGATGTCGTGCTGTTTGTAGCGCAGGACGTGCTTCAAGGCCGCCCGCTCCTGAGCAGCGCAGCGAGCGCCGCCTGGCTGGCTGCGTCGTCCTCGCCGTGACGGCTGCTCCAGCTATCTAGAGCCCGTTGCGCCGCCGGCGCCAAGAGGGCGAGCTCGGCCGCCGGCAAGCGGCCCAGCAGCTCGCTCATGTCGGGGGGCGGAGCGAAGCCGAGCGAGGCATAAATGGAGAGCGCCCAGCGTCCCCAACCGGCTTCGGCGCGAGCGACCGCGACTTCGGCCGCGGCTAGCCCGATGCGATCAATCAAGCGCCGCTCGACGCTGCGCCCTTCAGCGAGCCGCTGCTCGAGGCCCAGTCTGGCGTGCGACAAGACGCGCTCCAAATCGTCCATCACGCCGGCGACGCGAGCGCGCTCCACGGCTTCCGCAGCCAACTCGAGGCCCCAATCGCGCTGGGTGCTGCCGGTCAGGGTGTCTTCCTCGAGCCGCTCGTTGCCGCCACAAGCCGGGCACGCCAAAAGCTCAGCCGGGTAAGCGCGCGCGCAAGCTGCGCAGTGACACATGAAACCGGTCTGGCGCGTCGCGCCCCCTGCCGGGCGTTCAGCACTGACCGGCAGCTCCAAAAATACCAGCTCCTGCGTGCCAATGCGGATGCGATCGCCCGTGCTGAGCGTGGCGCTGCCGGAGATCGGTTTGCCGCCTAATTGAACGCCGTTTCGCGAGCCAAGGTCCTCGACCACGGCCGTCGCGCCCTGAATGCGGATCCTGGCGTGCTCGCGCGAAACGAGCGGATCGTCCAAGGTCACTTGGCAGCTTGCGCTACGGCCGACGAGCGTCTCCCCCTGAGGTAGGTCGATCTCCTGGAGGAGGAAGCGAAGGCGGAACCGGGTCAAGGTCGCAAACCGTCTGGGCCGGAAAAAGCCGAGCTACAAACATAGCCTTCGGCGGCCGGGCGCGTCAAAGGATAGGCCGGAATTCCCCCGCAAGCACCGGGGCTCTCGCGTCAGCCAGCCCCGGAAGCACGCCCGGCCGGATCGCGAGGGCAACCGAACCCGGCTTGCCTCGGCGCGCGGGCTGTGCGCGTCTTCTCTAGGCATGACTGGCCAGCGTCCCATCTGTCTTGCGATCGCGCCTGCAATCGTGCTGATCGCGAGCCTGACCGCCGCGAGCGTCGCTCGCGCAGAAGAAGCGACAGCGCCGGCGGCGGATGCCACAGCGTCAGGCACCCCTGCACCGGGCGCCGGCGCGCCGCCAGTCGCTGCTCCAGTCGCGCCAGCCCCCGCGCCGGGCGCGGCGCCAGCGTCAACTTCAGCCGCGGCACCGGTTGCCGTGCCCGTGCCCGCGGCCGCCGCGCCCGTCGTGCAGCCGGTCGCCACGCCCGCTCGACTTGCCACGTCACCGAGCGAAGCGGTCGTGCACATCGCAGTGAGCTACCGTGACGCGTGGCTCGAGACGCGCAGCTACGTCGACGGCGGGGAATTCGTGCGCACCTGCCCCGCGCCTTGCGACGTCAAGCTCGAGGTTGAAGGCCGCGAGGCGCGCGTCGTCGCGCCCGGCATGACGACGTCGAACATTTTTCGCTTCGACGCGGGCAGCGGCACGGCTGGCGTGCGCGTCGACGGCGGCTCGGCCACGGCTCGCCGCGCCGGAATCATTGCACTGGCGGTGGGAATTCCGGTCGCGCTCGCGGGCATGGCCCTGTACGCACAAGGGCGCGTAAAAGACCGAACTGGCCTGCAAATTGGCGGAGTCGCTGGGCTCGCTGCGGGCGGCTTGAGCGTCGCCATCTCGCTGCCGCTTTTGATCTTCGGTAGCACTCACGTCAAAGACGCGAAAGGCTCGTTCATCGCGCTGAGCGGGCCACCGCACTACGACTGACGTCGCCAGCGGCCCGCTCGAGTGCGCGCAAGGCGTCAGGCCTTCTTCTTCTTGGCCTTCTTGGCGGGCGCTTTCTTGGCCGGCGCCGCTGCCTTCTTGGCCGGTGCGGCGGCCTTCTTCGCGGGCGCTTTCTTCGCGGCAGCCTTCTTGGCGGGCGCTTTCTCGGGCTTCGGTGCTGGCGGCGGCTGCTTCATCTCCCAGACGCCGATCACGGCGCCTGACGGATCTGCAAACACGCCGATCGCGCCCATCTCGCCGATCTCTTGATACGGCAGCATCGCCGTCGCGCCAGCCTTCGTCGCCTTGGCGACGCTGGCCTTCACATCGTCGACCTGCACGTACGGCATCCAACCCGTCGGCGCTTCGGGCATGGGCTTCATTTGCATGCCGCCACCGGTGCCGCCCCCGACGTCGATCATCGTGTAGTTCATTCCGGGTACGTCGGTCAGCTTCCAGCCGAAGACCTTGCTGTAGAACTTCTGGGCGGTTTTCAGGTCGGCGGTGGTGAGCTCGATATGGGCAAACGGATTGGGCATGTAAGTCTCCTGTCGGAACGAACGCGGCGACCTACGCTAGAGCAACCGAGCCCTCCCGGAACAGCGGAAAGTCGGGAGCACAAAAAGCACGCAGCCCGGCGGCCCTCGTGGGGCGACCGGGCGCGGGCTCGGCGAAAGGCGCCTTACTTCTTGAAGCCGCTGATCAGGTCGGCCAGGGCCGCCACCCACTCACGCGAAACCGCGTTGTAGATGGAGGCGCGCATGCCGCCGACAGAGCGGTGACCCTTGAGGCCTTCCATGCCGCGCTTCTTGGCCTCGGCCAAGAACTCGGTCTCGAGCTCGGGCGTGGACAGCGTGAAGACCACGTTCATGGTCGAACGCGAGGCCTTCTCGACCGGCGCGCTGAACACGTCCGAGCGTGCTTCGATGGCGTCGTAAAGGAGCTTCGCCTTCTCGCGGTTCACCTTCTCGATGGCGCTGAGGCCGCCGTTCTGCTTCAGCTCGGCCAGCACGTTGCGCAGCACGTACACCGAGAACGTGGGCGGCGTGTTGTAGAGCGAGTTGTTCTCCGAGTGCGTGCGGTACTGGAAGATGACCGGAATGTCCTTGCGGCCAGCCTCGACCAAGTCTTTGCGCACGATGACGACGGCCAGACCGCTCGGGCCCAGGTTCTTCTGCGCGCCGGCGTAGATGAGCCCGAACTTCGAGACGTCGATCGGGCGCCACGCGATGTCGCTCGACATGTCGGCGATCAGCGGCACGTTGCCGACGTTCGGGAACGTGTCCCACTGCGTGCCGAAGATGGTGTTGTTGCTCGTGATGTGGACGTAGGCGGCGTTCGCGTCCAGATCGAGCTCGTTCTGCGCCGGAATGCGTGTGAACTTCTTGTCTTTTTCCGTGCTGCTGGCGACGCGCGCCGTGCCCAAGGTCTTGGCTTCTTTGTAGGCCTTTTGCGACCAGGCGCCGGTCAAGATGTAGTCGGCGCTCTTGCCTTGCGGCAAGAGGTTCATCGGAATGACGGCGAACTGCTGGCTCGCCCCACCTTGCAGCAGCAAGATGTCGTAGTTGTCCGGTACAGCGAGCAGCTCTTTGGTGAGCGCGATCGCCTCGTTGTGCACGGCCTCGTAGGCCTTACCGCGGTGGCTGTGCTCCATCACGCTCATGCCCGTGCCGCCGAGATCGAGCAGCTCTTTCTGAGCGCGTTCGAGAGCTCCGAGTGGGAGCGCAGCCGGACCAGCGTTGAAATTGATTGTGCGAGCCATGTTCCTCCAAGAACCAGAATCGTGAACGCGGGCGTTTTGCCGCGCAGAGGGAGTAGCGCCCACGCCGCGAAGCGTCAAGGAGACTCAGATCGCAGCGAGAAGGCCGGCTCGGCCGCCGATGTCGCGGCGGAATTGCATGCCGGCGAACTCGATTTTCTGTGCGGCCTGGTAGGCGCGGGTGTGCGCCTCGCTCAGGGTCGCGCCGCGGCCGGTGACGCCCAGAACGCGCCCGCCGGAGGTGACCACGTTGCCGGCGGCGTCGAGCGCGGTGCCGGCGTGAATCACCGAGACACCGGGAACTTCGCCCGCCGCCTCGAGGCCGTGAATGGCGTCGCCCTTGCGAGGCGTGTCGGGGTAACCGTGCGCGGCGAGCACGATGCACAGCGCATGCTCGCCGGACGCGCTAAGCACGCCGGGCTCGAGCTGTCCGCGCGCCGCCGCCGCCAAGACCGCGGCCAGATCACCGTCGAGCGTCGCCATCAAGACTTGCGTCTCCGGATCGCCAAAGCGCACGTTGAATTCGATCAGCCGCGCCTGCTGCTCGGCCGTCACCATCACGCCCGCGAACAAGGTGCCACGAAACGGGCGGCCCTCGGCCGCCATGCCGCGCAGGGTCGGCAGCATGACCTCGCGCTCGAAGCGACGCATCACCTCGGGCGTCACGACGGGCGCGGGCGCGTACGTGCCCATGCCGCCGGTGTTGGGACCGCGATCGCCGTCGAAGATGCGCTTGTGATCCTGCGCGGCGTGCAGCAGCACGAAGCGCTCGCCGTCGCAGATGGCGTGAATGCTGGCTTCGTTGCCGACCAGTCGTTCTTCGAGCACGACCGTGGCGCCGGCCGCGCCGAAGCGCGCGCCAGACAGCATCTCGCGGGCGGCGAGCAACGCCTCTGCGTGACTCTCGGCAACGACGACGCCTTTTCCGGCGCACAAGCCGTCAGCCTTCACCACCGGCGGCACCTCGAACGAGCGCACCTGTGCCTCCAGCTGCTGCTCACTGCTCACCACCACGTGCCGTGCAGTTGGAATGCCGTGCCGGGCGGCAAAACCCTTCATGAAGACCTTGGAGCCCTCGAGCTCCGCGGCGAGCTTACTGGGCCCGTACGTCAAAACACCCTCACGGGTGAGATCGTCCACCAGGCCGTCGCACAGTGGCCCCTCTGGACCTACCACGACCAAATCCACGTTTTCGCGCTTGGCGAGCGCGAGCGGCGCATCTTTACTGGAGCGAAGCGTCTTGCCGCCAGCGACAAGGCTCGGCGGCGTCGCCAACGTCCCCGCATTGCCCGGCGCCACGATCACTTCAGTAACATCTGGCCCAGCCAGAAGCCGAAGCGCGAGCGCATGCTCACGCCCTCCCGAACCCACAACGAGGACCTTTCTGACAACTGGCGCCATCGCGGCCGGGCCTACCACATTCTGCTTCTAGGTGGAGCGGGGCGGTGGTATTTTGGGAGGTCGAGCTGGGAGGCTTGCGGTCCGTGAATCCCGTTGTCGTCCACGTCGTGCGTCCGTACTCGAGCGAGCAGGATTACCTGGCCGCGGAGGCTTGGAGCATCGACGCGCGCAACATGCTGCTCATCGATGCCGAACCGCTGCCGGCCGACACGGCGGTGCTATTCGACGTCGCCCTCAGCGACGGGCACAAGCCGATTCGAGCCGAAGGTCGCGTGGTCGGGCCGATCGCGGGCGCGGACGGGCGTCCGGGCGGGCTCAAGGTGCGCTTCAAGCGCTTCGGTGCGGCGACCAAAGCTTTCATCGAGCGAGCCGTGAAGATCAAAAGCGCCACCGGCGAGCCCGAGCGGCCGAGCCAACCGGAAGCCGAGCAGCCGAGCGCCGTCGAGGCGGAGAGACCGAGCGAGGTTCAAAACGAGCGCGCAAGCTTCGCGGAGCCCGAGCGGCTCAGCGTGCCCGAGCTGCGGCCCAGCATGACCGAGCTCGAAACCCTGACCGTGCCAGCAGCCACAGCGCCGTCGAGCGACAGCGGCCTGCGCCAGCGCGTCCCTGGTCCCGTCGCCGCGCCGTCGAACCGCGACGAGCTCTTGGCGCGGCTGCGCCAACGCCGCCAAACCGGCTAGTCGCGCCGGCTCGGCCTTCAGGCTTCGTGGCTTTTGCCGAGCGACTCGATCGGCAAGTGCTGAAGCTCGATCTTGAGCGACTCGCTGAGCTGGAAGATGCGCTGATCGCGATAGAACTCGCCGAACACGATGCGCCGCAGGCCACTGTTGGCGATCAGCTTGAAGCAGCCGAAGCACGGCGAGGCGCTCACGTAAATGTCGCTGGCGTCGAGCCGAACGCCACTCCGCGCCGCTTGCACGATGGCGTTGGCCTCGGCATGCACGGTGCGAACGCAGTGGCCGTCCTCCATCATGTGGCCCTCGTCGTCGCAGTGCGGCAGGCCGCGAATCGAGCCGTTGTAACCGGTGGTGAGGATCATCCGGTCGCGTACGATCACGGCGCCCACGTGCTTGCGATCGCAGGTGGAGCGCGTCGCGACCTCGCGCGCGATGGCCATGAAGTATTCGTCCCAGCTTGCACGCTTGCGTTCGGTCATTTTCGCCTCGTTCGCGCTCTGTGATAGCCGCGCTTGACGTGGGGACCCTCGCATGGCTTCGTTGCCGCGTGAATCGACGGAAAATCGCGCTCCTGAAGGGCGCTTTCATCTGCCTTTTGGTGGTAGCGGCCGCCGAGGCGGCCCTCGCAACCCCCGACGCCCGTAGCCAAGCCTCGGCCATACTGGCCGACCTCGCCAAAAAGCCCGACGCCCAGCGCGTCGCCTCGGAGTCGATCGCCAAAGCCAAAAATGCCCTGCGCCGCGCCGATCAGCTGCGCGCAGCCGGCGACCAAAAACGCGGAGCCATGCAAGAAGAGACGGCGCTCGAATGGGCGACCGCGGCCGAGCTCGTCGACAAGACGGCGCAAGCGGAGAAAAAGCTGGCCGCGCTTCAGACGCGCACGACCGAGCTCGAGACCAAGGTGTTCCGCGCCCAGGCGTTGGTAGAGCAGTCCGTCGCGCGCCGTGCCCGCGCCGAAGAGGCAGTGCGCAACCTGGACGCCAAAGGAGGCAAGCCGTGAGCCGCCGCAGCTGGCCGGCCCTGCTATTGTTCGCGCTCGCCGGCTGCGCGACGCCGGCACGCCCGCAGATTATGGTCGAAGTCGATCGCACCCGCCAAGGCGCGGCCGTGCTCGAGGCGCGCCAGAGCGCACCGCAAGCCTACGCTCGCGCCGAGCTGCTGAAGAAGCGCGCGGAACAGGCGTACGCCGACAAAGATCTGCCCGCCGCTCAAATTCTGAGCGAGCAGGCACTGGCCGCTTATCTGCGGGCAACGCTCGAGTCGCGGCTAACCAAAGCCGAAAGCCGCCTGGCCGAAGCGCAACTGGCCGAAGTAAAGCAAGCCGAACGGCTCGCGCAGCTCGACACCGAGCAACAACGCCTATCGGCCGAAACCGCCGATCTCGAGCTGCGCGCGAAGGTAGCGCGCGACGCCGAGCCGCTGGCCAAGAACGAGCCTGCCTCGCCCGAGCGCGAGAAGGCGCGCCGCGAGGCGGCACGCGCGATCGTGACCCAGAGCTCGCTGCTCTGCGTCGCCGCGCGGCTGGTGGAACCCGCTCGCGCCAGCCTGCAGCCGCTTTTGGCCAAGGCCGACGAGCTGCGCAAAAAGCTCGAGACCTCTGCGCCCGCCCCCATCGACGACGCTACGGCCCTGCGCTCCGATTGTTTGCGTGAGCTGACGCTGGCGCGCCGCCCTCGCGCCCAGGCCAATCCGTCACAAGGCGAATCGGACGCGCTGCTGGCGGAGCTCGGCCGCGCCGATTTTCTTCCGTTCCGCGACGATCGCGGCGTCGTCGTCACGCTGCACGCGCTGCGCGAGGGCGGAAAACTCAGCGCCAAGGCCGCCGAGAAGCTCGCCGACCTCGGACGCATCGCCAAAGCGCACCCCGAATTTCCCGTGCTGGTGGTCAGCCACGACGCGCGTGCCGGTGCCAAAGACGACGGCCTCGTAGGCCAAGCCGTCGACGCCCTGAAGGCGGCGGGCGCGACGCGCATCGAAAGTCGCAGCGCCGGCAGCAGCGCGCCCGTCGTTCCGCCCGATCGGACCGGCGCCGCCGCTCGCAACGAGCGGCTCGAAATCGTCTTCGTCTCGCCTGGCGGCTAGCTGCTCGCGTTACAGCTACGGAGGACTTCCGTCGCGGCAGCCTGCCAGCAAAAGCGAAAGAAGCCGCGACCTGGTGGAACTAGCGTTGACGTTGGAACACCCAGAGCGCAAGTTTGTCCTAATCACGTCGTATCCCAGTGTGAGGAGTAACGTGGCGCGAGACTCGTTGTATGGAGAGCGGATCATTTGGACAGGCCGTCCGAAGTCCGTTCGACCCTCGGGGCTCGTGAGGGCGCTCGCCAGCATGTGCTTCGTGACCAGCGCCATCTCGCTGCTGTTCGCGATCGTGGTGACGCTCGCGCTCCGCCAGACCCCGACCGGGCCCATGCTGTTCGCATTTTGGGCCACGCTGCTGGGCATCGCGATCCGCACGCTGCCGCGCATGCTGATGGAACGGGCGCGCTACGTCGTCACCGAGCATCACGTGGTCACTCACTTCGGTCCGTTTCGCCGCAGCATCCAGCGCAGCGCCGTCAGCTTCGCCAGAATTTTCTGGGACGCCGATCAGCCGGACACCGGCGACCTCGAGCTCGTGCGGGCGGTACCGACCGGCGCGCTGCGCCGCCGCCTGGCGCTGCGCCTGCCCGGCGTCGCCGCGCCTGACCGCGTCTGGGCAATCGTGCGCGGCGCCGCCGACGTGGCGCCCCTCGGCAGCGCAGAGATGCCGATGGGCCAGCGACTCGATCGCGGCGAACGCGTGATCTGGTCGGCGCAACCGCGCCAGCAGCTCAAGGCCTATCTGCCGCATGGCCAACGCCAATGGCTGCTGATGGCGATTTCCGGTTTCACTGTGTTCGCGGGCATGGAGATGGTGTCGCGAGCGCTCAAAGCTCTCGGCATGGTCGCGCGCGGTGGACTGCCCTACCTTTCGCCGACATTCGTGGCGCTCGCCAGCGGGATTTTCCTGGCCGTCGCGCTGGTGCTGGTGGTGGGCGGCTACATCGCGTACGACACGGTGATTCGCCCCGGCAAGCTGGTTGGTGACACCCGCTACCTGATCACGGACAAGCGCGTGCTCATTCAGCGGCGCAGCGAAGAGCTGCACCTCGATCGCTCGAAAATCGTCGACGTGATCGACGCGCCTGCTGGCGACGGTCTGCGCAACGTGTTCATCGTGCTCGACGGCCCCCAGGCCCGCGCCTTGGCGGCTTCCGGTGCTTTCGGCGAAATGGAGCGCAGCCCCCACCTTCGCCCGGTATTCGAAGCGGTAGAAGATGCCGAGGGCGTTCGGCGCGTGCTCGGCTCGAGCCCGGTTCTACCGTACGCGGCCTGACGCTTCGCGTTCGCTGCGACCTTTTTTCAGGCGCGCCAGCGCGTCGATGCAACGCTGCCGGTGTCGCTCGGCGTTGGGGACGAAGCGGTCCTTCTGCGCCTCGGCGGCAGGCAAATATTGCTCCCAGCTATCGAGCGCGGCGGCGTAGCGCTCGGCCTCCAGCTCCGCCGAATCCGCGGCGGCCGCTTCCGCCATCGCGCCGAGGGCGCGGTAGTAATAAAGATCGTAGTCCGGCAAGATCGTCACCGTCGGCAGGTCCAGTACGCTTTCGGCGGCGAACGGCGGCACCGGCAGGTGCACGCCGACCCCGCGCGCGATTTCCTGCATGCCGCGCGGATAGTCGCCGCTGCGTTCGAGCGCCACGCCCAGGCTGAACTCCGCCAGCGCGATCACCTCGACGTGACGCGCCAACTTCAGCGCCGCCCGAAAGTCGGCCACGGCCTCTAGCAAACGACCCGAGAGCATGCGCGCCTTGCCGCGATTGCGTAGCAACGTGGCGCGGTCATCCGGTTCCCAGGCTAGTGGCAAAGCGGCCGAAAAGGCACGGTTCGCCTGCTCGAGGTCGCCGTTCAGCATCGCACCGAGGCCCAGGTCGAAAAGGCTGTCGCCCTTGAAATCGGAGTCGGGCAGCGAGCGCAGCCCACTTTCGATGAACTGCATGGCCTCTTTGTCGCGCCCCGCCCGCGCCTCGAGCAGCACCCGCCCCAGCAGCACCTCTTGCCAAGGGTCACGCCGGGCGCCCCCGCCGAGCTCGAGCAGCGCGGCGCTGCCGAGAGACAGCTCGTGCAAGATTTCAGGATCCGCGCGCGGGTCGGTCGCTTGATCGAAGAGTTGCTCGGCGCGCAGGCGCGCCTTGCTGCGCAAGAGCGCTGCCGGATCTTTGGCGCGCTGCCAGAGTGATGGATCGGCGCCCGCCGGCGACGCCAGCGACAGCGCGGCCACGGTCAAGAGCGCCGCCCGCCGCGTCACCTCGCGACTCGCTTCGGGGCCTTCGCGCCGCGCGAGTGGCTGCGCGTAGCAAGCTTACCGACGGCCGTGCTGCCGAGCGCGCTCTGAGCGAGCGCCTGGAAATGGGTGGCAGACAGCTCCGGTTGCTCACGCTCCCAGACCAACCCCAGCACGGCGTGCAGCATGCCGTCGGGCAGCCAAACATCGCGACCGGTTTCGAAGCCCGCGAGCGCGTCTGGATCGGTCACCTCCGAGAGCGCACCCTGCGCTTCGGCCTCGCGACCCTGGGTGGCCCAGGCGACGGCGGTGAGCGAGGCGCACAAACCCGTAAAACCGCTGCCCGCTGAGCGGCGCCGCGCCTCGCGCAAATAAGCCAATACGTCGTCGACCGGCGCGGTTTGGCTCGCCAAAAGCGCCGCCGCGATCTCGATGTAGGCCGTGACCTGCTGGGTCCTGTCGGGCAAGAGCGCGGCGCGGCTGCCGAGCGCGCGGTAGAAGCGCGCCGCCAGCGCCAGGTCCTTTTGGGCCAGCGCTGCGCGCCCGCCGTCGAGCAGCGCGAACGGATCGGGGACATTGCCGCCGTCGTCTGCCAAGAGCGGCGCTAGGTCGGCGAGCGCCGTCGTGGTGTCACCCAGGCGCAGGCTGGCGCGCCCGCGTAGCACGCGCGCTTCGGCCCACTCCGGTGCCTCGACGAGCAGCGCTTGGGCCCGCACGCGGGCCTTGTCGGGCGCCGCGAATAGCAGCGCTTGGCCCCGCGACAGCTCGCGGCAGCGCCGCGCCAAAAGGGCTTGCCGCGACACCTGCCACAGGCCTGGCGCGCCCTGACACACGGCTGGGCGCGGGCTTTGAGCGGCCCAAGCTACAGGCCGGGGCAACATGCTCGCCGATCGCGTTTGCATCACGATCACGAGCGGCAGCGCCCAGCCCACGTTCACGGCGCCGCTGCTCTCCCGACGAAGGGATTGTGCAGCACGATGGTCTCGCTGCGGCGCGGCCCGACGCTCAGCAAATAGAGCGGCACCTTGGCGCCCTCTTCCAGGAAGCGCACGTAGGCACGGGCGGCCTTCGGCAGCTCATCGAGCACGCGCACGCCGTCGAGCTTTTCGCTCCAGCCAGGCATTTCTTCGTAAATCGGCTTCACGGCGCCCGGCACGTCGAGCAAATCGATTGGAAAGTCGTCGGTTCGACCTTCAGGCGTGTCGTAGGCGACGCACACCAAGATGCGCGACAGACCCGTGAGCACGTCGAGCTTGGTCAGCGCCAAGCCGTCGATGCCGTTCACGCGCGCGGCGTAACGTAAGGCGGGCAAATCGAGCCAACCCGTCCGGCGCGGCCGACCGGTGACCGAGCCGAACTCCGCGCCGACCTCGCGTAGGTGCTGCCCGTCGCCGTCGTTCAGCTCCGTGGGGAACGGACCCGAACCGACGCGCGTCGCGTACGCCTTGGTGATGCCGAGCACCGACGAAATCCGATTCGGGCCGATGCCGACGCCGATCGAAGCGCCGCCGGCCACCGCCGAGCTGGAGGTCACGAACGGGTACGTGCCATGGTCGATGTCGAGCAGCGTGCCCTGCGCGCCCTCGAGCATCACGCGCTTGCCGGCGCTCACGGCGGCGTCGACGATCTTCGAGGTGTTCGCCAAGAGCGGCAGCACCCGCTTGGTCGAAGTCTCGAGCTTCTTCAAGATTTCTTCGACCGACGGCACTTCGCCGCCCAAATGTTTGATGGTCGGCGCCCAAGCTTCGAGCGACGCCCGCACGCGCTCGGCCAGGCGAACCGGGTCGCGCAGATCACCCGCGCGCACGCCGGTGCGGCGCGCCTTGTCTTCGTAGGCTGGACCGATGCCCTTCTTGGTAGTGCCGATGCCGCCAGGGGCCGCTTCGCGCAAGGTGTCGACCAGCACGTGGTACGGCAAGATCAGGTGGGCGCGGTCGGAGACGCAAAGACGCTTCTCGACGCCCGTGTGCCCGCGACGGATCAGCTCGTCCACCTCGCCCAGCAGCACGTCGGGATCGATGACCATGCCCTGGGCGAGCACACACTGCGTTTGCGGGCGCAGGATGCCGCTCGGGAGCAGCCTGACAACGAGCTTGTCGTCTCCGACCACCAGCGTGTGGCCGGCGTTGGGTCCACCGGCGTAGCGCACGACTACTTCGGCGAACTCCGTGTAGATATCGACGATCTTGCCTTTGCCTTCGTCGCCCCACTGGGCGCCCACGATCACGACACACGACATCTTCTCACCGCTTCTTCGGTTTGGGACTGTGACTCAGTCGGAGATCTTGGCTCACCCGACCAGCGTGCGCGCCACCGCGGCGGCGTCGAGCGGAGCGCGCTGCTCCGCCAGGTCGGGTACGGAGGTCACCACTGCAACGCCAGCCGTGACACTCACCCAATGCGTGTACCGCCACACCTTCGCGTACGCCAGCGGATCCTGTTCGGGGCCGACGGCGCAGCGCACGCCCTGTCGACGCAGGCCGGAGGCCAGCGCTGCAGCGTCGCCGCTGAGCAGCACTCGGGGCGGATTGTCGCTGGAATCGGCGCTACCCAGCGCCCAGACCAAGTCGTCTAGCCCGAACGCGAAGCCGAATGCCGGCAAAGGGCGACCGAACCCGCCCAGGAGACCATCGTACCGACCCCCCGATGCGATGGGCACGCCCGGTCCGTGGGCATGCAACTGAAATGTAGTGCCAGTGTAATAGGCGAAATTGCGGGTCTCGCCGAGGTCGACCACCACCGAGGGAGCGAGGCCAAGCCGCTCGACTTCCGTCACGACCCGCGACAGCTCGTCGAGCCCTGCCTCGGCGCGCGTCCCGGCGAGCAGGGCGGCCGCGCTGCTCAGGACTTCTCGGCCGCCGTGCAGCTCACTCAGCGCGGACAGCGCCGCCTGCTCGCGCGCGCTGAGACCGGCGGAGGCCGCGGCTCGCTCGAGCTCCGCGCGATCTTTCAGGTGCAAGGCCTCGACCGCAGCGCGCTGGCGCGTGGGCTCGACGCCTTCGAGCAGCGCAAAGGCGATGCGCGCGTGTCCGAGATCGAGCACGAAGTCGGAAAGGCCGACGGCGCGCGCTCCTGAGCAGGCGACTTCGAGAGCCTCGAGATCGCCTGACGGACCATCGAGGCCGATCAGCTCGATGCCGGCTTGAAAGATCTGGCGGTGACGGCGCGCGCGCTCGCGGCGCCGGCGCAAGACCGAGCCTTGGTACGAAAGCCGAATCGGTGGCTCGGCGTGTGAGAGCCGCGTCGAGACGACGCGCGCCAACTGCGGCGTCATGTCGGGTCGAAGCGCTACGACCTCGCCCGTTTCCGGCTCGACGAAGCGCAGCACTTCTTCCGGGTCCAAGGCGCCGAGGCCGCGCTCGAGCACGCTTTCGTATTCGAACACCGGTAGGGTAACGAGCTCGTAGCCGAACAGCTCGAAGCTGCCGAGCAGGCGCCGCGCCAGCTCGCCCAAACGGCGAGCGTCCGGGGGCAGAAAATCGCGCATGCCGGCCGGCAGCGGATGCGACAAGTCGCTGGTCGGGCCAGGCGAAACGGGCGACCTTGTGCCTGACGCAGCGCGCGGTAACGCGGCCGTCGTAGGAGCTGGAATCGAGGCGGGCAAAGCGGGCGGAGCCTACTCGATGTGTGGTACATGTGCGAGGCCATGAGCGACCCCGCCCAGACCACTGCGCACTCCCCCCGGGAGCATACGGTTGACGTCAACGAGCGTGGTTCCGACAAGAACGGAGCGCCGGTAGTCATGAATCGGCGGCTGTTCATGCAGCTGCTCGGCTTCGAGTGCGACGACCCGGAGCGGCTGCTACCCCTGCTCACCGGTGCGCTCCGCGAGCACGGGCTGCCGAGCGTGGTCTACGAGGACGTGAACCATCCGCGCGGGCTAGCCCTGCTCACCTTCTCGGAGCAGCCCATGGATTTCGCGGCGCGCGTGCGACCACTGGTCGGCGGCTCGGCGCTTCTAGGCCTCAGGCCCCGTCCAGAGCTGTCGATGCTCGGCCGCACTTATTCAACTGGCTTCGAGCAGGACCTCGAATATTGGCTGCTGCAGCGGCCGCGCGACACCGTGCTGAACGAGACCTGGCCTTGGGCCATCTGGTACCCGCTCAGGCGCGTCGGCCCGTTCGAGCGGCTCGACCCGCGCGAGCGTGGGCAAATCATGCGTGAGCACGGCGGCATCGGGCGTGCCTACGGCGCGCAAGACTTGGCGCACGACGTGCGACTTGCCTGTCACGGCCTCGACCAAGCCGATAACGACTTCGTGATCGGCCTGATCGGCAAAGAGCTGCACCCGCTGTCGCACGTGGTCCAGGCCATGCGCCAGACGCGCCAGACGGCGGAGTTCATGGACAAGATGGGACCGTTCTTCGTGGGTCGCGCGGTGTTCAGGAACGCCGGGTGAGCGGACCTCTCCACAAGCTGAGCGCGGTGGTCTTCGATCTCGACGGCACCCTCGTCGATTCACGACGCGACATCGCCGAAGCCGCCAACCACGCGCTCGAGAAGGCCGGCCTGCCGCGGCTCCCGCACGACGAGCTCGAATCGTACGTCGGAGACGGCGCGCCGCTGCTGATGGCGCGAGCAGCTCGCATTGATGTAACAGATTCGAAAACGCAGCTCATGGTGGCGGATTTCCTCGACTATTACGCCGATCATCCCATCGACTACACGCTACCCATGCCCGGGGCGCTCGCGGCGCTCGACGCGCTAGCTCACCTGCCCCTCGGCATCTGTACCAACAAGCCGCGGCGCACTTCGCTCGCCGTGCTGCGCGGCCTCGCGCTCGAAGCGCGCTTCAAGGGCGTAGTCGCAGGCGACGACTTGCCGCAGCGAAAGCCCGACCCCGCCCCGATGCACGAGGTAGCGCGGCAGCTCGGCGTGTCGATCGCAGAGGTCGTCATGGTAGGCGACGGACCGCAAGACGTGCTGGCGGGGCGCGCTGCAGGCGCGTTCACGGTTGGCGTGCGCGGCGGCATCCAAGCCTTCGAACGCCTCGCAGCGTCGGAGCCCGACTTGATGATCGATACGCTGGCGGAGCTCGCGGAAGCGCTCAGCCGGCTAGAGCGTGGTACGCGGCGCTAAGCTCGGCGAAGCGCGAGAGCAGGCGCGCGCGCTCGCCGGGGTCGGCGTGCGGGTAGCGATCTGGGTGAAGGTTGCGAGCCAAGCGACGGAACGCTTGCTGAATGGTGGCGCGGTCGGCGCCCGGCAAGAGGCCGAGCGCTGCATAGGCGCGGGTGCGCGAGCCGTGGGGCGGGCGCGGCGACGACCCGGTCGCAAAAGGGCGCTCTCGCGGGCTCTCGCGCGGCGGCTCAGGGCGCGTTCGCGGCCGGGCGCGAGGCCGTCCGTGCAAAAATTCTCCAGGAGAGAGCGGCGTGCGCGGCTCCGTGGCGGGCCGAGGGATATGAAAAGCCAGCCGCGCGTCTTTCAGCTGAAACAGCGCCTCGAGCTTCTGGCGCAATTGCCGGCGCAGCCCTGCGCTGACCAGCTCGGTGCTCACGAAGCCTTCCTCGACCAAGATTTCTCCGGCGAGCTGGCCGGGGGCCTCGAGCAGCCGGCGTGCCAGTCGCGCCAAAGCGCGCGCACCCAAAAACCCTTCGCCCGCCAGCAGGTCACCTAGGCGCTGACGAAACAGGTCGGTATCGATCCGCGTCACCATGCCGTGCGCCCAGTACACGCGATGCGTGACGCCGCGATCTTCACACAGCTCCAGCACGCCCGAGGCGCCGGAGCGGTGCACCGCCCCCAGCACGTCGCCGAGTGTCGTCAGCCGAAGCCGTCCAGGGAGCTTCATCCCTTGCGGCTATCAAAGCCGGGGCCACCTGGCCAAGTTTCAGCTCCCCACGCGGATCTCCGCACGCACGTCTTGGCTTTCGGGGCGACAACGCTCCCGCTCGCCCACGCCGCGGCACACCACCGCGCGCGCGCGCACGGTGACCTGGCCCGTCCCGCTCTTGGCGGCCACGAACGCCAGGTTGAGCTTGCGTTCGGCCGTGCCCACTTCCTTGAAGCGCTCGGGCGTGACCCGCGAGCGCAGCGGCCGCACGAAATCGGGAGCCGCCGTCACCAGCGCGTCGGCCCAAACCAAGCGCGCCTCCGAGCCTGCGCGGTACTTGAGCTCGCACAGCACTCGCCCCGGAGCAGCCTCCGGTCGACACGAAAGCTCGGCCGTCATTCCCGGAGCTTCTGCCCAAGCCGGAAGCGCGAGGAGCAGCGTCGAAGAGCCGAGAAAGAGCCAGCGCAAGTCGTCAGTTTGCAGCATCGCGGGCAAGTACGGCAAGCCGCGTCGGAGCGCGACCGAACCCATGCGTCTTCAAGGTCTGGGGAGGGCCCAATTGCCCGCGCGCAGCTGCGCGCGCAGCCCTGGCCTCCCCCACTCGAAACCGTCAGCCAGCTTCGCGACCTCGTGGCGCCGCCCAGCCGCGCTTCGGCGAAGCCGCCACCCTTCGCTCATTCGACATTTGGCGGCGCGTAGAAATCGACCAATTTGATCGGCGTTGGCGAGAGCAGCGCTGACAGGGTCTTGCGCTTGCCGCGCGGATCGCCGGCGATTTGAAAATCCGTCTCGGGGTCGACCTCGATGGTGACGGCGTCGACCAAGAAGTCGACGAGCTCTTCGGGGTTTTCGTATTCGCCCCGCCAGATCTCGCTGAAGTGCCGGATGAAACTGAGTGGACCTATCGTGGCGATGCGCAGGTTCATGCGATCGCTGCGCTCCTCGGCGTACGGGAACATGCGAAAGCCGTAGCCATAGTAAGGAATCGTCGATAGCGCGCAGATGCGCATCGGCCCCTCGTAAAGCGTCTGCCCGGTTGCGATCGGCGGTCCCACGATGCTGCCCTTCGGGCCGAGCCGATAGGCTTCGGCGCCGTCATTGCGCACGCGACAGTGCGGCATCTTTAGCCCCAGGAAGCGCGGAATGCTGCGCGTGGTCGCCGCCAAGGCGTAGCCGAGCGGGCCGGGGGCTACGCGCTTGAGCGGCGTCTTAGCCAGCGCGCTCTTCACTTTGCCGTAGTCGGCCAGCACCAGCGCATCCGCTCCCAGACCGCAAAACGGCGCGATGAAGCCTTCCACCTCGATCAGACGAATCGAGCGACTGCCCGCGTCTTCGATCAGGCGCCGAATATCGGCCTGCAGATCCTGTTTGTCGGCGCCTTGAGCGCCCACCACCCAAGCCAGCGAATTTCCGGTGCCGAGCTTGAGCAGACCGAAGCGCGGCAGTGGCCTGCCCGAGCGCCTGGCTTCGTGAACCACTTCGGTAACCATGACCGTGAAGGTGCCGTCACCTCCGCCGGTGAGCACGGTGCCGTAGCCGCGAGCAACCAGCGTTTTGGCGATGTGGCGCGCGTCGGAGAGCTTGCGCGACACGAACAGATCGCCGCCACTGAGGATTTGGTCCAGCGTGGAGATCACGTCCGCGGTGGCGTTCTTGGCGTTGCCGTTGACCACGACGGCGATGCGTTGCTCGATGGGACCTGCCGCGGCGGGGTCACTCGGGCGTTCTGTGTTGTAAGGAGAGCTCATCGAAATTCGGAAAACTCTCGCAGGTATAATACGCTTCTCGGGTTAGGAACCGATCCGCCCAGGTTGGCGGGTCAGAGGCCGCGGCCCATGCCCAAGAACAAGCTCAAATCCTCGGCAAAAGCCAGCACTTCGAGAAAATCGCTGCCGCCGCCGGCGGCGTCGCGAAAATCCGTACTGCCGCCCGCCGCCCGCAAATCGGTAGCGCCGCCCGCTGCTGGGCGAAAATCGGTGGCTCCCGGAGCACGCAAGTCGGCCGCCCCTGCCGCCCGCAAATCGGTCCTACCGCCCGACCCCAAGGTGCCGCGCAAATTCGGGCTGCGCGGAGCGGCCCCCTGGGCGCTCCGTCACGCCGAAAGACAAGCCGCCGAGGCCGCGCGGCGCAATCGCGAGCCGCCCAAGCCCGGTAGCGCGCGCGCCACGCTGCGCACACCGCAAGAGGCCGACCGCATCAAGGCCTCGATCGGCGAGCTACACGGCATGCTGCAGCGCTTGCGCACCCTGCAAAAGAACCTGAACGAAGGCTTCTTCGAGCTGGGCGAAATCCTCGGCGCCATCGAGGCGCGCAAGCTGCACGAAGCCAAGGGCTACTCGAACATCGAGACCTTCGCGGAGCGCGAGCTCGGGCTGGGCAAGGGCCTGGCGCAGAAGCTCGTGCGTATTCCAACGTTGTTCTTGCCCGCCGCGGCCAAGGCGCTGCGCCTGGACGCCCTCAGCCGCGCCCTCGACGCCATCGATCAAGCACCCCAGGCCGCCGCCGCTCGCGCCGCCAAACTGCCTTTGAAGCCGCCAAGGTAGTTGCTGCGAACGAGCGGGTTCCGCCTGGGGGCGAAATACCGACGGGGAAGAGCAAGGCACGGAAGCAAATCTGGCCCCGGGTTGCCCGGGCTTGAATTCGCTTCTAGAACACGCCCCCCGTGAAGTTCATCGACGAGTGCACCCTCAGCGTTCACGCCGGCAACGGCGGCAACGGCTGCGCCGCGTTCCGGCGTGAGAAATTCGTGCCCTTCGGTGGACCCGCCGGCGGCGACGGCGGACGCGGCGGCGACGTCATTCTCGTCGCCGATTCCGGGGTAGGCACGCTGTACGAGCTGACTCACGTTTCGGCGATCCGGGCAGCTCACGGTGGCCCCGGGCAAGGCAAGGACTGCTACGGGCGCGGCGGCGAAGATTCGGAGCTGCGCGTGCCCGTCGGCACCGTCGTGTACGACGCCGACACGCGCGAAAAGCTATGCGAGCTGATTCGCCCGAACGAGCGCTTCATCGTCGCGACCGGAGGGCGCGGCGGACGCGGCAACAAGCACTTTGCGACGCCCACCGACCGCGCGCCTCGCAAATACGAAAAAGGCGAGCCCGGCCAAGTGCGCGAGCTGCGGCTAGAGCTGCGCGTGATGGCGGACGTGGGTTTGCTCGGCTTTCCCAACGTCGGCAAGAGCACCTTGATCAGCGCGGTGTCGCGCGCCAGGCCCAAGGTGGCCGACTATCCGTTCACGACGCTGGTGCCACACCTGGGCGTCGTCACCATCGGCGACTCTCGCGCCGGCCTCGGACGCAGCTTCGTGATCGCCGACATCCCGGGCCTCATTCCCGGCGCCAGCGAGGGCGCCGGCCTCGGCATCCGCTTTTTGCGCCACCTCGAGCGCACGCGCGTGCTGCTCCACCTGCTCACGCTCGCCGACGAGCCAGGCCGAAATCCCATCGACGACTACCACGTCATTCGCCGCGAGCTGATCAGCTACAACCCCGACTTGGCGGGTCGCCCGGAGGTCGTGGCGCTGACCAAGGCCGATTTACCCGACGTGGTCGAGGCCTATCCGGCGCTCGTCGACGAGTTCAAGAAGCTCGGTGTCGAGCTGCGCCTGGTGAGCGCCGCAACACATCAGGGTTTGGACGAGCTCATGCAAGAGCTGACCGAGAAGCTGTTCATCTAGCGCGACGGCTCTACGCGCCGGCGCCGGGGTTGAAGTCGTCGAGCTCGTCGAAGTTGTATTCGTCCGCTGCGAGGTTGTCGAAGCGCGTGTATTCGCTGGTGAACTTGACCATCACCTTGCCGGTGGGGCCGTTACGTTGTTTGGCGATGATCAGCTCCGCCACGCCCTTGTCGGGGCTGTCGCGGAAGTAGTACTCGTCGCGATAAACGAAGACGATGGTGTCGGCGTCTTGCTCGATGGCGCCAGACTCGCGCAAATCGCTGAGCTGAGGGCGCTTGTCTTTGGCATTGCGGGTTTCAACCGCGCGATTGAGCTGCGACAGCGCGATCACCGGTACGCTCATCTCTTTGGCCATGGCCTTCAGGCCTCGCGACAGCTCGCTGATCTCTTGCTCGCGGCTGCCGGCGTCGCGCCGACCTTGCATCAGCTGCAAGTAGTCGATCACCACCAGGCCCAGCTTCTTGGCAGGCATGCCGTTGTCGCCACCGCGCGTGATCTCGGCCTGCAGGCGACGAATTTTGGCGCGCAAATCCAAAAGCGTGAGCGCCGGCGTGTCGTCGAGCCAGAGCGGCAAGCGACCGAGTCGCGCCGCCGCGTCGGTCAGCATGTTCCAGTCTTCGCGCTGCATGCGCCCGCTGCGGATTTTCTGCATGTCCACGCGTGCTTCAGACGACAAAAGACGCGCTGCCAGCTGTTCGCGCGGCATTTCGAGCGAGCAAAACAACACGCCGTAACCAGGCTCTTCGACGGGCGCCTCGAGGTACGGCTCGTTTTCGCCGCTGACCTCTACTTGCTTGGGACGCGCTACGTTGATCGCCAGATTCAAGGCGAATGACGTCTTGCCCATGCCAGGACGGGCCGCCACGATCAAGAGGTCGCCGGCGTGCAGACCCGAGCACTGCTTGTCGAACATCGTGAAGCCGCTCTCGATGCCGGTGATACCGCCACCGCGCTGCGCGGCGTCGGCCAGGATCTTGAACGCGCCCTTCACGGCGTCTTTCAGCGGAACGATCGTCGAGCTCTCGGCGATACGCGCGATGTCGAACACCGCTTGCTCGGCCAAATCGATGAAGCCTTGGACCTCGCCGTAGTCGCCGTAGCCTTCGACGGCAAAGCGCTGACAGGTGGAAATTAGCTGTCGAACGCGCCACTTCTCGCGAATGACCTTGGCGTGCGCGTCGACGTGGGCGACGGCTGGCGTGGCGTCGGACAGCTGCGCCAGGTACGGCGTGCCGCCGATCTGCTGCAGGCGGCCCTTGTCGCGCAGGAAGCCGGCGACCGACACGATGTCGACCGGCCTGCCACTGCCGGTCAGCTCCACCACCGCTTCGTAGATGCGGCGATTGGCGTCTGCGTAGAAGTGCACCGGCTGCAAAATCTCTTGCACGCGATCGAACGAGTCGGGATCGAGCAGGATCGCGCTCAGCACCGCTGCCTCGGCATCGAGATCGCTCGGGGGTACGCGACCGGCGCTTTGCTCGGGAACGGCGCGAATTTGTTCGGCGGCGCTCATGCTCGGTGTCCCCAGCTTATCACCACTGAACAATCGAGCAGCAACCGTTCACGCACCTCTGCCAAGCACCGGAAATGCCCAAGGAATCCCCGGGTCCAACTCAGCTTCTCCACTGGCTCCTCCAGAGCTTTTGCACAGATTGATGCCCAGAAATGCCGAAACCCCGGAAGCCTTTCGACATCCGGGGTTTGGGACGCGCGGACACTCTCACGAGCGCACGCACTTTGTCAACGACGTCAGCGACGTCTTCTATCTCGTAGCGGTGGGGCCCCAGCCCCACCGCGCGCGTTGCCGAAGCCTCGTCTCACTTCTTCGTAACGGTGACCTT